>FMSI01017972.1_pt1 | contig 28305 bp, 31 predicted proteins | sample 1504471 | NCBI WGS metagenome assembly FMSI01 (sample SAMEA4475357, study PRJEB15587) | soil metagenome | biome: Soil; feature: Field | place: India | collected 2015-03-11 | depth 0 m
TTTCCCCCAGATTCGCACTGGAAAGTTCAATTTTTTTCTTAAGCTCGGATTCTTTCTTCCGTGTCTCTTCCAAGCCTACTTGAACAGCTAATAAAAGCCTTTCCCCAAAATCATCAATGCTGCGGCGAGCAAAAATTAAACCTTTTTCCGCTATTTTTAGACCAGCTTGATATACTTTGCTTCTCAGACGCGGGTCAAGAGCAAACCAAACAGCAAATCCAATCGTAAGGCCCAGAAAAACACGACTTTTCTTCATTTAACCTCGCTTAAGAAGAAAGTTTAAGGCTTTTCGAGCTCCCGAGGAAAGAGAAGCTAACTTAATTAAGGGAGAGGAAATTATTTCTTTGACAACTTCGGTGGTAGCGTTAACTTTTCTACTAATATCTTCAGCTGATTTCATTATTTCATCAGCTCTTTTAAGTTCAGAATCTATATCATTTAAAGTTGTCTCCAGCTTCTCCAGCAAAGAAGGCAAATTAGCTCCAACTTCCTTTAAAATCGAGTTAAGAGAAGAAAGAGTGCGAGCTAAATTAATTAAAACATAGACAAAAAAAATGCCAAGAACTACAGCAACAATGACTAAAACTGTATCCAGAATTAAAGGCAAATTCATAGTAAAAATAATACCATAAATTAACAAAGTAGGCTAAAAGCTAATCTTTTTTTCTCGTACTAAAAAATTATATTTAGACTTACAATTGTCGAGCGACGGTAAAAGCTCTGACATTTTTTACTTTGCCTTCCTTTTTAAGAATGCAGCAAGCTTCCTTAAGAGTAGAACCAGTAGTTAAAACATCGTCCACAAGCAAGAGGCTCTGGGCAGTTATCTGGCTGTTGACTTCGGCTTTTATGCTAAAAATATCTCGAAGATTTTCTTTTCTCTCTTTAAAACCCAGGCTTTTTTGTTCAACCGGTTCACGCTTATAAAACAATGTATCGACAAGCGGCAAATTGACTTCCTTTGCGATTCGCTTGGCCAGCAACTCAGCTTGATTAAAGCCTCTTTCTTTTAAGCAACGACGGGTAGCCGGAATAAAAGTAATCAGGTCTACTTCTTTGAAATATTCAATGTAGTTCTTCAGGCTAGCCTCAATTAAATAATTGGCCAGCTTCTTTTTTCTACCCAGCTTATAATGGACTATTAGCTCCCTTACCATCCCATCATAAGGAGCTAAAGAGCGGACTTTAAAAGTTATTTTTTGCTGACAACAAAAAGTACACCTGGCAACTTCATAGTAAGTTGGTTTTCCGCAGGTTTGACAAAATGGAGGAACAAAAAACTCTTCCTCAACCCTTCCCTGACAACTCGAGCAAATTAAAAGTGAATCAGTAAACCGCCGACAGAAAAGGCATTGATTAGGAAAGACCAAATCAAATAACCTTTCTAAAATTAGCACTTTGGCGCCCCTTAAAACTAGAATTAATTTTTTAGTTAAAAATAGATTGAATTGAAGGAATTGTCAAGAAAGAAAGTAGAGTGCTGAAAAAAATTGTAGAGGCAATCAGTTTGGTATCCAGGGAATAACGCTCACCAATAATGAAGGAAAGCATCATTGAGGGTGTCGAAGCTTGAAGCAAGCCTATCTTATAAATAGTGCCCTCAAGACCAATAACGAGGCTCAAATAATGAGCTAAAAAAGGAGAAAAAATTAGTTTTATTGTTGAAGCCAAAAAAACGAAAGGCAAAAAAGAAGAGATAGAAAAATCCAATGAAAGACCAATTGAAATCATTATTAAGGGGATGCTGACTTCACCTAACATTTTCAAGGTTGTTTGGAGAAAGTTGGGGAATTGAATCCCTGATAGATTAAAGACTAAACCAGCCAAAAGAGCAATCATTGGTGGAAACATAAAGAGTTCCTTCAGTACATTCAGCTTTTCCTTCTTATAACCAAAATATTCAGCAGCCAAGAGTCCTAGAGTAAAGGTAAAAACCACCGTTCCGAATACATCGTAAAAAACAGCTTGAGCAAGTGCTTTATTGCCATAAAAAAGTCTGGCTAAGGGGTAACCGAAATAACCGGTATTTCCTAAAGCAGCAACCAATAAAAAACCACCTTTAGTAGCTGGCTCTTTAATCCAGAAAGAAAAAAATAAAGCAAGTAAGCCAGCTCCAGCCATTACCAACCAGGCCAAAATTGGAATTTTCACAAGTTCAAGGCGCAGTGGAGTCGTTAAAAAAACGTTAAAAATAAAGACTGGTAAGGTGAGATTGATAATCAACTTGTTTATAGATATTCGCTCTTTCTCTCCAAGCAAACCAGTCTTTTTAAAAAAATAACCAACCAATATCAACAACAAAAATGGTAAAAAATTATCCCAAAAAATTTTAAACATTATAGCCCCTTATTAAGATTGGCGATGTTCTCTTTGAAAGGAGGAATAATTATCCCCTTATCCGTAACGAAAGCAGAAATAAAAGCTGAAGGCGTAATGTCAAACGCCAAATTGTAAGCTTTAGCTTTAGGAGGTGACAGTCTGACTCCTGCCAACTCAAGAACTTCTCTGCCTGGGCGTTCTTCAATTGGAATTTTACTTCCATCTTCTAACTCAAAATCAAAAGTAGTTAGTGGTGCTGCAACATAAAAAGGCAGTTGATAATACCTAGCTAAAACAGCTAGCGAATTAGTGCCTATTTTGTTGGCGGTATCGCCGTTTAAAGCAATTCGGTCTGCACCAACAATAACTTTGTCCACTTCGCCACGAGCCATTAAATAACCTGCAGCACTATCAACAACTATTTCATATTCAATGCCCAATTTCTCCAGTTCCCAAGCAGTTAAACGACTTCCTTGCAGTAAAGGGCGTGTTTCATCGACAAAAACTTTTATATCTTTCCCCTTTTCAAAAGCTTTTTTAATTACTCCCAGGGCCGTCCCATAACCAGCTGTAGCTAAAGCCCCGGTATTACAATGAGTTAAGATCCTATCGCCAGAGTTTAAAAGGGTAGCTCCATATTCAGCAATTTTCAAGTCACTTGCCAGGTTCTCTTGAAAAACCATTTTTGCTTCCTTTTCTAATTCGACTAAAAGCTCTTTAGCTCCTCTGTCTCCTGAACGAACAATTTTCATCATTCGCTCAACCATTTTTTTTAAGTTAATAGCCGTCGGGCGAGTAGCAACCAAATTTTGCACTAATTCTTCCATATCTTCAGAAAAATTTCCGCCTTTTTGAAAAGCTTCTCTTGCAGCTAAAACAACACCAAAGGCTGCCACTACTCCAATAGCTGGCGCCCCACGTACTCTTAAAAAAAAGATAGCTTCACAAAGTTCATCTAAGGTTTTTATTTCACAATAAACTTCTTTTCCGGGCAATAAAGTTTGATCAAGTATGTAAAGTTTACCCTCTTTCCATTCTACCGCCTTAAATTTTCCCATTTTCTAACCAATCAACAGTTTTTGCCAAACGCTGGCAATAAAATTAATCTGAGCAATTTTTTCAATAGTTTCTGCTCGAACCAAAACTGAAATTTCATCATCTCCAACCACCACTGCACCATGTCTTTCCAGTAAAGCAATGTTTGACTCGCTCATCTGAATAGCTACTTTTTTTCCTAGCTCCCAGGAGTGAGGTTTTTGATAAGACACCTTTACCACTCCGCCCAAAACTTTTTCAAATTCAGGATTCAAATAATCTAAAGGAGCATCCAATAAACCAAAAGCAGTCAAATAAGGAGAGTGCGTATGCACCACACAGTTCACATCTTGCCTTTTTTTGTATAGCTCAAGGTGGAGTGGTAGCTCCGAGGAAGGTTTGCCTGCTCCTTTCACTTCTCCTTCTAAACCAACTACTACTGCCTCAGCCGGCTTAAGTTTTTCTAAAAAACAACCCGTTGGGGTAATCAGAATTTCAGCTTCAGAGAGCCGCAAGCTAACATTACCCATATTTGACCAAACCAAATTTCTTCGGCTTACCTCATGAGCTAAGAAAACCAGTATTCTCCGAGCTTTGCTAAGCCCCATTTATCCTTCTTTTTTTACTTTTTTCATCTCATATAGTTGGTCGTCAGCGCGGCGGAAGAATGAACGCCAATCATCTCTCGGTAAAAGTGTTGATATTCCATAACTTAAACCTATGTATTTTATGTTCTCCTGTTCAAATAAATCATTCAGTCTAAAAGCTACTTTTTCTGCTACTAGCTTATCGGCGCCAATTAAGAGAATTAAAAACTCATCCCCTCCATAACGGGCTGCTATATCAACTTCTTTCCTCACTACCCTCAAGATCAATCTTCCTATCTTCTTTAAAACTTTGTCACCTTCTAGGTGGCCAAAAGTGTCGTTATATTTTTTAAAGTTATCAACATCAATAACAATTAAAGAAATTGGATAACCCTGGCGTTGTGCCCGGTTAATCTCGGACTTTAAGCGTTTAAAAAAGTAACGAGCATTGTAAAGTTTGCGAGTCAAACCATCGCGAATTGAAGCTTTTTCAAGTTCAAACATTAGCTTTCGGGTTTCTGTTACATCCCGAGAAGTAGCTACAATCCCATGGTACTCACCTTGATAATAAACTGAGCGATACTTGAGTTCAAAAATTTGACCATCCAGCTCAATCTCCCGAGTAATTATTAAGCCGGGGTCTTTCTTGAGTTTCTCAACTATTTCCAAAACCAACTTCCTTTTTTTAGGCGGATGGCATTCCAGCAAATTCTTTCCTAAAACCTCAGACAGATTTTTCCCTCTTAACTCAGCCGAGTTTTTGTTAGCATAAGCAATGCTGTTTTTCTCATTTATGAAAAGAACACCTTCTGGTATGTCCATAAGTAGAATAGATTCAATAGATGGCTTCTTCAAAATATACCTCTATGTCCCTTCTTCCCAGGAAGAAAGGTACTTTTTCTGTTCAGGAGTTAAGTTATCAATAGAAATGCCCATTGACTGAAGTTTAAGCGATGCAATCTGACGGTCAATTTCTTCTGGCACCGAGTAAACTTTTTTCTCTAATTTTTCCCCTTCTCTAAAAAGATACTCAACCGAAAGAGCCTGATTAGCAAAGGACATATCCATTACCATCGCCGGGTGGCCTTCAGCAGCGGCTAAGTTAATCAGACGGCCTTCACCTAAAAGATACAACACCCGCCCATCATTCATTTTAAACTCTCCCACGTAATCCCTAACTTTTCGAAAAGAAACCGAAAGCTCTTTTAAGCTATCAATGTCGATTTCAACATTAAAATGTCCAGTATTTGCTAGAATGGCGCCGTTTTTCATCACTTCGAAGTGTTTTTTGGAAATGACATTTATATTGCCGGTTGCTGTAATGAAAACATCACCTTGTATGGCAGCTTCTTCTAAGGGCATCACCTGATAACCATCCATAGTGGCTTCTAAAGCTTTTAAAGGGTCAACCTCGCAAATTATGACTTTTGCCCCTAATCCTTGAGCTCTCTTAGCCAGTCCTTTGCCGCACCAACCATAGCCACAGATAACGACTACTGAACCTGCAAAAAGAAAATTAGTCGCTCGCATTATTCCATCAAGAGTGCTCTGACCTGTTCCATAGCGATTGTCAAACAAATGTTTAGTTAAAGCATCGTTGACAGCAATAATAGGGTAAAGCAGAACTCTTTCTCTTGCCATGCTCTTTAATCTAATCACTCCAGTTGTCGTTTCTTCCGTGCCCCCAATAACATTTCTTGCCCTATCAGGGTACTTTTTATGCAGAGTAGAGATTAAATCAGCCCCATCATCCATAGTTATCATTGGTTGAGTAGCTAACACTAATTCAATGTGGCGGTAATAAACTTCATTGCTTTCGCCCTTAATTGCAAAAACCGGAATTTCGAAATCTCCAACTAAAGAAGCAGCAACTTCGTCTTGAGTTGAAAGAGGGTTTGAAGCGCAAAGCGAAATTTCAGCACCCCCAGCTTTTAAAGCAATCATCAGGTTAGCTGTCTCAGTAGTCACATGAAGACAGGCACCAACCCTTACGCCAGTTAAAGGTTTTTCTTTCTCAAACCTCTCTCGTATCTGAGTGAGAACTGGCATAAACCTTTCTGCCCACTCTATCTTTAGTCGCCCTTTTTCTTTTAAGCCCAAATCTTTCACTTCAAACTCCATTTACATCAACCTTTCTTATGAATTTTTTTAACACATCCTTAACCAGAGGAACCTGGTCTTTGGCAATCGCTAACCTCTTTTCACTGCTTAAAACATTCGTTGCTTTTCCGTTTACAACAATTAAGGATGCAAACTTAAGGCCCAGAGCAGTTGCAATGATTGTCTCGGGATAACCGGAATAGCAAACCAAATCAGCACCGGTTTTTTTTAAAAAGCGAGCTTCAGCTGGAGTTTCAACCACTGGCCCACGCTTAAAAGCAATTACTCCTTCCCCCCAGACTGCTTTTTTTTCTTCGAGCAATTCTGCCAGAATTCTCGCCAGTTCTTTACTGTAAACTTCACTTGCCGGTTTAAGGCTCATAACACTTTCTCCCTCAGTTATACCGGAAAGTGGATTTTCATCTATAAAGCTTAAATAGTCTCGCGCCAGCACTAACTTGCTCTGAACATCTTTATCTTCAAGAGCAAAACCTTCAGTCAAATAGAGTAAGACTTTTACTCCTAACTGTGAAAGAATCCAAACTGGATAGGCAACGCTCCGAGCCGTATAGCCTTCAAACAAATTAAAATGACCTTCAAGTAGTACGACCTTTTTATCTGAAAACTCAGAAAAAAGAAGTTTCTTTCCATACCCATAGGAAAGAATCACAGGAAAATTAGGAATACTTTGAAGGTCAAAACCCCTTGCAGATGTTAAAAACTGAGAGGCTTTCTCCAATCCAAAGCCTAAAATTATGCCAACATCAGCACTTGTCAATCCGTTGTTTCGGAAAAAACTTAAGGTTTCTTCTGTTTCCTCCCTCAATCTTTCGGCCGGATCCATTTATCTCCTCTCTTAACCGGTTTGAGATTCAAACCTTTCCAACCTTTTTCTAAATTCACCTAACGAGTCAAAGCCAAGAATTATTTTGATTTTTCTTTCACTCATCTTTTCTTCCTTTCTTAACTCACCAAAACCCAGCCAGCGGCGAACTTCCCGGGCAGTTAAACTCGTCTCACTGTTATAAATAATAATTGTCTGGCTTGTTTCTGAATAGTCTCCTACTTCACCCACTAAAAAACCGGCAAATTTTAGGTGTTCAGCAGTTTTTCGAGCCATCCCTTCAGTTTTAGTTGCATTAAAAACCGAAACTTGGGCTTTTTTAGCAAACACCGGGTCCGCAGTTGGCGGCTTAGAAAAATGCTTTTCGGCAAAGTATAAAACCTCAGAAAAACCAGCTTCATCAGGAATTACATAACTTGTTCCGGCAATTCTCCGGGGTATTCCAGGCAAAGAAACAGTCACTAAATCTTCCTTTTTAATTGAAGAGAAAAGTCTGGCATAAGTTAACATTTCCGAAGCACTCATATCAGTTTTTAAGTTATCAGCCAAAATATCAATTAAGCGAGGTAAGCGCCAGACTGAAGACCAATTAGAAGCTTTGTCAACCACCGCCCTGAAAAATTTTTGCTGGCGTTCTATTCGCCCAAAATCTCCTTTTTCATCTTTTCTAAACCTCACATAGCCCAGAGCTTCATCGCCTTTTAAATGGTTTAAACCCAACTTAATATCAATCCGGCTCTTTTTATCAACAAGCTCCTTCTCAGCATAAATGTCAACCCCTCCCAAAGCATCGACTATTTTCTTAAACCCTCGAAAATCAACTTCAGCGTAGTGATTAATCTCGATATTCAAAAACGACTTGATTGTTTTAATTAATAAACCGGGGCCCCCATAAGCATAAGAATGATTAATCTTAGTAAAACCATGGCCTTCAACTTTTACTCGGGTATCTCGCGGAATTGAAATTAAAACCGCTTTTCTTTTTAACGGATCTAGCCGAGCAATAATAATAGTATCTGAGCGACCAACTTTAATCTTGCCTCTGGCATCTGCTCCAATCAGTAAAACATTAAATGGTTTGAGCTCCTTGGTTCCGGTAAGCAAATCCTTTTCGATATTCTTATTTCTTTCCCTAATTTTACTTTGAAAACGCCAAATTTTATAAGAAGCGTAAGCAGTCAAGGAAAACAGCAAAATTAAAAAAACCGCCAACAAGCGGTAAAGAATTCTTCGAATTCGTCTAGGTTTTTTCTTTTCTCGCTCAACAAACTTTTTTAATTTCTTAATCTCTTTTTGGTCCAACAGCTTCTCCGGCAACAAAAGTTAACAAGGCAGTGGTTACCACTTCTCCCCTCACTCGAGCAGTCCCCTGAGCTTTACCAATGGCTCCCCTCATTTGTTCCATTTTTACTTCAAGCTCAACTACATCACCGGGGAAAACTGGCTTGCGAAAGCGCACTTTTTCCAGGCCAGCAAAAAATGGTATTTTTCCTTTAAATTCTGGCATTGAAAGTAAAGCCACTGCCCCCGTTTGCGCCAAAGCTTCAACAATTATAACACCAGGCACAATAGGATAAGAAGGGAAATGACCTTTTAAAACCCATTCATCTTTAGCAATAGGCAGCAACCCAACCACTCTCTTTCCTGGTTCAAGCTCTCGAATCTCCCTAACAAAAAGAAATGGTGGGCGATGGGGAATAATTTCTTTTATTTGCTCTTCATTAAGTGGCAGTTTCATTTGCCTGCACTCCTTTCCTCATTTGATTCTATTCTTTCAATCTGAGCCCCAAGGCTCTTAAGTTTTTTCTCGATATTTTCATAGCCCCGATCAATGTGAGATACGTTTAAAACTTCTGAGGTACCTTGAGCAGCCAGAGAAGCTAAAATTAAAGCCGCTCCACCCCTGAGATCAGGAGCGCTGGTTGGAGCACCATAAAGCTCCTTGACTCCATTGATGATCGCACGGTTGCTCTTAACCTCAATATCTGCTCCCAATCGATTAAGCTCATCAACATAAAGAAAGCGATTTTCAAAAATATTTTCGGTGACCACACTCACTCCTTCAGCCAAAGCAAGTAAAGCAACAATTTGAGGCTGGAGATCAGTCGGAAAACCTGGATAGGGAAAAGTAGCTACATCAATGGACTCTGTGTAACCCTCTGAGCGAATGGAAATGCCTTTCTCAAGTCTTTTAATCTCCAACCCAGCTTCTTCTAATTTCATTAAAAATAATTCAAGATGCTCAGGATTAGCGTTGGAAACATAAACCTCGCCTCCGGTTATAGCACCAGCCAAAAGATAAGTGCCAGCCTCGATTCGATCGGGAATAGCCGAATAATCAACGCCCGACAAAGAGTCAACCCCTCTAATCACTAAAGTTGACTCTCCAATTCCTTCGATCTTTGCTCCCATCGCCTGGAGAAAATTGCAAAGATCAACAATCTCAGGCTCGCGAGCTGCATTTTCAATTACTATCGTTTCTCCTTTAGCTAAAACTGAAGCCATAATAAGGTTCTCGGTTGCCCCCACGCTAGGAAACTCTAAAAAAACTCTGCCGCCTTTAATTTTTTTTGCTGTAGCTTCAATATAGCCCCGATCTATTCTTATCTCCACCCCAAGCTGAGAAAGCCCTTTTAAGTGAAGATTTATCTTTCGGCGGCCAATGTTGCAGCCACCAGGTTTGGCCACTCGAGCTTCCCCAAAACGCCCAACTAAAGGGCCAAGAACAATTATTGAAGCCCGCATTAAGCTAACAAGTTCGTAAGGTGTTTCGAAGTTATTTAAACTGGGCTCAATGGACAACACATGATTTTGAAACTCAACTCCAGCCCCCAAACGTTCTAGTACTTCCTTCATAATAAAAACATCCTTAATTTCCGGAACATTCCTAATAGTTGAGGGCGTCTCAGCTAACAGACTTGCAGCCATCAATTTCAAAACCGAGTTCTTTGCCCCCCCAACTTGAGTTTCACCTCTTAAGCTTTTCCCACCCCTAATAATGAGTTTTTCCATTTATTACTCCTTCAGATTACTTTAGATTAATTGGAAGAAATTTTATCGTCAAGAAAAGAGAAGTATTAACTGGGTTTTCGCGATGAGACTTTTAGTCTCAAAAGTGCTTTTTCCAGAGACTTTTGAGCTTTCTCAAGATCCTCAGCTGAAGTCCCTTCTTCAGAAAGCTTTCTTTCGGCCTCTTGCTTAGCTTTTTGCGCTCTCTCTACATCGATCTGGCTAGCGAGCTCAGCTGCTTCTGAAAGCACAGTAACTCTGTCTTCAAAAACCTCAAGATAGCCACCGTGAACTGCTATGTATTCTTGTTCTTCGCCTTTTTTTACTCTCAATTCGCCAACTTTTAGTAGAGCTATAAAAGGAGTGTGTAGAGGCAAAATACCGAATTCTCCATCGGTGCCAGTCGCTACCACCATGTCAACTTCATCAGCGTAAACAATTTTTTCTGGTGTAATAACCTGGCAATAAAGCTTTCTCATGCTTACCTGCTCTTAAGAAACCTCAACGGCCTCTTGTAATTTTTCAGCTTGTTTTACTGCTTCTTCAATAGTTCCCACCATGTAAAAAGCCTGTTCTGGAAGATGATCCCATTTGCCTTCGCAAATCTCAGCAAAGCCTTTAATTGTATCTTTTAATGAAACGTAAGCCCCGGCTCGACCAGTAAACTGTTCAGCCACAAAGAAAGGCTGAGAAAGAAAGCGCTGTATTTTTCGTGCTCTCTGAACAGTAACTTTATCCTCTTCTGAAAGTTCATCCATCCCAAGAATGGCAATTATATCTTGAAGGTCCTTGTAGCGCTGAAGAATTTGCTGAACTCTTCGAGCCACTCGATAGTGTTCAGCGCCAATAAAAGAGGGATCAAGCACTCGAGAAGTTGAATCAAGGGGATCAACAGCTGGATAAATACCAAGTTCAGCTATCTGGCGAGATAGAACAGTTGTCGCATCAAGATGAGTAAAAGTTGTAGCCGGAGCTGGATCAGTTAAGTCATCAGCTGGAACATAAATTGCTTGAACAGAGGTTATAGAGCCTTTTCTAGTAGAAGTAATTCTTTCCTGAAGTTCGCCCATTTCAGTGCCCAGGGTAGGTTGGTAACCAACAGCTGAAGGCATTCGGCCAAGCAAAGCGGAAACCTCTGACCCAGCCTGAACAAAACGGAAAATGTTATCGATAAAAAGCAGCACATCCTGCCCTTGGTCTCGAAAGTATTCTGCCATCGTAAGAGCGGTTAAGCCAACTCGCAGCCTAGCACCAGGCGGTTCGTTCATCTGACCAAAAACCATTACCGTCTTATCAATAACTCCTGACTCTTTCATTTCTGTCCAAAGCTCATTACCTTCACGGGTTCTTTCGCCAACTCCAGCAAAAGCAGAAACACCGCCGTGTTTAACAGCAATATTATGAATAAGTTCCATTATTATTACTGTTTTTCCTACTCCGGCTCCCCCAAACAAGCCAACTTTTCCTCCTTTAACATAAGGAGCCAAAAGGTCTATTACTTTAATGCCAGTTTCAAAAATTTGAGTTGTTGACTCCAGTTCATCAAAAGCTGGAGGTTCTTGATGGATTGGCCTTTTTTCTTTAGTTTTAACTTCTCCCAGCTCGTCAATTGGTTCGCCAAAAACATTAAAGATTCGTCCTAAAGTTTCCGGCCCTACTGGAACAGCAATAGGTTGGCCAGTATCAACCACTTTCATACCTCGAATTAATCCATCAGTAGAAGTCAAAGCAACTGAGCGAACAATATTGCCTTCGAGTTGTTGCTGAACTTCACAGATAGTCTGAACGCGACCAGCTGGAGTCTCCTCGTCAATCAAAAGAGCATTATAAATAGGGGGCAGTTCTTCTGCTCTAAACTCAACATCCACAACCGGACCAATTATTTGAACAATTTTTCCTATTCCCATATCCTAAACACCTCTCTTTTTTTCTTTTGCATATTTTATAGCTTCAGCACAGGTTGAAATCTCAGTAATTTCTTGAGTTATCTGAGACTGCCTTGCTTTATTAAAAGCCAGAGTTAAGTTTTTTATCATTTCTTGAGCATTGTCTGTTGCGTTTTTCATCGCCAGTCGCCGAGCCGCTTGTTCGCTGGCTACTGACTCCAGAAAAGCTCGAAAAACTAAAGTTTCAATGTAGATTGGCAATAATGAGGAAAGCACTACCTCAGCACGTGGTTCGAAAAGAAACTCGGCCTGAACTTTTTTTTCTTCCTTTTCTATCTTGGCCTCACCAATTGGAAGCAAAAGATGCTCAATTGGCCTATGCTCTGAAAGAGATTTGAAATGGTTAAAAACTAAAATGACCTTATCTACCTTTTGCTGAATATACTCTTCAATTAAAAGGTCAGCCACTTCTTTAGCTTCGAAATAAGAAGGCTCCTCTCCAAAAACAAACTCTTTATAGGGAGTGGGGCCAACAAATCGATAGTAATTTATTCCCTTCCGACCAACCACCCCTAACTTAGTCTCCAAACCAGCTTCCTTTTCCCTCTTTAAAATTAAGTCTGTTTTCTTTATTAAATTTGAGTTGAAAGAGCCACATAAGCCACGGTTTGAAGTTATTACCAAAACAAAAGATGTTTTTGCTGGCTCGTGCTTTTCTAGCAAGGGGTGGGTAAATTCCGCCGTAAAAGCCGTAACATCTTCCAATAACTCAATCATTTTTAAAGCATAAGGACGGGCAGCTTCTATTCGGGCTTGCGCCTTTTTGATTTTAGCTGCAGCCACCATCTCCATTGTCTTAGTTATTTGTTGGGTGCTTTGAACACTCTTTATCCTTCGCTTAATCTGGCGCGTTTTCAAAATACTCTCCTAAGCAAAACTTTGTTTGAACTCCTTGATTGCCTTAACTAATTCCTTTTCCATTTCTTCACTTAAAGCCTTCTCTTTTTCAATTTTTTCAATAATCGAGGGATATGCTGTCTCAATAAACTGCAAAAACCCTTCTTCAAATTCTTTTACTTTTTCTACGGGTATATCATCAAGATATCCCTGAGTCCCAGTATAAATCGACAGAATTTGCTTACCAACTGGCATTGGTTGATAGCGAGGCTGTTTTAAAAGTTCAATCATCCTTCGACCACGCTCAATTTGAGCTTGAGTTGCTTTGTCAAGCTCAGTTCCTAATTGCGCAAAGGCTTCAAGCTCTCGATATTGAGCGAGGTCCAAGCGCAATTTGCCGGCCACTTGTTTCATTGCTTTAATTTGGGCCGCGCCACCCACTCGAGAAACAGAAATACCAACATTAATAGCGGGACGAATGCCAGCGTAAAAAAGGTCAGACTCAAGATAAATCTGACCATCAGTGATTGAAATAACATTGGTCGGAATGTAAGCAGACACATCGCCAGCTTGAGTTTCAATAATGGGCAAGGCAGTTAAAGAACCGCCGCCTCGAGCCTCGCTTAACTTGGCTGCTCTTTCTAAAAGTCGGGAATGGAGATAAAAAACATCACCAGGATAAGCTTCGCGCCCTGGAGGTCGACGCAAAAGCAAAGAAAGTTGGCGATAAGCAACTGCATGTTTGGAAAGGTCATCATAAATTGCCAGGGTATGTTTTCCCTGATACATAAAGTGTTCAGCCATAGCACAACCAGCATAAGGAGCTAGATACTGAAGTGGCGCCGGCGAGCTGGCTGGAGCATTTACCACAATCGTATATTCCATAGCGCCATATTTCTCCAGTGTTTCGACCACTTGAGCCACCGTCGAAGCTTTCTGGCCAATGGCAACATAAACACATATAACATCGCCGCCGCGCTGATTAATAATGGCATCAATAGCAATAGCTGTTTTTCCCGTCTGTCGATCGCCAATTATTAACTCTCGCTGGCCTCGCCCAATCGGAATCATTGCATCAATTGCTTTAATACCGGTCTGTAAAGGCTCGTTTACTTTTTGCCTATCGACAACACCGGGAGCTTTAAATTCGACAGGGCGATAATTCTCTGACTCAATAGGCCCGCGCCCATCCAAAGGTTGCCCTAAGGGATTAACTGTCCGGCCAATAAGAGCTTCACCCACTGGAACCTGAAGAATTTTACCGGTTGATTTCACGAGGTCGCCTTCTTTTATGGAAGTTTCTTCGCTTAGTAGAACTGCTCCAATTTCTTTATCTTCCAAATTCAAAGCCAAGCCGTAAACCTGGCCAGGGAACTCAAGCATTTCGCCTGCCATTGCTCCTTCCAGTCCAATAATTCGAGCTATTCCATCGCCAACCTCAATAACCTCTCCAACTTCAGCCACCCGAGGTTCAGCTCTCAAATCACCAAGCTCCTCTTTAAGTAGTTTTTCTATTTCTTTAGCTTCAATCTTAATATCCATTTTTCGACCTCCTACTCTCTGGAAGCAAAAGTTAACCGGGCTTCGTTAAGCCGACCCTTCAAACTGCCATCTATTATTCGGTCGCCAACTCGAATCACTATGCCGCCCAAAATGCTTTCATCTACACGGCACTTTAAAGCAATTTCCTTTCCGGTAGCTTCCGACAAAACACTTAAAATCCTGTTTTTTAAATCATTATCAAGAGATTGAGCCGTTATAACTTCAGCCGTTAATTTGTTTTCCTTTTTATATCTGATTTGTGAAAACTCTTTAACTATTGAAGGCAGGTTTTCAATTAGACCGCTTTCAATCAATAAAACCAGAAAACCAAAAGTTAAACCTGAAACTTTGTCCCGAAAGGCTTTGGAAAAAACCTGTAATTTTTTTTCCGGTGGTATCTTGCGACTAATTAAAGCTTCTTTAAGCTCAGGCAGAGAGCTTAAAGCTTTAGCTGTTTCCTCAAGCTCGGCCTCAAGCTTGAGCGTGTCTTTCCCTTCAGCTAGCTCCCAAAATGCTTGAGCTGCTTTTTGAGCTTCGCTTTCAGTTTTCATTTAAACTTTTCACCTGCTTGAGTGTTTCTTCAATCAACCTTTTGTTGTCTTCTGAAGTTATATTCTTAGCAAGCAAGCGGGAAGCAATATCCAAGGCTAAATCACCGGTTTTCTGTTGAAGTTCCTTAAAAGCTTTTTCTTTTTCTCTTATAATTTCGGCTTGAGCTTTTTCTACAATCTTCTGGGCTTCTTCTTGGGCTTTCCTAATCATTTCCTCTTTTGCGCTTTCGCCTAACTTTCTTCCCTGTTCAACAATAGCCTGAGCTTCTCTCTTTGCTTCTTCAAGCTGTTTTTTGTACTCGGTCATCAATCTTTCAGCTTCTTCCCTAGTTTCCTCGGCTTTCCTTAAAGACTCATCGATTCTTTTCTCTCTTTCTTCAAGAATCTTAACAATCGAAGGGAAAACAAAACGAGAAAGCAAAACAAAAAGCAGCAAAAAAGCTAAGATTGACCAAATTGCCTGGTTAATTGTTGGTATGACTTCCACTTTTTTCTCCTTTATTTACCAGAAAGAATAAAAGCAATTACCAGAGCATAAAGAGCAACTGCCTCAGCAAAAGCCAGGCCGATAAACATAGCTGTCCGAATCATTCCACCAGCCTCCGGTTGTCTAGCCATTGCTTCCTGGGATTTGGCAACCAGAATCCCGATGCCAATTGCTGGCCCGAAAGTTCCTAATCCCATTGCCAAACCAGCTGCTAAATAAGCCAATCCCTTTTCCATCTAACACACCTCCTAAAAAATTAATTAATGTTCAGGGTGCACTGCACCCGAAATATAAATGGCTGTCAAGATTGAAAAAATATAAGCCTGGATAAAGGCAACAAAAATTTCAAAAGCCATCATAATTAACACTCCAGCAAACGGTAAAAGCTTGACCCAAAAAATCGAAGTCGCAGCCATAAAGGTAAAAACAGCTAAAACTGTATGGCCAGCCAGCATATTGGCAAATAAACGCACAGCCAGAGAAACTGGGCGAAAGAAATGGCTAATTAACTCTAAAAGAAAAAGAAAAGGAGCGAGATAAAAAGGAACCCCAGAGGGCACAATGTTTTTAAGATACTTAATAGGGCCTTGCTTTTTGATGCCAACCAGGTTATATACTAAAAATACTAAAACTCCCCAGGCAAAAGTCGTGCCAGTTAGGGCGGTTGAGGTTTTCATACCCGGGAAAACCAGATGTTCTCCAACTTTTATCCCCGGGATTGGAATCAGTCCAAGTAAATTTACAAAAAAAATAAAAAAGAAAATAGTGGCAACGAAAGGTAAGAAAGGTTTGCCCTCCGGGCCCATAATATTCAAAATCATCTCTTGATAAATGAACTCCACCACTGCCTCAACTGCATTATAGAAACCCCGAGGGACAAGCTGTGCTTTGCGAGCCGCAATGTAAAGCAAAATAAAAACTAAAGCACAAGCGACCAGAAGCCAGACCACGTAATCAGTAATTGACAAATCCAAAACGCCAAACTTTAAATGAATAAGTTCGTGTGGTTTAAACTCATTAAGTATTTCTTCCAAGCTTAATTCTCACCTCACTTAATTATTTTTTTCACTTCCGTCGAACCCATAAAGCCAAGCAAGAAAAGCTGCGGTAGAAAAATAACATAAAAAAAAGAGAAAAGCAAACAAAAATTTTTGAGTCATAAAATTCTGTTTGTTCAGGTAAAAAAGGCTAAAGAAAAGAGGCACGGATAAAAAAATCCATATTATCGCCAACAATGTTAAAACCCTGCCTTTAAAATTTCTAAGAACCAAAAGATAAAAGCCAGAGAAGAAAATTAAAAAAATTAAAAAAGGCAAGTAAAAAGGCAAACGGAAAATTAGAAAGATGATTGTTTGTGTAAAAATAAAAGCTAAAGCATAAACCAGGCTAATTAAATCTGTTTTTTTCTCTTTCTTCATCCTGTTTTAAACCAATCCAGAAGTTATAATAACCAAGAAAAGCACCGATTAAGGCTCCAAAAACCGTCAGCCAGGGATGGGTACTATACTTCTTATCCAGCCAATAGCCTAAATAAGTTAATACCAGCACAGAGGCAGCAAAATCAAATCCCCAGCTGCTGTAGCGAGCTAAGTCTTTAAGCCATTTTTTACTTTCCACGCCGCCACTTGCCGTTTTTTGAAAACTCTAGAATCTCTTCAAAAAGACCCATATAGTAAGCTACCACTATACTAACAATGAACATTACAACCAAACTGAGGCGGTAAAAATTAAGCGATGTAAAACGAAAAGAAAGACCAGAAAAACTCAAGAGCGCTGTCCAGAGATAAATAATTAAAACAGTTCGCCGCTGGGAAATCCCTTTTTTCAAAAACCGGTGATGTAAATGTTCCTTATCGGGTTCAGTAATTGAACGTTTCCTGAGAAAGCGCCTGACGATAGCAAAAAATGTATCAAGAATCGGCACACCCATTACTATAACTGGAAAAAGAAAAGCCGCTGCCGCTAAGCTTTTCAAAACTCCTTGAACGGTAACCGCCCCCAGAACCAGGCCAAGGAAAAGGCTTCCAGTATCACCCATAAATATCTTAGCCGGGTAAAAATTGTGTCGCAAAAAACCTAAAGCTGCTCCAGCCACTGCTAAGGAAAGGAGAGCCGTAAAATGTTGCCCAATTTTTAGACTATAAAAAAAGAAACTCAAAGCAGCGATAGCTGAGACCCCCGCCGCCAAACCATCAAGCCCATCAATAAAATTAACAATGTTCATAAAAGAAACCAACCAGAAAAAGGTCAAAGGCAAAGCCCAAAAGCCAAAAGAAATTACTCCCACTGAAGGCAAGCGAATAAAATCAATGCTAAAACCAAAATAAACAAGAATCGCCGCAGCAATCATCTGACCAAAAAATTTATCTCGAGGACTTAAGCTGCGAAAATCATCAGCAATGCCAATTATTAAAATTATGCCAGCTGAGATTGCCAATCCTAAAATCTCATCAAATTTAAATAAGAAGCTTTTACCCTCAATTAGCCAGCGAAAAATACCAACAAGAATAGCAAAAGTAGTTGCAAAATAAATAGCTAAACCTCCCAAGCGAGGCACTGGTCGGGTATGAATTTTGCGGTGGTCTGGCTGGTCAACTGCTCCTAACTTTACAGCCAAACGACCAGCCAGAGGGGTGAAAAGGTAAGCTAAACCAAAACTGACTATAAAAACTACTAAATAAAAACTCATTTAAACGCTCAGTTTTTCTAAATCAGTGCCAGCTTCTTTAAACAAACTCGAAGAAAGCTCATCAGGATAGTCCTCTAAATAAAAAATTTTCACAATACCAGCATTAATCAGCATCTTAGCGCAAAGCGAACAAGGGAAATGAGTCGTGTAAAGCACTGCTTTGTCAACCGATACACCATAAATTGCTGCCTGTAAAATAGCGTTTTGTTCAGCATGCAATCCTCGACAAAGCTCATGCCTTTCTCCCGAAGCAACTCCTTGGCTTTCTCTCAAACAGCCAATCTCAAGGCAGTGTCGCAGTCCCCTGGGAGCTCCATTGTAACCAGTAGTTAAAATGCGCTTATCCCTTACTAAAACCGCCCCAGTTTGCCTTCTTAAACAAGTTGAGCGGGTTTTAACTTGTTGAGCAATAGTCAAAAAATAATTGTCCCAGCTTGGCCTATTGCCTGATTTCATCTTCTTGATTTTATCACAAATCAAAGAAGCGCCGCCTAAAAGAAACTAACTAATGGAGTGGGTCAATCGGTTAGTATAAAGAAAGTTTAAAGGTCAGTTTCTTTTTTCTTTGCAGAAGAAGATGAATGACCTTCAGCAACTTCTAACAACCCTACGGAGTAAAGACCATAAAGAATTTTGCAAGCTTCAAAATCGCTAATCCCTAAAGCTCTTATAATTGTATTAATATCTCGATTACCATCAATAAATCTCAAAAGTTTCCATTCCTTTGGCTTCAAAAGTATCTCCCGTTCTCCTTCGCCAGGAGCCTCAGCCATTCGAAAAACTATCTCAAGAGAAGGAATTTTTTGTTTAATCCTTTCCCACTCTTTAAGACGACGAGCTGACTCCATTATTAAGTTGTCGGTGGAAACAGAAATTCCTATATCTTCTTCCTCAGCAACTTTCTTGGTTTCAAAGAAAAAATCTCCTTCTGGCCAGCGAAAAAGGTCGAAAACGCTGTCCAGTATCTGCTTCTGAATAAAGGCTTCCAGGCTTTCGCGCTCAATGTATTTCTTTTCGATTAAAATTTGGCCGAGACGTCGCTTACCACCTTCTTTTTCTTGAATGCTTAAGGCTGCTTCAAGTTGATCGCGAGAGATTTTCCTAGCCCTTAAAAGTCGAGTTCCCAAAGAGGTTCGATTCCAATCTGAACGAGCAAAGTAAACATTTCCCTCACGAAAATAAATTTGCCCTTGAGCTCCAGGACGAGCAATATTCAACACACCAGTTTTCTTGGAAACTTCGATTAACTTCAAAACTTCCGCTAAGCTAAACTCTTTGAGGTTGCCCTCAAGTCCCAACACTTCACCTCCCAATTAGTAATAGCTGAAATATTTTAACTTAGCTTAAGCTTGGTTTAAACAACTTTCAGTTTGATAGTTTAATAGTAACCCAAATTACATTAAAAAAGAAATAAAAAGTTAATAAGTCTTAATTATCTCAACCCCAGTAATGGTGTCACCTATTTTTATTTTCTTAACTACTTCAAAACCCTCAATTACCTGCCCAAAAACAGTGTAATTTCCATCCAGCTGAGGTTGAGGTGAAAGACAAATATAAAACTGAGACCCAGCACTATCAGGGTCTTGACTTCGAGCCATGGCTACCGTTCCAGTTTGATGTGGCAAATCATTAAACTCGGCTGGGATAGTATAACCGGGTCCACCGGTTCCATCATTTCCAGGAAAATTATCTTTACTTAGGGGGTCGCCACCTTGAACAACAAAATTGGGAACTACCCGATGAAAAAGAGTGCCATTATAAAATCCCTTTTCGGCCAAGTAGACAAAGTTAGCACAGGTTATAGGAGCTTTCTCGGGAAATAATTTAATCTTGATTTTTCCCTGTTTTAAGTTTAAAACAACTTGTGTTACTTTGAGCTCCTCAATATTTTCTTTCTTCAGATTAAAAAGAAAAGCTGGGGCTCCACCGGAAACTTCAGTCGGCACTGTGTTCTCTTCGAACTGTTTTGGCGGTTTTTGAGTTCGCCCCTCCCCTGACTCTGGAGTTATATTAGAAGAACAACCCGTTAAAAAAAGGGAAATTAAGAATACAAATAGCAGATTTTTCAGTTTTAATAACAGTCTTAATTTATTAGTTAGCAAATCTTATCCTTTCTAACACTCATTTGTATGACCAGGAAATTGAACCGTCTGTTGGTATAACTTCAATCCAGGTTAAACCTGGATTAAATTGCAACCTCTCGCCTTTATCATTGAGAAAAACCGGCGCGCCTGCCTTTGAAAACCATTTAGCAGCAATAACCTTCCCATCGGTAAAAACCAAAGCCTTCCCTTGACCAGTTAAGGAAAAATCTGGGCTTCTTGAACCTTTTTTATCTCTAAGCCCAGACCAGTTCAGCTTAGCAAAAAAGAATATAACATTCTTGGCTCGAAGCTTTTTACCACTAAGAGCGTCGACCGAAGCTTTACTTGATTGATATCGAAAATAACAGTTAGTTTTGGAATCGTAAACAAAGCGAGCCCGACAGACTGAAGAGAAATCAACTTTTAAACTTGTAGCTGTTGGAGTGGTGGCCGGCGTATTGCTTTTAAAAAGAAATCCCTGATGTTCAACTTTTTTTTCCAGTTTCTTTCGGGCTAAATAATCCCGGATTTTACTAGTGTTAGTATAAAGATTATGAGGCATTCTTCGGTAACGACTTCTCCAGAAAAGCTCCCCATGTCCTCCGTGATCAAGTAGTAAAAAGGGGCTAGCTCGAAGTTCCCTCATCACCCTTTTGCTAGCACCTGAAAAAACCAGCACCCCTTGATACTGGCCCAAAATCTCAAGATCAGGTAAGCGTCCACTTCGCACTGGACCTACTGTTTCGCTCTCTCCGTGTAAATAAACAACATTAAATCGGGTAATAAAGCCTTCAACCGGAAATTCATATATTAGGCAGGCTTTGCTTAAACCACTCTGCGGACGAGCACTAGGTGAATTTTCAACTTTAATTACCAGCGAGCTCCTTTTAATCTGGCTCTCTTTTTCAGCCTTTATTCCACAAAGGGGGCAGTAAAAAACTGGCTTGACTTTCTTTTGAACCTTAAAGTCTTTCTTTTGTTTGACCGGTAATTCTTTTAAACCACAACCAGCCAACAAAGCTAAGCCCTGCAAAGCAAGAAAAAGAGCCAAAATAACCTTTCGAGAAAACATTTGAGAAATTATATCAGGTTTTGGTTTAAACCAAAGCTAGAATTCTCTGCCACCATTTTCCAGCAAGCTCTGTATTCTCTCTCTTGCCACTTGATCAATCGAAAACACATTTAAGCCAGAGTCCAAAATAGTATTCTTATTTAAAAGCTTTAACTTTTCCGTGAAGGGAGAAAGCACTTCCGTCAAAGGAACCAGAACAAAAGCCCTTTCTTTAGCAAGAGGGTGAGGAATAGTTAATCTTTCTGATTCAATTTCCAGGTCATCAAACAAAACGATATCAATGTCAATAATTCGCGGCCCCCACTTTTCTTTTTTTTCTCTTCCCATTTTCTTTTCAATTCTCTGAGTCAAGGTAAGAAATAAAAAAGGGGAAAGGCTGGTTTTAACTTCAGCCACTAGGTTGAGAAAGTCAGGCTGTTTTTCCTTTCCGACTGGTTTAGTTTCGTAAACCGAAGAAATTTTAATTATTTTATTGCCAGCTTTCTTCAAATTTTCAAGAGCTCTAATTAAATTTTCCAAGCGATTGCCAAGGTTAGAGCCCAAAGAAAGGTAAGTTAAAAAATCACTCATTTAAATGAAATTCTACCAACCCAGATGACAGCGATTGCAATAAGCATTTGATCCGTGGCACTTGAAGCACCAGGAACTACCCCTCTCTTTCACTACGCGTTTGTGAACCGCTCGCCACTTTTCTTTTGGTGGGTTATAACCCGGGTGGTGGCATTTTTCGCAAAAGTAAGGATCAGTATGACACTTTGAGCATTTGCCAAAAATAGCTTTCTTTTCTTTGTGAGTCGCCAGCCAGCCACCAGGATGGGGCATTTCCATCCCGTGACAGCGGTCACAAAAATCCTTCTTGCTATAATGACAGTAAGTGCAGGAAGAAATGTTTTCTTTAGCTGACTTTCCATGGTTTTTGCCCCAGTCATCAGCATCATGAGAGGCGGGGGTCAGTTTAAACCCTTCTGGATGGCAAGCTTCGCATTTATTCGGTCCTTTTTTCTTCCGGTGGCAATCAAGACAAAAATCCATTGTAATCCGTTCAGCATAGTCCTTTAAGTCAGGGTGACCCACCCGATTATGGCAATAAGCGCAAGTAAGATTTTCTCTATTGTGAACTCGGTGATCAAACATGACCGAAAGGCTAATTTTCTTTCCGGGTTCCAAGTGGCAAGTTAGACAGTTTTCTGAAGGCAGTTCTTCACTTAAACGGCTTCCCTTATTAATTGGTTTTTCATAACCTCCAGTAAAATGCAAAACAAGCTCTTTAGAAGCTTTAACTTTATCAATCAACAAATTAATAATTCCCGGCTCAACATGACAACTCAGACAGTTGCTTCCTTGATGAGAAGATCTTCGCCAGGAAAGATAAGCAGGTTTCATTTCATGGCAGCTTCCACAAAACTGAGGCTTCAAAGTTAAAGAAAAAAGCCAGCCCAGCAACAAAAAAATTAAAAGAATAAGATAAAAGCCAATTTGGGGATATTCTCTTATAAAAGAAAAAAAGCGCTTCAAAAAAGTCATGCTTGCTTAACTATAGCCAACCTCAATTACTCACGTCAAGAAAAACCATAATGAAAATTTTTGTTTAAACGGCTATTCTAAAATGGTAATATTTTTCCGAATGGAAGAGCTTTTACTTAATAGATACCGAATTTTACAAAAAATTGGTGAAGGTGCAACTGGACAAGTTTTCAAAGCCTTTGACACAAAAATCGGTCGAGAAGTTGCGATTAAAAGAATAGCAGCTTCGCCAACCACTGCTCCCCGCGTTCTTCGGGAACTGCGAACTCTGGCCAACTTAAACCACCCAAACATTGTGACTGTTTTTGAATTCGAAGAAACCCCTCTATACTACTTCATTATCATGGAATACTTAAATGGTCCCACCTTGCGAGACATTCTACTTGAAAGAGGCCGGCTTACTGTTCCTCAAGCTGTTTCTATTGCCTCACAAGTAGCTGAAGCTCTAGAGTACGCTCATGGATCCGAAATAATTCACCGTGATATAAAACCAGAAAACATTATTGTCTTGAGAGACGGGCGGGTTAAAGTCACTGATTTCGGTATTGCTCGCTTGATAAGCCGAGACTTCAGCGAGAAAAAAGTCGTCGGCACTCTTGGCTATATGTCCCCTGAACAAATTACAGGAAGATTTGTTGATGAAACTGCCGATATTTTTGCTTTGGGAACTGTCTTATACGAATCACTGACCGGACAAAACCCATTTTATGCCGGCAGTTTTCGAGAAACCGCCACTCGAATTATAAACTTCAACCCTTCACCCCCAAGCCTAATCAACCCAGAAGTACCCAAAGAGCTTGACACCATTACTTTAAAGGCAATCTCGAAAGATGCTGATGTGCGCTACGAATCAGCTCGAGCCTTTAAGCAAGCTCTCTCAGCTGTCACACCCGCAATTCCTTTAGAAGAAGTAACTGAGGCCTTGGGAAAGTCAGTTAGTAAAAAAGAGGTCCCGGTTAAAAAGTTTTCAATCTGGGAAAGAATTAGTCAGCAATCTTCTTATTTAGAAATAGCTTTACTGGGAGTTATTTCCTCCTGGATAACTTATTACTATCTCTACTATCTCGAAGGAGACAGTTTTTATCCTCCTCGCTTTAAACTTCTAATAATCCTTCTTCCCTTAATCGTCACTTTTCTTTCTGAGCGCTTGACCTTGTGGGTACTGGCAATATTTTTTACCCTCCCTTTTATCAAAGTTTCAATAGTTCAAGCCCTAATCTTCTTTTTAATTTTCATTTTTTACGCCATGCTTTTTAATGAGTTTAAACCAGTTTATGGAGCACTGCCTTTTCTGGTTTTCCTTCTATCCCCAATTAAAGCCCTTTTTGCCTTCCCGTTGGTTGTTGCCCTTTTCCTCAGGCCTTCTTACTCGCCTTTAGTTGCCGGAATGGGCTGTCTTTTTTTAGAATTAGAAATAATTAAAACCCGCCCAACGCTCTGGCCCTTTATGATACCCAATAAATTTTTATCCTACCCCCACTTAAATTCAGACGACACTTTATTCCAGGCAATAACCAAGCTCTTTCTGCCTTTTTTAAAGGAGCCCGTTCTTCTCGCTCAGATTATCATTTGGGGATTAAGTGCGCTGGTACTGGGCTTTATCAGTAAGTTCTTCTTAAAAAAATGGCAGGGAGATGCAGTCGGCTTAATTTCAGCTGCCATTTTTCTCTGGATTTCTTACGCCTGGTTGTTTCCTTTATTCAGTCTTCCCAAGGCAAAAATTGAAATTCCTCTTTTGATTGGTGTTGTTTTATCTGGGCTAATTTATGCTTTCTATCACTTTGTTAAGGGGATTTTGGAAAGGCTTTAACAGCTTCGGCTACAACTTCGAGTATTTGGTGAATGTCTAAACTTGCCAGAGGAAAAAGCAAAGTAGAAATAGATTGGTGAGAAAGGCAACCACTTTCTTTTAAGGCCAGCAACAAACGTAAATCTTCGAAAGCAATAACATTAATTAAATGAAGGGCTTCCTTTTGAACTATTGCTGCCTTAAAAACACCCGCTTGCGTTTGGGAAGGAACCACAAGTAAAAAAGATATTGGTTCTTTAAGTTTTGTTTCTGAAAAAAGCAAACCTTCAATCAGGCGGACTGCTCCTTCAACAGAAAAATCTTCAATAATCGGCTGAATCCAGATTTTACGCCCTAATTGACTTTCCCAGAGATTTTTCTGAACTTGAAAACCAAATGTCTGGCCAGCCCAAAAAAGGTATTGGGTAAACTCTTCCATCGAAGCCTCTTCACTCAAGGTAGGAACCGCAGCCGTAATTGCCGAAGGGTCGCGCCTTTTTAATATCCTCCAGTCGCCAGTCAACATTTCCCGTAAATCCATGGAAAGGATTTGAGCTAAACCTTTCCGTTTTAGTTTCAATTTCGTACCAAAAAAATCAACAGTATCAACATCTTCATCGCTAACAGGAGGAACCGAAGGAAGCATAGTTAAAGAATAAGGGGTCCTTTCGCTAACAACTGAACTTTCCTGGGTAGGCTTTTCTTCTCCCGCAGTTTCAGCCGCCGAAGGTGATTCCTCGCCTCCTGATTTTTTTCTTTCACCTTCACTGGGAACATTACCCAAAAGAAAAAAACAGTAAGGGCAAAGGTTTTTTTCATCCTCTGGCAAAGGAGCCCCACACCTTGGACAGTCCATTTCTTTTCCTCTCTTCCTAATGAATTTTTTAAAAATTATATACCACTATTGTGGGGATTAAAAGCTCAATTACTTTTTAATGCGTCAGCTACTTTGACTGCTCTCAAAGCTTCTCTTACATCATGAACCCGCAGTATGTTAGCGCCTTTTATTACCCCAATCGCCACTACCGCTAATGTTCCCTCCAATCTCTCTTCAACTGGCAAATCAAGAATAAGACCAATAAAAGACTTTCTTGAAGGACCGAGTAGAATTGGACAACCAAGCGATTTAAAGTAGTCCAGATGACGAATTAGCTCAAGGTTATGTTCCAGAGTTTTACCAAAACCAATGCCAACATCAACAATTACTTGCTCAGGAGTCAAACCAGCTTTAAAAGCTTTGTCCCGCTGAGCTGAAAGAAAATCGTAAACTTCTCGAACAACATCTTCATAAACCGGGTTTTCCTGCATAGTTTTAGGAATGCCTTTCATATGCATTATAACCACCGGCTTTTTAGCTTCAGACACTAATTCCAGCATTCCTGGTTGGCGCAAACCATAAACATCGTTAATGAGGTCAGCCCCAGCCTCTAGAGCTTCACCGGCAACCTCAGGCTTATAAGTATCTATTGAGATTATAACCTCTGTTTCCTTTCTTAATTGCTTAATTACTGGAACAACTCGATTGATCTCTTCTTTTAAAGGAACAGCTTGAGCACCTGGTCTAGTTGACTCTCCTCCAACATCAATAATGTCGGCTCCCTCCTTATGCATTTGTAAAGCACGTTTAACAGCGTCAGAAAAGCAATAATAGAGGCCGCCATCAGAAAAAGAGTCGGGAGTAACATTTAGAATTCCCATAATCAAAGGCCGCTGCCTGGAAAAATCAATAACTTGATCTCTAATCCTTAAGCGAGGACAGGTCATCGTTCCTTCTTTCCCGCCTTCTCAGTTAAATCCAACTTTCCAAACGCTTCCCGTAAGCTTTTTTACCCCTGTTTCTCTTTGGGCTGATAAACGCAGTAAGGTTCTTCGGCTAAATAATCACCGTAAATAGAGTAAGCGCGGGCTCGACATCCGCCACAGAACTCAACAAACTCACAGCGACCACATCGACCCTTAAGCTGGCTAAAATCTCTTAACTTAAGGAAAAGTGGCGAGCTTTCCCAAATTTTCCGAAATCCTTCTTCCCTTACCTTGCCTGCCAAGACCTCCAGATAACCACAAGGATAAACTTCCCCCTCGTGAGAAACAAAACAAAAACTTATCCCGCCAAGACAACCCCGAGTCATTCTTTCATATCGCTGATGGGGAAGTTCGACTGGTAACCCCTCCTTTCGACTTCGCTGAACAAAAATCCGATAGTAATGAGGAGCGCAAGTTGGCTTAATAAAAAGTTCTTCTTTTCGTTGAACCTGATAAAGCCAGTTTAAAGTCTTTTCGTAATTCGCCGGCGATATTTCTTCTTCTTTTAAATCTTTAGCTCTACCCGTAGGCACCAAAAGAAAAACATGCCAGGCAACCGCGCCAACCTTTTTTACCAGTTCCAAAAGATTCTGAAGGTCATTGAGATTGTGCTTGGTAACAGTGGTGTTTATTTGAAAACTTATTCCCGCTCGTTTCAAAGCTTCAATCCCCCTTAAAGCGCCTTCAAAAGCACCGGGCACCCTACGAAAGGTATCGTGAATTTCAGCGGTCGAACCATCAATGCTTATAGAAACCCTGTCTATTCCAACTTTTCTCATCTCCCTGGTAACTGTGTCGTCAACTAAGGTTCCGTTAGGAGCCATCACCATTGTCAAACCCAATTGTTTCCCATAAGCAGCAATGTCAAAGATATCAGAGCGCAAGAGCGGCTCGCCACCAGTCAAAATAATTACTGGACGGGCAAAAGAGGCAACTTCAGATAAAAAGTCAAATGATTCTTTGGTGGAAAACTCAGTTGGTAAAGGTTCGTTAACCGCAGCAGCCCGACAATGCACACAATCAAGATTACATGCTCGGGTAACCTCCCAAGCAATCATTCTCAAGGGAGACTTTTTAAGGTCTTTCTGAGCTTCATCGAAAGTAAATTTTTTCTCCATTTTACGCTTCCTCTCTTTTATTAAAAATTAAAAACCCTAAATGTAAAAATTTACAAAGCTGACTTTGAAAGCTTTAGCCTTCTCTTAACCAGCGTGCCACTTCTTTGGCATGATAGGTAAGAATCAAATCGGCACCTGCTCTTTTGATTGAAGTTAAAATCTCTATAACGAGCTTTTTTTCATCAAGCCAACCATTCTTTACTGCCGCTTTAACCATTGAATACTCGCCAGACACATTGTAAGCCGCTGTTGGATAGCCAAATTCGTCCTTAACTCTCCTGATTACATCAAGATACGATAAGGCTGGTTTCACCATTACGATATCCGCTCCTTCTTCAATGTCCAGAGCCACCTCCCTCAAAGCCTCCAGAACATTTGGTGGATCCATCTGGTAAGAACGGCGATCACCAAATTGTGGCGCTGACTCGGCTGCCTCCCGAAAAGGCCCGTAAAAAGCAGAAGCGTATTTGGCGGCGTAAGAGAGAATAGGAGTGTTCTTAAAACCTGACCCATCTAAACTAGAGCGGATAGCCGCCACTCGCCCATCCATCATATCAGAAGGAGCAATAATATCAGCCCCGGCTTCAGCATGGGAAACCGCAGTTTGAGCTAGAAGTTCCAAGGTAATATCATTATCAACTTCTCCGTTTTTTATTACTCCACAGTGACCATGGCTGGTGTATTCGCAAAGACAAACATCAGTAATAACAATAATCTCTGGGACTTCCTTTTTGATTGCTCTTATAGCTCTTTGAACAATTCCCTCTTCAGAATAAGCACCGCTGGCTGCCTCATCCTTGCTTTCAGGAATCCCAAAAAGGATAACAGCCGGAATGGATAAAGAATGAACCTCTGCCACTTCTTTAACCAACTCATCGACAGAAAAACGAAAGACGCCCGGCATTGAACCTACCTCTTCTTTTATTTTGCTTCCCGGAAGAACAAACAAAGGGTAAATAAGGTCTTCAA
>FMSI01001417.1_pt1 | contig 28232 bp, 15 predicted proteins | sample 1504471 | NCBI WGS metagenome assembly FMSI01 (sample SAMEA4475357, study PRJEB15587) | soil metagenome | biome: Soil; feature: Field | place: India | collected 2015-03-11 | depth 0 m
AGATAGCGTTGTACGTCGTGCGCGTCGGGAGTGGTGACGTGAAAGCCGGTATCCAGCACCTCCTCATCGATGACGGCGTTGATGGTGGAAATCAGGCCCACCCGCAGGCCGGCGGCGCGCAGAACGTGATACAAAAGATTGCAGGTAGTCGTTTTGCCGTCCGTGCCGGTAACGCCGATGACGGTCAAGCGATGGGCAGGATTCCCGTAGAAGGCGGCGGCTAGATAACTCAACACCCGGCGGGCGTTCTCCACGCGCACGTAAGGAACCGGCAGCCCTTCCAGAGGCTTCTCACCAACGATAGCCACTGCGCCTCGCCGAATCGCCTGTGGAATGAAATCGTGTCCGTCGGCCGTGTGACCGCGCATGGCAACGAAGAGATTCCCACTCTCCACTTTGCGACTGTCTATGGCAATGCCGCTCAACGGAACATCCGGCGGCCTGGAAGGGGAAAACGGCGTCGGCAAACCTGCCAGAACAACGCGCAGCGAGGAGGAAAGTGAGGAGTTCGTCGCGGTGCCCATCTCGTGTCGGGAGGAAGGTATCAGAAAGGGAGGATTGAAGAGGTTAGAGATGTATGGGCTGCCCAAGGACGGCGCGGGCGGCTTCCATCAGTGTTTCACTCAAGGTAGGATGCGCATGAACGTTGTGAGCGATGGATGCGACGCTCAGTCCGGCGCGTGCTGTTAGCGTCAGTTCGGGTAAAAGTTCGGTGACTTCTGGCCCCACGAGGTGTGCCCCAAGCAGGCGATGGGTATTTTCCTCGACCACGAGTTTCACCCAACCGCCATAATCGCCCAGGGCAAGGGCTTTGCCGTTGGCCTGGAAGGGAAAGCGCACGCTTCGGATGGCCAAGCCTCGCTCGCGCGCTTGGGCCTCAGTTAACCCGAAGGAAGCCACTTGCGGTTGGCTATAGGTAGCGCGCGGCATTTGCTCGTACTTGAGAGGGTCAGGACTCAAGCCGGCGATTCGTTCGGCGCACAGGACGCCTTGCGCCGAGCCAACGTGCGCCAACATCAGTTTGCCGGTCACATCGCCGATGGCCCAAACGCCCGGCGCATGGGTTGCTAGGTATTCATCTACCTCGATAAAACCACGAGCGTCCGTTTGAACGCCGAGATTCTCCAGCCCGAGATTGCGCGAGTTGGGGCGAAACCCCATGGCCAGAAGCGCTTGTTCTGCCTCTAGCGTCGTCGTTGTGTTGCCGGCGGTCAGTGTCACGCGGACACCGTCTGCGGTGGTCTCGACCGCTTCTACCTTATGGGCGGTCAACACGCGCACGCCGCGCTTCCGGAAGGCGCGTTCCAATTCCGCTCCGATTTCCTCGTCCTCGAGCGGGACAAGGTGGGGCAACATTTCTACCAGGGTGACTTCGCTGCCATAAGCGTTCCACAGCGTGCCGAACTCAACTCCAATTGCCCCGCCGCCGATAATGACGACAGAGCGGGGTAAACGTTCCTGCACGATGGCTTCTAGGTACGTGAGCACGCGTTTTCCGTCCACCGGCCAACCGGCAGGAACGGCGGCGCTGGCGCCCGTCGCGATGACCAGATGGGCAGCCTGCAGCTCCAGCGAATCCCCTTCGGCGGAGCGGACATGAACCGTACCCGGCGCCGCGAAAAATGCCTCCCCCTCATACACGGTGACGTTGTTTTTGCGCAACAGGAACCCTACTCCTTTGACCAGCCGTTCGGTCACCTGTCGCGAACGTCTCACTGCTGCTGCGTAGTCTGCTTGCAAAGCTTCGCCGCTGACGCCAAACTCGCGGCCGCGCTGGCGTAGCGCGTAGGCAATCTCGGCGTTCTTGAGCAGCGCTTTCGAGGGAATGCAGCCAACGTTCAAGCAGACGCCCCCTAACCAGCGGCGTTCCACAATGGCGGTCTTCAGGCCTAGTTGGGCCGCGCGGATGGCCGCGACATAACCGGCCGGCCCCGCTCCGATGACGAGAACATCGTATGGGATGGACATGGATACTCCTGAAACGCGCCTGACGCTTTGCCTTGCCTTCTTTGAAGGCGAGAGAAAGGATAGCCGGACGCCGTAATCATACCATGAAGAAGGAGCAGTTGTCGGTCTTCCTTCCTCCCCACTGACGCGGCATAGGCATTCCCTGTGGGAGCCTCGTCGTTGGCAAACCCCTTGATAGGAGCCACAATGTGCATGGTTTCGCGGGTCGAAGCAAATTCGCGTGTGGAGCACGCTCCTGCATGAGAAAGGCGCATGGCGCGGCCGGTACGGTCAATTTTGGGGCAATGATAAAACTTCGTGAGCGTGCCTTCTCCTAGCGCCCATCGGCTCCGTGCAATCGGCGCCGATTTCCTGCGGGAACTATTCGCCTGGCGGTGATTCCTCGGCGCCGATCATCCGCAGAAATTCGCGGACAACATGGGGGTCGAACTGTTTGCCGCTCTGCTCGCGCAGGTAGGCAATGGCCTCCGCGCGCGGCCAGGCTTTGCGGTAGGGGCGGTCGCTGATCAGGGCATCGAACACATCCACGACGGCGAAGATGCGGGCCGAAAGCGGGATTTGCTCGCCTTTTAGGCCATAGGGGTAACCGCTGCCGTCCCAGCGTTCGTGATGGAAAAGTGGAATGTCGAGCGCAAGACGCAAGTAGGATATTGGCGCGAGCATATCGTACACTGTTTGGGGATGGGAGTGCATGATCTTCCATTCCTCCTCGGTTAACGGACCGGGCTTGAGCAGAATGGGATCGGGAATAGCGATCTTGCCCATATCGTGGAGCAAGGCGCCGCGGCGGATGTGTACCAAGTCAGCCTCGCCGATTCCCAAACGACGCGCCAGCGCCAACGTCATTTCGGTCACGCGGTGAGAGTGGCGTTCCGTCTCGTGTTCGCGTAGGTCAAGAGCTTTCGACCAGCCTTCAATGGTGGCGTCGTAGGCTGCTTCCAGTTCGAGGGCAGCGCGCTGCAAGCCGACGTACATCTTTATATTGTCCAGCGCGATAGCGGTCTGACTGGCAAGCGTCTCGGCGAAATCGGTCCACTCTCGGTTCGGGGTGAACGGCGAGCGGTGATAGAATTCGACAACGCCGCGCAAACGCCCCTTGCTGATCAGCGGCACGCCGTGATAGAAGACGAACGCCTCGTCTGCAAGGTGCGGCAGGGGAATGTCCGGGCGGGTCAGGCAAGAGAGACTCCGGTGTTCGATCAAGACACGACCACCAACACCCTCGCCGGCACGTAACCGCGTCTCGCTAGGGGGACGGTAAAACCCAAGCGAGGCTCGATACGTCAGCGTCTGATCCGTTTCATCGAGAGTTAGAACAGCGACGGCATCCACTCCCAATTGAGCCTGCATGTGACTGAGGAGAATGTCGAGCAGGGCGCGTTGGTCGGTAACCGTGCTGATGGCTAGATCAATTGCGCGCAGGGCGGTCAACCGTTGCACATGTCGTTCTGTTTGCTCATTCAGGGCGGCGCGCTGGATGGCGCTCGCGGCAATATCCGCCAAGGAGTTGAGCAGGCGCATGTCCCTGGGGGTAATCTCGCGCGACGAGGCGATGGCGGCCAGCCCAATGATGAAACCTTGCGCCACGAGAGGCACAGCGGCGATGGCCGGAATATCTTGCAAGGCGCCAGGAAGGAATGCCAGCGCCGTCTGCGGCGGTTTGTTGTTTAGGTAGGGCTGGCCCTCTCGTAGGATATCTGCCAGGCCCGGCATGGTCAGCGACAAGCGCACACCGCGGATCTTTTCGGCTACGCCGCTGGCGGCCTCGATGACCAGCTCCTGATGTTCAAAATCGGTGAGGGCAATGACCGCGCCGCTGGCAGGAAACGCGTGGGTCAAGTGCTCTAGCACGATCGGGAACATCTCCGTCCGGTTGCGGGCTGCCCGCAGCGCTTGGGAGAGGCGCATCAAGGCGGCCAGTTCATCCGCGCGGCGTTGTGTTTCTTCTAATAGGCGAATGCGTTCGATGACCGCTGCCACCAAGCCGGCCAGTGAGGTCAACAGCCGCTCCTCTTCGACTCCAAAGGCGTTCCATTCAGGGCTTTCCACGTTAATGACGCCCAGCGTCCGACTACCGACCTTAAGGGGAACGCAGAGCTCGGAACGCGTTTCCGGAAACACTTGACGGTATCGCGGGTCGGCGCGTACGTCGCCGCAACGCACTGTCTGCCCGTATTGCGCTGCCCAGCCAACAATGCCCTCTCCCAGCGATGGCGCCAGGGCGCGCAAGCGAGTCAGCTCGGCCTGTAATGTTTTTTTGTCCAGACCGAGGGTATTGTGGGCAAAGAGGGAAAGCCTCTCGCCGCTTTCGTCAATCAGGAAGATGGTGGCATTTTGCCAGCGCAACAGGCGTTGTAACGCCTGCATTGTTTGTTGCCCAACGGTCTCCAGCTGCGTGGCCTGACTCAGCGCCAGACTGACCTCATAGAGCGTTTCCAATTCCTTGGCGCGCCGACGAATCTGCGTTACCCGGCGGGCGTTCTGTAGCGCCAGTGCTGCCTGGCCGGCGAAGGCTTTCAATAATTCGACATGCTCGGCCGTGTAGAAGCCTACCTGGTCGCTGTCTACCGAGAAAAAGGCAACCACCTTATCGTCTATGAGAATAGGCGCGCCAGCCCAGGAACGAATGTGGGCGCTTGCCTCCAGATCAATCCAGCCAGGAAAGGCGCGCACGTCTTCGATGACACGCGGCGTTCGGTGTTCCAACATCCACCGCAGGTTGGGCGTGGCGTCCAAATCGAACGTCAGCCGGGCGATTAGTTCGGCCTTGCCGTATTTCTCGTATCCCCTGCTGCGGATAATGGTCGCGGTGCGCTTCTCCTCATCCACGGTCATGACGCAGGCGGTATCGTACGGAACAACCTGGTGCAAGGTATCGAGCAACTCATCCAACACGGCTTCGGTATCGAGCGCGCGGCTCAACGAGGCGCCGGCTCCTAGGGTGTCGCGCAGGGATTCAGCCAGTTCGCGCTGACGACGTTCGGCCTGGTACAGACGGGCGTTCTCGATCGCCGCGCCGGCGTATGCCGCCAGCATCTCCAGCAGATGTTCATCCTCTTCGCTGTATAGGTTGGGAGTATACGATTGGACAGAGATGGCGCCAACGACTGTTTCGCCAACAAGCATCGGGACGACGAGCATCGAACGCGGTTCACGCCCGCTGCCGAAATGCACTAGTTCCACAGGGCGCTCCTTGCGATAATCTTGCAGGCGCAGGGATTCGCGCTGCCGGATGACCAGGCTGGAAATGCCTTGCCCAAAGGGGATGCGCATCGAGGGGTAACGTTTGCCGCCTTCCCACAAGTACACGGCGTCAATGACTTGGTGGGTGCGATCGTACAGAACAATAGTGAACGTCTCGGCAGGCATGAGTTGGGCGACAGCGCGCTGAGTAGCGGCGTATATGGCTTCCAGATCGAGGCCGGCGGCGCTGATTTCCTGCCCGGCGCGGTGCAGCACGGCGCGTCGTTTGGCGGCGCGAACGGCATCCTGGTATAAGCGCGCGTTCTCGAAAGCAATCGCCGCTTGCGCGGCCAGGGTGGTGAGCAAGCGCTCATCGGTTTCGCTGAAGGCATTCTCCTGCTCACTTTCGATGGCGATAACTCCCGTTGTCTGTTTGCCCAGCCGGATGGGCACATACAACCCTGAGCGCATGCCGGCGAAGGACGCCACGTAGCGTTTGTCGGCCTGGACGTTTGCCAAGCGCAGGGCCCGACCATGCTGGAAGGCCCAACCGCTCAATCCTTGCTCAGGACGGTTAACGAGGCGGCTCAGCCGTTTGATTTCCCGGGACAGGGCCTTGGCAGCCAAACCAGGCTGGCTCAGCGCGAGAAGTTCCAGCCGATCTTGCTTGGCGTTGTAGAGGCGAATCGCGGCATGATGCCAGGCGAGCCGTTGAGAGAGCACATCGAGCAAACGCTGGGCGATTTGCTTGGGCTCCAGCAGACGGCTTAAGGTCAAGCCGGCCTCATAGAGCACTTCCAGTTCTGCCAGATGGCGCTGAAGCGCTTCCTCGGCCCGTTTGCGTTCGGTGATGTCTTCGTAGGTGCCCAATACGCCGCGAATGTTTCCTTCCGCATCTACCAGCGGCACCTTGCTGGTGCGCAACCAGATGGTGCGGCCGTCTGGCGTGGTCTGCGGTTCCTCGTAGTTAAGTTTGGGCAGGCCGCTTTTGATGACCGCGCGATCGTCGGCGCGATACCTTTCGGCCTGCTCCTTCCATGCCAGTTCGAAGTCGTTCTTGCCGATGACTTCCTCGGGGGCGCTCAGGCCGGCATCGCGCGCGAAGGGGTGGTTGCAGCCAAGATACTTCGAGTCGCGGTCTTTCCAGAAAACGCGCACCGGAATGGTATCGAGCACTAGTTGCAACGTCTGCCGCGATTCGCGCAGCGCCTGCTCGGCGCGCTTGCGTTCGGTGATATCCTCAATCGTGGTCTGGACGGCGACGAGGCGTTGCGCCTCGTCAAGCACAAAGAAGTCGTAGATCTTGAAGATACGATGTTCCCCTGCTTTTGTACAAAATGTACGTTCGCTCCCTTCCACAAAGGGTTGACCGCTCTGTTTTTTGCGCTCGAACGAGGCTAGCGCCGCCTCACGCTCGTCTTCTGCGATGAAATCGAAAATAGACTTGCCAAGCACTTCTTCCCGCGAATAGCCAAGCACCTCGCACCAACGGCGGTTAACATCCTGAATCAGTCCTTGCGGCGTCAGGATGTGATAGGGAATAGGCGCGTATTCATATAGCCATTGGAAACGCTGGGCAGAGGCGGCGAGTTCCTCCTCGGCCTTTTTGAGAGCCGTAATGTCGAAAGCGGTGCCGATGGCGGCCGGTTGGCCTTCGTATTCGATTCTGCCGGCGCTGAAATCCACCCAGCGCTCTTCGCCGCTTTTTGTGACGATTTTGATCGGATAATGATCGGGGACGGCCTCGCCTCGTTGGCGTGCCAGGCCACGCTGACGAACCAGATCGCGGAAGTCAGGATGCGCCAGCTCCCAGAAATCCATGCGCGCTAGCTCCTCCGCGCTGTAGCCGGTGATCCTCTCGCAAATCGGGTTAGCGTAGCGAATCTTGCTCCCCTGGTAAATGAGAATAGCTGCGCTGGTTTTCTGGGTGAGGGTGCGGAATCGTTGCTCGCTGGCCTTGATCGCTTCTTCCGCGCGCTTTTGTTCGGTAATCTCTCGTATATAGGCGCCCACGCCGATTCGCCCATCGGGCAAGGCGACTGGGAACTTGCGCGTCTCGTACAGGCGGTTGCCTATGGGTTCGATGGTCACGACCAGACTTTGCTGTTGGAGCGCCCGGCGGTCGCTCTGCCGGCAGACCCGCGCGACGTGCGTCTCCAATAGAGCGAAGTCGTCCTTGCCGAGGATTTCCGCTAACGGCTTTCCCAGAAAACGGCGGTAGGCCTCGTTGACCATGAGGTAACGGAACCGATCGTCCTTGATAAAAGCCATTTCCGTTGCCGCGTTGAAGAACGCCTGATAGCGCGCTTCGCTGGCGCGTAGGGCTTCGTGCAATTTCTGATGTTCGGCTTCGCGTTGCAGATTGACCAAGGCGAATGCCAGATCGTTAGCAACCTCCTGCAGTAGAGTCACTTCTTCATCATCTAACAACCCTAGCCGGTCGCCATAGACGTTCAGCGCGCCAAGCACTTCGCCGCCGTATAGCATTGGGATCGCGGCGAAGCAGGCGAACCCGCGCGCCAGCGCCTCTTTCCGCCAAGGCGCAAAATAGGGGTCGTTGGCAATATCGCGGCAGACGACCGGTTGGAGCGAGCGCAGCGCGGAACCGGTCGGCCCTTTGCCGGTGGGAGAATCGTCCCAGGTTATGACAACCTTATCCAGATAATCGCTAGCCTTCCCTGCGCGCGCAATGACCTTCAGACGTTTGCCGGTTTCGTCTTTCAGCCCTACCCAGGCCAGAACGTACCCGCGCGTCTGGAGCAGAATCTGGCAGGCCTTTTCCAACAACCGCTCCGCGTTCTTTTCATGGTTGATGATCTGGTGGATATCGCCAATGACGCGCAGAATCTGGTTGAGATGGCGCAGGTTTTGTCCCGTGCGCTGTTTGTAGAGCGCTGTTTCGATGCTGAGTTGCACACCGGCAGGGGTTGGCGGCAAGGTCATCCAGGAATAGGGTTCGGTACGCGCTGCCTCCTGAAGCAGCGGTTCCTCGCCTTCAGAAATCAGATAGACGATGGGAATGTCCTGGTGCTGTCGAATCTGGTCGGCGATCTCCAAACCGTTGGCCGCGCCCTCAAGATGGAGGTGCAGCAAGATGACGTCCGGCTGTTCTGCGCGCGCCAGCGCGGCTACCTGCGCGGCGTTGGTAGCTGGCCCGAGGGGAACATAGCCCTGACGATTCACGATTCCGGCCAGCGACGCGGCCAGGTCTGCCTCACCGACGGCGATCAGCACGCGCGCTTTTGGGGGACCGGGAGTGCGCCGTTTCCGCATGGGCATGGAGGGCTTTACCATATCTTTCACAAGAGGAACTATCTGAATTCCCAGAAGACCCGGGAGCGTCACTCTAATTATAGTCGGTTTGAGTCGTTTCTTCTTCATGTTTCTCCCAAGGAGAATCGCTGCCATGGGCTTGTTTCGTTTTACGCTTTCCCGATTCCGCCTTATAATTGCGCCGTTACAGACGTTCCCACATCGTTTCGGGAGGAGGCTGTATGAGATACGGCTATTTCAACGATCCCCGGCGTGAATATGTCATTACGCGTCCCGATACGCCTCTACCCTGGATTAACTATCTAGGTTGTGAGGCGTATTTCGCCTTGATTTCCAACACTGCAGGTGGGTACTCTTTCTACCGCGACGCGCGTTTGCGCCGTCTGACGCGGTATCGCTACAACAATGCTCCGCTCGATATGGGCGGCCGGTATCTTTACCTGCGCGAGAACGTCACTGGCGATTATTGGTCGCCTACCTGGATGCCGGTGCGGAAGACGTTGGATGAATACGAATGCCGGCATGGGTTGGGCTATACTGTCATCCGCTCGCGCTACAAGGACGTCGAGGCGACAATACGTTACTTCGTGCCGTTGGGCGAAACTCTGGAAATCTGGGAACTGACGCTGGTCAATCACAGTTGCGAAATGATAGATCTTTCCCTCTTCTCGGTTATTGAGTTTTGCCTGTGGGATGCCTGGGATGATGCCACGAACTTCCAGCGGAATTTTTCTACCGGCCAGGTCGAGGTGGACGGCAGCGTGATTTACCACAAGACCGAATATCGCGAGCGACGCAATCACTTTGCCTATTTCGCCTGCTCGGAACGGCTGCAAGGTTTCGATACCCAGCGCGAGGTTTTCCTGGGGCCTTACCGTGGCTGGGATGCGCCGAAAGCGGTGGAGGAGGGTCGCTCTGCAAATTCCGTGGCCTATGGCTGGCAGCCAATTGGTTCACACAACGTCCATGTCGTCTTGCGTCCGCGGGAAAGGCGGCGCATCGTCTTCCTTCTTGGCTACCACGAGAATCCGCCAGATGCCAAGTTCGATCCGCCCGAATCCCAGACAATCAACAAGCAAACCGTAACACCGATTCTGGCGAAATATCTTCAGCCCAAGAATGTAGAGAAGGCTTTCCGCGCCCTGCGCGCCTACTGGGAGGATTTGCTCGGCAAGTTCCAGGTGGATACGCCGGACATTCACGCGAACCGCATGGTGAACATCTGGAATGCCTATCAGTGTATGGTGACCTTCAACATGAGCCGTTCCGCCTCCTACTTCGAGAGCGGCATCGGGCGCGGCATGGGCTTTCGTGATTCGAATCAAGACCTGCTTGGCTTCGTTCATATGATTCCGGAACGGGCGCGCGAACGTCTCCTTGACCTGGCGGCCACACAGCTTAAGAATGGGGGTGCGTTTCATCAGTACCAACCGCTGACCAAGCGCGGCAACAACGACATCGGCTCGGGCTTCAACGATGATCCGCTCTGGCTGGTGCTGGCTGTTGCCGCTTATCTGAAAGAGACCGGCGATTGGACAATTCTCGACGAGGCAGTGCCCTATGAGAACGAACCGGGCAGCGAAATGCCGCTCTATGAACATCTGCAGCGCGCGCTCCAATATACGTTGGACCGCCTCGGCCCCCATGGTCTTCCGCTCATTGGCCGTGCTGATTGGAACGACTGCCTCAACCTCAACTGTTTCTCTGATACCCCTGGCGAGTCCTTCCAGACGACCACAAACAAAGATGGCAAAGTGGCCGAAAGCGTGTTTATTGCCGGCCTGTTCATCCTCGCGGCAAAGGAGATGATCGCTATCGCCGAGCGCCATGCTCCCCGTCTGCAGAACGCTTCGTTCGAGGTGCGTTCTCTCGATTTCTATCGCGCGGCCATTGAGCGGATGGAGCGAGCGGTCTGGGAGGCGGGTTGGGATGGCGAATGGTTCCGCCGCGCCTACGATGACTTTGGCCGACCCGTTGGCTCGAAAGAAAACGAGGAAGGAAAGATCTTCATTGAGCCGCAAGGAATGTGCATTCTGGCCGGCCTGGGCTTGGAAGATGGCCGAGCGGTCAAGGCGCTCGATTCGGTCGCGAAGCATCTGGCCACGCCGCACGGCATCCTTTTGCAACAACCGGCCTATAGCCGCTACTATCTGCACTTGGGCGAAATCTCCTCTTATCCACCGGGTTATAAGGAGAATGCTGGCATTTTCTGCCACACCAATCCCTGGATTATGATCGCCGAAACGCTGGTTGGGCGCGGCGACCGGGCGCACGATTACTATTTGCGCATCAACCCTTCGGCGCGCGAGGAAATCAGCGACCTGCACAAGTGCGAACCGTATGTCTACGCGCAGATGATCGCCGGCCGCGATGCTCCCACACACGGCGAAGCCAAGAATTCCTGGTTGACCGGCACGGCAGCCTGGAACTATGTTGCTGTTACGCAATACATTCTCGGCATCCGCCCAACGTACGATGGCTTGGAAGTCTGCCCGGTCATTCCACCGACCTGGGATGGGTTTACCGCCACGCGGCTTTATCGTGGCGTGCGTTATGAAATTGTGGTCAAACGCGCCGGCCCCGGCAATCAGGTTTCGCTACGGGTGGACGGACAACCGTTGGCAGGGACGATCGTCCCCTGGTCGGCTGCCACCGCAACGGTGCGCGTGGAAGCGACGCTACACTGATGTGTTCTACTCCCTTCACTGCTCAAACCGACTCCGGCAGGCCGGAGCCTGTTTGCCTGACAGCATGTTCGAGGTAATGCCATGACGAATTGCCATCGCTGGTTTGTCTCATTCGTTTCCTTATTCCTTTTCCTTATTCCGACCGGTTGCGGGGGAGGCGGGGCCAGATCGGCCACTCCTACGCCCTACCCCACGCCAGTGCGGACGGTTTATACCGTTCAGCGTGGTCGCATGACCTTAGAAGCGACGCTGGTCGGACGGATACTGCCGCTCGCGCAACAGAGCGTGTCCTTTTCGATAAGCGGCCGCGTGGGCGAAGTCTACGCGACGGTTAACGACACGGTCAAGGCAGGGCAGCTCCTGGCCGAGTTGACGGAGACGGCGGACTTGCAAAAGAAGGCCGAAGAGGCGCGCCGTGCCATTCGCCGCGCGGAAATCCAGCTGGAGATCGCTCGTCTCTTGTTGGAACAATATCGCGCCCAAGGGCGATCTCCTTACGAGATCAAAATCCAGCAACTCCAGGTGGAACTGGCTGAAATGGACCTCACTGCCGTGTATGAAAGTTTGGGCCTTGATCCACAGGGCGATGCACTGGCGCAACTCGACGCGCTTGTGGAGCAAGGGCGCGTGTACGCGCCGATTGACGGCGCCGTCATTGCTGCCGTGACTACCGGCCGCGCCGTTACACCTACCACCCCGGCATTCATCATCGGCGATGTCGGTCAGCTGGAAGTGGTCGCCGAACTCGAATCCAGCCGCGCCGATGACCAATTGAAGGAGATGTACGAGGGAATGCCGGTGGTGGTAACCCCCAACGTGCGACCGGAACTGCAACTGAAAGGGAAAATACGGCAGTTGCCCTCGCCCTACGGCACGGGAAGCCGCGATGACCGCACGGTGCGTATCGTTCTCGATGAGCCGCCCTCGCCACAAACCTATCAAGCTGGCGACGACGTGACCATCCAAATCGTCTTGGCAGATAAACCCGACGTGTTGTGGTTGCCTCCAGATGCCGTTCGTCAGATAGGTGGGCGGACGTTCGTCGTCATCCCCGGCGAGAATGGCCCACAGCGAGTGGAGGTCGAAATCGGCCTGCGCACATTCAACATGGTAGAAATCCTCTCCGGACTAAAGGAGGGGCAGGTAGTATTTGGCCCATGAAAGCCCTGACTGCTTTCTTTTTGCGCACGCTTGCGGCAGTCGGCATCGCCCTCAAGCGTTTGTTCTCGCAGCCTTTGCTCAGTCTGGCCGCGCTCGCGGGTCTGACGATCGCCAGCGGTTTCATCCTCAGCGTGCCTCTATACGCCGATGGGACCTACTTTCGCCTCCTTCGTGAGGAGATTCTCGGCGGGCGAGGGGTGGACCCGACAACACTGCCGGCCGATTACGCCCCCCTGGCTTTCGTCTTCGAGCTGAACGTGGCCGGTCGCGATAGCCCACAGTGGGAAAAGGCCGTCCCCCTAGATCGTTATCTGAGCGGCGAGGCGCTGGACACGCTCGGGCTCCCTGTGTTACAAGTAGTCCGTCGTTTCCGCACCGATGACTATGACTTTTACCCTCCCGAAGACTGGAATCCAGATGGCCCGCGCTATGCCCTAACTAGCGCATATCTGGCCATGATCGCGCCCTGGGAAGGAGCGATTCAGCTAGTTGCCGGCCAATACCCACAACCTACACCGACCGGAGCCGCGGACTATGTCGTGCAGGCCCTGGCAAGCGAAGACATGGCGATCGCATTCGGTGTGCAAATCGGCGAACGCTATTTTGTGCGCGATGAAAATGTGGACATCCCGGTGGACGTTGTTGGCTTTTGGAGACCGTTGGACCCGGCGGCTGCATATTGGGAAGCGCAGAGGGAGAAGTGGTTGTTCGTCCATCCGGAAAGTTATAGTCGCCTGATCGGTCAACTGGTGACCGACGAATTGCGTAATTGTCGCTGGGCGATCGTCGTTGATGGCGCTCGCCTACACAGCAACGATGTCAACGGTCTGACGCGGCGCATTGATGAAGTTGCCAAACGCGCGGCCACTCTTCTGCCGAGAACCCAACTTGTAGCGTCACCGTTGGAAGCCTTGCAACGTTATCGGGAAAGCACTCCTTTGCTTACCTACCTTCTGTATGCCTTTAGCGTGCCTATTTTGGGCCTGATTCTGGCCTTCGTGAGTCTCGTGGCAGAATTGTTCGTCGGCCAGCAACGCAGCGAGATTGCCGTTCTACGCAGCCGGGGCGCCAGCGCGGCGCAGGCGGTATGGATGGTGGCGTTGCAGGGAATCTTGTTGGGCCTGGTTGCCCTGACGATCGGCGTCTTTCTAGGCGAATGGATTGCTCAAGCAACCGGTCAGGCGCACAGTTTCCTGCGTTTCAGTGCCGGTGGCGACCTGCGCGTTGAGATGACGCCGGTCGCCGGTGGATACGGTCTGTTGGGAATTGGTCTGTTGCTCTTTGTCCAAGTGTTGATTCCCGGTCTGGGGGCGGCATCCAACACAATCATCACCTACCGTCAGGAACGCGCACGCTTCCTGTGCCCACCCTGGTGGCAGCGTCTATGGCTCGACCTGTTCCTTCTTCTCCCGGCTGGCTACGGCTTTTGGATTCTGACTCTGCAGAGCCGACGTGCGCTGAGTGAGGCTGCCAATGTGCCCGATCCTTTGAGGAATCCGCTGCTCTTGTTGGTTCCGGCGGTGGGCATTCTGGCAGTGGCGCTCTTCACCCTGCGCCTGGTGCCGCGTCTGATGGCTTTGCTCGCCCGGGGGTTACAGCGCACGAAAAGCGTTGGGATGTTAATGGCAGCTCGCTATCTGGCGCGCTCGCCGGCGTTCTACAGCGCGCCGCTTGTCTTGCTGGTCCTGACATTGGGCCTTGCGGCGTTTACTGCTTCGCTGGCGCGTACGCTGGATGTTCACCTTGAAAAGCAAATCTACTATCAGGTCGGCGCTGATTTGCAAGTCCACGAGTTGGGGAACACCTTTGTGGGGGAGGCGAAAGACGCCGTGTACACATTCGGGCCGTTGGAAGAACACCTGACGCTCGACGGCGTGCGCGCCGTCACTCGCGTTGGGCGTTACCGCGCCTCCGCATTGACCGGTCGTGGCGCTGCGGATGGGGTATTCCTGGGCATAGACCGCCTGACGTTCCCTTCCGTTGTGCGCTGGCAGGACGACTTTGCCTCTCTGCCGTTAGGCGCTTTAATGAACATCCTGGCTACCACCCCCGACGGCGTGCTAGTTTCGAGCGACTTCTTGCGCCAAAACGACCTTGAGATCGGCGATCATCTGGAAATGAGCATTCAACCTGGTGGAAGGAGTCAGTCTGTCGTGATGAATGCCCTCATCGTCGGCGCCTTTGATCTCTTCCCCACCTGGTATCCTACGCAAGGGCCTCTATTTGTAGGCAATCTGAACGAATTCTTCCTTCTCGCCGGTGCGGAATATCCTCACGAGGTCTGGTTGGCGCTGGCTCCCAACACCGATCCGGAGGAAATCGTCTACGCGATACGCGGCCACACCATCGCCCTCGACTCGAAAGCCGATCAAAGCCGCCTCGTCGAGAATGGACTCAATATCTTCGTGGATCGATGGACATCCGCCGAGTGGAACATCCGCGCCATACAGCGAAGGCCGGAACGACAAGGTCTCTTCGGCCTGCTTTCGGCCGGCTTTGTCGCTTCCGCCATTTTGACAATGACGGGCTTCCTGCTCTACGCCCTGTTCTCCTTCCGCCGTCGTTTCATCGAGATGGGCATCCTGCGCGCCATTGGCCTGACCGGACAACAAATGACGCGATTGCTGGCCTCCGAGCTGGCTTTCCTGATTCTGCTTGGCGGCGGCGTGGGTACAGGGGTAGGTCTTCTGGCAAGTCGTCTATTTGTGCCCTTCCTGCAGATCGGCGCGACGATGCAAGCGCAATATCCGCCTTTCCGCATTGAAATTGCCTGGTTCTCCGTTTTCCAGATGTACCTTTTGTTCCTAGCCTTGTTCTTGATTGCGCTGGCGGCGCTTCTCGCCTTGCTGCGACGCATGCGCATCTTCCAGGCTATTAAACTTGGAGAGACGACATGACAGGCGCCGAACCGTTCGTGCTTTGCGAAAATCTGGTCAAAATTTACCGCCTCACGGCGGATGGACACGCGGGCAGTCCCGTCACAGAAGTCCAGGCGCTTCAAGGGCTTGACCTTGTTGTTTTGCCGGGCGAGATGGTAGGGGTGGTGGGCGCGAGCGGCAGTGGGAAATCCACGCTCCTGAATATCCTGGGCGGGCTTGACCGCCCCACCGGTGGGCGTGTGGTGGTGAATGGAACCGATTTGGGCCGGCTGAGTCCACGGGCGCTGGATGACTACCGCCGCGCCACAGTTGGCTTCGTCTGGCAGTATGGCGGGCGCAACCTCATCCCTTACCTGAGCGCGCGCGAAAATATCGCCCTGCCGCTTTTGCTTGCCGGTCAGGCGGGACGCGCGGCGCGCCGGCGCGCGGACGAACTGCTGGAGATTGTTGGCCTGGGTGGACGAGGCGAACACCGCATGGATGAACTTTCCGGCGGTGAGCAGCAGCGCGTTGCCATTGCCATCGCCCTGGCGAACCGGCCGCGCCTGCTCCTTGCCGATGAGCCAACCGGCGAACTGGACAACGAAACCGCGCAAACGATCTATGCCCTGTTCCGTCAACTCAACCGTCACTTCGCGCTCACCATCATCATCGTCAGCCATGATGTCAACGTTGCCCATCACGTAGATCGCGTCGTCGCTGTGCGCGACGGCAAATTGGCCAGCGAAACGGTGCGCCTGCAGACCGATCACCGCGAGGGACCACAACGCTTCGAGGAACTGGTCGTTTTGGATTCGGCCGGCCGCCTGCAGGTGCCGCGCGAATATCTGGAGCGCTTTCACATCCGTCGTCGCGCTCGCCTAGAGATCACCCCGGAGGGCATCTTGATTCGTCCGCTCGCTATGGAGCATGTAGCTGTTCACGAAGGCCTGGCGACTCCTGGAACAACGGCGGAGGCGCCCCCCTTGCCCGCCGCAGAACAGACGCTGACCGGCCTTTCTCCCCATGGACGCCGCTTTCTGTGCTCTCTGCTTCGCCGTTTGCGTTCTTTGCGCGGCGGACGTCAGGGAAGCAAGGCATGAACCAATATGAGCGCATCCGAATCAAAATACGTCATTGAGACCGAGAATCTCTGGCGCGTGTACCCTTCGCGGAACACAGGGGATGGCGTGGCCGCGTTGCGCGGCGTCTCGCTTCGGATCAAACCGTGCCAGTTTGTGGCGTTACGCGGGCGATCCGGCAGCGGCAAGACCACGTTGTTGAACTGTCTGGCCGGCCTTGACCGCCCGACGTCCGGCGTTGTGCGTGTCCTAGGATGTGATTTGAGGAAATTGACAGACGAGGAACTGGCCTGTTGGCGACGCGACTACCTCGGCTTGATTTTCCAGTCCTTTGGCTTGATTCCCACCCTTTCTGCGTATGAGAATGTAGAACTCATTCTACGTATAAAGGGCGAGGAGCCGCGGACATGCCATCAACGAACGCTGGAATGTCTGGAACTTGTGGGCATGAGCCGCTGGCGCGACCACCGCCCCTACGAACTCTCCGGTGGACAGCAACAGCGTGTGGCCGTGGCGCGCGCCCTGGCCAACCGCGCGTCGCTGATTCTTGCCGACGAACCCACCGGCGAACTGGACAGTCGCAGCGCGCAGGAGCTCTTTGCGCTCTTCCGCTACCTTGTGGACACGGAACGAATCACCCTTCTCATGGTCTCGCATGATGTCCTGGTAGATCAGTATGCTCACCAGGTTTTTCTGCTCCAAGACGGCAATCTTGTCGCTACGAACGGAGAGACGGCAACGTAGTACAATAACGTAGTACAATAAAGTCGCGTACAACAGCGATTCTCTCTGGACGTTTCAGGGTAGTGGAAGTTCGATGGAGTATAGCCGTTCTCCTTTTGACAGCGAGATACTGTTGGAAGCTTTATTGACCAACAGCGCGGACGGCGTGTATTTTAAGGACCGTTATTGCCGTTTCGTTCACCTTAACCAGAAAATGGCAGCCGAGTTGGGCTTTCAGGATGTCTCTGCCTTGGCCGGGAAGAATGAGAGTGAGCTGTTTGGGGAAGAGGTTGGTCGCCGCGCGATGATGGAGGATTTGCATATCATGGAAAGCGGGCAACCTCGCGTGGATATTATCGAGAGTCGTCTGCGCCCCGATGGAAGGCCGCACTGGGTTTCCATCAGCAAGTTTCCCTTACGCGACCGAGCAGGCCGGGTCATCGGGTTGCTGGGCATTATGCGCGAGGTCGATGCGGTCAAACGCATGGAAGCGGATGTGCTTTTTCTTGCCACCCATGACGCCCTGACCGAGTTGCCCAACCGTTCCTTGTTGACGGATCGGATAGAACAGTGCATCGCGCGTGCTCTGCGCCAGCAGATGGTCTTCGCCGTCCTGTACCTTGACCTGCGCGGTCTACAACAGATCAACGACCGCTATGGCTATGACGCCGGGGATAGAGTGCTGTGTGAGGCAAGCCGACGCATACGAGCGACCATCCGCCGCAGCGATACGGTGGCCCGCATAGGAGGCGATGAGTTCGTCGTTTTGCTGGAAGGAGTGCAAAACGCTGTCAATGCTAGGCGGGTGGCCGAGAAAATCCAGCAGAGCGTGGAGCAACCGATGGAGTGGAATGGCCAAGTCGTGCAGATCGGTCTCTCGATTGGTATTAGCCTGTTCCCGGATCACGCGGCGAAGGCAACAGACTTGCTCCATGCGGCCGAGCGCGCGATGTACGCCGCCCGACGTCGCCGCAAGAGCTGCGTCGTCGCGTCAATCCCGTAAAGAGAGTTCTGTTTTGGCACGCGTTCTTCGTCTTCCTGCGGCGATCGGCGCCGCGATACTCATCCTGGGCGAATGTTTGAGATACCTACCTGCGCGCCGGTCATGGGCACACCTTTAAGGTGGTGTAAACGTAAGGCGATAGCCGCTTCTTCGGGAGCTGTGCTCCCACCGCTAAAAGGGAAGCGCGTCGTGAATCTGGTTCGGTGGACTTTGGCAAGAGGTCTGTTGCCATAATCTTTTGACTCTGGAGATTTTCTATGTGCCGATTCACGGGATTGTTTTGTTTGTTGGTGCTGCTGTTGGTTGCCTGTGGACAAACAACACCTACGATGATTCATACCGAGACGACCGCTCCTCCCACTGCGACTCCTGCTGGTCCGCTTTATCTGGACCCGAATCAGCCCATCGAAGCGCGTGTGGAGGACTTGCTTGCCCGCATGACCCTCGAGGAAAAAATTGGGCAGATGACGCAGGTCGAAAAGAACAGCGTGCAACCCGGCGACATTACCAGGTATTTCATTGGCTCGATTCTCAGCGGCGGCGGCGGGTCGCCGGCCAACAACACAGCGGCTGGCTGGTACGCGATGGTCGAGAGCTTCCAGAAGGAAGCGTTGGCCACCCGCCTGGGTATTCCCTTGATTTATGGCGTGGACGCTGTGCATGGACACGGGAACTTACGTAACGCAACCATCTTTCCCCATCAGGTTGGCTTGGGAGCGACGCGCAATGCGGAACTTGTGGAGCAAATTGGCCGCGCGACGGCGGAAGAAATGTTAGCCACCGGTGTTCGCTGGAATTTTGCCCCGGTCGTCGCTGTTGTGCAAGATATTCGTTGGGGACGCGCCTACGAAGGGTATGGAGAGGAGACGTCCCTGGTCGCCGAACTGGGCGCCGCGTATCTCCGAGGATTGCAGTCTATTCCAAAAGGCTACGCCGCGTCGCCGGGGCAGAGCATCTTTGTCCTAGCTACCCCCAAGCATTATATCGGCGATGGCGCAACGGTTTGGGGTTCCTCGCAAACCTACATCCTTGACCAGGGGAACATGCAGCTGACCGAAGAGGTGATGCGTTCCCTACTCCTGCTGCCGTATGCGATAGCCGTTCAAAACGGCGCGATGAGCGTGATGGCCTCCTTTAGCAGTTGGAAAGGAGTGAAGATGCATGCCCAGCGCTACCTGTTGACCGGCGTCCTGAAAGAAGAACTGGGCTTCCAGGGTTTCATCGTCTCTGACTGGCAGGCCATTGATCAGATTGACCCGGATTACTACAAGGCGGTGACAACTGCCATTAACGCCGGCGTGGATATGAACATGGTGCCCTATGATTACGTGAAGTTCATTACCACCATGAAACAGGCTGTGGCGAACGGCGATATTCCCCTGGAACGCGTGGATGATGCCGTGCGTCGCATCCTGCGCGTTAAGTTCGCTCTCGGTCTCTTCGAACAGCCGATGCCTGACCTGTCCTATCGACAGACAGTGCGCTCGGCGGAGCATCTCGAGCTGGCGCGTCGGGCAGTGCGGGAGTCGTTAGTGTTGCTCAAGAACGAAAACAATGCCTTGCCCATCGCGAAAGATACGCCAACCATCTTTGTGGCCGGTCGGGGCGCCGATAATATCGGGATGCAATGTGGAGGCTGGACAATCGAGTGGCAAGGCCGCGAAGGGAATATCACCGCCGGAACGAGCATCCTGACAGCCGTTCGCGCTGCCGTCTCGCCAGAGACGGTTGTTGAGATGAACAGAGGCGGCAATTTCCAGGGGCGCGCGCAAGTGGGCATCGTCGTTGTCGGCGAGAAACCTTATGCCGAAGGTGTGGGCGACGCGGCCGACTTAAGGCTCTCCGCGGACGATGTCAAAATCATCCAGCGCGTGCGTCCGGTGGTGGCTACACTCATCGTGATTATCCTTTCCGGTCGACCGCTGGTCATCACGGAACAATATCCTATCGCCGATGCTTGGGTTGCTGCTTGGTTGCCCGGCACAGAGGCTGGCGGCATTACGGATGTCCTTTTTGGCGATTACCCGTTCACCGGCAAATTGCCCTATACGTGGCCTCGCTCGAACGAGCAGTTGCCGCTCAACATCAATACAGTGGGCGATCGCCAGGGTTGCGACGGACCACTCTTCCCGTATGGCTATGGTCTTGGAGAGGCAGGCAGCCAACCGATTGTGTGGATGGAGTGCCCATAATCCAGAAGGTCTTGGAGGACGAGAAGTATGGATGAAAAACTGATAGAGATTCGCGAGTATCGTGGCACTGGTTACCGCCCGCTGGTGGATTACGGCGCCTGGCGAGTGGCCGTGCTCAACTATATTGATGAAATCCATCCGGCCAACAACAGTCAGATGGAGCGTCACAACGAGACCGACGAAGTCTTCGTCCTCTTACGAGGAAGAGCGATTCTGTTTGCCGGCGAAGGCGAGCACGAAGTGGAAGCAATACACCCGCAGGTCATGGATGTCGGGAAAGTTTATAATGTAAAGCGGAGCATCTGGCATACAATTGTCATGAGTCCCGATGCTTCTGTGCTCATCACAGAAAACAGCGATACCAGCCGGGCCAACAGCGATTATTCCCCTTTGACAGAAACACAACGCCGCTTCCTGCAAGAAACCGCTCACACCACATACCCCGATCTCTGGTGACCTTTTGGGAGGAGTCTGTGCGCGCTCTGTCCTTCTCTGTGTTCGATCATGGTGAGACCTCTCTGACCCGGCTGAGAGAACTCCTGGGGGTCTTTACGAAGCGCGAAGGCATTCCGGTGGATCTAGAGATCATCCCTTGGGAGAGCGGCTGGCAGAAGTTGATCGAGTTTGCTCTCTACCATTATGGCCCGGACGTCTCAGAAATTGGCAGTACCTGGATTATGGACTTCGTTCGCATGGGTGAATTGCGACCTTTCGAGAGGGACGAGGTGACCAGCATAGAAGGCAAGGAGAAGTTTTTTGATGTTGTCTGGCGCAGCGCTCGCACCACGGCGGAGGGCGGAACGCAGGTCTGGGCGATACCCTGGGCTGCCGATCCACGCGTGGTTTTCTACCGACGCGATGTGCTCAACAAAGTCGGGGTTCAGGAAGAAGAAGCCTTTGCCGGGGTGGAGAATTTCGAAGGTACTATCCAGCGCCTGACCACCTGGCGTACACTTTTGCCTCTGGCTTTGCCGACGGTGCGCTCACGACGCGCGCTCCATAATCTAGCCTCCTGGGTCTGGCAGGCGGGAGGTGATCTTCTGCACCCAACGAGCAATGCCATCACGTTCGATCAACCGGAGGCCCTGTGTGGGATTCGGGCATATTTTCGCCTGGGGAGGTATCTCGATCTTCAGTCACGATTGTACACCGAGCAGGACGCCGACCGGGCTTTCTGGTCGGGGAAGGCTGCTGTGACGATCTCCGGTTTCTGGATTGTGGGAGAGAGTCGTATGCCAGCGGAGGTGCGTCAAAATCTTGGCGTTGCGCCCTTGCTGAATGTTCCCTTCGTGGGTGGCTCGCATTTGGTTATCTGGAAAAGCGCCCGCCACCCCGAAGCGGCAGTGCGCTTGATACGCTTTCTGCTCAGCGATTCGCAGGCGGAGACGCTCTATCCGGCCTTTGGTTTGCCGGTTCGGCCGGAACAATGGAACAGGCCTCCTTTCACCACCGAACCATACCGCCTTTTCGCGACGGCGATTCGATGCGGCCGCTCTTTTCCTGTTGGCTCGCTGTGGGGGCTGGTCGAGAAACGGCTGGTGGACGCCTTGTCGGAAATATGGGAGGCCATTGCCGATCGTTCCGTCGAGGAGATAGATTCCATTATTCGCAGTCGTGTGGAATCGCTGGCGTACCGTTTGCGCCTGGCATTGGAAGGGTAAGCCGCTATGCCCCTACGCAAAATACCCGTTTAACGCAGGAAGGACTCATATAACTTTACTATTTGGGCTGCTATCTTCTTCCATGAGTACTGACGTGCGTAGGCGGCAGCGTTTTGCCCAAGTTTCTGACGCAAGGCGCGGTCGCTCAGAAGAGCGATAAGCTTGTCGCATAGGGGGTGTGGTTGTCCATAGGGCACCGTGTAGCCGGTTTCTCCATCGCGCACCAGCATAGCCAACCCGCCCACCTGCGAGGCAATGACCGGCGTTCCGCAGGCCATCGCTTCGAGCGCCACCATGCCGAACGACTCGTAGTGCGAGGGGACAACCACCACCTCGGCCGCAGAGTAATAATAGGGGAGCGTATCTTGACTACGTTTGCCAAGAAAGGCTACCATTTTCCCCATACTCAGCTCATCACATAGTCTTTGCAGACGCGCCATCTCCGCATCCATGCTTTCTGGGGATGCGTCGGGTTCGCCGCCGATGATGACTAGGTAGATGGGCTGTTCCGCCAGAACGCGTTGAAAGCGCAAACAGGACATGGCGCGAATCAAAGTGTCCACTCCCTTGAGCGGCTCGATGCGCCCGACGTAGAGCACCATGCGGTGGGGAGCGGGAATGCCGACATACTGCCGGGCCTCGTCCTGCGGGATGGGATAGAAGCGGCAGGTATCCACGCCGGGCGGGATGACAACAATCTTGCCCGGATCGGCCTGGTAGCATTCCTCGAGTTGCTGTTGCTCCACGGTAGTTGCGGCAATGAGGCGGTCGGCAATGGTCACGACGCGACGTTCCCCTTCTAGACGATCATCTCCCTCGCGCTCTTCGGGATCACGTGCGACCTGATTCTTCAACGCGCCGAGCGTATGAAACATGTGGACAATCGGTGCGTTCCAGGAAGACTTGAGCGCCTCTGCGGCGATGCCGGATAACCAGTAATGGCTGTGAATCACATCGTAGCGGATGCCTTTCTCGGTCGCAAAGCGCTGGATTCCTTCCACGAACTGCGGCAGGTGGCGGGGCAACTCTGACTTTGGCAAGGGGCGTTCTGCCCCGGCCGGTACATGGACGACTCGATTCCCGTAACCCAGATCGTGCAGGATATGGGGTACGTGTTCATCCTGGGAACGGGTGAATACATCTACATGGATGTCGCGCCTTCCTAGTTCGCGAGTCAGGTCGCGCACGTACACATTCATGCCGCCGGTGTTCTTGCCACCCAACGTTGCCAGCGGGCAGGTGTGATAAGAAAGCATGGCGATATTCAGAGACATCGTCAACCGATCAGGGCCTCTTTGTCTGCTTGACGGAAATAGGCGCGGTATGCTCGGGTTTCCTCCACGAGACGTTGAATCTCATACCATAAGCGCGTTGTCTTCACAGGATCCTTCAGCGAAGTGCCGAGAGTCAGGATGAGTTCCTCCTCGCTTTCGCGTTGAATGTTAAGGCTACCCTGAGCTGCCAGCCAAGCTATTCCTCGGCGAACCGTCTGCACACAGTGACCGGTAGCCGCCGCCAACGCCGCGTAGGAAGTGCGGCCGCCATACTGCTGGATGGCATATTTGACCAGGCCGGCCAGACGGCCGGCAAATTCCTCTGCCGAATCGGACTGGCTTATCGCGAAGAGGTACACTTTCTGGGGTTGAACGACCGCCAGCGCCTGGCGGAAATCTTGTAGGGAAGGGGGAATGCTCCAGAGGAGGAGCGTCTCCGCGCGTTCCAATTCGTTTCGATCGCGTCCCTGCACTTGCGCTTTGGCCTCACCCTCGGCCAAAACGATCGCATTTGCCTCCATCTGACGGCAGATTTCCAATTGTTGGAACGGATCGTCAACGTGACGATAATCCACTACCTCGAGGACGGGACGGATGGTCGCGGCCGCGGGCGAGTCCACTAGACGAAAGTCTATCAACTCCAGTTGGACCTGGCGAACGCCGCGCCAATCGCTGGCACGTAGCGTATAGGCAAGGTCTATCTGTATATCGGCTTCGAGGTTTACCTCTTCGCCGGAGACATCCCACCAGAGCACTTCTTGCGTGTAGCCATTTTTGTTGCAGACCGTCAACTTCATATGTTCTTGATGACGTCCTAGCGTGGTCATGGAACGAACTGTCAACTGCCTACTTGCCAGGACGATTTTTTCATTCCCGACGCCATAAGGGGCGAGTCGCTCCAGGGTTTCGGCCAATGTGAGATTCGCCTCTTCCAATTCCAGCCAGGCTTCGACCTCCAGTGTGGGTTCTGTGTTCAGGGCTTCTGCCAAGCTCTGCTCGGCAGACTTGTACAGTCGTCGGCGGAATTCCGGCAGGGCTTCTGCAGGCAAAGACAGACCGGCGGCCATGGGATGACCGCCGAAAGCGAGGAGTAGGTCGCGCTGCGCGGCAATCGCGGCCGTAATGTCGAAGCCGGCGACGGAACGCGCCGAACCGTGCGCTATGCCGTCCTCGCCGATGGTGAGAACAATGGCCGGTTTTCGATAACGTTCCACGAGACGGGCTGCCACAATACCGAGGACGCCGCTGGGCCAGGCCGGGCGCGCTACAAGGATGACCGGCGCGGTCAGGAGTGATGGTTCGGCGCGCAGTTGCCCTTCTGCCGCGCGCGTGACCTGGGCAGTGAGCCATTGGCGCTGAATGTTGTAGTTCTCCAATTGAGTAGCCAGCAAACGGGCGCGGCCAGGCTCGCGCGTGAGGAGCAATTCTACCGCCGGTGTGGCGTCTCCCAGGCGTCCCATGGCGTTGAAACGCGGCGCGAGGACATAGGCCAGATGCTCCTCGTTCGCCTGCGCGGCTTGCAGGCCGGCCAGTTCCATGACCATGCGTAAGCCCAGGCGCGGGTCGGCGCGTAGCCGCTCTAGACCGCGCCGAGTCAGATAGCGAGTCTCCGCTCGCAGCGGCGCTAAATCTGCTACGCAACCGAGGGCAACGAAGTCGAGGAAATCTTCGGCCTCGTTGCCAAGAAGCGCCTCGGCCAGTTTGTACGCCACGCCCACACCGGCCAGCCCGGCAAGCGGATGGTCATCGGGGAAGAAACGAGGGTTGAGGATGGCGACAGCGGCGGGCAACTCTGCCGGGAGTTCATGGTGATCGGTGATGATAAAGTCTGCGCCGCGCGTCCGTCCATGCGCGATGGCCTCATGCGCGTTCATGCCGGTATCGCAGGTGATGATCAGTCGGACTCCGCGCTCGAGCAGAGTATCCAGCACTGTACGCTTCATGCTGCGCCCTTCCCTTTCGCGCTGTGGGATGTGGTAAACCACCTGCGCGCCTGCTCTTTCCAGCGCGGCGACAAGCAAGGCGGTCGCCGTCTGACCATCCACATCGAAATCGCCCCAGACGCAAATTCGTTCTTCGCGGCGGATTGCCTCGCGAATGCGCCGGCAGGCTTGTTCCATCGCGGGGAAGGCATCGGCCGGCGTGGGACGGTAGTGACGTGGATCGAGGAAGGCGCGCGCCGCGTCGGGCGTTGTCAAACCACGCCGCGCCAGAGCCTGATTGAGAAGGGGAGGCAGATCGGGCGCCAGAGTCGGTGCCGAGATAGGAGGAGCATCAATCCAGCGCATAGGAGATTCTCACGCAAACGTTGGAAACACTGGGTTTGAGAGCGCTTTTATGAGTACATGTTGCCCAGATTGCAGCCCTGTGTCACCCTCATTGGCCCTCTCCATGGCCCATAGATTGGCTTTGTGTGCAAGCGGTGCAAGACATAATCCTACATGCGTTCTAGATATAGATTGTGAGAGGGCATCAGAAGGCGATTTCCTGAACTTGCTCGAAGTCAATTTCCCAGGCAGCCTCTTCGGTGTCTTGCTCTCCCTCGCCGGCCGTAAGGCCACGCTCGCAGTAGGAACGATAGACGCAGAAGAGACAATGCGTTTCGTCCTCGGTTTTTGGGAACTCGGTGGCAGAGCGAATCTCTTCGACCAAGGTCTGGAGCGCACTCCAGTCGCGTTGGAACTGGGCAGATGTGTAGGGGAAACGCGCCGGTTCTTGCGGAAAATCCGCGAACCAGTACGTCATCTCGATTTGCTCGGCGGTAGGAGCGATTCCGTCCAGCAAGGACGCGCCGGCCTGAACGAGGAGGGCGCGGTACAGGCGCGTCTGCCAGCGCGTGGCTAGCCAAGCGTTCTTTGGGCGGCGGCGGTAGGTCTTCCAGTCGTAGATGAGAAGCAAGTTCTCGCGCCGAGCGATCAAGTCATACTGGGCGATCAACCGAAACGGACCCAGCGCGGCCAAAAGCGTCGTTTCGGGGTAGAGAGAGGCCTCGGCTCGCAAGCATTGTAGGTGGGAATCGGCTAGGTAGTGGTCCCACCAGCGGCGCAACTCCGGCCCACGTGCCAGCCGTCCTATTTTTTCGGCCGGCAAACCTAACAGATGTTGATGCACCAGACGGTGGAACAAGAGCCCGTCCCGTTGACGACGTTCATTCTCCAGGGCGGGTTCGCTCTCGATGGCAGGCCAGGCTAAGCGCTGCAGGTAGCGCAACTGGAAGCGACGCGGGCAATCGCTGTAATCCTGCAGGGAGGCTTGACTGAGCAGGGTGAGAGGAAAAGGCATATCGGTTTCCTCGTTCCGGACGGCGGATCGCCTTAACCCTTGCTGCTCTGAGGGAGATGCAGCAAGAAACGCGCCAGCGCCTCCATGCCTCGATACCAAGTCGGCAGGTGAATCTTCTCGTTCGGCGCGTGGAGATTGTCGTCGGGTAGGCTGAAGCCGGTCAGAACGGATGGAACAGCCAGCATTTGCTGCATTTGTGCTACGACCGGAATGCTGCCGCCCTCACGCTTGAAGTAGGGAGTGACGCCCCACGTTTCCTCCAGGGCGCGGGCTAGCGCCTGTACAGGCGGTACGTCCGCCGGAATGAGCGAGGGCATGGCTCCATGCAAGTCATCCACTTCCCAACGGACGGTGGCCGGCGCATGTTCTCGCAGGTACTGCAACAACTGTTGGTGCACGTCCTCGGGATTCTGATCGGGCACCAGACGCATGGATACTTTTGCCATTGCCCAGGCGGGGATGACCGTCTTGGAGCCTGGGCCGGTAAAGCCGGCCAGCAGGCCGTTGACGTCAAGGGTGGGGCGCGCCCCGACGCGCTCCGCCGGGGTGTAGCCTGCCTCGCCGTAGAGCGCCGGCGCGCCGGTCGCCTGGAGATAGTAGGCTTCGTCCATAGGCAAGCGCGCCATTTGCTCCCGTTCTTGAGGAGAAAGTGGTCGGACCTTGTCATAGAATCCTGGCAGCGTCACGCGACCCTGCGCGTCGTGCATGCCGGCGATCAGCTCCGCGAGGACGATCGCGGGGTTGTGCACAGCGCCGCCGTACAGGCCGGAATGCAAATCGTGCGCCGGCCCAAACACGCGAATCTCGAAATAGGCCAGTCCACGCAACGCGCAGGTGATCGCCGGGGCATCGTCGGCAATCATACCGCTATCGCAATTGAGGCAGAAGTCGGCCTTTAGCAGTTCGCGGTGCTTGCGCAGGAAGCCTTCCAGGTTGGGCGAACCGATTTCCTCTTCTCCTTCCAGCAACCATTTGATATTGATGCCGAGAGCGCGATGACGAATCAACGACTCGACCGCCTTAATAACGGCCAGGGTGGGGCCTTTCATGTCCGCCGCGCCGCGCGCATAAAGATTCTCGCCGCGCACTTGCGGCTCAAAAGGTGGACTCTGCCATAATTCGATAGGGTCGGCCGGCTGCACATCATAGTGGCCGTAGATCAGCACCGTGGGCGCATTCGCGTCCTGTTCCCATTCGCCATACACCACCGGATTACCGGGAGTGGGGTATATCTGGACGTTCTGCATACCAAGCTCACGCAGCTGGCCAGCAAACCAATCCGCTGCGCGTTGCATATCGGTCTTGTGCTCTACGTCCGTAGAAATGGACGGAATAGCCAGAATCGCTTTCAATTCCTGCAGGAATCGCTTGCGATTTGTATGCAGGTAGGAGAGTATCTCCTGGATGTGTGCTGTGCTCATGGCCTATCCTTTCTCGCAGAGAATCGTTCTTCCCAATCTTACCACATTGCTCCTTGCCGGTCGAAGGGTGCCGGCGGGTGGCAAGCCCAGCCATTCTAAATTCAACCCTTTTCTTGTGGCCTGGCGTTTCCCACTTTGGCCTAGAAAACGCTTTTCTTGCGTCTTTGACCGCAAGAAAAGCGGTATCGTCTTTGACGTTTTCTCCCTGAAAAAGCCTCGAAGGGAAATGGCTGCGATAGGCCAGAAGGCCTATCTTAAGAGCTGTAAGACGGCCTTGAAGGGCTGGTGCCGAAAAACCAAATTGAGGGTTTTGGCGGCGTAGGCCATCGCGCTTGACATTTTCGTGGCCTTCCGATATACTTGCTTCACCCACAAACGAGAACGGGGAGCCTGTGAGACAGGCTGAGAGGAGCGTGCGACGCTCGACCCGCATGACCTGATCCGGGTAATGCCGGCGGAGGGAA
>FMSI01007926.1_pt1 | contig 28232 bp, 26 predicted proteins | sample 1504471 | NCBI WGS metagenome assembly FMSI01 (sample SAMEA4475357, study PRJEB15587) | soil metagenome | biome: Soil; feature: Field | place: India | collected 2015-03-11 | depth 0 m
GCTCTGTCCAGTTGAGCTACAGGCGCGCTCTCTTTGGAATTATACATCGCCTTGGCATCTTTTGCAAGGAACCTTTGCCTTGGAGCTTTTTCTCCGGGCCAGGTTGACATATATAAACATTTTGGTATCATAATGACAGAATTGGATAAAAGGGGGAAGGAAAATGTTTTGCTACCAGTGCGAACAGACGGCCAGGGGCACGGGTTGCACGAATTTCGGGGTTTGCGGGAAGGACCCGGAAACGGCAGCCCTCCAGGACCTCCTCGTTTACGCCACACAGGGTTTGGCAATGTTTGCCAAAAGAGCTCGAGAGTTGGGGATAAGGGAGAGGGAAGTGGATGTCTTTGTGCTTGAAGCACTCTTTACCACCGTCACCAACGTAGATTTTGATCCCGAGAGGGTCAAAACATACATCGAGCGGGCCTATCTCCTCAAGGAACGGATGAAGGATCTCTACCTTGAGGCCTGTTCTCGGAAGGGCCTTGCTCCCGAGAAGCTTTCCGGCCCTGCTCAGTGGATTCCAGCCCCAGAACTTGATGGGCTCATTCGCCAGGGAGAAGAGGTGACGCTTGAGAAAGACGTCAAGCGGTTTGGGGAGACGGTGGCCGGGGCAAAACACCTCATTCTCTACGGACTCAAGGGAATGGCGGCCTATGCGGACCACGCCCAGATTCTGGGGGTCGAGGAGGACGAAATCTATGCCTTCTTCCACGAGACCCTTGACTTCCTCACCCGGGAAAGCTTCACCCTGGAGGAGCTCCTTACCAAGGCTCTTGAAGTTGGGAAGTATAACCTCAAGGTCATGGAGCTTCTCGACCGGGGACATACCGGAACCTTTGGCCATCCGGTGCCGACTCCGGTTCGCATCACTCCCGTCAAGGGAAAGGCGATTCTCATCTCCGGACATGATCTCAAAGACCTTGAGGAACTCTTGAAGCAGACGGAGGGCACCGGCATCAACGTCTACACCCACGGGGAGATGCTTCCAGCCCATGGGTATCCTGGTCTCAAAAAGTACCCCCACCTTGTGGGGAACTACGGCGGTGCCTGGCAAGACCAGCAGAGGGAGTTCGACCTTTTTCCGGGAGCCATCCTCATGACGACGAATTGTCTCCAGAAGCCCAGAGAGAGCTACAAGCATCGTATCTTCACCTGTGGCCTTGTGGCCTGGCCGGGTGTCACCCACATCAGAAACCGCGATTTCTCTCCGGTCATTGAAACGGCACTCAAAGAAGAGGGCTTTCTTAAGGATGAACCCGAGAAAACTATCCTAGTGGGATTTGCTCGGAATGCCGTTCTTGGGGCGGCTGACAAGGTCGTCAATCTCGTCAAGCGAGGCAAAATCCGGCATTTCTTCCTTATCGGGGGATGTGACGGGGCGAAGCCGGGGAGGAATTACTACACCCAGTTTGCCCAAAGCGTGCCGGAGGACTGCCTCATTCTCACTTTAGCCTGCGGGAAGTACCGTTTCAACAAGCTCGAGTTTGGTGATATCGAGGGAATCCCACGCCTTCTTGACGTCGGCCAGTGCAACGACGCCTACTCGGCCATCCAGATCGCCCTGGCTCTGGCTCAGGTGTTCAGCACTGACGTGAGCCGCTTGCCACTTTCTCTTGTCCTCTCCTGGTATGAACAGAAAGCCGTGGCGATTTTACTCACCCTTCTACACCTCGGCATCAAGAACATGCGCCTTGGGCCAAGCATGCCAGCCTTTGTGAAAGAGCCGGTCTATCGGGTGCTCAAGGAGCAGTTCAACCTTGTGCCCATCACCACTCCTGAAGAGGACATCAAGGCCATCCTCGGATAAAGAGGCAGCTTGGAATCTGGTCTACTGCCTCTGGGGAGGGGCGGTGGACTGGCGAACCACAAGGTACGGGGGCACCTCAATGGATTTCTTCCGTACCTTTTTGCCCTCGATGAGTTTGCAAAGGAGGGCAATACCTTCCCTGGCAATGCGGTCAAAGGGCTGGGCAACCGTGGTGAGAGGAGGGGAGAAAACCTCCCCAAGGGGATTGTTGTCCAGACCGATGACGGATACGTCCCGGGGAATCTGAACCTCCTTTTCCCGGGCTACCTGTATGGCCCCAAAGGCCATCATGTCATTCATGGAAAAAAGGGCAAAGGGAGGGGAGAGGAGGGAGAGGATTTTCTCCATAGCCTTTCTTCCCCCCTCGATTTTGAAGTCAGCCTCGGCCACGATGACGTCTTCGGGGTGAATGCCCTCCCTCTGTAGATGTTCGAGGAATCCCTCCAGGCGTTCCCGGCACACGTTGATGTTTCTCGGCCCACTGATACAGGCAAATTTGCGGTGGCCAAGCTCTACAAGGTGTGAGGCAGCAAGGCTTCCCGCCATGCGGTTGTTGAGTTTCACGGTGGGGGCCTCTTCCCGCTCTAAGGTTCGGTCTAAGACCACATAGGGAATTTTGGAAAGTTGGGGAGTTCTCACAAAGAGGCTCTCGTCGGAAACCCGGGGAAAGATGATGCCCTCCACCTGTCGCTGCATAAGTACTTCAAGGTAGTGCTTTTCTTTTTTGGGGCTCTCACCCACGTTGCAGAGAATGAGATTGTACCCCTTGCGATAGGCTGCCTCTTCGATGTACTTTGCCAGGCGGGCAAAAAAGGGGCTGTCGATATCGGGCAGAAGGAGACCTAAAAGCTTTGTTTTCTGACTGCGCAGGCCTCTGGCTAAAAGATTTGGCTGGTACTGGAGGGCTTCGATGGCCCGCCAGACTTTTTCCTCTGTCTCCTTGCTGATCCTCCCCCGTTTGTTAATGACTCGAGAGACGGTGGTGATAGAGACTCCTGCTAATTTTGCCACATCCCTGATGGAAGCCATGGCCGCTCCTTTGGCAACGTTTTCTAAAACTACGGAAATTATAGCACTTTGATGACGAAAAGACCACCGTTGACAGAGGTAACACCGTGTGATAGTTTTAAGGCAAACGTTATCAATGGATTTTTCGTCAGCTTTGCGATATGCTTTTTGACAAAGACCTGAAAGGAAGGAGATAGAGTTATGGGGACAATGAAAGAGTGGCTTGATATTGCTCTCAACAAGGGACAGGGAGTTTTGCGCCTTTTTCCCACTTGGGTGCCCCGGTCGTTCTGCATTCCCGGAAGGAGACTTAAACTTCATCCCGACGACTACTACGCTTTCGGTGTCCACCGGGGAGGTATCGACGAGCGGTGGTTTGCCTCCACCGTTCAGGCAGATAACGGTCCGGAGACCCTTCCTGATGAGGGATTGAGCTACATCTATGTGGAGGATGGAGGGCAGACAGAGAAAATCCTCCTTCGGGATGCCATAGAACTTTCGGGAGACCGCATCGTAGGCAAGGCGATGATGGAAAAACACGGTGGATGGCCGATGTTTGCCAAGTTCTTCGACAATATGAACCCTCTCTTCCACCACTTGCACCATGACGACGACAAGGCCAAGCGGGTGGGGAGAGTGGGGAAGCCTGAGGGGTACTACTTTCCCAGACAGCTCAACGATCACGGGGGATACTTCCCCTATACCTTTTTCGGGCTCAATCCTGGAACGAAGAAGGAGGACATTATCCGATGCTTGGAGATGTGGGACAAGGGTGACAATGGCATCCTCTATCTCTCCCGGGCGTACAAGCTGAAGCTGGGAACTGGATGGATCGTACAGCCCGGGATCCTCCATGCCCCTGGATCCCTCCTGACGTATGAGCCCCAGAAAGCCTCGGACGTTTTCTCTACCTTCCAGAATATCGTATGGGACAGGTACATGCCCTGGGACCTTGTGGTGAAAGATGTTCCCCCCGAGCACAGAGACGACCTGGAGTACATCGTGGGTCTTTTGGACTGGGAGGCCAACGTAGACCCGGATTTCTTCGCCCACCATTATCTTGAGCCGAAGCCGGTGAGGTCCCTTGAAGAGATGCGGGCCGAGGGGTATGAGGAGTACTGGGTGGTGTATAATTCCGAGGACTTTGCTGCCAAAGAGCTCACCGTATTTCCCGGCTGTCGTGTCACCGTCAAGGAAGAGGGACCGTATGGTCTCATCGTCATCCAGGGGCATGGGAAGTTCGGAGTCCTCGACATCGAAACACCCACTCTCATTCGCTTTGGAGAGATGACGAAGGACGAGCTCTTTGTCACCTGTGAGGCGGCACGGAGTGGCGTCGCCGTCATCAACGAGAGCGACAAAGAGAATCTTGTGATGCTCAAGCACTTTGGTCCTCGGGTTTGAGCTGATGGAAGATACGCCCATTCTCCATTTCGAGAATCTTACCAAGCGTTTTCCCGGGGTTGTGGCCCTGAGCGAGGTGACGTTCTCCATCCGGCGGGGTGAGGTGCATGCCCTGGTGGGGGAAAACGGGGCAGGGAAATCGACCCTCATCAAGATTGTGACGGGGGTGTACCAGAAGACCTCGGGGGAGGTCTTCTTTGAGGGGAAGCCGGTCAACTTTTTGAACCCTCATGAGGCTCTTCGTCATGGCATTGCCGCCATCTATCAGGAGTTTAACCTCATTCCCGCCCTCACCGTGGCAGAGAACATCTTCATGGGACACCACTTCGTGCGACGGGGTGTTTTTGTAGACTGGAATCGGGTTCGAAAAGAAGCCCAGGAACTCATGCGTTTTTTGGACGTGGACATCGATGTAGATGCCAAGGTGCGGGACCTGGGGGTGGCCAAAAAGCAGGTGGTCGAGATTGCCAAAGCCCTATCCCACAAGGCGAAGGTCCTCATCATGGATGAGCCGACGGCAACCCTCGCCCAGAAGGAAATCGAGGGCCTCTTCCGCATCATTAAGTTCCTGAAGAGCGAGGGTGTCACCATCGTCTACATCTCCCACCGCTTGGAGGAAATCTATGAGGTCTGCGATCGGGTGACGGTTTTGCGGGATGGCCACCACATCGCTACAAGAGATGTTCAGGATGTGAGCATGGAGGACCTTATCCGGATGATGGTAGGGCGAGAAGTGGTGGAGAAATTTCCCCGGGTGGTGCACACCGCTGGAGAAGAGGTCCTGCGGGTGGAGGGGCTTACCCGAAGGGGTGTGCTTGAGAACATAAGCTTCACCCTGAGGAAGGGGGAAATCCTCTGCATCGCGGGAATGGTAGGCTCGGGGAGAACTGAGCTTCTACGGGCCATATACGGCGTGGACCCCATTGATGAAGGGAGAATTTACGTCCGGGGCCGGGAGGTCGAGATTCGCTCTCCCCTCGATGCCATCAACCATGGCATAGCCCTTCTCCCCGAGGAGCGAAAGGTCCAGGGACTGGTCCTCTTGCTCTCGGTTCTGGATAACCTGGGATTACCCATTCTTCCCTCGGTCTCGGTGCGGGGATTCGTCAACGACCTGCGTCTTCGGGCCATTGCCCAAGACATGGTGAGCCATATGAACATCAAAACTCCTTCCCTCTATCAGAAGGTTATGTACCTTTCGGGGGGCAACCAGCAGAAGGTGGTTTTGGGAAAGTGGTTTGCCCGCAAGTGTGATATCTACCTTTTTGACGAGCCCACCCGGGGAATCGATGTAGGAGCAAAGGTGGAGATTTACCATCTCATGAACCGCCTCCTGGAGCGGGGGGCCTCCATCATCATGGTGTCTTCAGAACTTCCGGAGGTTCTGGCCATGAGCGACCGAATTCTCGTCATGCGAGAGGGAAGAATTGTCGGCGAGCTGTACAAGGAAGAGGCTACCAAAGAGGCCGTCCTGAGGTTGGCTCTGGGAAGGAGAGAAGAGTATGCCAGTGTTAGCTGAAGAAAAGGGTTCTCAGGTCCTGCAAAAGTTTTTCGTCTTCTGGGACAGGGTTGGCATTCTCCTGGCCTTCATCGTGGTTTTCGTGATGTTCGGTGCCTTGACTCCGGTTTTTTTCCACCCCCTCAACGTTCTCAACGTCATCCGGCAGGTCTCCATTATCGGCGTCATTGCCGTGGGTATGACGTTTGTCATTCTTCTGGGGGGCATCGACCTTTCGGTGGGTTCCATTGTGGCCTTCACCGGTATCATCGCCGCCGGTTTCCAGGTAAAGTGGGGTGGGAGTCTCTTTTTGAGCGTGGTAGTGCCGCTCCTTATCGGTGGTGGCATCGGCTTTCTCAACGGTTTTATTTCCACTGAGGGACGCCTGCACCCCTTCATCGTTACTCTGGGGATGATGAGCATATTTCGGGGAGCCACGCTTCTTGTGGCCCAAGGGAAACCCATCTCGGGTATGAGTCCAGCCTTTCGCTTCATCGGGGCGGGAATGGTCGGTCCCATACCCTTTCCGGTGATCCTTTTTCTGGGGTGTGTGGTGGTGGCTGGGATTGTCCTCAAAAGCACCGTATTCGGCCGGTACATTTACGCCATCGGTGGTAACGAGGAGGCGGCCCTCCTTTCAGGTATCATGGTAAAGCGGTACAAAATCAGTGCCTTCACCATTCTCGGTTTTCTTGCCGGGTTGAGCGGACTCATTCTCACTTCCCGTCTGAACTCGGGAGAGCTTGTGGCCGGGCAGGGGTATGAGCTTGACGTCATTGCTTCGGTGGTCATTGGGGGAACGAGCCTTATGGGGGGAGAAGGAGGGGTGTATGGAACGCTTATCGGGGCCCTCCTCATCGGTGTAGTGTCTAACGGCCTCAATCTTTTGGGAGTACAGCCCTACTGGCAGATGATCGTCAAAGGTGTCATCGTCATTTTTGCCGTGCTCCTTGATCGAATCAAGCGTCGCTTCAGAACCGTGTGAGGGGAGGTGAAAGGAAAGGAAATTTCTGTTTTTGTATCCTTCGAATCGAGAGAAAATAATCCATGAGGGAGGTTGAGGTGCATGAAGAAGCTCGTTTTGGGGTTTGTGGTTTTGGCGTTTGTGGTGTTTTCGGTGCTGGGGTCTTTGGCCTGGGCGAAAGACCTCACCATCGGTCTGTCTTTCCCCAGTCTCTCCTTCGCCTGGTTTGCGTTTTTGGAACAAGCGGTGAAGGATAAGGCGGTACAGCTCGGCGGTATCGAAGTCATCTCCTTAGAGGCAGAAAACAGCGTCTCCAAGCAGATCTCCATCATCGAAGACATGATTATCAAAGGAGTTGATGGCGTACTCCTCGTCCCCATTGAAGTGGAAGCAGTTATTCCCGGCGTTGAGGCCCTCAACAAGGCCAATATCCCGGTGGTAACCGTAGACCGACGGATCAAAGAAGGGGCTCCGGTTCAGGTGCTCTGCCACGTGGGTGCCGACAACGTAGAAGGCGGAAGAAGGGCGGCAAGGTTCATTGTAGAGAAGCTCACCGAAAAGTACGGTGAACCCAAAGGTGTGGTCATTGAGCTTACTGGTACTCCTGGAGCTGGTCCGGCCATTGATCGTAGTGCAGGATTCAACGAAATTATCAAGCAGTACCCCAATATCACCGTGAAGTCCCAGACGGCCAACTTCCGTCGTGAGGATGGCATGAAGGTGATGGAAGACTTCATCATGAGCACCCCTCAAATTGACGCCGTTTTCGGGGCCAACGACGAGATGATTCTCGGAGCCATCCAGGCCATAGAGGCCAGCGGTAAGTTCGACGTGAAGGAAGTCATCACCGTTGGGTTTGACGCCCTTCCTGAGGCGCTGAAGCTCATCGAAGAGGACATCCTCGATGCCACGATTGAGCAGTTCCCCGGAAGGCAGGCCTCTACAGCTTTTGAGATTCTCGTCAAGTACCTCCGGGAAAACGTCCAGCCCGAGAAGCCTCTGTTGTACATCGAGCCCAAAGTCATCACCAAAGATAACCTCAGCGAGGCAGAAAAGAGCTTCTGAGCTTCCACAACCCCTGGGGTGAAGAGGCCCCAGGGGTTTTTTCTTTGCAGTTTTGAGGCTTTTCAGGTGATTTCCACATGAAGCAGGGTTTTTCAAAGGAAACGCAAAGGACGATGGAAATTTTTAGATAGAGACTTTATAATTGGAGGAAAAGAATTTGGAGGTGTCATGTGAATACGTCTCTTCCTGAGTCCCTGAAGGATGCCATTCGGTCGCTCGTCGAGCAGATTGCCAACACTCAACCATTTCAGGATTTTGAGAGTACCCGATCCATGCTTTCGCGAAATGTCGAGGCTCTACAGCTTCTTGAACGCTTAGAGGAAGAGCAGCGCTCTTTGAGTCGTCTCGCTCTGCAGCGGGATCTTGTGGATGAAGATTTCACGGCCATTGAAAAAGCCCGCCAGAAAGCCCTGGCTCATCCGGTTATTCTCGCTTACTTTCAGGCACAGGACCACCTCGTTTCCCTCCTTCAGGAAATCAACAACGAGATGAGCTCTCTTTTGGGATTTGATTTCGCCTCCTCAGCTGCTCAGCCAGAAAGGGAACTCGAAGAGGGTTGGGAGTGAAGTTCCTCTTCGAGGCGGAGAAGTAAGAAACGCTCTCTCCCCATGCACGGTAAGCGTTCGAGAAGGGTCTTTTTTTCGTCGAACTGGAAAGAGCGGCATGCCGAGGGTGGTTCGAAAGCATCGGGGATGGCAAGCCCTGCGTAGAGGGTATGCCATCCCATTTCTTTGAGCTTTTTGGCTACCTGTGGGTTACAGATTTCTTCCACCGGCTGGTGCTTCTTGAGGACGGTGCAGCGCCCCGACGTTGTGTTCTCTCCCCAGGAAAATGGTCCCCGGCCGGGTTCAAAGAAAAGGCAGAACCGGCAAGAGTCAAGACGGGTCTGGCAGCGGGGGCAAAGGACCGGTCTTTTTCTCACCCCTATTCCTCCTCCTGGAAGGGCTACAAGAACTCCCTCGATTTCCACCCGACAGAAGGGACAGAGAAGGGAACTGGGACGGGAAACCCGAGTCCTCTTGGTGGAGCAAGAAAGGAGCTCTTTTTGCTCTTCGGGAGAGAGCCGCAGTTGCGCCTTGTAATACCAGACAAAGCAGGGGTAGTGGAGGGCGGCCACAAGACCATAACCTGTGGCCTGTAGGACTTTGGCCTCTCTTCTTCGGGAAAAGCGGGCGAATTGAAAGGCGACGAAGAGAAAGACCGAAAGCCATGTCCAGAGAACATAACGCGATAGAGAAGGAAAGAGAATCAAACTCCCCACCCAGGCAGAGAAGAAGAGAAGGTGGAAAACGAGGTTCATTGCGAACGATTCTCGATGATTTTCAGGCGAGGTTCCTCAATGACAACTTTGGTGTTGGAGGGTATGGAGTGTGTGAGCCAGACATTGCCCCCTATGACGCTTCCTTGGCCGATTGTGGTGTCACCGCCGAGAATGGTGGCCCCGGCATAGATGGTGACGTTGTTTTCGATGGTGGGGTGTCGCTTCTTTCCCCGGATGATTTTGCCCCGCTCGTCCTTGGGGAAGGAGAGAGCTCCCAGAGTGACTCCCTGGTAGATTTTGACGTTGTCCCCGATTTCGCAGGTTTCTCCGATGACTACACCCGTGCCGTGGTCGATGAAGAAGCTCCGGCCAATTTTTGCTCCCGGGTGGATGTCAATACCGGTGATGCTGTGGGCATATTCGGTCATCATTCGGGGGATGAGGGGAATGCCCTGTACGAAGAGCTCGTGGGCCATGCGGTAAATGGAAATCGCTATGATGCAGGGGTAACTCAGAATAACTTCCTCGATACTTTTGGCTGCCGGGTCTCCGTCGAAGGCTGCCTGGACGTCCTCGTCAAGCATCTCCCGGATGAGGGGGAGTTTGGCGAAAAAGCGCTCCGTTTCCTGACAGGCCTGGTCTTCGCAGGAGAGGCACACCCCCTCCATGGCTTTGGGATCGCCTCGGAGGGCTTTAGCGATTTCTCTGCTCAATTCCCCGAAGAGACGGTCTAACTTGTGCCCCACGAAGTACTCTACGTTGGTCCAGCAGAGACGGGTATTACCCAAATATCCCGGAAAGAGGAGCTCCCGCAACTCTTCGGTGATGCGGATGACGTTTTCCCGGGAGGGGAATTCTTTCTCCTCTACGCAGGTGATGCGAGGAGTCTTCTTGTAGCTCGCCACAAGGGCTTTGACTAAGGATTCCACCGGAATTTTCCGAAACTCGTTCATTGTATCACCTCAGAACTGGGCGATGACGCTCTCTATTCGGGCCAGAAGGGTTTCAGGAACATGGTCGTTCTGGCCGTTGACTTTCACGAAGCCCCAAAGGAAGCTTTCAAACTCGTAACGCTCACAGCACCTTCTACATGTCGCTAAGTGTTCTTCGATGGCCGCCCGCTCTTCTTCAGTAAGGACTTCCCGGTCGAGGTAGAAGTAGAGTTTTTCTACCAGGTCTTTGCAGTCCATCCTTCCTCGTTCTTCCTTTCCGTTTTGGTTTTTCGGGTGGAGTATTCCCAGAGAAGTTTCTGGAGGAGCTTTCGTCCCCGATGGAGGCGAGACATCACGGTGCCGATGGGAATGTCAAGGACTTCGGCAGTTTCTTTATAGGAAAAGCCCTCCACAAGGGTGAGTACCACGACAGCACGGAATTCCAGGGGGAGTGATTCTATGGCTCGGAGAATGTCTTCCCGAGTGAGGGTGTTCAGGAGGGCTTCTTCAGGCGTTACCCCCTCAAAGGGTGGTTGAAAAGAAGTTTCCTCTTCGATCTCCTCAAGAGATGGTAGTTTCTGCCGATCCCGCAGACGATAGTAATTGTTGATGAAAGTATTGGTGAGGATTTTGAAAATCCAGGCTCGGAAGTTGGTTCCTTCCTCGAAGCGCTCGAAGGCAGCGAAGGCTTTGGTAATGGCCTCCTGTACCAGGTCTTCGGCGTCTTCCCTATTGCGGGTCATACGGAGAGCGGTTCGGAAAAGAGCAGGTAGCTCTGGGGCGATGAGTTCCTGAAAAATTCTTTTCTGCTCTTCTTTGGTCTTCGTCATGACACCCAACCTCAGGAATCTTTCAGGAAATCGGCATTCTTGAGTTTTTCGAGTTCCCTGTGGAACTCGATAACCTCATCTATGGTTATCTGGCCACGAGGTGTTTCTCTCCTGCGCTTTCTGACAATCTTGGCCACGTCCTCGATCTTTTCCAGATTGAAGGTAACTTCACCGAAGTCGCGGCAATACGGACAGATGTAACGGATATATGCAGAACCCCGATAGGCCGGGATTTTGTATATACCGATTTCTGTGACGTCTTCAAGGCTGATGAGAGCCTTACAGTTCTTACATCTGAGAGGGAGTTCTTGCATTTCTTCCTCCTCTGAGTTCTTTTTGGGATATTCTATCAGCTGGCGGTGAATAAGACAAGTTTTTGAGTGGTTTAAGAAAGAAACAAGCGAAAGGAGGAAATAACGTGACGCTGGAGAGTATTTTTGAGTTTGCGCTCAAGATGGAAGAAGACGGACGGGCCTTTTACCTTGAGGGCGTTTCTCGGGTACAGAATGCCTTAAGCAGAGAGGTCCTGAAGAGATTAGCGGATGAAGAGCTCACGCACATTGAGCGCATCCAGGAAGGGTATGAGAGGGTAAAAAAGGGTGAGACATTTGTCTTTGAAAGCTGGGGTGGTATTCGAAAGTCCACCCAGGAGTACTTCGAAAACGTGTTCACCGAGGCAAAGAGACAGATGGAGGAGCTGGTTCCGCCCACAAGCGAAGAGCTTGACGTTCTCAAAATGGCCATGGACCTTGAGTCCAAGGCGCACAAATTCTATGCAGAGAAAAAAGGAGAAACCGAGAATAAAGAGGCCCAGAATTTTCTTGACTTCCTTGCTTCCGAGGAGTATCGCCACTACAACCTCCTTTTCAATACCTATGAGTATTTGAGAAATCCCAGAGAGTGGCACTTCGGGGAGGAAAAGCCCATTTTTGAGGGGGGTTGAAAGGGGGTTTTGTGGTATAATGGAGCCATCAATCACCCTATAAAAGGAGGGAGAGTTCATGGTTCGGATACTCCTTGCAGTTTACAGTTGGCTTCTCCTCGTCATGGGGATTTTGGGGCTCATTCCCGGGCTGAACGTGGGGACGGAGCCGGTGTGGCATGCTCTTTTGAAAATAATCCTTGGGATTATAGGCATTTGGGCTTCTACCGCGAAGAAAAAAGAGTAGAAGGCAAAACCTCCCTGCGCCTCAACGCAGGGAGGTTTTATTTTTTTGCTGGAGGGACTTCAAATGATGTGAGATGCCTTCCTCTGGGACCTCGAGGTGTGAAAATTCTCCCTTGAATTCATATTAAAATGTCGTTATAATGTAAGGCAGAATAGGAGCTACAAGAACTCCAGAACGGGAGGTGACAGGAAGAAAAGGAGAAGACCTGAAGTCTCTACATTCAGACCGTGAAAAAATCCATGAGGGAGGTCGTGAAGGCGATGCTTGGGAAATCTCATCTTCGAATGGTTTTTGTGGCGAGTTTGGTTTGTGTTTTCGTCCTGGCTTTTGGTATACAGGCTTTTGCGGCGAAAAAGCTCCCGGTTGTGGGAATCTCCACCGGCTCCTCCGGTACCTCCTGGCGTACCATCATGATCAATGCTCTGGAGGAAGTAGGTAAGGAGTACAAGGCAGCGGGGAAAATCGCCGATTTTAAGATTGTCAACAACGTGGTGAACGGAGATGCCACCGAGCAGGCGAACATCCTTCGGGATTTCATCGCTCAGGGAGTGGACATCATCCTCGTGAACCCCAACTCCCCTGATGCCCTGAACGGTGTCATTAAGGAAGCCCAGGAGGAAGGAATCCTTGTGGTTGCTTTCGACGCCACGGTTACCGCACCGGATGTGGTCAATGTCACTCTCGATCACTATGCCTGGATGAAGAAGAACGCTGAGTGGATTTGTTCCACCTTGAAGAAAGGCAACGTGATCCAGATTTACGGTCTTGAGGGACACCCTGCGGACAACGATCGCCGTAGAGCGGTGTACGACGTCCTGAAGAACTACCCCGATATAAAGCTCATTGCTGACACTACCGGTTACTGGGATCAGACCAAGGCCAAAGAGGTAGCCGCCCAGATCATCGCCTCTGGCCAGCCGATTGACGGCGTCATCACCCAAGATGGCGAGGCCTACGGTGTCCTTTCGGCCTTCCTCGATGCCGGAAAGCTCCCCAAAGTCATGTTTGGCGATCCGGGGACGGCCTTTTTCAAAGAGTGGAAGAAACTGCGCGAAATGGGAGCGGATTTCAAAGCCTGTACGCAGCCAAATCCTCCAGGGATTGGTGGTACCGCATTCCGTATCGCCCTGCAGCTTTACAACGGCAAGCAGTTTAAGCCCGGTGTTCTGAAGGACAACACCTACTACTACAAGGTGAGCATGTTCATCACCGATGAGAACTTTGATGAGGGTTGGGAACTCCTCAAAGACAAACCCGATGACTATCTTCTGAGCGAAATCATGTCTGAGGAAGCTGTAGCGGCGCTCTTTGAGTGATTGGGGAAAATCCCACGGGTTGCACATCGTGCAACCCGTGGGAGAAGAAGGGACACACCATGGTCGTTCTGGAAGCCAAGAACATCAAAAAACACTTCGGAGGAGTTGTGGCGCTCTCTGACGGAAATCTCCGCTGTCAGCAAGGAAGGATCACCGGGCTTTTGGGTGCCAACGGTTCAGGGAAAAGCACGATGTCCAAAATCATTGCCGGTGTGTATCGACCTGATGGTGGAGAGGTATGGTACAAGGGAAGGGTTGTCCACTATCGGAACCCCAGTGAGGCGAGAAAAGACGGGATTGCCCTTGTCTTTCAGAACTTGAGCCTGGTACCTGATCTCACGGTATGGCAAAACATAGTTCTGGGAGCGGAAAAGAATCGGGGAATCTTCCTCGACGACCGGGATGCAAAAGATCTCGCCCGAAGGATCTTGCAGGACCTCTCGCCGGACCTGGACATCCACAGAAAGGTGTACGAACTGAGCCCCGGAGAGATGCAGATTGTGGAAATCGCCAAAGCAATCTCCGAGAATCCGGACCTTCTTATTCTCGACGAACCTACGGCAGCCCTCGAACAGGCTCAGGTGAGAAACCTTTTTCAATACATGCGCGTTCTGGCGGAGAAGGGTGTGGCGATTATTTTTACCTCTCACCGTCTCTGGGAGGTTATGGAAATCTGTAACGATGTCACCATCTTCAGAAACGGAGCCACTGTGGCCTGCATCGATTTCGATGAGGAAGAAAAAGACCCGGAAAAGATAGTGAGTTACATCACCGGTGAGCCACAACGGACCTCTTCCTTGGAGTACATGTCCGAGGGAAGGGCATGCGATGAAATCCTTCTTCGAGCAGAGATCAGGAGCATGCGAAGCGGAGAGCGAAAGCTTAAAGAGGCATCCTTTGAACTGAGGAAGGGTGAGATTCTCGGTATTGGGGGCCTTGCCGGACAAGGCCAGAATGAATTGCTCTATGCCCTTGCGGGAAGCTATCCCGGGGTTCGCTGTGAGGTGGAGTTTGAGAGGAGGCGCATACGACTCCAGAGACCTCAGGATGCCATACAGCAAGGTATTCTCCTTGTTCCCGGAGACCGACAACAGGAAGGACTCTTCTTAGAGCACTCGGTATACAGCAATATGGTTTTCCCCAAACTCGGTTTTCCAAAACACTCCCTGGTTATTCCCGAAAAGCGCTATAAGGATGAGTGCGAGGGCATCGTGAGGCTCCTCTCTATAAAGACCCCGGGTGTTGATGTTCCGGTGAGTACGCTCTCCGGCGGAAACCAGCAGAAAGTGGTGGTGGGGAAGTGGCTCTCCTTTAATGTAAAGGTTCTCCTTTTGGCCGATCCGGCCAAGGGGGTCGATATTGGGGCCAAGAGAGACCTCTACGAGTACATCGTGCGCCTGGCGCGGGAGCAGGGAGTCGGCATTGTGCTCTATGCCAGTGACAATGAAGAGCTCGTGCAATATGCCGACCGACTCCTCGTCATGTACGAGGGGCAGATTGTGGCTACTCTTCACAGAGGGGAAATCAACGACGATACCATCACGGCCGTTTCTATGCGGGTGCGCTGATTGGAAGGTGGAGCAATGGATGTTGTGAAAAGAGAAAGGGTTTTTCCTCTAGCTTTTCTCAAGAACGCTTTCCTTCAACCCGAAACATCAAGCCTCTTCATGCTCTTTGTGCTCTTTGTCATCACTGCTGTCCTGCAGAAGAACTTCTTTGAGGTAAAGTCCATCACCCGGAACATCAATTCTTTTGCTCCGCTCATTCTTCTGGCCATGGGGCAGGCCATCGTCATCATCTCTGGAGGACTGGACCTCTCTTCTGGTACGGCTCTGTCCCTTTTCACCTGCGTGCTCACTACGGTCATGAGAAAGGGCGACCCTATTACCGGAGTGTATGCCCTGGTGGTCACTTTCCTTGTGGCCCTGGGTACAGGTGTAGTGAACGGAATAGGCATCGGGTACCTGCGGATACCGCCGGTCATTGTAACCTTTGCCACCTCCTATGCCTGGTTGGGTATTGCACTTTTCTTGCGGCCCACACCGGGGGGAGAGTGTGTCGACTGGTTCAAGATCTTCTACAATGTCCGTGCTGTGGAAGGGCTTCCAGACAGTGTAAAACTCGTGGGGAGCTACATTCCTCCGGCTTTGGTCCTCGTCCTTGTGGGCTGTCTTTTGTGGTACATTGTAAGTCGGACACGAACCGGCCGCTACATCTACGCAGTGGGGAGCAACATCGAAAGTGCCTATGTCAGTGGAATCGACACCGGAAGAACTCAGATGCTTGCCTGTGTTCTCAACGCCATTTTCATATTTTTAGCCGCCCTCTTTTTTGTCGGCCAGAATCAATCGGGGGACGCCCGAATGGGGGGTCCTCTCACCCTGAAGTCCATTGCTGCAGTGGTGGTGGGGGGAATAGCCCTCACCGGGGGACGGGGGAGTGTGTACCTGGCCTTGGCAGGAGCTCTCATTTTGAGTTTCGTGAGTAAGATTATCTTTTTCGCCAATATCCCCAATGCCTACCAGACCTTAACTTCGGGAATTATTGTTATTGCTGCCATTGCCGGGCCGGCTTATGCTGCTCTCAAGAGGGAGTGGCACTGAGGGAGAAGGGACGTGGGAATGGAAACCCTTGTGAAGGAGCACGAGGCAATCTCATACGGACGAATGCTTTGGCGGAAGCTCTTTGTCCAGTATGGTAAGATCATTACGGTGCTCCTTTTGACGGTTGTTCTCTTTGTGTTTGGGGGAATAATGGTCCCCGGCTTTTTAAGCCTGGAGCAGGTTTTTCTCACCTTGAAACTCTCTGCCTTTGTGGCCCTCTTTGGACTGTGTCAGATGATCGTCATCGCTGCCGGAGGGAGTGGTCTCGATCTCTCGGTGGGTTACACGGCTACTCTCACTGCGGTTCTCACTGCCAGCGTCATGAACGGACAAAACGACCGTCTGTGGATGGCTTTCCTCATAGCACTGGTTCTCGGTATCCTTGTAGGTTTGACGAACGGCGTTTTAACATCCTATCTTAAGTTACCGCCTCTTGTCGTAACCTTGGCCATGGCCGACATACTCCAGGGAATCGTCAACGCCTACGTGGCGGGAAAGGCCATAACCGGAAGGCCTTCACCCTTTCTTGTGATTTTGGCTGCGAAGCTCACCGGGAGGTTCCCCAATATTCTCTTTGTACTTATTCCGGTGGCTCTCTTTGCTACCTTTGTCTTTGAAAAAACCAAGTGGGGACAAGTACTTTTTGGAGTAGGGGCCAACGAGCGTACTGCCTACCTTTGCGGAGTCAACGTGAAGAGGGTACGGTTTTTGACCTTTACTCTGAGCAGTGTGTTTTCGAGTCTCATCGGTCTTTTACTTCTCGGTAACATGGGTATTGCCTTTAAGGATATGGGCTCTAACTACGTGATGCCGAGTATCGCTGCAGTGGTCGTGGGGGGCGTGCCTCTGGCGGGAGGGGGAGGGAGTTACTTTGGTGTGATTCTTGGATCCATATTCCTCCAGACCCTCACGAATCTTCTCACCGCCTTTGGACTGGGTGACGCCGGGAAGTGGTTGGGATTTGGTATCATCCTCTTTGCCATGCTGAGTGTGTACGCCAGTAACCGACGCAGTCGATGAGTTTCCCCATCTTCAAAAGATGGGGAAACTCATCGTTTTCCTACAGACTCTGCATAACCCGTGAAAGTCGAGCACTTTCCCATCCTGGCCCTTGGGAGAAGAGCTTCTTGCTTTCGCAGTTAGACAAGAAGAGGAAGCATTTATCCAGAAAATCGTGTAGAATGGGAGAGCAATGAGGATTGTGGGGATCAGAGGAAGCCCAAGGAGAGGTGGGAATAGTGATGTTCTCCTTTCGTGGTTCCTTTCCTGTTCCGGGACGCACGATGTGGAGGTACTCACCCCTTCACAGCTTTCCATACATTTCTGCCAGGGTTGCCGTTACTGTGAGGGGACCGGGCGTTGTGTCATCGATGACGATATGACTTGGATTTTGCCGGTCCTCCTTGAGGCGGACCGGGTGGTGGTGAGTACCCCCGTTTTCTTTTACGGTCTGCCTGCTTCTCTGAAAGCCCTTGTGGACCGGATGCAGGTGCTCTGGGCAAGGCGATACGTCCTTGGAGAAAGAATGAAATCCAAAGACGGTTTTCTTTTGGCCGTGGGGGCAACCAAGGGAAAGCGGCTCTTTGAAGGAGTTACCCTCACGATAAGGTATTTCTTCGATGCCTTTGGGTGTGCCTATCGGGGAGGATTATTCTTCCGTGGTTTTGATGCCCCCAGTATCGGGGCATGCGAAGCCTGTGCCAGAGAGGTTCGGACTCGGGGGGAATCTTTTTTGCGGGGTGATGGTGCTTGATCGTAGTATGCTCTCGGATGCTCGGGGATCGGGAAAAAGAAGAGTTGAAAGAAGAACTCCAGAAAAAGGGTTTTGGGGTCCATTTTGTGGATATCGGAGAGACCAAGACGGCTGTAGTGAGTGAGAGGAGTTTCCCCTTTTCAGAGTTCATCCCTGCTACTCTGGTTGATCGGGTAATCGATCTTGAAACTTCCTTTCAACTGGTACACCGTCTTTTTCTACCTCAGGGAACCATAGTGCGGGTTGGAGGTGTGGAGATCGGGGGAGAGACGGTGGTGGTCATTGCCGGCCCCTGCGCTGTGGAATCCCGAGAGCAACTTTTCAGGACGGCGGAGGCGGTTCTGCGCTTTGGGGGACACATCCTCCGGGGAGGGGCCTTCAAGCCTCGCACCTCGCCCTACAGTTTTCAGGGGCTGGGGAAGGAAGGTCTTGAAATCCTTGCTGAGGCCCGGGAACGTTTCGGGTTGCCCGTGGTTACCGAGGCAACGAGCCCAGAGAACGCCGATCTTGTGGCAGCGTATGCCGACATGATCCAAATCGGGGCACGCAACATGCAGAACTTTGAGCTTCTCAAACGAGTAGGAATGCTTAAAAAGCCAGTTCTTTTGAAGCGGGGCATGTCGGCCACGGTCGAGGACCTTCTTTTGGCTGCAGAATACATCCTGAGCTTGGGGAACTTTCAGGTGGTTTTTTGTGAGAGGGGCATTCGCACAATCGAGCGGCTCACGCGGAATACCCTCGACCTCACGGCCATCCCCCTGGTCAAGGAACTCTCCCATCTTCCTATCATTGTCGATCCAAGCCATGGAACCGGGCTTCGGGAGAAAGTGATTCCCATGGCCAGGGCGGCCGTTGCCTGCGGGGCTGATGGGGTTATGGTGGAGATTCACCCTGATCCCGAGCGGGCACTTTCCGATGGGCCACAGAGTCTCCGTCTGGAGCAATTCCGAAAACTCATGCAGGACCTTGAGGTGATAAGCGTCTTGGTAGGAAGGGAACTGCAGCACAAGAGGGTGCAGGAGGTGCCGATTTCTGAGGAGAGCCCTTCTTGCCACGTTTTCTCGATACCCCGGGTGGCCTTCCTGGGAGAGCAGGGGTCTTTCAGTTCTCAGGTGGCCAGGCGTTCCTTTGGGGGGGAAGTGGAGTTGCTCCCTTGTCAGAATTTCCGTGAAATCTTCGAGCGGGTGATCTCGGGGGAGGCGACACATGGTGTTGTCCCCATCGAGAATACCATCACCGGGAGCATCCACCACAATTTCGATCTCCTTTTAGAGTTTGAGGGGGTATTCATCGTTGGGGAGCGATTCATACGTGTTTCCCAGCATCTGGGACTCTATCCAGGAACGAAAAAGGAGGATTTGCGAATTCTCTTTGCCCATCCCCAGGGTTTTGCCCAGTGTGGGAAGTTTCTGGAGAGTCTTGGGGGAATCAAAGTAATGAATGTGGGGAGTACCGAGGAAGCCGCCCGCCGGGTGGCCGAATTCGGCCCGGGGGGCGGTTGCATATCGAGTGAGGAGGCCATTGCCAAGTACGGTCTTGAGAAGGCCGAAGAGGACATTGAGGACAATCCCCGGAATTTCACCCGCTTCATCATCGTTGCAAAGCGCTTTGAGCCTCTTGGAGAGCACGACAAGGTCTCGTGTGTCTTTGCCGTAGGGAATTATCCGGGAGCCTTGTACGAGGCTCTGGGGATTTTTGCTCAGCGGGGAGTGAACCTCACAAAGCTTGAATCCCGGCCCTTCCCTGGGAAACCCTGGGAATACCTCTTTTACGTCGACTGGGAGGGTAACCTCAAAGAGGAAAAGTATCGTGGGCTCCTTGAAGAACTCAAGTCACGGACCACGTTTTTGCGGGTTCTGGGGAACTATAAAAACTCCTGGAAGAGGGAGGAACTGTAAATTCCTTGTTCAGAGTATATACGAAAGGAAATTATCGTGGTACACTTCCTGACTGAACAGTCAGTCAGAAAGACCGGGGGTGTCAAGCAGTGGAAAGAATTGCTCAATGGATCCGAAAATATTCACGGTTCATCCTTGGGATTGTGGCCATCTTCTCCCTTTTCTTCTTTTGGGAAATTCGGGGTGTTCGTTTTGAAGATGATGTAACGAAATACGTCCCTGCGGACGACCCCGAGGTTTCCTTTTATAACTCCTTGGAGGAGAAGTTTTCCGGGTTTCAAAAGAAGAGCATGATTGTGGCTCTGGAATTCGAGAATCTCTTCACCCCTGAAAACCTTTCTCTTCTTCAAAGCGTGGTGGAAGAGATTTCCGGGCTCCCCTCGGTACAGAGTGTTACCGCCCTCACGAATATGCCCGAGATTGTCGCTACCGAATACGGTATAGAAGTACGAGAGGTGGTGGAGGAACTCCCCAAGACCCAAGAAGAGGCGGAAAGTCTCAGAGAACGTTTACAGGGCAATGAGCTCGTGTGGGGCAAGATGGTTACCCAGGACGGTAAGGCTACCATTGTGGCTATTGCCTTCTTCAACGGAGTCGACGAGAGGAAAGCCATTGAAGAGGTGAAGAAAGCGGTTGCTGAAATTATCCCCTCCCGAGTGCGGGCGACATTTTTTGGAGCGCGTGTCATCATGGACGAGATGTCAAAAGACTCCCAGAGGAACATGCGTGTTCTCACGCCCGTGGCCGGTCTTGTGCTCCTTGCCATTCTCTACTTTGGTTTTCGGAGTGTGCGAGGAGTCTTTCTACCCATATTTGTCGCCCTCCTTGCTGCTCTTTGGACTATGGGATTTGCTGTTTCCCTGGGCCGCTCTTTCACCGTCATCACCGCCGCCCTCCCGGTTTTGCTTCTGGCCCTCGTTACTGCCTATGGAATTCATTTCATCAACCGCTACTATGAGGAACGGATGTACGGCGAGGGACCGAAAGTGGCAGAAAAGACCCTTCAGGGAGTTTTCGTTCCTATTCTCCTGAGTGCCTTGACGACCATAGGAGGATTCCTTTCGCTGCTCACTGCCAAAATTCGCCCGGTCTCCGATTTTGGTCTCTACTCGGCAATAGGGGTATTTTTTGGCATGGTCTTTGCCACCTTCGGATTGGGAGCATTTTATGCCGTTTTCCCCTCTCGTCATGCTCCCCATCACTTCGTGCATCACAGCGAAGAGGGACGGGGGGACTATCTCAACAGATTCCTACGGTTTCTTGCTGGAATGCTCTCCCATCGGAAAAAGGTGGTCGTTACCCTTCTTGTGGGGGTAACTGTTTTCCTCTGTGTGGGCATCCCCAGCATTCATGTAGATACAACGGTACGGGTACAGATGGGGCCGGAACACCCTATAACGAGGCTTATAGAGTACTTCAAAGACCGCTTTGGCAGTACCGATTACAACTACCTCTGCGTCACCACCGAGAACGTGCGGAATCCCTTTGTCCTACGGGAAATAGTCCGTATCTCTCAGTATCTCAGGAGGTACAAGAGTTTTGGCGAGCCCTCTTCTTTGGCCTCCTTCGTTCTCGACCTCAATGAGGCAATGGAAGGGTGGAAGGCCATCCCCCTGGAAACGGAGAAAATCGAGAATCTGTGGTTCTTTGTAGGGGACAGCGACTACATCAAAGGACGCATAAGTCAAGACGAGCGGGAAACTCTGGTAGAGTTTCGGGCCTCGGAGACGACTTCGGCAGAGCTCAAGAGGGAGGTCAAGGAAGCGAATAGCTTTCTTGCTCTCCGGCCCAAGCGGGTGAAACTCATACCTCTGGAGAGTGAAGAAGCCCGGGAACGCCTTGCCCAGTGGATTGTGGAGGACCTTGAGCTCTTTGGGATATCCTCTTTCGATCACGAAGCCGTACGATGGACTACTCTGCAGTTCATAGAAAAACCATGGCAAGATTTTGTGCGGCCTGAGGCTTCTTTTTTGAACGAAGTGATCGAGGATGCTCTCCTTGAGATCGAGGACCTGGGGCTTGGCACAGACAGGGTACAGGAAGCCCTTGCTTACGCTCTCCGAGAAAATGTCTCCTTCGAAGAAGTTTTGGAGGGAGTGCTGGGAATCAATGGAGAAGAGGCTCAGTACCTTGGGGGGGTTCTCTCTACCTCCTTGGAACGGGTGGCCAAAAGAGAGAAGGTCTTAGCTTTTCGGAAGGAGATAGAGAAGCTTTTGAGGCAAGAGTTGGGAAAGGACTTGGATTTTGTCTTCTATGAAGTCCTTGATGAGGCCGTCTATATGGAGGCAGAAGATGGAGATGTGACAGTCGCCTACCGGGTAACCGGAACACCCATCATCAGCAACCACATCAGTGAGATGCTCTTCAGCCAGCAGGCCAAGAGCATGGTCCTTGCCTTTGTGATCGTGTTTGGTCTTCTTCTCGGACAGTTTCGTTCTCTCCGAAAGGCCTCCATAGCCATGGTACCCATTCTCCTCACCGTAATTACCTCTTTTGGCATCATGGGATGGTTTCGCATTCCTCTCAATGTAGCCACGCTTATGGTAGCGAGCATTGCCATCGGGGCGGGGATAGATTATACCATCCACTTTTCCTCCCGCTGGTACAAGGAGATGGACTCGGATAATTCAGGCATTCATGCCCTCCGGGTGACATTCGTGAATACCGGAAGGGGTATTCTTCTCAACGCCATCGGGGTTTCGGGAGGCCTTTACGTTCTTGCCCTTTCCCGTATCAGTATGCTGCGTATTTTTGGCTCCCTTGTTGCCACAGTTCTTCTTGTGGGAGTCTTCTACACCTTTTTTGCTCTGGCACTTCTCTTACATCTTGAGGAGTATCTGAGAGGAAGCAACAACGAGAGATCTTAGAGGGAGGAGGTTTTAGCAGTGAAGCGGGTATTTCTTTTTGGTATTCTGGTCCTCTTGCTTTATGCTTTGTGTCGGGTGGGTTTTGCCCTGACGGCTGACGAGATTCTCGATGAGATGGAGGCCCGAAGAACGAGTTTCATAACCCAGAGGGTTTTGGGGAAAATTACCCTGGTCGATGCCTCAGGCAAAGAGGAAGTTCGAGAGATGATCATGTATTCCAAGGACGAGGGCGACAACAAAACGTCTATCATTTTCCGCTTTCTGAGCCCGGCAGAGGTCAAGAACGTCACTCTCCTGAGCATCAAGAGTGGAGAGAAGATCTATCTCTACATGCCGGCATACAAGAAGGTGCGTCTCATTGCCGGCTCAAGCAAGAGCGAGAAGTTCATGGGCACAGATTTCAGCTACGATGATCTCGGGGGGAGCTATGGTAGGGAGGACTACGAGGCTACCCTTACCGGAGAGGACGAAAAGGATTACTACTTGGACCTCCGTCCCTTGAAGGAGGATTCAAAGTACGGAAAGCTCTCCATGGTGGTGGACAAAGAGAAGTTTTACTTCAAGAAGATTGACTTCTTCGATACTGTCGGGACACTTTGGAAGACCTTGGAGGTGCATGAGGTCCGAGAAAAAGAGGACAGCAGCGTCCAGATTCTCAAACTGTCCTTGAGCGACGTGAAAGAGAGCCACAAAACCATCATGGAAATGGAAACCATTGAGGAAAACGTGGAACTGCCTCAGGACTTTTTCAGCGTCAGAACGATTCAAAGGCCCACCCTGTAGGAGTGACGACAATGAGAAGAGGAGCGATAGTTTTCGTGGTTACAAGTTGCTTGTTGCTTGTGGTCAATCAGATTGCGTGTGCCCTTGAGACTCAGGGATATGTAAAAACGAGTGGTTTCTACAGTCTTACCGAGGGGGATCTCGACTGGCAGGTTGTGGTGGATGCCTCGGCCGTGCAGGACCTGGGCAGGGGGTACTTCCTCAATGCTGAGTTCCTTTTGAAGTATCAGGATGAAAACAATATCCGCCCGTTCCGAATTCAGGAATTGAGTCTCCGGGGAATACAAGTTCCCTGGGAGGAAACGGATTTTAGAATCGGCCTTCTTACGCTTGCCTGGGGAGCTTCTGATGTTATGAGTCCGGTGGATGTGGTGAACCCCCGTCCTTTCTCGCGCAGTGTGGGCGAGGATGCTCTCAAGGATAAAATTCCGGTGCCCGCCTTGGATGTGGAGTGGTATTTCTCTTCAAGCTGGTCTTTAGAACTCCTCTATCAACCCTATTTTGTGGCCAACTTTGTCCCGGAATTTGTGGAAAAGCAGATGCTCCTTCCTGCCCTCGTACCTTTCGGGGTGGATCCGACTAAAACTACGATAGAACTTACCAAAGGAGAGCCCTCGGTGGGCTTTCTCTCTCCCATATTGGCACTGCGGGCAAGGGGCAACATCGGAAGTACAGACGTGGCTTTGAGTTTTTACCAGGGATACTTTCTCTCGGCCTTTCCCAGGGAGACGACAATCACCTTTTTGCCCGATGGAACGTCAGAAGTTTCGGTGACTCTGGGGTACCCCAAGCGTTCTATCTTGGGTCTTGAATTTCAGGGGACGCTGAGTGGCATCGAAGGGATGACGTTCCGGGGTGATGTGGCAGCGATATTTTCAGAATCCTGGACCAACGTTGTAACCGTTCAGGGTCCTTCTTCTTCCTCGGTCACCACAATCCCGGTCTTTGATGCTCCTTACCTCAAGGCGAGCCTTGGAGTGGACTATACCCGGGAGAACCACTACGTGAACCTAGCCTACCTCTTTGGAAATCCCTGGGAAGAAGGGGAGAATGTGTCCTCGTACCTCTATGCCCACTATGACTGGAAGAACGATGACGGAAAGTGGAACCCCTTTGTGAACTCCTTTTTGAGTCTTGAAGATGGGAGCATGGTGAACATTGTGGGAACACAGTATAAGCCCAGGGATAACTGGAGTGTTTCTTTTGCCCTTTCCTTCTCCAGTGGTGCTCCGGGAAGTAGGTTGGATGTGGGGGATGGCCTTTCTCTTGAAGTGAAGTATAGTTTCTGAAAAGCAGGGTGAGGGTGGTTGGAAAATACACGACAGAAAATCATCGAGGCAGCGAAAAAGGTTTTTGCTGAGAAGAGTTTCTTTGACGCTACCCTTGAGGATATTGCCGAACGCTCAGGAGTAAAAAAATCTACCATCTACTACTACTTCACAAGCAAGCTGGACCTCCTCATGGAGGTAGTTCACGAGGTCCTGCAGGAGCTTGCTACTGCCATGGAGAATACCTTTGTCCCGGGAAATGTGAAAAGTACGCTTTGCCAGCTCATCGATTGTTACTGTAGCTTTTTTGCCCAGAAAAGCGATCTCTTCTTCGTTCTGCAACGTGCCGCTTTTGATCTTCTTGCTCATGCTGAGGCTTGTCAGCGCTTTCAAGAGATAGTGGCGAAGTTTCAGGAAACCCGCAAAAGACTCGCTGAGCGGATTGGGGAGGTGGTCACAAAGAGAGGGCAAAGCATTGCGGGTGACACCCTTTTGCGCATGATTCTCTCAAGTATTGCGGGATACTGTATGGAGGAGTTGCGCGAAGGGAGAAAGGTGACGGAAAAGGACAGCGAGATTCTCAAGGAAGTTCTCACTGCTTTCCTTATGTGAGGTGGTGCCTTTGAAAAAAGTGGTAGATTTGCGACGGGACACGATAACCCTTCCCACGGAAACCATGAAGCGCTTCGCTTTTGAAGCGCCTCTCGGGGACTCGGTGTATGGGGAGGACCCCATGCAGAATGAGCTTGAGGAGCTTGCTGCCTCAATCCTCGGGAAGGAGGCGAGCATCTTCCTCCCCAGTGGGACCATGGGGAACCTGGTGGCCCTGCTTGTCCACACTAACCGGGGGGATGAGGTTATCCTTGAGGAGAATGCCCATATCAGGACTTCAGAGACCGGTGGTATTGGGGCAGTTGCCGGTCTTATGGTTCGAACCATCCCGGGAGAAGATGGAGCACCGGACCCCGATGATGTTCGACGGGCCGTTCGTCCCCGGGATATTCACTACCCCCGCACTCGCCTTATATGCCTTGAGAACACCCACTATCGCTATGGAGGTATTGTCCCTCCTTTGGAAAAGCTCAGGGCCATAAAAAAAGTTGCCGAAGAAGAGGGATTGGGAGTACACCTTGACGGGGCACGGCTTTTCAATGCCGCGGTATATCTTGGAATTCCGGCTCGGGACATTGCCTCCTGTGCTGACACCGTCATGGTTTCTCTTTCCAAGGGACTCGGCGCCCCGATAGGGTCGCTCCTTGCCGGACCCCGAGACGTCATCGAGGAGGCAAAGAGATATCGAAAGATGCTCGGGGGAGGCATGCGCCAGACAGGTTGGCTCTGTGCTTGTGGTATTGTGGCACTCTCTCCTGAAAACATCGCTCTCTTAGAGGAAGATCACAAGAATGCCCGTCTCCTTGCTTTAGGCCTGCGGGATGTTGAGGAACTTTCTATAGACCTTTCTAAGGTACAGACAAATTTTGTACTCCTTAAACTCAGAAAACCTGGTCTTACGGCTCGACGGTTTGTCGAGCTTTTGCGGGAGGAGGGAGTGTTGGCCACTGCTGCTTCGAGTGACGTAGTCCGCTTTGTTACCTCCCGGCAGGTGGTGCGGGATGACATCCTCTTTGCCATCGAAAAGATTAAAGAAGTAGTGAAAAAGTAGGGTGGGCATGTTACTGGGCTTTGACTGTGCTTGTTTTCCTTGCGAAGAGAAGATATAATTTACTCATAGAACAAAAGTTCTAAGAAGGGGGAGAACGTTGGTTTTCAAAGAGGAAGAGCTCTTTAAGATACGAGGGGATACAAAACCCCTGGCCTTCCGCATGCGCCCGCAAACTCTTGATGAAGTCGTGGGACAACCTCATTTGACCGGTCCTGGGGGAATCTTGCGGCGGATGGTGGAAGCCCAGTTTCTGCCCTCCCTTATTTTCTGGGGTCCTCCGGGCACGGGGAAAACCTCGGTTGCCTTTATTCTGGCCAAGGCCTGTGGATATCGTATAATCCCTCTCAGTGCTGTTGCCTCAGGAGTGAAGGAAATTAGGGAAGCGGTGCAGGATGCCGAGAATGCCTTAAAACTCAGTGGGAAAAAGACGGTGTTTTTCATCGATGAGGTGCATCGCTTCCACAAAGGACAGCAGAGCCTTCTTTTGCCTTACGTAGAAGAGGGAATTGTTACCCTCATCGGTTCCACTACCGAAAACCCCTCTTTTGAGATTATCGCTCCTCTTTTGTCCCGTACCCAGGTGGTGGTCTTTCGGGAAGTTCCTTTCGAAGATCTTATGGTTCTGCTTAAGAGGGCTATCGAAGACGATCAAGGCCTGAGGGGGAAAGGTCCTCCCTTCGAAGAGGAAGCATTAGAGTGGATTGCGCATTTTGCCGATGGTGATGCCCGTCGGGCATTGAATATGCTTGAGGCTTCTTTCCTGCTTGCCCAGAAGGAGGGGAAAGGATGCATAGATGTGGCCTTCTTAGAAGGGATTTTCCAGAAGGTTTCTTACCTCTATGATAAGTCAGGGGAGGAACACTACAATCTTCTCTCGGCATACCACAAGAGTCTCAGGGGAAGTGACCCGGATGCAGCTTTGTATTGGCTGGTGCGAATGCTTGAGGCAGGAGAAAACCCTCACGCTATCCTGCGACGACTCGTTGCCTGTGCCTCAGAAGATGTGGGCAACGCCGACCCTCAGGCTCTTCTTGTAGCTTTGGCTGCCCTAGAGGCTTTCGACTTTCTGGGGGAGCCGGAGGGGAGATTAGCTCTGGCACAGGCTACAATTTATGTAGCCCTTGCTCCCAAAAGTAACGCTTCCTACCAGGCCCTTCAGGGGGCTACAGAAGACGTGAAGAAACACGGGTCCCTTCCTGTCCCTCTGCACCTCCGCAACGCTCCTACTTCCCTTTTGCGGAAGATGGGATATGCCAAGGATTATCAGTATGTCCATGATTTCCCCGAGGGGTTCGTTTCCCAGGACTATTTCCCCACTCCTTTGGGGAGAAGGGTCTACTATCGTCCCACGAATCGGGGTTATGAAAAGATCTTAGGAGAACGCCTCGATCTCCTCTGGGGAGAGAAGAAGAAAAGCTGAAATTTCTGCCGCCTTCCCGGATATGCCCTTGACAGAACTCCAGGCTCCTTTTACAATGAACGATGATATCATGTTTTTATTTTGTTATGACAAAGGAGGTAGAGCGGTGGAGTACAGCTGTCGTGATATTGCTAAAATGATCGACCATTCTCTCCTCCGTCCCGAGCTTACCGACGAAGACATTATCCAGGGATGCGAAATTGCCAAGCAGTATAATGTCGCTTCGGTCTGCTGCCGGCCTTCAGACGTTGTTTTGGCCAAAAAACTCCTGGCCGGGAGTGAGGTCAAGATAGGGGCCGTAGTGGGCTTTCCCCACGGTTCCCACCGGACTGAAACCAAGGTTTTTGAGGCGGAACAGGCTATTCGGGACGGGGCTGATGAACTTGATATGGTAATCCACATCGGGAAGCTTCGTTCCCGGGACTTTGAATACGTCAAGAGGGACATTCAGGCGGTGGTCGAGGTGGCTCATCGACATGGGGTCATCGTGAAGGTGATCCTTGAGAACTGCTATCTCACGGATGAAGAAAAGCGCATCGGATGCAAACTTGCCGAGGAGGCTGGCGCCGACTTCGTCAAGACCTCCACGGGCTTTGGTCCGGGGGGTGCGACCATCGAGGATCTCATCCTCATGCGGCAGTCTGTTTCAGAACGGGTACAGGTGAAGGCTGCCGGAGGAGTGAGAGACCTCGATGCAGCTTTAAGGGTCAGAGAGGTGGGAGC
>FMSI01002210.1_pt1 | contig 28166 bp, 29 predicted proteins | sample 1504471 | NCBI WGS metagenome assembly FMSI01 (sample SAMEA4475357, study PRJEB15587) | soil metagenome | biome: Soil; feature: Field | place: India | collected 2015-03-11 | depth 0 m
TTTTCTACTAATAGCGCTGGTAATGCTAGAATCAGTCTAGTTATAAAAATATAAGTTTAAAAATCTCTATCCAGATACTTTTCTAACCTTCTTCCTGCCAGTCTTCTTAGGAGCAATCAAGCCAACCTTAGCACCAGGAGGAGCGTTGCGACTAACCGAAGTAGAACGACTCACACTTTGATGCCTTCCCCCACCGTGGGGATGGTAAACACTTATCATTGCTACTCCTCTTACTATTGGGTAGTGTCTTCCTTTGCTTTTCATGTATTTGAGTTTTGTTCCAGCTTTGAGGAATGGTTTTTCTGTTCTTCCTCCTCCCGCTGCTACTCCGATTGTTCCAAGAGAGTTTGCGTCTACGATGAATGTTTTCGCCTTAGGGTTCTGCAGGATTACTGTTCCATTCGTCTTTCCGATTATGACTGCGTAGTTTCCTGAGGATCTGAAGAGCGCGCCGCCGTCGGCCGGGTTTCGTTCAATGTTTGCGAGCATTGTTCCCTCGGGCGCTTCGGCGAGCGGGATTATGTTTCCTATTGCAAGCGGGCTTCCTGGTCCTATCGATACTCTTTGGCCGACATGCATGGATTCCACCGCCACGGTGTGGAAGACTTTCCCGTTGTCCAGTCTGATTTCTGCGAGCGGTGCTCCTCTTCCCGGGTCGTGGTGCAGTGCTACCAGTGTTCCTTCAAGTTTTTCTCCTCTTGCTAGTGTTGGGTATTTGGCTGGTGCTACTCTTCTGTGGGTTGGGGCTGTGAAGATTGGTGAGGCTCCGCGCCTCCTTACTATTGGTCTCTTGCCCATTTAACCATCATCCTCCCTACACCATTTTAAGCTTGCTTGCAAGGTCCATCGCGCTGTATTCTTTAGCCAGCTTAACCACGGCCTTCTTCTCCCCGGTTATGCTTCTTATAATGTTGACTTTTTCAACCTTAACTTTGAAAGCCTTCTCAACAGCCTCCTTGACAGCGTTTTTACCGGCCTTAGGGTCCACTATGAATATCAGCTTGTTCTCTCTTTCAATGAGCCTGAAGGACTTCTCTGTTGAAACTGGTCTGACTATGATACTATTTTGCGACATACTTCCTCACTCTTTCGACAGTCTTATCGAGGGCTGGGAGCGTCCATATTGTCAGCCTTCCCGGCACTCCTCCTGGTGCGAGATCCATTATTGAAAGCTTCTCCGGTGTTTTCACATGTACTCCGGGTATTCCTGAGGCTGCTTTAACAACGCTGGCCCCATGGTTTGAGACGACTATCAGGGGTCCGATTCTCCTCCTGAGCCTCCTCCCCCTCCATTTCGATTTTCCACACCTGACCCTTGGCCTGCTGTAGATTCTTTCAAGCTCCTGTCCCAAGCCTATTTTCTCAAGAAGCGTAACAACCTCGCGCGTCTTAGACGTGTTTTCAAACTCCTTCGTGAAGACTATTGGGATGTTTGCTGAACCAGGCCTGTGACCCCTTTTTTCAACAGCCTCCCTATTGAAGACTGCTGACAGTGCTGAGACGAATGCCTTTCTATACTCCTTCCTGTTAATCTTCTTCCTTATCTTCTTCTCGACGCGCGGCGGGTGCGTAACCCTGCCTTTGACAGTCATCGGGGCGAGTCTGGCGACCCCTCTCTCAGTCCTGGGGACCCGGGCTATGCCGTAGCCAACGCCCCAGCTTTCAGCCGTGGTCCTCTTACCCGCCATCAGGTCCCTGCCCTGCGGCTGGAGTCTTCTCGACTGTGCCGCCAAGAAGGCTCTTCTAACAAGGTGTTCCTCAACCTCAGTCTGGAGGACGACTCCCGGTATTGAGGCTTCACCCGCCTCCTCCCCGTTCTCGTTCAGAACCCTTATCTTAGCGTGCTCTAGGCTCATCATGCTGCAACAGTCCTCCTGATGTTGACGTGTGTTAAAACAGGCGGCTGCTTAGGCTTCTCGTCGTGTTTCCTGGCTGAAACCCGTATTTTCACAAGCCTCTTAGGAGTGCCCGGGATGCTCCCGTTCAGAATGACTGCTTGACTCTTTACAACGCCGTACTTGTGGAACCCTCCGGCAGCGTTAATCTCTCCAGGGTTCTCGACAATCTTGAGAACCTGCAGGTTTCGAACCATCCTCTGCATGAAGCCCATTTGACCAGGCCTCGGCACAGTGTACATTACTCCGGCAGGCTTCCAAGGCCCAAGAGTGGCTACGCCCCTCCTCGTCTTGTTGCTCTTCCTGTCGAGAATCTTAACCCGGAACCTTTTAACAACACCCTGAAACCCCTTCCCCTTGGTGACTGCGAAAACATCAACGTACGCGCCCTCCTCCAGAACATCCTTCGCATTGACCTCTCTGCCCAAGAGGGACATGGCGTAGCTGATCCTCTCGCCCACGCTTCCCCCGCCGACGCCTATTTCAAAAACCTCGGGCGTCTTCTTCCCCAGTCCTGCGAGATGGGGCTGCGTCGCCGCTATGACCCTGACCTCCCTTGTCTTCTCCGCAATGCCCTCGGGGACACGTGGCTCCGCCTCCTTACGTTTCGCCAGCGAGCCTATCCTCCTCTTAATGTTCTCAGGAAGGTTTTTCGCCCATCCTTCCCATAGGACGCGGAGGCCCTGTTGGCTGTTCCCGTAGAGCCTTAGCCCGACGATGCTTAACCGGGGTGTTTCAATAATCGTAATCGGGGTGAAAACCTCTTTCCCCTTGAAGGGAGAGGATTCAGAGGTGTCTATTGTGAAGCCGTGCGTCATGCCCACCCGGTAGCCGGCGAAGCCTAGAAGCCTTGCTCCGCCTTCAACCACAGGCCAGAACCTTATCCGGGGGGTTAGCCTTTTAAACCGTGCTCTAGGGCGGAACGCGAGCGAACCGTGCCTCGGGGCGGATTGCTTTCTATGACCCATCTTGTTAATCCCCTTTTAGCCAGCGTGGTTGTCAAAGGAATGAGCAACCCGTTTTAACCTTTTCCCTCGGGAGATTAAACCGTTGGAGGCCTGTTTCCCTTGAAAACACTCCTATTCTTACCAGTATCCTCTAGCTAGGGAAGCCATCAGGGGGAGAGTTATGTAGAGGGCTTCCTCAGTGCGCACCGTTTCAACACCCTGCTCCCCCACTGTGTTAACGAGGATGCTGAAAACATCTTCAACCCTCAACCCCTCCCTAGCCAGTAGCTCCCTAAGCCCCATTGAAGGAGAGCCGAACGCCACCATCACTCTTTCCCCGGCGGAGAAAAGTCTCCTAAGGTCGTCCAGCCTCCTCCAAACCGGCTCGCCATATTTGGAAGTCCCTATTTTAACAGCGTCGACGCTCCTCAAGAGTTCTCCAAGCGTTTTTCTTGGTGTTGAAACCCGGTAGCCAAGGTAGAACGGCGGCTTCCGGGGGCTGACTATGCTGGCGGAGAGCCTTGAAGGGTCTTCAACCCTTGCTAGAATAATGCTGCCGACCCTAGCCTCAACCGGGGACTCCGGGGCGGATGCCAACAGTTTTTCCTCAAGCCCAGCCTCTAGGACAAGCCTGTCGCGTTCAGCCTTGACTACGAGGGCGAGCCTGAAGCTCCCAGGCTTAACATGTTTAAGAGACGCTGGAACAGTGTGCGAAGGTATTTTCAAAGGTGGAAGCAGGCCTGCGAACCTAAGCTCCTCCTGCTTTTTGAACACGAGCTTCCTCAAATACTGGGGGACAACCATGTAGTTTAGAAGATTTGAGAAAACCCTCTGGTTCCTCAGGGACTCAGAGTCATGACTGTCAAGATAGACTAGGATCTCGTCGACCATGAATATTGCTGCAGCCCTTCCCACGAGGCCGGCCCTGAAGGTTTTAACCCTAAGGTCCTCTGAAACACCTATGACGGATGCTGGAAGCAGTATTGAAACCTGCAATCCTCCTCAATGAGGCGTACTGCCCCCAGCCTATTATGGGTTTCTGAGACCTATTCAAGCTCAGACATTCTCTCTGAAAGGATTTCTGAAAGAGGCTTCCTCTCCTTCCTGTCTGCGACAACTATGCGGGACTCGTACCTAACCGGGATCCCCAGGTATCTCAGAAACCTGTAGAGGTCCCCAGCGTCAACAGGCCCGTTCACATAGCCCTTCTTAACAAGCGCGTAGAGCAGGAGCTTAGCCCTCCTTGTTTCCTCAGGGAAATCCTGCTCGGCGAGCGACAATATCTCCCTCCCCTTCTCATCCAGGAGGCTTAAAACAGTCCTGTCAACATCGTCAACCGCTCTCTGAGAAGTGGCCTTCTCACTCTTCTCACTGCCCTTGGCAAGCCTGTTCAACAGGCGTTTCCTCTTCTCCTCCAGGATCCGCTCCAGCTCCTTGTCTTCAGACAATAATTACCACGTTGAAGGAACAGCTTTAAAACAGCTTTTAAACGTTACCCGGTGGAAAAAGCTTAATAGAATCCGGGTTTCACATAGACAGGGGGAGGGTTGAAAATCGGTGAAAAGTTTAAACCCCATCCGAATTTGAAGAAAGTTTACGGAGTTTACCTTTTGCTTGCGGCTATTCCCCTGCTTGTCTCTACAGTCTTACCGATCTGGGCTGTGTTTGCTTTCGCTCCAGAAGTGTGGAGTGAGGCTGGAGCATACGTTTTCATACCCTTAATCGCGGTGCTCATAATCATTGGCTTCATAGTCTACTGGATTCCCAAGTACTATGACTCTATTACTTATGTTCTTGAGAAAGACGAGGTGGTGGTGGACAGGGGCGTCTGGTGGAGAATGAAGCATGTGGTTCCGTATTCACGCGTAATGTCGGTCGACATCGTTCAGGGACCGGTTTCAAGACGCTTCGGCATCGGCTCTGTTCATGTGCATACGGCTGGCTATACTGGACCAGCTGGTGGAACCGCTGGTCCTGGAACCAGGGGTGCCGAGGCTTGTATCTGGGGGGTTCCGAACTTCGTGGAGATAAGGGACACGATAATCGGAATCGTGAGGGGAAGACCCCTTTTCAGTGCACCCGGAGTTATGGTTCCCGACATATTCCTAGAAATGTTAGAAGAGCTAAGGAAGATGAGAAAGGCGGTGGAGAATCCTAGCTTATAGTTGATCGATTATGGTTGTGAGCACCTTCTAAGCCCCGGGTTCACCGTAATAACGCTTGTTAGGAAGCCGACTAACTATTGGCGGAAAACATAAAAAGCAAGGTAAGAGAATGCCTCTACCGGGCCGGGGTGGCAGAGCGGTAATGCGCTGGCCTTGAGAGCCAGTGGCCCATGCGGGCCGCAGGGGTTCGAATCCCTTCCCCGGCGCTCGAAATCCTGGTCAAGACATTCTCTCCAATATATGTGTCGCGATTTTACGAGTTGAACGCTCGGTAATTTTAAGCATTTTTCTAGAAAGTAGAAACTTATTATACTGACGGAAAGACGTAGATAGCAGTGTAAGCCATACGGGAGGTTGCCGCTTGAGAGGTGGGTTTAGGAAAAAGATCGTTGTTTTCATCGCATTATCATATTCCGCCGCGTTGTTCGCGGATATTGCAGCCCTATATGGATGGTTACCGTTAATCTCATGGGGTTTCATCAGGATGTGGAGCCCCACACTGTCTGCTGTTTTGTGTTTAGCCATATTCAGGGAGAGCGTCTCTCCGTCGCTTAAGAAGTACGTAGGGCTCTCGACCAGAATGCTCAAGCTCTACTTGGTGTCGCCCCTCATAGTCTACGTGGCTCTAGGTATCTATATAATTCTAACCCTTTCTCTCAGCTTCTTCGATTTCTCTGCCTACATCGAGCTGTTAGCTAAAGAGATTGCGGAAGCCTCTAATCTGGCTGAAGAGCAGGCAATACGCTTAGCCGAGATCACGGCTTACACCCAGATAGCCTCGACGTATATAGTCGCGATAACAATCAACGCCTTATTTGCCTTGGGTGAAGAAATCGGGTGGAGAGGCTATCTCTATGATCTCCTCGGCTCTAGGCCAACAATCGCAACCATCCTAGCCATGGGAGCCATATGGGGGCTATGGCACGCGTCAACAATAGTCCTACTGGGATACAACTACCAGTTCAATAGGTTGACTGGAGTGATGCTGTTCACAGCACTCACAGTTCTCCTCACGTATCCTCATATCCTGTTAACAGATAGAGCAAAGGGAAGTGTTCTACCGGCTTCATCGCTCCACGGGGCAATAAATGCCTTATGGGGATTAACCGTGTTTACAACAAGGCTACCTAGAGAGCTTGGAGAAATAGTGTTAGGGCTCGGATTTACGGGCGTCGCATCATGGGTAGTCGTAGACATAGTTCTCCACGTAATTGTAAAGAAAGTGGTTGAGCCGAGGCTCCGCCGTGCTTCTTTTCAGGTATCTAGGAACGTGTAAAAACCTCTTTTTAATCGAGAGGGAAGACGGCTCCTCTGTTTACAGTAGAGCGCTTGGCTAGGATAAGGATCTTGATTATCTCCAGCGTCTCCCCAAGCGGGAACGACGGCTGCCTAGTTTCAACATTTTCAGGAAGGCGCGAAGCATGTTGGAGTAGAAGTAGTCGCTGTCCTCAACCCTAATCTCCCTCCAGCCCCTTGTTCCATAAAGGTTCATCCGGAACAGGTGGTGAATAGCGCGCGCCATCCAATGCATAATTAATGTTTGTGCCTATTACGTGTGAAGTATATCCTTCTTTTGTGGCAATGACCTGATAGTTGCCTTCAGGAAGGTCTGTGAACGTCAACTCATCGGACCCCCCAATAACCCCGGTTTAAAGAATATTTTCTAGACCCAAAATAGTCCGGTTACGCCAGCCACATCTGACTGGAACACAAATAATCCGTTGGGGGCTTGCGGAGTATTGGCAAGCTATAAGTTTAGAACAACAGTCCCAATGACAGAGACTGTCAAAATGATTACAAAGAGTAGCGGTGTCTTGTTCATAGCAGCCCTCCCCTGCATCACTGTCCCTTCAGAAATTTAAACCTTGCCTAAAGTTGTTGGAGACTGTAAAAAGGGTCTGAAAGTAGCACGCGCAAGGCGCTCGTTCAGCTCACCCTTTCCTAGGGATGCCTTGCTTCTAATAGAAGGATGAATAACCCTCATGGGATGTTGATGCTTTAGATCCCAAAACTCTAAGCTACTCATCCAGTGCGTAGAATTCAAAACACCCCAAAGAGTGCGAATAATGCGATGGAAACTATTTCCCGAGCCTTGAAATACGCCATATTCTACCGACACTTTAATATTCCTGATATCCAAATCGTTTACGTGTCACGATAAAAATCGATATTAGGGTTAAAAACGCGAGAAACGATCCGATCCAAAAAGCGCCGTCATATTTACCTGTCATATCATATACGCGTCCACCGATAATTGGTCCTATGAGACCTCCTATTCCCCAAGCTGTAAGCATGATACCGTAGTTTACCCCTAAATACTTTGTACCCCAATTATCCGCAGTTATTGCTGGGAAAAGCCCAAGATTCGTCCCAAAACACAACCCAGTTATCGCAGCGCCAACATATACTAAGGTTAAAACGTTGTACATAGGAAAGAAAAACATGTTTAAAGCTGTTACTACTGCTATTATGATCAGCATCTTCATTCTCCCTGTAATATCCGACAGCCAGCCCATTATAATCCTGCTGGAGAAATTGAAAACCGATAATATGCTCACAGCAACAGCTGCTTCTATAGCACTAATACCAGCAAAAGCCATCGCAAACGGTTTCAGATGCGCCACAACCATAAGTCCCGCAGTGCAAGAAAGAAAGAAGATTGTCCATAGCAAATAAAACAAGGGTCTCTTCAATATTCCCTTTGGACTAAGATTGTTTGAGGAACTCGTATTTGATGAGCCACGAGCATTGGATTGTCTTGAAGATGTTGTTTCAAACAAAGGATTTTTCAGAGCAAGCGAAGCGATACCAATCACCGTTAGGAAGGTTATGCCTAAAATCGTAAACATCATCCTCCAGCCTGCTATATCGATCATATATGTCATTATTGGGGCAAAGGCAAACGCTCCAAGACCATATCCCCCGACAACTATGCCTGATGCTAATCCTCTTCTCTCCGGAAACCATTTAATCCCTGCAGATACAGCTGCGATATACCCTGCAGAATTGCCTAATCCGAAGATTAAACCATAGGTGATAATGAGATGTGACAATGTTTCTGTGAGAGAAGAAAGCATGAATCCTCCACCAGCAAGAATAGCACCGGCGAAGGCGACGATTCGTGGGCCCACACGATCTTGCAATATGCCGGTAAGAATCATGCCAAAGGAAAAGGAAAGTGTTGCCACTGTAAAAGGTATGGTCACCTCTGTCCTAGTCCAGTTGAATGCTGTTTCTAAGGACGGCACTAAGACGCTCCATGCATAAAGAATGCCTAAACACAGATTTGTGGCGAAACCAGCAACCAATACAATCCATCGAAATGTACTATGGTTAAATTTATTTTTTGAATTTTTATTAGCTAAATCCTCCAACATGATAGGATGCAACGAATCTAACCTATATTTAAGCTTTAAAGGTCGAAAAGAAAAAATAGATAAAAATCGGTTATAGATGGACTTTTCCAGCTTAAAGACTTGCATATATAAAGTTTCTAAAAGCTTCATATCCGTCTAATAACTCCTGAGAGTCAATTATGATCTCTCATAAGATGTTGAAGCTTTCGATCCCATTCAAACCGGTTTATAATTATTAATTACAATGATCCTTGGATACTATCCAAGAATCCAGATGTCATCATAATGCTTCCCCAGACCTTCCGACAAGTTTCAAAAAGGCGGATGATAACCCGGGGGTCATGCAGTTAGAGATGTTTACTCTCGGCTTTAAATTCTTAAATTCTTGGTTAGCGATATTTTTGATTCAGACTAAAAAATAATATAATCCTCTTGCACAAACTCGCCTTTTTCACTCCAATTTCTTTCGCACGGAAACTCGGCATTCAAAACAGAAATCAAAGTCTTTTGCAATGCAGCACTCAAGGACTGAACAATCACCCTAGACATTTGGAAGAGTATTTCAAGCCCCTTAAGGGTTCCGTGAAATCGACATCACTGTTTCTTGACATCGACTAAGTACTGTTTAAATAGGCTTTCTGATTAACATTAGTCACGGAATAGTGTTGAAACATCCAAAAGCGAGTACTCGTCGAAGCTGAAAAACATGCTTAATAGGGCATTAGAAGAACCTGAAGGATTTGAGGGGGAATTGCCACAGAGTGGTCTAGCGCGCGCTTCTAGAAAGCTCGTAGCAATGTCAAAGGACCCTGTCGATCATAAACTAATTTTCTATACCTTATTCCAAGATGTTTAAGCCTTGGGCTTGTTCCAGCTACTCGTCCAGCAGTAGGAGCCCATCGCTCCCGTCCTGTGGCTGGATTACCACCCTCCGCCCATGGATCGGTTCGGCCGTCTCCAGTCTTGTGCCCATCAGCGCCGGGATGGAGAATTCGCGGCTGACAATGGCGAGGTGAGAACCTAGGCCTCCTGACAGGCAGACAACTCCCGCCAGCTTTGAGAGTATAGGACCCAGCATTGTAACTCCAGCGTCATCCACCATCGCTATCTTGCTTTCAGCACCCTCCTTCCAAAGTGCTATAACATCCTTCACGGTTTTCAAGTAGCGTAGCTCCCCCTCAGCCCTCTTACTCATCGTGATCAGGCCACGGCCCACTATTTTCAAGCCTGCTCTTCTCCTCCAGCTGCCGGTTGAGACAACAAGACAGTTCTATATACCTTGCGTTTAAAACTTATTAACCTAACGATGGCCTGTTTCTCATGCCCATGAAGGTGGCTGAGATAAATGAGCAGATTGCTCATCTCAGCAATGTCTTCCTGAACATCGTGACGCAAAGAACCCTTCTGGAGTCCAAGCTTTTCCCGGTTAACGCATATATTTGCGTCGGCTTCTACCAGACGTATCATCATCTTTACGACGTTATGAGGAGGGTTTGGAGCAGAATAACCCCGGAGGAGCTGGCGGCAAGAAGCAAGACCCTGCTTTCCCCGATTCAGGCTCTCTCAGTCTCCTACCTCTGGCTCTACTATTCTCTAGCGAGAATGGGAACAATATACAATAAGCATGGGGGAGACCCTTCCGGGGAGCCTGCTGAGAAGAGAGAGCAGTGGAGATGGATGCTCGAACACTGGTACCGTCTAGCCACGAACTACTTCAACACTGGGAAGCCGACTGTTGCCGCATCCGGAGGGGTGAACCTCGCGTTAAACGATGATGCTTTAAGCTGGGTTAAGGAGAACCTTCAGCCCGTTGGCGAGAACCAGGTTGTTAAGGCGCGGCGGGCAATAGGCTCCGTAGACCTTTACGCTTTCATAGACGAGTGTGAGGCCCGCGCGAAAATAGTTAACCACGGTCCATATCCTTTTAGGGAGAACGAGATACTTGTCGTCTCAGAGTATACGAATCTTTACGACGGGAGACGCCCTTGGCTCCCCTGGTCTGCGACGGAAGCCAGGCTGCCCAGCTCAACCCTGGGTGTTGCGATGACTATTCGCGGGGCTAGAGCAACCTTCAACGATATTGGCACCATGATCGTTGAGCCCGGAGACTACAGCAGGCTGGTTACGAGAATAGCGGTCTACACTAGGAGGAACGGCACCGTCGTGCCGCTGCAACTCGACGAGCTCTCAGCCTACGGTGAGGCCGCTGAAACGGCCCAGATGGAGCTCTACATGAGGTTCGCGGAAATGGATAGGAGGCAGCTGCTTCTAGCCGGGGCTGAAGCATACTGGAGGTGCTTCGTAAGGTACACGGACATAGTTGGAGTGACTGATGAGATCGACTGGAAAATATCTAGCAGGGTGCAGGAGGAGTACCTGCCCTTCTTCATGACTCACGACGAGGACCCGGCTTTCGCCCGCATCAAGATGAAGGCGATAAAGATGAAGACCCTGCCCTTCCTGAGGGAGAGGGATCCGGTGCTATACTATCTTCCAGAGTAGCTGGTTGAAATGATGAATACTCCTTCCCCCAAGGATGAGGAGAACCATAAGCCTTCTGGAAGAAAGGATTGGAGGGAAAGCTACTATTTCAACTTCGTAGACCTTGAAAACATGGTTTCAGGCTTCACAACAATAGGCCTCTACCCCAACCTGTCCAGGAGAGAGTTTGTCTTCGCCGTCTTCCAGGGGGGTGAGAGGTACATCTACCACCAGGAGCATGATTCGCCTTTCAGCCTTGAAACCCTCAAGTGCCTAGACGACGGGCGTCTATGCTTCCAGCTGGTTGAAGCCTTGAAGAGCTGGCGCATAGTTTTCTCAAGCCCCGGGCTTGAGGTAGAGATCCTTTGGACAGGCAGGTTTCCCGCGTTCAGCTTCGGCCGGGGAAGCGGAACATCCTGGGAGGGCCACTTCGAACAGTCTGGCACAGTATCCGGAAGAATAAGAGCCGGAGGAATTGAAACAAGCATCTGGGGCTACGGACAGAGGGACAAGAGCTGGGGCCCCAGGCAGTGGCACATAGACCATTGGTACGCCTTACACGCCCAGTTCAGAGGCTTCTCCATAGGGCTTAGAATGGACACTGTCAAGGGGGTGACGACAGTCTCAGGCGGGGTTTCAACAGCCCTGGGAAGCATCCCTGTTTCAAGCGTGGAGGTTGAGACTGAGTACAGCGGGGACCCGGGTACACCCACGGGGGCAGCAACCAGAATACTATGCCAGGACGGGAAAGAATACAGCATCTGCTCGAAACTATTGTCACCGTCGAGCTTCGTCAAGTTCACCCGCCGGTTCCCAGGGGGCACGACTGAGCTTGTCGAAGCCATGGCTGTCCACCGTCTTGAGGAATACGGGGAAACTGGCACCGGGCTCCTAGAATGGCTCTTCACAAGCTTCTCGTGACAACAGCTTGGAAGCCTTATTTTCTCGGCTTCCTCCTGAGCGTCTCGAAACTACCGTAGCCACCCTCAACACCGTCCAGCGTAAAGCTGCCGAAGGACTGTGCCAGTATTGAAACATTCCCCTCGCTGTCGGTGAAGGGTACCGGGATCACGGGGCCGGCTCTAGCCTCCAGCACGTGCCTCCTGCCGAGGCCGTCGACCAGCTCAAGCCTGGAGCCCACGGGCAGAACCTCGTCCCGAAACTCCTGTTCGAGAACACGGATTCTTTCAATCGGAATATTCCTTCCCTTTTCGAAAAGGAAACCTCCTGTGGAAACCCTGCCGTCACCCATTATTATTGCAGCAGGGTTGACTGCAAGCTCCCTTGAAAACCAGACAACGTAGTAAAGCCAGTAGTCTATGCTGGTCCACTCGCGGACTCCGTGAGTATGGTCGCGTTGACCCATCGACTGCTCAACCCGGTATGCTTCCCCGCCTACACGAACCTCCCCGTTTACAATGCCGATCTGCTCCCAGTGCTCATCCCCAGACTTCTTCCCAAGCTCCCTTGACTCAGGCGTCATGTGCACGCTATACTCGTAGGCCTCGCTAATCGGCGTGAGGGAAAGCTCAACCCTGACGGGGAACACGCCTGAAGCCAGAGAAGGGTTTTCCCTTATCCTAGGCAGGTCCTCAGGGTTCCTCGCTGCAACCATGATTCCCTCGAAAAAGTATTTCCAAACGCCTCCGGGGAGAGGCTGGTGAACAACTCTGCCGACGTGCAGATCCTGAAGCCCGTAGTCGACAGTCTCCTCCACAGCCTGGTATCCTGCGGCGGAGCCGTCCGGCAGGAAGAGGAAGAGGAAAGTCATGGCCTCCCTCTTATTAGGCTTGAAGCCCAGCCTAGTCATTCCGCCGAGCCTATGCTTCAAGTCGTGGAAAACAAAATAGTAGGACTCGTTCCACTCAACATGGTTCTTCGACCTATGCTTTAACGGCTCCATCACACCGCCCCCTCGATCCTGACGAGGCCACTGTTCCCGTCTATGGTTACTGTCTGGCCCGTCTTAAAAACCCTGCAGGCGTTCGGAACGTTTGTGACAGCCGGAATCCCATATTCTCTGGACACTACGGCGCCGTGGGAAAGCATCCCGCCTGTCTCCGTGATCAGGCCGCCGATCCTGCTGAAAACCGGTGTCCAACCCGGGTCTGTACGCGGCACCACCAGTATCTCTCCCGCGCGCACATGCCAAACATCCTCAACGCTTTTCAGAACCCTCACCGGGGCTGTGAGAACACCATGGCTTGCAGGAATCCCCTTGAACACTAACCCGGGCTCCGGCGGAGGATCGTTAAACTCCCTCTGGCCCTGCAGGAACTTAGCTGGGGTAGTGTTCTCATACTTAAGAAAGTCCTGCTTACGATTGTTAACGAGCAGGCGGATTCCCTTAAGCTCATCCTGAGAGACCTGCCCCGAGGCAAGCTTCTTAATCTCCCTCTTGGTGAGGAAGAATACTTCCTGCGGGTCTTGCAGGACCTCTTGGCTCTGAAGAATCCTCCCGATCTCCAGGTAGATCCTCCGGTTCATAGTGATCCAGCGGTCAAGGTTGAAACGCTGGTTCTCCCGGAATATTATGTATCTGCGGGCGAAACCCAGGATCGTTGAGAAAAGCTTCCATTTAAACCAGCCGAAGCGGAGACGCCTGATCCTCCGCTTAACCATCCTCATAGCCTCCTCCTGCTCCAAGCCTTCAGGCTCCACTGTTGCAGCGTTTCCACTCTCCTCGACAAGCGGCTTAAGAATGTCGAAAACGTACTGGGGCGCCTCACTCCATCGGGGGTAGTACGGCTCCCTGGTGAAGCCCCGGACTCCGAAGTCCTCTAGGAAACGGTTGAACTCGCTCATGAACCCCTGCGCGTCAGGAGTTTTCAACAAGCCAATTTTCTCCAAGAGTTTCTCGGAAGGAGTTTCCAGAATAACCCTCTTAAGCTCGGGCGAGGAGCTTGCGACGGAAGCAATGAGACTAATCCTCTCGTTCATCTCACTCGTCTTATGCTTCAAGCCGGATATTAGAACAGGATAGGTTTTCAAAGCCTCCTCCTCGCCTAGGAAACGCTTCAGCAAGTATTGGGCGAGCAGGTTCATGCCGATGTTGTGAACCGGAATACCGTACCTAACCAGGCGGAAGTGGCCGGTCATCAGCTCATCCAGCTCCTCGGCCAGCTCAACATAGTCCTTGATGCTTGCCCCACCGCTCATCCTGCTCATCCTCGGCTCAAACCGCTCCCAGAAAGGGTTGAACACTCTACGGGTCCACTCCTCGTAGGCGGACGCTGTCCTAGTCACAGAGCCGTTGGGATCGTGAAGCATTACGCGGAGCTCAGCCATTATCCGTTTCCTAAGCCTGAAAGGCAGTTTCTTCACGGTCTCCTTGCCGTACGGCCCGCTTCCATCAGGGAAATAGTTTAAAATATCCTCGTTGCGCAGGAATGGGGGGATCTCGTATTCGACCTTCCTCTTCAACACCTCAAGGTTGAAATAGACGTGCGCATGGTGGAGCTTCAGCAGCTGGTCTGTCTTCCTCGAGCCGGGTTGAGAGTAGCCCATGATCTTGTTAAGCTCAATGTTCACAATGTTCGTAAGCTGGTCGCCCAGGAGCTCGAAGAACAATGGTGTAACCGGGTCGTTCCAGTAGTCGTCCGAGTAGCCCCTGCTCCAGACAACCTCATCCTCAGGAGCCGGCTGGGAGAGCGAGGTTACTGGTCTAGACTGAAGTATCAGAATGTTACTATCCTCGTCAACAGCCCACTCTACGTCCTGCGGGCACCCGAAAACCTTCTCGACGGCGAGACCGATTTCAGCAATCCTAAAAACATGCTCCTCGCTGAGCGAGGGCTGGAAGCGCTCCTCCGGCTGAGCCTCAACATGCTCAACACCCGTCTCCATCCCGGAAATAGGCTTGGACACGCAGTTTTTAGTCCCGATCTCCCTGCTGACGGTTTTCAACGGCTCTCCGCCTTCCCGCGGGCCCCTGAGTATGACGAACCTGTCGGGCATAGCTCGGCCTGAAACAACCGACTCCCCGAGGCCGAAGTTGGATTCAACCACCATCTGCGAACTGTCTGAGGAAACAGGGTCCACGGTGAAAAGCACGCCGGCACTCTTAGCCGGAACCATTGTTTGAACAATAACAGCTATCTTGAGCCCGCGGTGCGGAACCCTGTTCCTCTCCCTGTACGCGACGGCCCTGCTTCCCCAGAGGGAGGCGTAGCACCGGACAACGCTCCTCTCAACATTCTCGAAACCCTTAACGTTGAGAAATGTTTCCAACTGGCCTGCGAAAGACTCCTGGGGCAAATCCTCCACGGTGGCTGAGGAGCGGACTGCAACACTCTTAACAGGCAGTTTCTCGTAGGCTCTCCTCAAATCCTCAGCCAGCTCCGCAGGCAGACTGGAAAGCTCAACCGCCTCCCTGATTCTCCTCGAACACTCTTCTATCGAACCCGGGTCGCCAGGGTTAACCCTGGCGAGAGAAGACTCGATAATCGTCTCAAGACCATTGAACGATAGAAATTCCTCGTAAGCATCCGTGGTCACTACGAAGCCGTCGGGAACAGGGAAGCCCAGGCGCTTAAGCTCACCAAGGTTAGCAGCCTTGCCACCGGCTTTCTCCCAGTCTCTCCTGCAGACGTTCTTCAAATCCACGATGTAGCTCTTCGAAGACAATACGGCCCTGTTTCAAAACAACTCAAACGATTTAAATATTAATAGCGTGAGCTGAGAAAACTTAAATATTAATCAGCATGGTTTTAACAGGGTTTAACCATGTGCGACTGGTGCATGAAGCATGGTGCCGGTGGAAAATGGTATTTGAATGCTAGGAACTATTCTTACGAGCTGGCTGAATCCATGAATCTTCAAGCATACTTGGAGGAGCAGTGGAAAAACTTCGAGCAGGTCTACATTAGGAAGATAATGGGTATTTCCTCAATAGGGTTGGGCTATAAGCTTAGAATGCCCATTATAGGCCGGGTGATCCGGCGGGCAGTCGAGGGAATGATTCACTCTGAAAGCAGGAACAGGAACCCCGTTAGAGCAGACGGGCACTTCGGCCAAGTAATACCCATAGAGGAGGCGAAGCTCGTAATGCTCAACCTTGCCGCTGAACCCATTATTCAGAACTACTGCATGTGCCGCATGATGCAGAAGGGCGTTAAAGACGTGTGCTGCATCAACTTCGGCGTCCTCTCGACAGTAATAGAGAAACTACCCAGGTTCATCCCTGAGAACACTAAAGTGCGTTTAGGCCGCGACGAGGCAGCAGCGGCTCTGGAGGAGCAGAACAGGAAGGGGCGAGTAGCCACAGTCTGGTTCCAGCCCGTGCCCTACATATGCGCTATATGCTCGTGTGAGACACCGCAGTGCGGCGGCCTACGTTTGAGAATGGACTTCGGCCTCCATACCGTCTACAAGGCGGAGTACTACGCGGAAGTAAACCCTGACTCTTGCCAGGGCTGCAAGACGTGCGTTGCAAGCTGCCAGTTCGGCGCAATAAGGTACAGCCCCACTCTCAAAAGGGTACTGATAGACCAGGCGAAGTGCTTCGGATGCGGGCTCTGCAGGGACAGGTGTCAGCATGATGCGATAAGGCTGGTGCCCAGGGATGAGAACCCTGTTCTACGCGGCAAGTATTAGCCTCGGGGTGAAGCCGACGTGAGGAAGACGAAGATAGTAATCGACTATTCTAAATGCGGAAACGCAACTGGGGGAATAGACCCTAGGCAGTGCGGCAAGTGTCTGCAGGCCTGCGACCCAGCAGTCTTCGTGCGGCACATGGCTTTCAACGTGAAAGAGGATAATCCTTACGATCCGCAGTATTGGCAGATAACGCCAGTATGGCTCTCGCTCTGCACCCACTGCGGCAAATGCGTTAAAGCCTGTCCGCAGAAAGCCATAACTGTTTCATACTGATCGCCGCATAAGCCCGGCGTGACGGGGAACATTATTACAGACATGGGTTTAAACCTGGCCTCCGTTACCAGTCAACATGATCTTAAATTTTTAAATGTCAACTGAGCTCCTACCGCAAGAAATGGTTTCACCCAGGTTATCGCAGCTGGGAGACGCGGCATCTATGTTTCAATAATGCTTTTCCAAGGGTGGGATGTTGAAAGCAAGGGCAGGAAGATAAACCCGTTTAACCAGCACCCCTTCAACGGAAATAACAATGTGAACGGTGTTGACGGAGACCCTTATGGGTTGGGGGAGGGACGCTTGGTCCACACGCTCAGGGTTCCGGAGATAACTTTGTTGCAAGAGGCTTACGTCAGGAGAGTCGTTGAAATGGTTAACGACCTGGATAACGTGCTTTACGAGATATCGAATGAAAGCAGTAGTGAATCAGTTGAGTGGCAGTACCACATGATTAGCTTCATCCACAGGCTTGAGAAAACCATGGGGAGGCAGCACCCTGTTGGAATGACTGTCCCCTGGGCTCTGGGGATACCTGGCGATAATGAAGATCTTTTCAGAAGCCCGGCGGAATGGGTTTCCCCAAACTCTGCTGCTCGAGACGGCTACAGCTACAGGTATTACCCGCCTCCGGCTGATGGCGGGAAGGTTGTTCTCCTGGACACGGACCACCTGTGGGGAATAGGCGGCGACTCAGCCTGGGTTTGGAAAACCTTCACCAGAGGGTATAACCCTGTCTTCATTGACCCGTATGACAGCAGCTACACCGCGGGCGGGCTCACAGGCCTAGGGCTGGAAGACGCTGGGAGGGTTGACCCAAGGTGGGAGCCTGTCCGGAGGGCAATGGGCTGCACGCGCATGCTTGCGGAAAGGCTGAATCTAGTAGGGCTCACCCCCCGCCCGGAGCTCTCGCAAACAGGCTATTACCTAGCGAGCCCGGGAGGGGAATGCGTGGTTTACATTCCGAGGGAATACCCTTTAGCCATATGGGTGGACCTGTCTGAGGCGAGGGGGAGCCTTAGGGCTGAATGGCTCAACCCAGTCACGTGGGAAAAGGTTGGCGAGGAGAAGGTTGAAGGCGGTGGGAAAAAAGTCTTCACAGCACCGCTCACGGAGGACGCTGTTCTAATATTAAGCGTTTAGAACGATTCTAAACGGTTTTGTTTTGGCTCAGGTCTCGAAAAGCTCCTCGTCACTGGCCTCCGCGACTTCGAAAGCGGCCTGCTCACACCCTTTCCAAGGGGTGCCGACGTATTTCCTAGCGTACCGCCCAACTACGCTTGCCCTGACCCGTAGTACAAGCTGGCTCCCATTAGCGCTTCTGAACCAGGCGGATAAGCCATCCCCGTTCTTCACAGTAATGCTTCCATCCACAACCGTCTTCAAGCCGTCGACAGCGCACAAGTATGGCTTCTCCCCCCGGAGAGCGACTTCGCACGCAACAGGCTTGCCTATCGTGTTCCACGCTTTTAAACCCATTTTCAAACCTAGGACTAGAAACGGGCCGAGATGACCGTGGAGGCCGACAGCCTTCTCTAAAAGATCTCGTGGAACACTCGTCAACATCTAGATGCTCATCCCCTGCTTACGCAGGCCCCTAGCCTCAAGGCTTAAAACCAGTGCCACACCGATGACCCATCCTACTGCGCCGCCAGCCATGTGGAGCAGAACCCAGCCGAGCACCCCGCCCCACTTGATTAGTTGGGGAGCAGCCATGAAGAACGCTCCTATTATGAAGCCCGCTACCGCTGCTGAAGCTGTTGAAGCAACCAGCAGAAGCGCCGCGCCGACAATTCTCCTTCCGAAACAGTTTCCATAGCGGAACACCGCGGTTAAAGCGTCGAATACAACGCTGGCCGCCGTAAAGCCCAAGAAGTGCGTCCCACCAGGTCTTAAAACGAAATTTATAATGGTCGCCACGAAGCCTACTGCACTTGCCACCCCAATTTTCCTAATCCACCAGACGGCTAGAATCAGAGAGGCGAAGCCAACCATGTCGCAGAAAATAGGTATGCCGAACATGGTGAATATTACTGGCGCAACAGTAGCGTTCAATATTCCCCATAGTGCTGCGAAAAGCGCTATAGCAGCAATATCGCGGACAGTGAAGTGCGTCATCTCGCATCACCCCAGTATTACTTTCGCATGCTTTAGTAATACTATATAAAGCTTTAGCATTCGAGAGATGCTACAGCCTTTCGCAGTGGGCTTTGCCACGGGTACTGGAGTACTATACTTTCTCACCTCAGTAATCGTTCTATTCACAAGAGTTTTACCGCGATTTATGTAGCAACAAACTCCCAATTTTTATTTTTAAATTCGTTTCATCATTATACGAACGCTAAACATGTTTTTCATGTAGCTGCGGTTTATGCTCCGTTAGGGTTTAACGTGTTTTTTCCTGGATTCCTAGTTGATATTTAGGCCCACTTTTTAAGAGTCTGCATGAATCATAAAGTTTAAAAATATACGATTAGTCGTAGTTTAGATTTGGATTGTCCGTAAAAACAGTCAGCGAGGTAACCCCAGCCGTCGAGGAATATTTAGAATGCATCTATAGGCTTCAGGAGAGAGAAGGAGTAGCCAGGACGAGCAGCATCGTTAAATCGCTTAAGGTCGCCCCGGGGACGGTTACGAATACCGTGGAGCGGCTTGAGGAAGAAGGCTTTGTAACACACGTCTCCTACAAGGGTGTAAGGCTTACTGAGAAGGGCCTTAGAATAGCGTTACAAGTCGTCAGGAGACACCGATTGTCAGAGAGGCTTTTAGTCGATATTCTGAAAATGGACTGGGAGAGGGTTCACGAGACAGCATGCAGGCTGGAGCATAGCCTGACAGAGGAGGTAGTTAAACACTTGGAGAAAGCATTGAACTATCCTAAGACCTGCCCGCATGGAAATCCTATACCTAACGAGCAGGGAAGGATTTTCGAGGAGGACACGCAGCCATTGCCGGAGCTCGCCAAAGGCGAGTGGGGAATAATTATTAAAGTGGTTGAAGAGAAGCTTGAGCTCCTAATCTATTTCAGGAAGCTTGGGCTGGTTCCAGGAGCCGTGGTGAGGGTTGTTGAAAAACCTGGGCCGGATGAGCTGCTCGAAGTTGAGGTTGACAAGAAGAGACGCGTGCTTAGCTGTGCTCTAGCTTCACTCATACACGTGAGGGAGACTGGGCTATGAGCAGCACCGCCGACACGGGGAGATGTGAAGTATCCTTAGCAATGCTGAGGGATGGGGAGACAGGGATTGTTGTCTCAGTCAAATCAGGATACGGAAAGGCGTGGGGGCTTAAGAAGAGGCTTATGGACATGGGTATAACGCCGGGTACGAGGATCACTGTTGTGAAGTCAGCCCCCTTCCGTGGTCCTATGGAGATTCTTGTCAGAGGATACAGGCTGGCCATCGGCAGGGGAATGGCTGAGAGAATCTTCGTGCGGGTGGAGGAGACGCGGGCTGGCTGCGCGGAGAAATAGCTGGGGAAACAGGTTTGAGCGGGAAGAGACTGGTTATTGCTCTCGCGGGGAATGCGAACGTCGGAAAATCAGTAATATTCAACTATTTAACCAAGCTGCATCAGCATATTGGCAACTGGCCTGGGAAGACTGTTGAAAAGGCTGAGGGGACGCTTCACTTTAAAGGATACAATGTAGACGTCGTCGACCTCCCCGGCATATACTCGCTCTCAACCTACTCCGTAGAGGAGTCTATCTCGAGGAGGTTCATCGCCGTCGAGAAGCCTGACGTGGTGATAAACGTTATCGACGCGTCTGTTCTTGAAAGAAACCTGTTCTTCACCCTGCAGCTCATGGAGCTGGAAACACCCATAGTCATTGCCTTAAATCAAGTGGATGTTGCGGGCAAGAAAGGCATTCAGATAGATTTTGAGAGGCTTGAGAAAATCCTTGGTGTACCGGTGGTTCCAACGATCGCGGTAAAGGGATTAGGTATCTTCAAACTCTTGGAGAAAGCTGTCGAAATATTCGAGGGGAAGCTTGAGGCGAAACCAAGGCAGGTGAAATACGGGGAGGAGGTTGAGGAGAGAATAGAGAAGCTTGCTGAAGCCGTTAGGGAGAGCGGCCTCCCTTATCCGGCGAGATACATTGCGATAAAGCTCCTAGAGGGCGATAGGGAGATTCAGGAAGAGGTTGAAAAATCGAAACCCCAGGCAGCGGCTCTTGCAAGAAACCTCGGAGAGGAGCTTGAAAGGCTCCACGGCCACTCCTGCCCAACCCTAATAACGTCTGAACGCTACCAGGCTGCTAATTGCATAGCTAGAGAAGTTCAGAAGCTCGTCCCACCGGTGAAACCAACCCTAGGCGAGAAGCTTCACAACGTAACCACGCACAGGGTCGCCGGATATCTTGTAATGGCCGCGACGCTTCTCTCAATGTTCTTCTTCGTCTTCACGGTTGGAAACGTTTTCTCAGAGATTTTAAGCAGTCTTCTCTACGGTTTAAAACCGATTTTCGAAGGTTTTTTCGGAACAGGTTTTCCCGGGCAGCTTGCCTGGGGAGGAGTTGTCGAAGGGCTAATAGCTGGAGCCACGATAGCGTTTCCCTACGTTATCCCGTTCTACCTAGCATTATACTTCCTGGAGGACTCCGGCTACCTCAGCCGGATAGCCTTCCTCATGGACAGCATAATGCACAAGATGGGGCTTCACGGCAAGGCCTTCATACCCCTGATTCTGGGCTACGGCTGCAATGTTCCAGCATGCATAGGCTGCAGAATAATGGAAACCCAGAGGGAGAGGCTTATCGCAGCCTTCGTCATAAGCCTGGTGCCGTGCGCCGCTAGAACAATCATAATACTCGGCCTAGTTGGAAGATTCGTAGGAATACAGTGGGCCCTGATGCTCTACGCGTTCAACCTGCTTGTTGTCCTCCTTCTGGGAAGGCTTGCATTCAGAATCCTGCCGGGCGAGCCCACGGGGCTGATAATGGAGATGCCTGACTACAGGCTGCCGCACCTTAAAACTGTTTTAAGCCAAACATGGTTCAGGCTCCTCGAGTTCCTGAAAATCGCCTTCCCACTGATAATCATGTCAACATTCACGGTTAAGCTTCTCGAGGCCACTGGCATCCTGAGCGTTTTCACAGGTCTGCTGGCCCCCGTCACGGTAACGTGGCTCGGGCTCCCCGTAGAAACAGGCATAACATTGTTATTCGGGGTTTTAAGAAAGGAGCTTGCGCTCATAATGCTCACCACCCTCCTTGGAGCAACCGACCTGTCTAAAGCATTAACACCGGTTCAAATGACGGTTTTCACGATCGTCAGCATGTTCTACATTCCGTGCGTAGCTACGATCGCAACCCTAGCAATAGAGTTCGGCTGGAAGAAAGCACTTCTCATAACTGTTTTTGAAATAGCTTTTGCTTTGGTCTTAGGGGGCATTATCCTGAGAATCCTGATGCTAGTTGGGTTTCCGTAGCCGATGACCCATTCGTTTTAGAAAAGGTTAAAGCCACAGGGCTCCTTAAGGTTCGAGCCTTGAATACTCAGGCAAAGGCTGCGAAGGAAGGACGGCTTACAGAGGAGATGAAGATAATTGCTATTGATGAGGAAGAGTCTCCAGAGAAAATACGTGAAAGGATAGCGAGAGGCACGGTAATAATAATGCGCAACTCCAATAGGGAGAATGTGCATCCCATAGGAATAGGCGAAGGATTGCGCACTAAGGTCAACGCCAACGTTGGCACTAGCATAGACCTTTGCGACATCGTTATGGAGGTTGAAAAGGCAAGGGTCGCCATAAGGTATGGTGCGGACACAGTCATGGATCTTAGCACGGGCGGCGACTTAGATGAAGTGCGAAGGAAGATATTGAAAGAAGTGAACGTACCTGTTGGAACGGTCCCGATTTATCAGACGGCGATAGAGACGACTAAGAAGAAAGGAGGAATGATTCACATGGATGAAGATGACGTTTTTAACATGATTGAAAAACATGCTAAGGACGGCGTTGATTTCATGACTGTTCATTGCGGAGTAACCCATAGGATAGTTGAAAAGCTAGGTAAGCAACCGAGAACGATGGGGATAGTAAGCCGTGGTGGAACATTCCTAGCGGCGTGGATGCTTTATAACAACAAGGAAAATCCGCTGTATGCAAATTACGATTATCTTCTTGAAATGGCTGCACAATACGATTTCTCCTTGAGCCTAGGAGATGGCCTTAGGCCTGGTTGCATATTCGACTCAACCGATTGGTTTCAAGTCCAAGAACTTTTGACTATAGGCGAGCTTGTTGAAAGGGCGAGGGCAGCTAACGTTCAGGCAATGGTCGAAGGACCCGGACATATGCCGTTGAACCATATCGTTGCAAACGTTCAACTTGAAAAAGCCGTTTGTAAGGGAGCACCTTTCTATGTATTAGGTCCAGTTGTAACCGAGATAGCACCAGGCTACGACCATATCGTTGGAGCAATAGGTGGAGCATTAGCCGGGCTTGGGGGCGCTGACTTCTTATGCTACTTGACACCTTCGGAACACCTGGGGCTTCCAAACATAGATGAAGTTAAGGAGGGTGTGATAGCTACTAAAATAGCTGCACACGCTGTTGACGTAGTTAAGCTAGGTCGGAAAGCCATGGCGAAGGATTTGGCAATGTCCGAGGCAAGGGCTAGCTTGAACTGGGAAAAACAGTTTGAAAACTCTATAGACCCTGAGAAAGCCTCCGAGATACATGGAAGGGTTAAGACTAGGTCGTCTGACACATGCACGATGTGTTCGGATCTCTGTGCAATAAAGATATTGAAAAATGCTTTAAATGGTCATTGGCAATGTTTTTGAAAGCCGAGGTGAAACCGGATGAATATTCTTGATAGGAAAGCCCCTGTCGCAATCACCATTGCAGGAAGCGATTCAGGGGGTGGCGCAGGGATTCAGGCGGATCTGAAAACCTTCGCGGCTTTAGGCGTTCATGGAGCTACCGCGATAACCTCTGTAACGGTTCAAAACACGCTTTTAGTTGAGGCAGTTCAGCCAGTGGATGTTGAGATTGTCCGCGGGCAGATAAGGGTTGTAGCAGAGGATCTTGGCATCGATGCGGGTAAAACAGGCATGTTATATTCTAAGGAGATAATTGAAGCAGTTTCATCCGAGGTCTCTAAATACGGCTTCTCGCTTGTGGTGGATCCTGTCATGGTGGCGAAGTCTGGAGGCCTACTTTTGAAACCGGATGCTTTAGAGTCCTTGAGGAAACATCTCATACCTTTGGCAACGGTTGTCACGCCAAACATTCCGGAGGCTGAGAGACTTGCAGGCATGAGCATCAGGAGCCTGGATGATGTAAAAGAAGCTGCCGTCCGGATTTCTAGGATTGGAGCCAAAGCGGTTGTAGTTAAGGGTGGGCATCTAGAAGCTGCAAACGCCGTCGACGTATTATACTTAAACGAGAGTTTCAAAGCCTTAGAATCACCCTGGATAGAAAGTAGGGCTACGCACGGAACAGGTTGCAGTTTTTCAGCAGCCATAGCGGCCGGGCTTGCTAAAGGGGCGAGCATACTTGAATCCGTGAAGAAAGCTAAGGAGCTGGTGACGCTTGGAATAAGGTTTGGGTTAAACATTGGAAGGGGAAACGGGCCTGTAAACCCCATGGCACATCTTTATCTCGAGTCTTCGAGATTCATGATTTTAAAAAGCTTGGAGAAGGCGAGGGTTCTAATCGAATCCAGCCCAGAGGTCTCAGAGCTTATACCTGAGGTTGGGTTGAACATAGCTATGGCCATACCTTACGCTGAAACCCTTGAGGACGTCGCAGCCTTCCCCGGAAGGATAGTGAAGTGTTTCAAACAGGCGAGAGCCGTGGGTTGCGCCAGATTTGGCGCTTCTTCACATCTTGCCAAATACTTGATCAACATTATGAAGCATGATGCTAGGAAAAGGGCTGCAATAAACGTGAAATATTCTGAGGAGGTTTTAAGGATTCTTGAGAAAAGGGGGTTGAAGGCTTCTTTCTACGACCGGTCTCAAGAACCCGAGGAGATTAAGAGTAAGGAGGGTATGACTATACCCTGGGGTGTTGAACAGGCTGTTAAAAAAATAGGCTTCGCCCCCGATGTGATATATCATATGGGAGACATAGGAAAGGAGCCCATGATAGTTGTTTTCGGAGAAGATGCTGAAAAACTGGCGGATCTAGCGGTAGATGTTTCTAAGGAGCTGCTGAAAGGTAAGAGTGATTAATCTAATCTTATAAGGTTATCCATAAATCCTAAGAGAATGTTTATAAGACGCCTTTCTCTTTCAGATACCCCTGAACCATAATCCTCGTCAAGCTCTGTACCGTAATAAGCAGTTCCGATGAAGGTTTGAGCATGATTAATCACTGTTAGGAGATCGTCAAGTTCGCCGCCTTGAAGGAATATGGTGAGGTCATTAATGGCAAGGATCCTTGTCGGATTCTCCAGGTAAGCCTTTAAGAGCATAGTAATTCTCGCAACGTTGTGCTTGACGTATTGCAGAACCTGCTCTGCGTTACTCGACTGAATCCGGGGGGCATAAACAATGTCCGGCCGAAGATATCTTAACCTCAGGCGCGATATCATTAATGGGCCGCCTGCCCTGCCTATCCTTTGAGGAGCCATGTCAATTACAGTTATCTCCTCTGAAAAACCGGCTTGAACAAGTCTTTCGATAAGCTGTTCAAGCAACCTAGTCTTTCCACGACCTACTTCTCCATAGATTATAGTTTTCCTACCGATCAGCTTCTCAAGATCAATAGCGGCTGGCTGATTAGTCATGGGTAACTATTACTGGCTCCAAAACCCCGTAGCGTCCGGCAATGGTGAGGAACACATATCCGATCACTGCACCGGTCACAGAGCTTAGGGCCCATCCAATCCAGAGAAACAGCAGCGCGAAAACTGGTCCCAGTGACTGAAGGTTTCGCAGCATTGTTGCTGCTGGTCCGACAGCGGGTCCAGTTAAGGGAGCTACTATGAAAAGAGAGATGGTGGCGCCGATGAAGACTGTGCCCAAGGGTTCTGCGAAAGCCGCAGCATACTTGAGATTCACAGGTTTAAGGCGTTTAGTAACTAGGAAAGCCAAACCCACTGTGACGGCTCCAGGTATGCCCCCCGGGTATGCGAAGATCGTTCCTGTGCCCCAGGCTATTCTAATCGACCCTATTATTATAGCTATTAGGGTTCCCCAAGCAGGTCCGAGCAGTATCCCTGAAAGAACGTTTATAAAGTGCTGTCCAGGAAACGCCCTTGAGCCCAGCCACTCGAAGCCCAAGGGAGATATCACTACCCCCAGCGCCGACAAGGCTGCTGACAACGATACTTTTTTAGACAGGTTTCTACTGGCCACGGTTAACCTTGTGAAGTAACCGTATTTAAGCATAAAGTGTTCAATCTAATAACAGTTCCGGGACGAACATAGTGAAAAGGTTTTAAACTGCTCAGGAAAAATAGTTTTCCCATGAGGCCGTGTCCTGGGAAATACGATTATCCGGAACACGTTTCAGATATCTACGTTCAAGCATATGGGAAGAACCTGGAGGAAGCTTTTGAAAACGCTGCCCTTGGCCTAACAAATATTGTCACAGATCCTTCAAGGATTAGGCCGGAGACTGTTGCCGAGGAAACTATCGAGGCGGAGGATGTTCAAATGCTTTTTTATAAGTGGTTGGAATCAATCCTGATCAGGCTTGACGCCGAGCAGACGGTTTTCTCGGTTTTCAACGTGAAAATAGAAAGGGAGAACAGCAAGTATGTTCTTAAAGCCGTTATGAAGGGTGAAAGGTTTAAGCCCGGGTGGCACACTAGCGGCACGCACGTTAAGGCAGTAACCCTTCACGACATGGAGATAGAGGAGTCTCCTGGAAAAGCGAGGATTAAGGCTCTTTTGGACATATAGCTTGAGTGCGCGAAAGCATAGCGGGAACCATTTTTACAATACATTCTATTTAGAAACAATTATGTGTACAGACAATTATCTTAAAATTGCATATGGTTGAGAGAAGCGCGGACTGGATCGACCAAGCTGAGGGAGATTCGGAGCGTGTGCTCAGGTTCGTGACAAGAACCAGGCGCCTGAAATTTGGCTTGCAGAATTCTTTCAAACCCAACCACATTCGTTCGCCCAGAGATAGAATATCCAAATTTCTTAAAGAAAGCCCGAGCGCATGGTTTGCATTGCTTACGATAAGTCACCCTGCGAGCTCCCATCGCAGCAAGATAGGCTTTGGCGGCTTTCACAAGCCTGCTGCCTATCCCTCTACTTTGAAAGCCGGGATGCACGATTATGTTGGAGATGCACCCTATCTCAGTGCTCCCATGGAACTTAGACTTCCAAGGGCCATACGTATTCCGAGCAGTAGAAGATGAAACCGACGAGCTCACCTGAACGACACTCAAGCAACTTGCCCCGTTTCTCATCCTCCATTTGCTTTTTGAGCTTCTCAACACTTTCGTAATGTTCAGCTTCGGTCGGCACGCCAAATTTAGCAATCATCTTAAAGATTTGCTCGAAATGCTCATCCTTGATATCGATAATTTCAAAATTGTTAATTAATAAAAACCAGGTTCCTGAGTCACTCGGGGTAATTATAATTGCTTTCACCATCTAAAGAGCGGGATAACTGTTGAGCCTTCTCGACGCGGATCCACACGCCCATCGGATTTACGCTGGCTTACCCACTAGCAATCTGAGACACGTAGCGTTTAGCAGCCATCCTAACGTCCTCCGCGCGAATCGTCTTCCTCTTGGCGAAGACTGCGAGCTGCGCCGCGTCTCTGGCGATTCTCGTGCCTATGTCTTCAAGTATTCTGGATAGTTCTTCAGCAGCCTCCTCGCTTACTCTTTCTCCCCCGGATTTCCGGAGAATCCTGTACATCGCCGCTAGGGACAGTTCCTCCGACATTTAAATTACCCCCTTTGAGTTAAATGAACTGATTAATAAGTCTTTTAAAATGGAAAAGGTTAAAATTCTTGACTAAAATCGATAAAGTCTTAAGAATCAGCCTTATCTCCCGTTGAAAATGGGTTTGAAAGGGTTTTGAAACGCGTTTCCGATGCTTGGAAAAACCCCATGGAAGGCTTAACTAGAGATTCTGGTTTACCAAGGGTTTCAGCTTATGCAATCAGCCTAAATCCCCTGTTTCTGCGAGGTTTAATCCCCAAACCATGAGGCCCGATTTAAAGATTTTATTACCCGTCGGAGTCAGGTGTTGAGATGGGGAGCGAACTGGAGGTATTGCTCGCTAAAACCTGATATTTCGAAGGAATGTTCAACAAACATGTTTGTAGTATTACCTAACGAGTCGTTATTAAGCCAGATTGTCGCCACCGTATCTATGCCTTGAAATCAATTTCCAATCTTTTATTCAGAAAATCCTTCGGAAGAGAAAATTCCTTTTCACACCAGAACTGGAAAAACTCATATTTTCTTAGACGATTCTCCAAAGAAGGAGTCCTCAATAAGGCCTGCCCTATGATGTTCTAGAGA
>FMSI01058295.1_pt1 | contig 28163 bp, 30 predicted proteins | sample 1504471 | NCBI WGS metagenome assembly FMSI01 (sample SAMEA4475357, study PRJEB15587) | soil metagenome | biome: Soil; feature: Field | place: India | collected 2015-03-11 | depth 0 m
GAGATATTTAAGTTGATAGGCAAGATTGCTGACAGTGATGCCACAGTGTTAATTCAAGGAGAGAGAGGAACTGGAAAGGATCTTGTTGCAAGAGCTATCCATTTAAACAGTAAGAGGGCAACAAACCCCTTCATATCTGTAAACTGTGCTGCGATTCCCAAAGATCTTTTGGAAAGTGAGCTCTTTGGGTATGAGAAGGGAGCCTTTACTGGTGCTACAGAAAGAAAGATTGGAAAGTTTGAGTTAGCCAATAATGGAGTGCTTTTCCTCGATGAGATTGGGGATATGTCAATTGAGCTTCAAGCAAAGATATTGAGAGTATTGGAAGAAAAAGAAGTTGTCCCTATTGGAGGAACGAAACCTGTAAAGATAGATGTAAAGATAATTGCTGCCACAAATCAGGATATTATCAATCTAATTAAAAATAAGACCTTTCGTGCAGACCTCTTCGATAGGTTAAATCAGATACCTATCTATATCCCTCCTCTTAGAGAAAGAAAAGAAGACATATCAGAACTAGTGAACTATTTCATAAAAAAATTTTCAAAAGATTTAGGGATAAAAAAGGATATTACGGATGAGGCTATAAACTTTCTAACAGTCTACGATTGGCCCGGAAATGTAAGAGAGCTTCAGAATACCATAAAAAGGGCTTTCCTTATATCTCCTAATAATATCCTTGATAAGTCTGATTTTCTATTTTTAACTAAGGGGGAGATGAGTAAAGAGGTCGTGAAAGAGCTTTCCTTGGAAGAGATGATAAGCTGGAAACTTGATGAGTTTATCAAGTTTCTTAACACGGGAGAGATTAAAGACGTCTATGATTTTGTCATCTCACAAGTAGAAAAACCCCTTATAGAGAAGATCTTAAAGATTACTAGGGGAAATCAGATAAAAGCATCAGAGATTCTAGGCATTAATAGAAATACTTTAAGAAAAAAGATAAAAGATTACAAGCTTGATTGTACAGACTTTAAAAAAAGTAGCAAGAAAAAAATAGGAGCCATTAATGGGTAAAAATTTTTATACCGTAAGATTTGATGGTGAAAAGGTTAGTATGCTTGATCAAAGGTTATTACCAGAGGAGGAGGTATATCTTCAATTTACAGATTATAGAGATGTTGCTAAAGCCATTACAGATATGGTTGTTAGGGGAGCTCCAGCTATTGGTGTTACTGCTGCTTTTGGCATCGCTTTGGGAGCAAAAAATATTAATACATTAGATAGAGAAATCTTTAAGGAGGAGTTTTATAAAATCTTAGAAGAGTTTTCAAAGACACGTCCAACAGCAGTAAATCTTTTTTGGGCTATAAACAGAATGAGGCGCACCTTCGATGAGAGTCCCTGTCTATCTATAAATGAGATAAAAGATGAGTTATTAGCAAAGGCTAAACGTATTTATGAAGAAGATATGGAGATATGTAAGAGGATTGGAGAAAATGGAAATATATTAATAAAAGATGGGGATACCATATTAACTCATTGCAACGCAGGTGCATTGGCTACTTCTGAATATGGTACAGCTTTAGCAGTTATAAGGAGTGCCTTTTTTAGCGGCAAAAAGATATCAGTTTTTGCCGATGAGACAAGACCTTATCTTCAAGGTGCGAGGCTTACAGCTTGGGAGCTATCTAAGGATGGGATTTCAGTAACAGTAATATGCGATAATATGGCAGGTTATCTAATGTCCCAAAGAAAGATTGATAAAGTTATTGTGGGAGCTGACAGGATAGCATCTAACGGTGATACAGCCAACAAGATAGGCACTTACTCTGTTGCTGTACTTTCTAAATATCATAATATCCCCTTTTATGTAGCTGCTCCACTTTCTACTTTTGATATTACCATAGAAGAGGGCTCTCAAATCCCTATAGAGCTTAGAAAGGAAGAAGAGATAAGGATATTTAATAATAAGAGGATTGTTCCTGATGATGCGATGGTTTATAACCCCTCTTTCGATGTAACGCCTAATGAGTTGATAGCGGGTATTATCACTGAGTTTGGTGTTATTTACCCCCCTTATAAAGAGTCTATTAAATCTATTTTTGATAAGGCAAAAGAATACGCAAAAATTGATGAATATTGAATATGCTTTTAAAGGCTCTTGCTCTTATCTTTAGAGTCCCTGAGTTAGGTCAGGTTAAGAGTAGATTAGCCTCAGAGATTGGGGTTGAGAGGGCCTTTTTCTATTACAATAAAATGCTTTATGAGACCCTTGAGAAATTAATGGGCTATAAAGAGGCAGACCTAGTTGGATTTTACAAGGGCTCAAGGGAAAAGATTAATTTTAATATAGATCTTGTGGAACAAAAGGGAGAAAGTTTAGGCGAGATTATATTAGAATCTATCTCAGAGCTATTGGATAGAGGCTATCAGAAGGTAATAGTAGTAGGCAGTGACTCCCCAGATTTACCTACTAATTTTATATCTGAGGCCTTTGATATGCTTGGTAGTAGTGACATAGTTATTGGCCCATCAGAAGATGGAGGTTTTTATTTACTCGGTTGTAAAAGCAAAATAGACTCAGCTATTTTTTATGATATTAAATGGGGATCTTCATCTGTTTTAAAGTCATTAAAAGAGAATCTTCAATTGGCTAATATAAAATACAGTGAGTTACCAATTTGGTATGATGTAGATGATCTCAACTCTTTAAATAGATGGTTAAGGAAATAAAATTCAATTATCTTTAGTCAACTCTCTCAAATAAAAGTAATGTAGAGCTTAAAACTACAGTTATACATCCTGCTTCTTGAAATATTACCGACATAACAGGAGTAAGCTTTCCTAATGAAGCCAGCGTTAAACCTATCACATTGTAAATTATAGAAAAGAAGATATTTAGTTTTATCCTATTTAATACCTTCCTTGACATTTTTATGAATTCAACAATTTTATTAATGTTATCGTCTAATAGGGTTACGTTTGAGGCCTCGATAGCTATATCGGTACCAGCCTTTCCCATTACAATTCCAATATCTGCTAAAGCGAGAGCAGGGGCATCATTTATTCCATCACCTACCATACCTATAATTTTGCCTTCTCTCTTCATCTCTTTCACTATTTTTTGTTTATCCTCTGGTAGCAGTTCGGCATAATATTTATCAATGCTTATCTTATTAGAAACTTCTCTTGCCGTGTTTAGATTATCACCTGTAAGCATTATTATATCTCTAAGACCCAAAGCCTTCAAAGACTTAATAGCCGATAGAGTTTCTGATTTAATCTCATCTTCTATAGCTATAATTCCTGAAATAGTACCATCTATTGCGATATAAACTGCTGTTTTTCCTCTTTCAATCTGTTTCTGATAGGTAGAGACAGCATTTTCAGGGATTTGAATATTATAGGATTTAATAAAACTTTCTTTTCCTATGTGGACCTTTTTCCCATAAACTGTTGCTTCTATACCCATACCTGATGTTGCTTTAAAATCTTCTGGTTCATGCAGCTTAATATTTCTATATCTTGCGTGGTTAATAATTGCCTTTCCTAAAGGGTGTTCTGAATACTTTTCTGCAGTAGCTGTAATTTTTAATAAAGTCTCTTCGTCAATATTAAAAGGAATAATCTCAGTAACTTTAGGTCTGCCAAAGGTTACTGTTCCAGTTTTGTCAACTACAAGGGTATCTATCTTGCCAGCTACCTCAAAAAATATACCACCTTTAATTAAAACTGCCCTTCGTGCCATATTAGCTATCCCAGCAGATACGGCAGAGGGTGTTGCTATGGCAAAGGCACAGGGACAAGCAACAAGTAGCACTGCTACTGCATTTTTTAAGTCCCCAGAAGCAAAAAAGACAATAATCGCAATAGCTGCTACGGTAGGTAAGAAAAATGTTGTAAACCTATCAGCTATGTTTTGTATAGGTGCCTTTGATTCCTGTGCAGATTCAACTAAATGAACGATTTTTGCAACAGTAGTATCTTCGCCAACCTTTATTGTTTTTATCTCTAATCGACCTGTTTCATTTAATGTGCCTGCAAAGACTTCATCACCCACAGCTTTATCTACAGGAATTGATTCACCTGTTATAGGTGCTTGATTAACTGATGAGTAACCATAAAAAACTATACCATCAACAGGAATCCTTTCTCCAGGTCTTACTATTACAATATCACCCTTCTTGATATCTGTGATATTAACTGTTTTCTCTTCACCGTTGACTTTAATGCTTGCTCTTTTGGGTGTTAGATTGAGAAGACTTGAGATACTTTTTCTTGTTTTATCGAGGGTGTAAGCTTCTAAAGAACCTACTATAGCCATGATTAAAATAATCACTGCAGATGGAATAAACTCACCTGCAAGGATACTAATTACAATAGCTGTTGTAACAAAAAGATTGACAGTAATTTTTTTGTTAAGAAGATCGCTTAATCCTGTATAAAATCTTTGCCAGCCACCAAACAAAACAGCAGCAAGAGCTAATAAAGATCCTAAGAGTTGTCCAGTTATTGTAAAGGACCACAGATGGATTGAGATAGAAGATTTATTAAAAAGAAAGGCAAAGAGTGTCAACAACCCTATTAATAATGGAGCTATAGTAAAAACTAATATTTCTCTGAAATTAAAAACAGGATTGTTGTTATCCATTATTTATCCTTTTTTTCCTCTTTTTTTTCTTTTTTCTGGTCTTCCCTATGACAGCCACAACCTGGTCCGCAACCACTATTTGCCTTGTTTAATGATTCCTTAATAAGAGAAAACAAACCTTTAATACCATCCTTTTTCTTTTCTTCCATAAAATTATCCTTTACTTTAAATTTTCTTTTAGAATACAGAGACCTGATTCAAGGAGCCTTTGAACACAGGGGTCAATTATTTTATATTTCACATTGTTTTTATCTCGAGATGCTTTTATAATCCCTTTATCTACCAATCTTTGTATCTGATTTGAAACAGCCTGTGGTCTCAAATCAATAATCTTTGCCAAATCAGTTAAGCATATATCATCATACTTTAAGATAGCGTGGATTATTCTAAGCCTTGTATCATTTGCTAAGGTTTTAAATAGATTAGCCAAGTTATTTGCTTCTTCTAAATTTAGAAGATTAGTCTCTTTCAGATTTCTAAGTATTTTGCACTCTATTTGTTCCATATTAAACAATTATTATTTTACACTAATAAGTGTAATTGTGTAAAGAAAATTTTTCAGGAGGGACTTACGAAGTGGCATTTAACCACTTCGTAAGTTTTTTTGTGATTAGATGTAAAATTATCTTTTTTTAAGGTCAAATCTATCTAAATTCATTACTTTATTCCAGGCGGATACAAAATCTTCTATAAACTTTTCATTGCCGTCATCGGCACCATAGACTTCACATACAGCCCTAAGCTCATTGTGATGCCCAAAGATGAGATCTACTCTTGTTGCCTGCCATTTTAAAGATCCAGTCTTTCTTTCGTAACCATTAAATAAATAAGAGTATTCATCTGCTTGTTTCCACTCGTAGTCCATATTTAGAATATTTTTAAAGAAATCATTTGTTAGTGTGCCGACTGTATCCGTTAATTGACCATATTTAGTAAATCCATAATTGATGCCTAAGACTCTAAGTCCACCTATTAAAACAACAAGCTCTGGTACAGTTAATTTAAGCAGCTGAGCTTTGTCAACGAGTAAGTATTCAGCATTTTTTAGCGCCGGGTCTTTAATGTAGTTTCTAAAACCGTCGGCAAAGGGCTCCATTGCTGAATAAAAAAATACATCTATCTGTTCTTGTAAGGCATCTACTCTACCTGGTGTAAAAGGGACTACTACATCAAAACCAGCCTTTTTAGCACAATCTTCAATACCAGCACAGCCACCTAAAACTATTAAATCAGCAATAGAAATCTTTTTTTTTGTATTATTGTCAAAGTCTTCCTTTATCTTTTCATAAGTTGATATAACACTTCTTAACCTGTCAGGATGGTTTACTTGCCAATCTTTTTGAGGGTTTAGACGAATACGTGCCCCGTTTGCTCCGCCTCGCCTGTCAGAATCTCTATAGGAGCTTGCCGATGACCAAGCAGTATATATTATATCTTGTATTGATAATCCAGATTTTAGAATTTTTTCTTTCAAAGTTTTAACATCTTCGTCATCGACTAAATCATAGTCTCTCTTGGGTAATGGATCCTGCCATATAAATACTTCTTGAGGAACATCCTTGCCATAGTAACATTCCTTAGGACCTAAATCTCTATGAACGAGTTTAAACCAAGCCTTTGCGAAGGCCTGTTCAAATTCCGATGGATTTTCTAAAAATCTTTTAGCAATCTTTGCATATTCGAAATCAAACCTAAAGGCAAGGTCAGCTGTAAGCATCATAGGAGGATGTTTTTTGTTTGGATCATGGGCATCAGGTATAATATTAGGTGCGTTTTTTGCAACCCATTGTTTTTTGCCAGCAGGGCTTGTTGTAAGCTCCCATTCATAATTGAATATAAACTGTAGGTATGCAACTCCAAACTTTGTAGGAGTCGATGACCAGGCGAGTTCAAAACCAGAGGTGAATGTATCAGGTCCCTTACCTGTTCCAAAGCTATTTTTCCAGCCAAGTCCCTGTTGCTCTACAGGTGAAGAGTCAGGATCTGGTCCAATGTAATCTGCTTTACAGGCTCCATGGCATTTTCCAAAGGCATGTCCACCAGCTACAAGGGCAACTGTTTCTTCGTCATTCATACCCATTCTCCTAAAGGCCTCTCTAATCTGCTTTGCCGATGCAACTGGATCGGGATTACCCTCTGGACCTTCAGGATTTACATATATAAGCCCCATCTCTGTAGCAGCAAAGGGCTTTTCCAGCTCACCCTCTTTGAACCTTTCTTTACCTGTTAGCATCTCCTGTTCTGGTCCCCAATCGGCACCTTCATCAGGTTCCCAAATATCTTCTCTTCCACCACCAAAACCTATGGTCTTACAGCCCATTGATTCAATAGCAAGATTTCCTGCGAGGATTATTAAATCGGCCCATGAAATTTTTTTGCCATACTTTTTCTTAATGGGCCAAAGTAACCTAACTGCTTTATCCAAACTAATATTATCAGGCCAATCAACTCTGGGGGGAAATCTTATATCTCCTGTTCTCGCTCCGCCTCTACCATCATAAATTCTATAACTTCCTGCGCTATGCCAGGCTAAACGTATAAAGAGCGGGCCATAATGACCAAAATCAGCAGGCCACCAGTCCTTAGAGCTTGTCATAAGTTCTTTAAGATCTTTTTTTAGCTCTTCGAGATTTAGACTTTCAAACTCTTTAGCATAATCAAAGTTTTCTCCATAAGGATTGGAGTGACAGCAGTTCTGTCTGAGTGGTTTTAGATTTAGCCTCTCAGGCCACCAATCGGTAACCCAACGTTTTTTCTTTTTTTCCATATATACCTCCTTTAAAAAATCTTAGCTAAAATTATAGCTGGAAAATTTTAATTTTCAAGCAAACCTCGAAGGTATATATGGAAAAATCTCAATTTATATGAATATTTAGTAATCAGATGGTATAGATGTCTGAAAAAAAAGATAGGCACTAAGAGGGATATCCTACTTAGTGCCTAATTTTTTTACCAAAGTACACCAACTACGCTTCTTCCAGCCTCTGCAGAGAGCTCAATTATTCCACCTTTGAACATAAAGGCATTTACAAAGCCAACTGCTCTCAAAGCCATTGTAGCAGCAGCTGCCCTTGTGCCTGTATGGCATACAACAATGATTTTCTTTTCAGCAGGAAGTTTTTTAAGATTTTCTTCTTTGAAAAGGTCATTCATAGGTATTTTTAAGGTGTTCTTTAAGGTTATCCCAACTACTTCCATTTCTTGAGGGGTTCTTATATCTAACACAAGAAAATCTTCATTTTTCTTAATCATCTCAAAAAATTGTTTTGCATTGACCTCACAGGGTCTTTTTGCAATCATCTCTGGAGTCAGTTGGGAAAACATCATATCAAACCTTTTTGCCATGTTTGAATCAAAGGCATAACCTTGAGCTACTAACACAAATACCAGCAGTAGGATAGAAAAACTTACTTTTTTCATATTTTACCTCCTTTATTAAAATACATTAAAACTCTTCTCGTTCAAAATATACATTAAAACTTTTTAAATATAAAGTCATTATCTTTATCCAATACTGCAGACATTATTAAAGTATGTAATTGCTTTATTAATATCACTACTTTTGCCTATAAATATTATAACATCATGTTCTAAAAATTCAAAGTCTGGGTCGGGGTTAACAATTATATCATTGCCTCTTTTTATGGCAACTATAGTAACATTCGTTTTTTTTCTGATGTCAAGCTCTCTTATGCTTTTGTTCATTATGCTACATCTACCTGTGACATAATAGCTATCTATAATAAGCTCTTTTAAAGCAGCTGTATGGTCGTATAAACTATGTTTTGGAATAGTTACTCTCCTTAAGGCCTTATAATTATCTTCCCTAAGTTTTTCAGCAACATCATAGATGATGTTTGATGGAAAATGATAATATTTAAGGACTCTTGACGATATCTCTATGGAGGTCTCATACTCTTCTGGAATGATTTCATTGGCTCCTAATTTTCTTAAATCCTCCACCTCTGCTAAGTACCGTGTTCTAACTATTATATAGATCATACTATTCTCTTTTCTTATTATCGAGACCATCCTTCTTGTGGCTGAGGCATCAGAAATAGCAATTACTACCGCTCTTGCTCTATCAAGGCCTAAATGTCTTAAAACATCTATACTTGTTCCATCGCCGAAATATATGGGCTCTCCTTTCTTTTTCATCTCTGACACACTAACGCTGTTGGTATCAAGGATTACATAGGGTATGTTTAAATCTTTTAAAATTTTTGCTAAATTTCTGCCATTTAAACCAAAGCCTATTATAATTACGTGGTCGCTTTTCTTAATTGCCTTTATTTCTTCGTGGTCCTTGATATTTTTAAAAAACTTTTTGAGGATGTTTAACCTTTCAGTGTTTTCTGAGAGCCTGTAGGCAAGGCTAATCATAAAAGGGGAGAGTATCATTGTAATTACTGTAACAGATAGAATTAGCTGGTAAATATTGTCTCCAATTAAGTTTGACTCCTTTGCTGCGAAGGCTAAGACGAAAGAAAACTCTCCTATCTGAGCGAGACTTAAAGATGAGATGATAGAAACTCTTTGAGAAGTCTTTAAGATAAACATAACAATAAGAAGAGCAAGTACTTTTATAAAAATAACTATGAAAAGACTGCTTGTTATCAATAAAAAATTTTCATAAATAAAATTTAGGTTCATTAGCATCCCTACGGATACGAAAAAAAGACCCATAAAACTTTCTTTAAAGGGTAAGATATCAGATAAAGCCTGATGGGCGTATTCAGATTCTGATATTATAAGTCCAGCAAGAAAAGCACCTAAGGCAAGAGACAGTCCCATATAGGAAGTAAGAATAGCGATACCAAGACAAATTACTATAATGCTTATAATAAAAAGCTCTCGACTCTTTGTTTTTACAATTTGATGGAGAAAGTAGGGGAAGATAACCCTTGAGCTAATGAAAACAAAAAGGATAATTAAAAATGCCTTAGCCACTTTTAAGAAAATCTCTTGAGTAGTTATATCCTCTCCAGCAAGTAAAGGGATAAGAAGCATCAAAACTACTACAAAAAGGTCCTGAAAGATTAGTATCCCTACCATTATTTTGCCATGAGGTGTATCTATATCTCCTTTATCGGCAAGGATTTTGAGGATTACAGCGGTGCTACTTAATGAGATTAAAAAACCTAAGAAAAGAGCGATTTTTATATTTTTGAGAAAATAAAAAGAAAATATCAATATAAAAAAAGTTGTTATTAAAATCTGGAGAAAGCCACCTCCAAAGACCAATCTTTTAATTTTTAGGAGCTTTTTCATTGAAAACTCAATGCCTATTGAGAAGAGTAGTAGTACCACACCTACCTCAGCTATAACCTCAATATTGTGTGTATTTGTAATTATCCCTAAAGAAGAAGGACCGATTAAGATACCAGCAATCAAAAAGCCAACTAATGATGGCACCTTAACTTTTGTTAAGATAAAGACAATAACAGCCGAAACAATAAAGATAATCTCTAAAATTCCAAGAAATTCCATAAGAAAGATTATAGAAGATAATAAATATATAGCAAGTTTTCTTTATAATTTTTGGTATTTAAAAAAACATTTAATCATGCCTTTCTCTGACACCACCTTTGGTAGGAACAGGTTTTCTCGTCATTCCTGTAGAGTCAGGTTGTACTCTAAGCTGGACGTTACTACCAGTTTGATTAATTATTGTGCCCTTATTATTTTCTAATGTCGATGAGAAGGTAAAATTTGTATCAGAGTTAACAGTAGGGGCACTAACTATAAATATTGAAAAATCTCCATCTCTCATAGCAGGTAGATCGAAAGTAACGTTGTTTGAGCTAAAGGTAATCTGATTTGAGCTATCCGATATTGTCCAGTTTTCTGTGTAATATTCATAGTTTGGGTCAGCTGGATTTGTTATATTATTTCCAACGATGTAAGAAGAATTGATCGAAGAGTAGCTAAAGCTTGGAGGGATGGTAACGGTTAATCTTTTTATATTATAATTACTATCTACTGGACAGAGATTATTAGCTCTATTATATAATGTAAAATGTAAGAAGAACCCCTTTGAGTTGCTTACAACAGCAGAGGGACTAATATTTAAAGAGTACTCTCTTAGATAATCTACTGCAGTGGTATAAGTAGGTGTTTGTCTTGTGCCTGTAGGTGGAGTTGTTTTCTGACCTACCGCATATCCAGAAAAAAGAAAAGTAGAATCAAAATTACCTGTTACCCTATAGGTATAGGTAAATGTACCAGTACCTCCACCACTACTTAAGGTTGCTATGGATGCGGGAGTTGGACCGGATAGTAAAGTTAAAGTTGCCGTACCAGATGTGGTCAATGTGGGGACAACATTTGACAAGCTAAAAGTATTTGTATTAGTTACAGTCATAGTTACTGTTATTGTCTCACCGCTTAGGGGACATATGGGCGTATAGGTTATATTTGCGTAAAATCTTCCTATATAAACTATATTAGAGTTTGTAGATATTCCGGTAGTATTATTAGCGCCATTTCTAACGTTACAGGTAAAATAAACAGAGCCCTCATCATTTGTTTGAGTTGTGTAGTTATATACAAGGTTAGCTGTCTGTAAAACTGCAAGAGAGGCTATGGATGGGTTGCTTGAGGTAGAAGGGTTAAAACCACCTGTTTGTGTCTCTGAGGGAGGATTAGGATTTGCTGTAATGGTAGTTTGGGTTGCGGAGGATACATTTTGAACAGTTATTGTAAGAGTAAAGGGGTCACCGGAGCTAAGTAAATCAGGGCTTGCAACCATGGAGGTAATCTTAAGACCCCTTCTTGTCCATGCCACATTATTTACAGGACTAACTGTTACTCTTCTAGTAGATACATAAGTTACCCTAACTTCCGTTAAAACTTGAGCTACATCTGTTGTTGCCGCTTGAGGAGTAAGGCTAATTTCAAAATCTCTAAATTGACCTGAGATATATGGATCGGTATTTGTAGTAAAAGTTACTCTATTATTTGCTATATCAACAGCAACTGTCCATCCTGTAGGAGCAATGTGCCCTGTTGTATTTACAGTCATACCAGCTGGATAGGTAACCCTAACTATGCGTATTCCGTCATTTGTATCGGGAGGTGTATTTGTATTTGTCACGCGAAGGGTCATAGTAACTACATCTCTCATATAATAATTTACAGAAGTACCAGCTAAATTTGTGACAGTAAAACTTCTTGCGGCCTCTGATTCAGTATAAAAAATAAAAATGGCAAAGAATAAAATTAATAATCTTTTCATAATCTCAACCTACCTTGAAAGGGTTATATTAATTTTTTTTGTTATGCCCCTGTATGAGCCTTCAGAGACAAGCTCAATTTGTTCTCTAAGATCTAAAGGAGAGTTTATCACATAGTATGTTCCAGATGTATACCAACTAAAATCATCACAGCCCCAAAAAATGTTAGCACTCTTGTCTGTATATGTAACTTCAGCAGGAGTTCCAAAGGAAGGGTCATTGTCTATAGCTAAAATGCCAGAGTTTAAAAATTTTTCATTGTTATTCACTGTGATTGTACCTTGAGAAGTATTTACAGAGGTTACTGTAGCTACTTGAAATACAAAGGCACCTGAATCATGTTTATCTTGGGTGGTACCGTTATACCCCCTTGTGCAGCCTGTAAAAGAGGTTGTTGTTTTCCCCGTGCAGAGAATTTGTTCACTATCAATTAGCAATAAAATATTAGAGTTAGGAAATCGTGAGGTATCAAATACATCCATTGAAGTTTTGTTTTTATTTATATGTTTTGTCAAGGCTGTAGCTGGAAGATATATTAGTGTTCTAAAGGAGCTTCCATCAAGATTATCGCTCCTACTTTCAAGGGTGTCCTCTTTTAGATAATACCAGTTATAGTTTTGAGATAGTCTTCTCTTTGCATTTTCAAAACCAGCTTGAGCTGAGTAATAGGCTCTAACACTAAAAAACTTGTCTGTTACTAAGTTGGAACCTACAGAAATTAAATTAGTAAAAAATAGAGCTAACAAAGAGATTATGATTAAAGCAATGATAACATTAACAGCAGCAAATCCTTTACTAATCATCTTGTATTCCTTAAGAAAATTTCTGTCTGTTGCTCCAGAGTGTTATTATTTACATTCGATACAAGCCGAACCCTAACTAAATCTCTCTCTGGATACCATCTAATAGAGGTTAGATTAAAGTAAGTAACCTTATCTCCTATTACTGTTGCAGGGTTACCATTTGTTGAGAGGTATATTTTATTGCTACTTAAGTAAATCCTTACAGATGTATAGCCTTTAAAAGTCGTGTAGGGTATCTTAAATCTTATATTATTCCCACTGTTGTAGCTATTTTTATAGGCATCTTTTATCTCTTTTAATATTCTCTCAAAAATAAGCTTATTTTCTATCTTAACCTCTCTACGAGGGATTAGTAAGTTGTAAAAATTAATCTCTTGATAGAGAAAACCCCCTATAAATCCGGCAATAATGCCTATCAAAAGGACTACTAAGACAACTTCTAATAATGTAAAACCTTTCTTTTTCATAGGGATGAGTATCTTGTAAACCAAGTGGTAATTTTTATAGGTTCAATATTTGCCTTTGATACGGTAATTACAAAAACTCCCCTCCAGCTTGAGTAGGGTGAATAAGTAACAGTTCTATTAAAGCCACTTACAACATCATTAAATTTATTTGTAATCGTTCTATTAACAGTCCTATTAAATCCAGAGATATTTTTAAATCTTGTTAGCTCCTCTGCCTTTCCTTCTGCTAAAAAAAGTCCCTTTAGATGTTCTTCACTTTTATAGCTTTCTTTGCTTGATTCATAAACAGGAAAGATTATAGCTGGGACAGCTATAGCAAGAATCAATATTATTATTATTACTTCAATCATAGTAAATCCAAGATTTTTATTACTGTACATAGACTCTACCTGTAAGTGGTGTAATCTTAATAATCTTAGATTTAGTGCCGGCTCTTAACTCTATAGATGTCATAGTGTTAAATCTACCTATCCCTAAGGGGTCAAATCTTACGGAGTAGTTTCTGAAAAAAGATACGTTAGGATAACTTCTTGAAATATTTATATCAAAGGGGGAGTTACTATCTGGATTAGTAATAAGAGTATAATTTCCAAAACCTGCTCTAAACCTATCTGGTGTATTTATATATATTTTATGAGTTTTCGATGAAGCCATGGCTCTTTCCCTCACATATATAATGTCATTCGCTACCTTCTTAGCTGCTAATTCTACGGCTGTATCTTGTGGTTGCCTTAAAGAAGTAATGATTACTACAGAGATAATAGCAATAATTATTAAGATTAAAACAAACTCAATAAGGGTAAAGCCCTTAAATTTTATCATTTTATGTAATTATATCAGAAAGTTTAGAATTTACAATATATCGAAAAACTTTTATTAAAGATGGCAACTGGCATTTATCTTGCTTTTTATTAAAAACGTGAAAATATGGTTAGGTTTTATAATTATCTTATTTGCCTATTCCTGTAAACCCCAGTATGTTATAAGAAATGATTATCTTACGATATCAAAGATTAATGGGGAAAGTTCCTCTACCTATCAGTTTGTGGCCCGTGGTGGTGAGAGACACTTAAGCTTGATTGACTGGGGTGAGGAGACAATTCCAGTCTCATCAAAGTCTTGCCATCATGGAGGAGAGATAGTGCCTCCGTTAAAGGGGTTTATTAATGCTACTTATGATGATAGATATATTTATCTTAAGATTAGCTGGAGAGACCTTACAAAAGACAGTAAAAGCTCCTTTTGGAGAGAAGGTGCTTTGATAGAAGGTAAAGATGATGGTATTTCCATTGTTTTTTCAAATAAGCCTGATTTTAATTGTGCCTTAACCTGTCATATGACAAACTGGGAGATTGATAGAGGAAAGTTTGTTTCTGACTACAGGATGTTTAATGATAAAGAGAATAATCCTATAATTTTATTACGTTCTGCAAAAAGTCAGGGTAGAGTAATTACTGGTATGCTGGGGAAAGAAGGAAAGAGAAATCCTAATAATAAAGAGTTTTTTATCTTCAACTCAGAGAGGGCAACTGGTAAAATGTCATCTCTATATCTTTATCAAATCATGGGTAAGGATGACAAATCAGTTTTTAAAGAAAAAGAGCTTTTTATTCTGAGTCCTGATAATAATTACTTTGAAGGCAAGATGGTATATAGAATAAATCAATGGTCTGCGGATATAAAGATACCCTTAGAATTTTTGAGATTAAAGGATGTTAAAAAAGGTGATAGAATATCTCTATCCCTTGCACTATTTGACGGGACTCATGTAAACCATAGTATTACCGATACATTTAGTGCAGTATTTGATTAAAGTGAATAACTTGTGAGGAGTTTATGAGGAAATTTACAATTTTTTTACTAATTTTAATAACACTCTTTGTTTTTGCCTGCGAGAAAAAAAAGGAAAAAGGTGGTATCAAGGGGATGGTCTATAAACCCTTGGAAAAGATCTATGTATATGTCTATAAGGAAGGGATGGATTTAAAGGGACCTGCCTTTGCAGATGCTCTAACTGATGAAGAGGGTAACTTTTCTATCACTCTACCACCAGGTAAGTACTTTCTTGTTGCCAGAATGAGAAAAACAGGTGAGGTTGCAGGACCTGTTGAGGTAGGAGATCTAAAGAGTGAGGTTATAGGCCCTGTGATAGTTAAGGAAAGTGGTGAGGTTATAGAAAAAAACATTAAAGTTTTTCAGAAGATCGGAGAGACCAAAGATATAGCCATCTCATCTCCCGATTTATCCAAAAAAACTGGTATAGAAGGGCGTATTCTCGATGCTGATGGTAAGCCTGTTGCTAATGCAAGGGTTCATGTCTATGACCATATTCAGATGTCCGAGAGACCTAAGTTTGTATCAAGTCCAACAGGACCTGATGGCAAATATATCGTATTTTTACCTAAAGGCGGAACCTATTATCTTGCTGCAAGGGATAAGTTTGGCGGACCACCAAAGGTAGGAGATTTGTACGGTCGGTATGATAAAGGTACAATTGAGCCTTCAGGTGTGGTTGTGAGAGATAATGAAATACTCAAAAACATTGATATTACAGTTCACAAGGTGTGGTAATGAAGGTAACATTTAGATATATCTGGATTCTTCTTTTCCTGTTTTTTATATCCTGTTCACCTAAAGTCTCTAAACTTGATCAGTATATTAATGATGCAAAAAAGGGTGATAGAGGAGCTATAAAAAAACTTGTTAAACTTCTTGAGCATAATGAGGAGGAGATAAAGGTAAAAGCTTATGGTGGACTTATAATGGTGCCTGAAGACAGCAGAGCCTTTCTCTCAGAGATTATACTTAAGAAGCTAAAAGATGAAAAGGACGTTGTTACAAAGGAGTTTTTAATCGCTCTATCAGGTAAACTGAAAAATAAGGCTGCTATCCCTCTTTTAATAGACATAGCAAAGGATAAGAAATATACAAGAAGGTATGTTGTGTATTTTGCTTTAGGAGAGATAGGAGATATATCAAGCATTGATACAATTATAGAGGGATTGCAAGATGAGAAGATAGATGTGCAAAAGTATGCATCCAGAGCAATTATAAAGATGGGACCTAAAGCCTTACCAACAATTTTTCAAAGATTTAATGGTCTCAATAAGGATGTTCAAGGCTATCTTATTAGAGCAATGGGAGAGATAAGAGATAAGTCAGCAGAGGATTTGCTACTTACCCAGATAAATTCAGAAAACAAATATGATGTTATTTGGGCATTAGGCAAGGTAGGTACTGAGAAGTCACTACCATACCTTGTTGCAGAGCTAAAAAATCCAGATTATATTGCCAGAGTAAGAGCCTGCCATGCTTTAGGAGATTTAAACCAGCCAACTGCTATACCTTATCTCAGAAATGCTTTGAAGGACAAAGAGGTAGTGGTTAGAGAGTGGGCAGCAAGGTCGTTGGAAGTTTTAACAGGTGAGAGGACCTATTATATTGATGAAAAGGGAAAACTTTCTTTACCATACAGTCTCTATCATTAGAAAGCTAATATTAATATTTTCTGTATTCCTTATAATTAATGGTTGGGGTGTCTATTCGGGTGAGGGCGCTCATGCGCTTTTTATGTACTCCAATCTTACCAATATATTATTTTGGGTAGTCTTTCTCATGGGTTCTGTTGTCTTTGCTTTTTTTGGGAGGGTTTTTTGTGCCATCTGTCCTGCTGGAGAGTTAAACTATCTAATGACAAAAATTGGTCTGAAAAAAAAAGTCAGCCTAAATTTCTCTTTCCTTCAAGCAATAACATTACTTTTTGTATTTATGATGGTGATAACCTTCAATGTCTCCCGACACCCACATCTAACTACCTTACTTATCATAATTGCCTTTCTCGTTGCTTCAGTTATGGGACTTCTTTTTCGTGGCAATAGTTTTTGTTTTTTACTTTGCCCAGCCAACGCATTTTTAAAGTTTTACGGCCTCTTTTCTGCTCTAAGGGTTAAAGGTGAGGATGGTTGTAAAGTAAGAAATACATGCCCCCTATTTTTAAACCCTGCGAAGCCTAAAAAAGAAGAATGCCACCTCTGTCTTCGTTGTTTTAGAGGTAGTGAGGGACTTAAACTAACCCTTACAAACCCTTTTAAAGGTCTTGCCTTGCCACATTTCAGTAGGAATGATTTCTTTATCTTTTCTGTATTAACAGGCCTTACATTTATGGCTTTTATAAGAGTTGTAAGGGAGGTAAGAGAAGTTTTTGTTTATATACCCTATAAGATTACAGAGTTATTTGCTTTATCTAATAAATTGATACTTCCAATTACCACCTTCTTTGGTGTCTTCATTTACCCTTTAGCCTTTTTTTTGTTATCAGCTGCTTTAATAAATCTTTTCTCTAAAGAGCATTTCTTAAAGCATATATCTTACTTCATTTACTCAACCTTTTCAGTACATCTAATACTTGCTCTAGTAAAGATAAACTCACGCATTGGTTTTTTGCCCTATGCAATTATTGACCCTTCGGGTAAAGATGTGGTAGCCTTGAGGGCAGATTATAATTTTGACATACCTGGTGACATTATACCTATTGATTATTTTAGGATTATCCTTTTAGTCATTCCTATGCTTTTCTATATTGTAGGAGCACTAAAAATATTTAAAGAGAGAAAGACCCTTTGGTTACCCTTAACGGCTCTTTTTACCTTTATCTTTTTTATTATTGAATATATCATCATAAAGTGGCTTTTTAGATTTGTATGAGAAAGACCTTCTTTTTCTTTATAATTTTTTTAATATTCAGTGATGCAAAGGCCTGTTTTGGCCCGGAGTTATTTGTTGGTTATGAAAAAAACAATAGTGAATCCTATCTTATAGCAAACTTACTTGATCTGTATATCAAAGAGAAGACAGGCATAAATGTACTATTAAAAGAGATAGATAAAGCATCTACTGGTAAACTTATAGATAAAGAGGTAGTAGATATTATTGCCTTTACCTTTGAGAGTGAAAAGACAAAGAAGATTTATTTGGGTAACGATAGAAAGGTATCTGTCTATTACAGAAAAAAGATCGAAGAAGACTTAAGATTTGCTACTCTAATAGAGGCATTAACAAATCTTTCAAGAAGGTTTACCCAGAAAGATTTAGAAGAGCTTAAACTACTTGTTGACAAGAAGGGAAAGATAAAGAGAACCATAAAAGAGTTTTTAATAGAGAAAGGTATATGGTAGTTTTTTTGTTATTTCTCTCACTTTTTTTATCTGCCTGTACATCCCAGTTGGGGGATAAACAGATATACCCTTTAGAAGAGCCTATAAGGATAGGGGGCATTATTAGTCGTGATATTAAGTTAAAAGGTACTGTCATTGTTGAGAAGGATTTATTAATTACTAATGACGCAAAAGTTGAGATTGAAGAGGGTACGGAAATATTAGTTGAAAAGACAGATATATCAAGAACAGAGCCTACATTTCTCATGCCAGAGATAGAGTTAATGGTGGAAGGCAGATTAATAATAAAAGGAAAAAGTGAAAAACCCGTAAAGATAAGCTCTCTGTCAAAGGAAGGTATTGACTGGGGTGGAATAATTATAAATGGTGGTACTCTTGAAGGTGAGAATATAGAAATATCAAACTCTTATAACGCCATTAATCTACTTAAAGGCAGTTTCTCTCTTAAAAATGTTACCTTCAAAAAAAATAAGATTGCCCTATCTAATTTAGATAACTACGGTTTCGCTGTAATAAAAGATAGTCTTTTCTCAGGAAATGAGACAGCTATTATTAATAAATCTTTTAGTAGCGAGCTTTATAATCTGACTATTATTGAAAACGAAGAAGGGTTACTTTTAAAAGAATGTCCACGGAAGGTTGAGAATATACTGGTGAGGAACAACTTATACGGAGTTATAATGAATATTGACTGCATTGATTTTAATCTCATTAATATAAAAAGTTATGAAAATAAGAACAATATTATCTTTGCTGATATTTATTATTAGTTTTTGCAATCTCCATGCAGAGGAATACACAAATGTAAGGTTAAAAGACCTTACTTTGGAAGGAGATATTACATTATCTGGTATTGTCTATATTGAGGGTAGGGTTACGGTAAATGAGAATGCCACCCTTACAATAAAGGCAGGAACAAGATTAGTTTTTATCTATTTAGATAGTGATGGAGATGGTATAGGTGAGAGTGAGATATTAAGTCAAGGTAGGGTTATTGTAAACGGAGAGCTTGACAACCCTGTCATATTTGAATCAGACAAAAAGGGGAAGGGAAGGTGGTTGGGTTTTAGTGTAATGACTGTTGATAATGAGTCCGTTTTTAATCATGCTATATTTGAAGATGCCTATATGGCACTGCACTCACATTTTTCAAATATAAACGTGGCAAACACAATCTTTCGGGAAAACTTAAGAGGTTTTCAGAGCCAAGAAGGGGTTATAAACATTCATAATTGTAGCTTTTATAACAATAATACAGCTTTGCAATTTAGAAACTCTAAGGCTTCTGTTACTAATACCACTATTTATAACAACTATGGAGGCATGAATTTTCTATATAGCGATGTTACAATAGAAAATATAGAGATTAACAACAACTACCTTTTTGGACTTAAAGCAAGATTATCAAAAGCAAGCATATCAAATCTTATTATACTTGAAAGCATGCAAAACTTTTATAGCAGAAGCTCAGAGATAAAGGCAAAGAGGTTAGTATCAAGGGGAGCCCTTTTAAGAGGGGTCTCCTTTGAAGGCTCAAAAGTAGAGATTATAGATAGTGAGATCTCTCAAAATCTACTTGATGGCATATCTATTGATAGTACTTACCTCATTATGGATAACCTAACCTTTAATAAAAATGGCAGATATGATATCTACCTGAAAGGTGATAGCAAAATAGAAAACATTGAAAACTTAAAAAATATAAAGCTTTTTAAAGAAAAATAGTGAATTTTTAAAAACCAACCAGTAGTTATATGACAGATTTTTAACAGTTTGATAATTTTTATAAGGGATGTTTATATAATGAGAAAATTAGCCTATATCTTATTACTTATTTTTGCTGTTACTGCCTGTAAAGGTAAGGTAGGGGATAAAAGCACCTATAAAATTGGCTTTATGATATGTAATAGTGAGAAGGAAACCAAAGAAAGGTTTGAGCCTCTCGTTGAGTATCTAAAAAAAGAGACAGGATACAATTTCGTCCTTTCTGCCATTGATACAGTTGATTTTGAGGAGAAGTTTAAGAAGGAACAATACGACTTTACCCATACAAACTCAATCTTGTATATCATCTTAAACAAAGAATATGGAGTAAATCTCTTATTGGCAGAGAAAAATGGTATATATGGTTCAAAAACTATGGGAACCATAATAGCAAGAAAAGACAGCTCCATAAACTCAATAAAGGATCTAAAGGGTAAAAAAATGATCTTTGGTCCTACCTTTGCTCCCTTTGGCTACGTAACTCAGTTTGAGATGATGTTGAGAGAAGGTATTGACCCCTATAGAGACTTAAAAATATTATACCAACCATCTCATTCCTTTCAGCATGAGAAGATAATCTATGGCGTATGGTTTGGAGCCTATGATGCGGGGACTGCCCCCTTGCTCGATTTAGAAGAGATGCAGAAAGAGGGTAAGATAAAACTTGATGAAGATTTTAAGATTATAGCCAAGACAGAGATTCATCCTTATTGTACCTTTGGATATAGGAAGGATTTACCTAAAGACTTAGTAGATAAAGTGAAAAAGGCATTATTAAAAATAAATAAAGATACCACAGTGGATATCAATGGTGAAAGGGTTAATATCTTTAGAGCAGCAAAGATTGAAGGTTTTGATGAGTTGCAAGATAAAGATTATGATGGTTTAAGAGAGATACTTAAGAAGATTAATTTTCCACCATATCAGAGATACTAGATGAAGGTTAAGTTAATAATTCTTATAACATTTATTCTTTCATCTGCATACCTGGGCTTACTAATAAAGGAGCTCTACTCTACAAGTATTCCAAAAGAAGATCCCAGAGAAACTATCTATCTAAAATTGGAGATGAAGAGAAAGGAAGTTGTCAGGGCAATAGAGTTGCTCAAGGAAGACAAAACTGAAGAGGCAATAATCTTTCTCAAAGACGAAAGACTGTCCAATAATATGTTTGCCATCTTTTATTTAGGTCTTGTCAATTTCGAGACAGGCAAAGAAAAAGAAGGTCTCGAGCTGATGGCAAGGGCTATAAAAGAAGAGCCTTCTCTTTATGATGGTAACTACCCCAATAACATAAGAAGAATTTTAGATATAGTTAGTGAAAAGATAATAGCAAAGGAAGAGTTAAGAGATTTTCGCCATCTTTTTGAGAGCAAGTTAAAAGGTGGTTGTGGATGAGAGAAAAGCTAATATTTGTTTTAACAGCTTTATTAATTGGAATCTTAGGGGCAACCCTTTCGATCTTAGGTAATCCTATAAATACTGGTATCTGCATATCCTGCTTTATGGAAAACTTTGCAGGCGCTATAAAACTTCATAACAATCCTTTAATGCAGTATATAAGACCGGAGATGATATTTGTGGTTATAGGAAGCTTCTTCTCTGCTGCGGTAAAGAGAGAGGTTAAGACAAAATACTCTGCCTCAATCATTTATGCCTTTTTAGGTGGTATATTTATGATTATAGGTAGTGCCGTCTTTATTGGTTGTCCAATAAAGATGCTGCTTAAGTTAGCAGGAGGAGATTTAAATAGCATATCAGGTATATTAGGGGTAATTTTTGGCGTCTGGTTAGGTGTAAGGCTATTAAAGGAAAATATAAATACCTCTCTCTTTAAAATAGAGACAAAAAAAGGAGATGGCTCATCAATATTAATCCCCCTATCTATGGTCTTTCTAATGTTACTTTATTTTTTTAAGGGTGAGCTCTTTGCCGAAAGCACAAGCGGGGCAGGGGCAGAAAAAAGCCCGATACTTTATGCATCCATTTTTGGTTTTGTAATAGGCATATTTGCTCAATATTCTCGATTTTGTGTTACCGGTGCTATTAGAAATAGCGTAATACTCAAAAACTCCTTTGGTTTTATTGCTCTGGCACTTTTAGTTATATCAGCTATGGCAATAAACGCTGTCTTTGAAAAATTAAGATGGGGTATAATAGGACAATCAGGCAGTCATACAGAATATTTATGGTCCTTTATCTCTATGTCATTAGTTGGCTATATAGCAGTATTAATAGATGGCTGTCCCTTCCGACAGCTTGTAAAGATGGGTGAGGGTGATGTAAATGCCTTTGTATGCTTTTTAGGGATGCTTTTGGGATCAGCCTTCGTTCAAAACTTTAGAATATTATCCGATTCGTCAGGACCTGCCTTGATGGGTAAGATAGGAGTTATGTTAGGGATTGTAATATTTTCTTTTTTGAGTTATGACCTTCTTCTGAAAAAAAATGAGAATACTTAGCCTCTTAATATTTATTCTATTTATTAGCTTTGACAATCTTTTGGCAGAAGAGATTTTACTTAGTGGAGACTTAACTATTTCTGAGCCTCTAATTTATAAAAACCAAAAGGTTAGGATAATGCCTAATACCAAGATACGGATACACAAAGATCTTGATAGCGGACTAATTTTTGAAAACTCAAGGCTGATAATAGAAGGCACTGCATCTGAGCCTGTAGTAATTGAAGGCTATGGAGATAATGCGGATATTGAAGACAAAAACTTTATTCATTTAGAAAATAGCGACTTTTCCATTAACAATGCGGTTTTTCAAAAAGGCGGTTGGTACCTACATATTCACCATTCAAAGGGTGAGATAAAAAACTCTTTTTTCTTTGACAGTTATGGTAGTATTAGATTTACAGGTGATAACATAAAGATAAGAAGAAACATCTTTAAAGGAAATACCATTGCTGTCAGATTTATTAATGCAAATCCTGTAGTTCAAGATAACATTTTTTTAAAAAATAGGATTGCTATCTTCCTTAGAGAAGGGGTGAACAATCCTCTTATTAAAAATAATACCTTTCTATACAATGAGTTTGATCTCTATGGTGGCTTTTTTCAAGATAAAGATATAGAGATTATAAGTAATTTTTTTTATAGGGAGCCCTCTTTTTTTGACAATAAAAAGGATGACTCTCTTAGGTTTAATATAATAGCAATTGATAATTTAACTACCTTTCCTGATTGGCATTAAAATTGCGAAAAACTAATAATATGAAAGTTATGACCGTTAAAATTGCCGATGATGTTTTTGAGAGGCTTGAGGAAGACAACTTAAAGTCAGCAGAAGAGGCAATATCAAAAGGCATGATAGAAGAAGCTGAGAACATTGGTGTTCTTACCTTGATAAAGTCAGGCTTGATGACACAGCTAAACATCATGGGTTACCATATATGGAATAAGATTAAAGAACCAAAAACAGTCCCTCAATTAGCAGAGGAGATTAGTAAAGACTTTGATGTACCCTATGAAGTGGCCTTAGAAGATATGAAGGTTTTTCTAAAAGACTTAATAGATAACGGTTTTCTTATTTATGAATAGTTTTTTTTTAAGTGCTCCCCTTACAATTAATATTTCCCTATCTTATAGGTGTAACTTCAACTGCCACCATTGCTACTCAAGGGATATAAAGGCTGAAGATGAGCTTGGCTTTGAAGATTTTAAAAAGATTTCTGATATACTATCCGATTGGAAGGTACCATTTTTAAATATTGGTGGAGGTGAGCCATTACTTGTCCCTTGGCTCTTTGATTTTGTTAGATATTCAAGTCAAAGGGGTTTACATTGTTCGATGAATAGCAATGGCTATCTACTTGACAAAGACTGTGCCAAAGAGATAAAAAAAGCAGGCTTTACATCTGTAGGCATAAGCATAGATAGTCCCAAAGAAGAAGTACATGATACTTTTAGAAATAAGAAAGGCAGTTTCCAACAGGCATTGCTTGCACTGGATAACTTAGCCAATGAAAATGTTAAAACGACAATATCAATGGTAATCAGTAAGCTTAATAAAGATGACTTTGAAGAGATCATCCCCATAGTTAAAAAATACAAAGTTAGACAGCTTTTCCTTCACAATTATAAATGCACTGGCATGGGATACAAAAATATGGAAAAACTTGATCTATCCCCAGAGGAATGGAAAAATTTTTACAAAAGAGCATTAGAAATTAAGAAAAATAATCCTGAAATAACAGTTTCCTTTGACGATCCAATAATGCATCTTTTACCTGAGTATAAAGAAAGACCCCTCGTAAGTGGCAGTACCTGTGGTAAACTATCATTAAATATTCATTCCAATGGTGATATTACCCCCTGTGGGTTTATCTCAATAGTTATTGGTAATGTTTTAAAAGACGATATAATAAAGTTATGGAAAGAGTCGCCCGTCTTAACTATCTTAAGAAACCCCAAGCCCCAAGGAAAATGTTTAAGTTGCAATATATATGAAAACTGTTTGGGTGGCTGTAAAGCCAGAGCCTTTATGGTAGCAGGAGACTTTAATAATCCTGATCCCCATTGTTGGAAATAAGGAGGTGATAATAAATGAAATATATTAAGCCAAAAGCCAAGGGTATATCAAGCGTTCATCCTTGCTAAAAATTTTTTAGTCTCTACTCTTTTGTTTACTTATGGAGCTTAAGGTAGGTTTGCCATTAAGGTTAAGTGTATCCTTTTGCCATTGGAATGGAGAGGAAAAGGATTTTCTTAAGATACTTCAATCAGTTAGTAAGTTAAAGCTTTTCAACCTGTTCCTTGAGTTTGATAGAGAGACATTGCCTTTATATGATAAACACTCATCAAAACTATCCTACCAATCTTTCAGGAAGTCTTTAGTTATTGATTTTAGTGATTTTCAAGATTTTTTTCATCTAAAGCCCCTTTTTAATGAGATTGAGGTTGATATACCTTTCTATGCGCAACAAAAAGATATAGAGCATTTTTTAAATGGTAATGTCGAAAAAGATTTTGTAATTAGCTTCCTCATAACGAGAGACAATATAAAAATCTTTGAAGAGATATTAAAATTTTCCATAAGTAAAAACAAAAAGATTAAGATACCAAACACCAATCTTATTAGGTTTCAGAGAGAGCTTTCAGAGATTTTTCTGCGTAAAGAAGATTTAAAAAATCTTGAGTATTTGAAGCCACTGGTAAATAATACAAAAATTGAGGTACACGATTACTTTTTAGCTAAATTCTTTCAACTTCCTGATGCCTCTAAGTTTTTGGGTTGTCAGGCAGGTAAGCTATTAGGTCATATAGAAAATGGTATATTATACCCTTGTGCCTCCATCCCTGAACCTATTGGCTCTCTTATTGATTATGATTTTGAGTTTTTATGGAATAAAACTTATAATATAATCGAAAATGTATTTAAGAGATGCTGTACAAAGTGTGATAAAAGATCAGGATGCAAGATGGGCTGCATTGGTAATGCAATAATTTTAGGTAATTGCAAAGACCCACTTTGCGAGGAATAAATGGGAATATACTTGGATAATTCAGCCACCTCTCATCCAAAACCAGCTGAGGTGTATGAAGCCGTATTACATACCTTAAAGGATATAGGTGCCAACCCTGGAAGAGGTGGACACAAGGCATCTTTGATGGCCTCTCGCATAATATTTGAAGCAAGAGAGCTAATTGCCACCTTTTTCAATGTTGAGAGAAGCAGTAGAGTTGTTTTTACATCAAATACTACTGAGGCTTTAAATATCGCTATTAAAGGTATACTATCAGAAGGAGATGAGGTAATAACGACGCCACTTGAACATAACTCTGTATTAAGGCCACTATTTTCTTTAAAAAAAAGTAAAGCCATTGAGATAAAGTTCATTGATTGTGAAAAAGATGGTAGCTTTGACCCCTATAGCGTAGAGAAGTTAATAACAAAGAAGACCAAACTAATAGTATTAACCCATTCTTCTAACGTAATTGGGACTATAACCCCAGTGAAAGAGGTCTTTTCTATCTGCAAGAAACATAAAATTTATACACTCCTTGATGCTGCTCAAACAGCAGGAGTAATCCCAATAGATGTTATGGCAATGAACATAGACATGCTTGCAGTGGCAGGTCATAAGTGTCTGATGGGTCCACAGGGGACGGGAATACTATATGTTAAAGAAGGAATAAACTTAACACCATTAAAAGAAGGAGGAACAGGTACTCAATCTTCAAGTACAGATCAACCTACAGAGATGCCAGAAAGTTTAGAGTCTGGCACACTTAATACCCCAGGTATAGCTGGACTCAAGGCTGGTGTTGAGTTTATTATGAAAAGTGGGATAAAGACAATCAGAGACCATGAAATAAAATTGAATAAAATTCTAATTGAAGGTCTTGCTGATAATAAAAAAATTATATCCTATGGTCCAAAAGATCCTGAAAAAATTAGCTCTCCCGTCTCTTTTAATATAAAAAATCTCGATTGTTCAGAAGTAGGGTTTATTTTAGATGAGATTTATGATATATATGTAAGAGTTGGGTTGCACTGTGCCCCTTTAGTTCATAAACTAATAGGCACTTTCCCACAGGGTACAGTAAGAGTTAGTGCAGGTTATTTTAATACTGAGGATGATATAAATGCCCTTATTAAGGCCGTTAATGAGATATCTTGCAAAGTTTAGTCTTATAATCTTACTCATCTTTGCTATCTCCTGCTCAATTGCCCCTGAAGTTCCAGTCACAAAAGAGACTCTTGACAATACAAAAATCTATGAGAGGTTTGTTATAGAAGAACATCCTGACACCATAGTCTATGTTCTCAATAGAAAAGGCGAGATGGTTGTTAGAGCTACCTATAGAAACGTTCCTGTTTATATAAAAATTTTCGCAACCTCCAGAGGTATTCTCTGGTATGTCTATCCAAGATAATGATAGTCCTTGCCATAGAGACTTCCTGTGATGATACATCTGCAGCCATAGTATCTTCTGATAACAAGGTACTTTCTTCAGTGGTCTCTTCTCAAAATGATATTCACGGTATCTTTGGTGGCGTAGTTCCAGAAGTTGCCTCAAGGGCACATTTAGATAAGATATCCCCTGTTTATCATTTAGCTATTGAAGAAGCAAATATCTCGTCCTCTCAGATAGATGGCGTAGCTGTAACAATTGGGCCTGGACTTGCAGGCTCATTGCTTGTAGGACTGTCTTTTGCAAAAGGACTCTCCTTGTCATTCAAAAAACCTTTATTGGCAGTAAATCATATAGAGGGTCATTTTTTTGCTCCCTTTATTGAATATAAAGATTTAGAATATCCCTACCTTGCCCTTGTTGCTTCAGGAGGACATACAGCCTTATATATAGTCAAAGGCTTTAGAAACTATGAATATGCAGGCAAGACAAGGGATGATGCTGCTGGAGAAGCCTTTGATAAGGTGGCTAAGCTTTTAGGACTTGGTTATCCGGGTGGTGTTGCCATTGAAAAATTTGTTGGTGACTATGAAGGAGATATTGACTTTCCAAAACCTCTCGAGAAAGAGAGAGACTTTAGCTTCTCAGGTTTAAAAACTGCTGTACTTAATATTGTAAAAAAGCACAACAAACTTTCAGAAGATCAAAAAATTAACATAGCCAGCAGCTTTCAAAGAACTGTCGTAGATATCTTAACAGAAAAGACTGTTTCATTAGCATTGACTAAAGGAATAAAAAATATTGTCATCTCAGGTGGTGTCTCGGCCAATAAACTGTTAAGAAAAAAATTCGAAAACCTCTCAAAGGAACATAATCTTAAAATTTATATCCCAAGCCCTAAATATTGTACAGACAATGCGGCAATGATTGGGATAGTAGGGCTAAATCTATTATCAAAGGGTATTATAGCGCCACCTACTGTATCTGCCATAGCAGATTGGGATATTACAGACATTGTTGTGTAAAAAGTTATATCTCAAAAAGATTTTCCACTAAAGACTTTGTATAACTATGGTTAGGTGAGCTAAAGACATCTTGAGCCAAACCCTCTTCCACTATCTCACCTTTGAAAATTACATAAATTCTATCTGACAAATGTCTTATGACCCTTAAGTCATGAGATATAAATAGCATCGCAAAGGATAATTCATCTTTTAGGTCTATCAAAAGATTGATAATCTCCGCCTGTATAGACACATC
>FMSI01031008.1_pt1 | contig 28154 bp, 33 predicted proteins | sample 1504471 | NCBI WGS metagenome assembly FMSI01 (sample SAMEA4475357, study PRJEB15587) | soil metagenome | biome: Soil; feature: Field | place: India | collected 2015-03-11 | depth 0 m
CCTTATTTATAAGGGGGATTAAGGGGATTATTAGAAGACTGCAGCTCAAATCGGTATGATTTCGCTTTTTATTTGCTTGCCTTCAATCTGTAAGAGGCCAAGGGAGTTTTGAGTGGCATAAACAGTATCGGTTGGCGAACCCGGATTGAAAAGCAGAATACCAGAAACAACTTGCTTGAAAGGTTCGTGAGTGTGACCAAAAACCAGGCAGTCTAAATCATCATTATTAAAAACCTGAAGTAGTCTTTTGGTAATTTCCCAGGGAGCACCTGATCCATGAGTTAAGCCTATTTTTACTTCTTCGAGCTCTAAGACCAATTTTTCTGGAAGAAAGCGGCGCAAAAGGAGGTCATCCATATTGCCGAAAACTGCTTTTACCGGAGCGAGCTTTTCCAAGAAGTTAATGACCTCAAGAGAGCCAACATCGCCAGCATGAAGAATTAAGCTTGCGTCTTTAAAAAGCTCTTCGGCTTTTTGAAGAAATTTTTGCTGTTGGGCGTTGGAAGGGTCAATTTTTGCTAAATGAGTGTCCGAAACAACCCCTATTTTCAACTTTTAACTTTTAACCCCTTTTCTTGGCTTCTGGTTTTATTATTTTTATTCTTCTTTTCTTCTTTTGGTAAAAGCCCTATTTTAAAGACCTCGTCAACTCGCTCAACCAGATGAAAATTCAGTTCGTCTTTAACGTGCTTGGCTACTAAAACCAGGTCTTTCTCGTTGTCACGAGGCAAGATGAATTCTTTAATCCCGGCTCGATGAGCAGCTAAAACTTTTTCTTTTATACCGCCAACTGGCAATACATGGCCCCTTAAGGTTATCTCTCCGGTCATAGCGACGTCTTTTCGGACTTTCCTTTTGGCAAGTGCTGAATAGAGAGCTGTTGCCATTGTTATACCTGCTGAAGGCCCGTCTTTAGGAATAGCTCCTTCGGGAACATGAATGTGAATGTCGTATTTTTCGGCAAACCTCTCATCTACTCCTAGGAGTTTTGCTTTAGAGCGAATGTAAGAAACAGCTGCTTGAGCTGACTCCCGCATTACTTCGCCAAGGTGGCCGGTTAAAATCAAGTTTCCTTTGCCTTTCATTAAAGTGGCTTCGACAAACATTATGTCTCCGCCTACTTCAGTCCAGGCAACACCGGTTACCACTCCAACTTCATCTTTTTGTTCAGCCATGCCATAGCGAAAGCGTGGTGGTCCCAAAAAGTCGGGAATTTTTTTCGGGGTTACCCTGATGCTTTTAGTTTCGCCTTCGACAATTTTTTTTGCTACCTGGCGACAGATAGCGCCAATTTCTCGCTCTAAATTTCGCACCCCTGCTTCACGAGTGTACTCGCGGATAATTTTAAACAAAGCTTCTTTGGTTATCATCAAATTTTTAGGAGTTAAACCGTGAAATTTAAGTTGTTTAGGAACCAGATAACGGTGAGCAATTTCAAATTTCTCGTCCTCGGTGTAACCAGGGTAATGAATTACCTCCATTCGGTCACGTAAGGCTGGTGGAACAGTATCAAGTATGTTGGCTGTGCAGATAAATAAAACTTCTGAGAGGTCATAGGGAACTTCAAGGTAATGGTCGGAGAAGGAAAAGTTTTGCTCCGGGTCTAAAACTTCGAGTAAAGCTGATGAAGGGTCACCGCGAAAGTCAATGCCAATTTTATCAATTTCATCCAGCATAAATACTGGGTTTTTACTCTTTGCCTGAGAAATAGCCTGGATTATTCTTCCAGGCAAAGCGCCAACATAAGTGCGTCGATGTCCTCGAATTTCGGCTTCATCTCTTATTCCACCAAGGGAAATTCGGATAAATTTTCGCCCAAGCGAGCGGGCAATTGACTTTCCGATAGAAGTTTTACCGGTGCCTGGTGGACCGACAAAACAAAGAATTGAACCTTTCACTTTGCCTTTAGTTAACTTATGAACGGCCAGATACTCTAAAACTCTATCTTTAACTTTTTCCAAGCCATAATGGTCTTGGTTAAGGATTTTAGCTGCTTTTTTGAGATCTAACTTCTCTTTGGTTCTTTTGCTCCAGGGGAGATTTATCAGCCAGTCAAGATAGGTTCGAACTACCGAGACTTCAGCCGAGTTCGGAGGCATTTTAGCGAAGCGGTCTAACTCTTTTAAGGCTTTTGCTTCCACCTCTTCCGGCATTTTAGCTTTTTTTATTTTTTCCCGGAGTTCCTCAATTTCAGCTTCTTGCTCGTCTACCATGCCCAGTTCTTTTTGGATTGCTTTAAGTTGCTCCCGCAAATAGTATTCTCTTTGAGCTTTATCCATTTGCTCTCGGACTCTGGACTGGATTTTACTGCCTATTTCCAGTACTTCAATTTCCCGTCCCAAATAAAAGCTGACTTTTTCTAATCTCTCGGTCGTATCAATTGCTTGCAAGATTTCCTGTCGCTCAGAGGTTTTAAGGCTCAAGTGAAAAGCCAGAAAGTCGGCTAATCTACCAGGGTCATCAATATTAGTTGCAGCCAAAAAGACTTCCCGCGGCACTGGTTTGCCTAACTGAGTGGTTTTCTCAAATTGGTTAACCACATTACGCATCAGAGCATCAGTCTTTTGATTTTTAACTTTAATGTCTTCTATCAAATCAATGCGAACTGAAACAAAAGGTTCTGTTTGTAAAAAATCAAGTACTCGAAAACGCTTAACCCCTTCAACCAAGGCTTTGGCTGCGCCTTCCGGTAATTTTAGTTCTTGCATGATTAGCGCGACACAGCCAAATTCATAAAGGTCTTCAGGCTTTGGGTCTTCAATCTCACCTTCCTTTTGCGCTACCAATGCTACATAGTGACTTAACTTCATTGCTTCTTCCAAAGCTTTAAGAGATTTCGGACGGCCAACAAAAAGGGGAACAACCAAGTGAGGGAAGACCACCATATCCCTTAAAGGAATTAGGGGTAAAACATCAGGTATTTCAAGTTTCTCTCGATCGCTCACTATTCTCACCTACGCTTTCCTAAGATCCAAAAAAAATGATAAGATTTTTCTTATGTCAAGCAAAAAATTAAGAGTACTAATCACTCTTTTATTTATTTTATTCTTTTTTTCTTTTCTGGTTAACCAACTATTAGCTGCGCCTCCAACCAGTCAAAAACCTTCTGTTAGCTTTTTTTTTGGTAAGCCCTTTTATAGCATAACCGAAAATTTTCAAGCTGTCATCCAGATAAACAATCGCTCGAGTAAAAATCTTTCTGCTTTAACTACTTTTGAGATAACAGACAAAAAAGGGAAAAAAATTTATCAAAAAAAGATTTGGGAAAATAAGTTAAAAATTGGCTTGACGCAGTATGAAATAACGGAGACAGCTAAAAATTTAAAGATAGCGGATGGAGTTTATCCGGTTAAGGTAGGTTTTTTTCTGCGTGGTAAAAAAACAGTTGACATTAGGACTAAACTTATAATAGTCAGCAAAACAGCTTACCCACTTCGCTTAGCTATAACTTCGGGATTTGAAGAGGGAGTTCGCCACGATGCTTCTGGTGTTTATCAAGATGAATCAATTCAGAGAGACCTGGATACCAATCCTACTGCTCCTGGTTTTATTTATGCTTTTGCTGACTTTCTTCTTAAACATCCAAACTTAAAGTTAAACTTCTTCCTTTCGCCAGTTTTAATTGAACAAATTAAAGACGTTATGGATGGTTATAAAGTGAAGGAGGGGGCAGAAGTGCTTGATATTTTGTCCTCTTCTAAGGAGGCATTAGACGCTCAAAAAACCTATCAGCTTTATCAGAAGCTAAATAAACAAGAACAGCTTGAATTTTTGGCAATGCCTTATGCTCTTCCAAACCTTAATGTTTTAGGAGAAATCAACTGGACCGGTGACCTTGAGAGGCAAGTAGAACTAGGCAAAGAAACTATTCAAAAGGAACTTGGGCTTGCTTATCCTCCAGCCGGCTTAAGACCGCCTGAACTCAATATATCTCCGAAAATAATTCAAAGCCTTAGCCGAACCTCTAACTACGTATTAATCGATAAAAGCTTGTTAACTTCAAGCTCCACTGTTACTCCTCTTTATATTCCTCCGCTCTCCTTTGATGATAAGCTTATCGTGATTCCTGTTTATAACAACTTTACTCAAGCCTTGAAGGAGAAAAAAGAGCCTCATCTTATTGTTCAAGATATCCTTGCTCAGCTAGCTGAAGTTTATCTTTTAGGTAATCAAGCCGAAAAATTAGTAGCTATTGAAATCCCTCCTCAGAGATTGGCAGTTTTCGAGTCGTTGCTCTACGCGGTTCAGAAAATACCCTGGATGAAGCTGGAAAAGCTTTCTGATGTTACTTATCTTTCAGAAAGCGCAGCCGATTTCGGCATAAGTAATCCTCCCAACAGCAAACTGGTTGAGCTTTTTAAAAAAATTGAGAAGCAGCGAGAAAAAATGGCTGTTTATTTGGAAACAACTTTTCAGGAAAATAAAAAAAGACGAGAAATAGAAAAGCTTTTTTTTGTGCTTGAAGGCTTATTAAGCAGAGAAGATAGCAATGAAGATCAGATAAATTCTTTTGTGGAAAAGATTGACTCCTATTATGAAAAACTTTGGGGGAAAATAAGTATTTCAGAGCAAAAGGTCACCCTCTCGAGCCAGTCAGGGAAAATTCCTCTTAACATCAGCAACAATTCTGGTGTTCCTCTCAAAGCAATCTTAAAAGTCCAGTCGACTCATCCTGAGCTAACTATTAAGAAAAGTAAGCGCTCCATAATCTTGAATCCTCAGGAAAGCACTTTTCTGATACCAGTAACTACCAAAAGACCAGGTGAGTACCTTTTAAAAGTGAAGCTTTTATCTCCCAAAAGTGGAATTCCTTTGGCTCAAACTAGAATTACAGTTGAGTCAAACTACTTTACTTTCCTCTCAACCTTTCTCTTTTTTGCTCTAATTGCTATCATTGCTTTAGCTTTAGTAAGACGTTATCGTCAGAAAGGATAGAATGAATAGCACGCTGGGAACTTATTTAAAATGGTTGATTTTTTTAGCCGTTCTCTTTACCGCGGCTAATGAAATAGGAAGAATTGGGATAACTTATTATTACTCATCAAATTTAGCTGATGAAATCGCTCAAGAAACTATCAATGGATTCATTAAATATCGCTCCCTTGGGGCGGCACGGAATATTGCCAGAAGAAAAGCTGAAGAGAAAGGCGTAGTTTTCAATGACCTTACTTTTCAACAAAATCCTACAAAAATGTTTGTTAGCATCAGCGTACCAGTTCAAGATACCTGGGTTATTCACCGTTTTGAGATAACCAAGCCTTATACAGTAATTACCATTCAAGGGGAAGCAACTCCTTCATATTAGTTAAATCTGGTAAAAGTTTACTGTAATTCTAATAAGGTAAAACTAAGGAAAAATTCATATTTTTAATGTGTTGGAAGTAAAGCAATGCTTGACGACCTGCTAGAAATTTGCTTAAATACCCGCAGAGGTATTACGATGAAAGAGGAAAGTGTAAAGCCCTTAATTAACCGACTTAAAAGAATCGAAGGTCAGCTAAGAGGCGTTCAAAAAATGATCGAAGAAAAACGTAGTTGTCAGGAAACTTTAACTCAGTTGGCTGCTGCTCGTCATGCACTGGATGAGGTCGGCATTCGCCTGATTACTGAAAGCATGGAAGAATGCTTAAAAGAATCACCGGCTAACTGCCAAGAAGCGGTTGAAAAAGCTTTAAAGATTTTTAACCGTTTATACAACTACCTGAGGTAAAAAGAGCTTAGGCTCTAACTGGGGTGACGGTTTAATGGCAAAAAACATCTTCAAAAACATTTTCGTTCTTGATACCAACACTCTTCTTTATGACCCTACGATATTTTCTACTCTCCCGCCCGGGGAGATTATTATTCCTCAGACGGTGTTGATGGAAATAGACAAGCTAAAGACTACCCATCTGGACCGAGAACTCCGTTTTAGGGCCCGCGAAGTCACCCGCGCTCTATTTGAGCTAGCTGAAAAAGGAGAGCTAACGAAGGGTGTAGCTTTAGAAAGCGGCAGTTTGGTTAGAGTAGGAATGGTTGATCCTGATCGGCCTTATCCACCTGGTTTAAATTTAAAAACCTCAGATGACCAGATTTTAGCTTTAACAGCTCAAATAGCTGAAAAAAATCCTTCCTCAAATGTTGTTATCGTTTCTAACGATTTAAATATGCTTTTAAAAGCTCAAATTATTGGAATAAAAATAAAGCGATTTGAGGAAAAACAAAGTTTTTTTGATAGTTTTAGTAAGTTTTTTCGGGTTAATCAGCGAGCAATTATAAGTTGGGCTGGGACAATTTCAATTGTTTTAATAGGTTTGGTGGCAATACTGCAACTTGGTCTGGGGAAACAGCCAGCTTCGACGCCTGAACTTCCTCCTGGCCTGGCCAGTGAGTTTGAGGCTTATCAGAATATTGAGCAGACTTATATTAAAGCTTTGCGAGAAAATCCTAACAATAAAGAAGCTTTGATAGGATTGGCTGACTTTTATTACCAATCAAAGTCTTACAAAAAGGCGGCTGAAACTTACAAAAAATATGTGAAGTTAGAACCAAAAAACACCAATATAAGACTAAAAATAGCTGACTGTTATTTCCGTCTTGGCCTTGATCAGCTTGCTTTAGCTGAACTAAATGAGATTTTAAATTATGAACCAAGAAATCTTTCAGTTATGGTTAGCTTGGGTAACTATTATTTTGACCGCCGGGAATACTTAAAAGCAATTAGTTACTACGAGAAAGTTTTAGATGCTAACCCCAAAAACAATGATGTCCGCACAGATTTGGCTATTGCCTACTACTATCTAGGGAAAGTAGACAAGGCACTTGATGAATTAGGTGCAGTCATCGCTAATGACCCGCGTCACGCATTAGCTTTCTATAACCGGGGAATTATCTTGTGGCAAGGGAAAAACGATCTTGAAGGAAGTATTAAATCTTTTGAAGAATATCTTAAAATATCTCCTAATGGAGAGTTTTCTGATGAAGCGAAGGCGAATATTGAAACAATAAAGAAAACCTTAAAGGAGAAATTATGAATTACGATTTTGCCATAATAGGAGGAGGACCGGCTGGTTTGACAGCTGGAATTTATGCTTCCCGAGCTCGACTTAAAGTTGTACTTTTGGAAAAAGGAGTTCCCGGGGGTCAAATTGCTACAACTGACAGAGTAGAGAATTTTCCAGGTTTTCCTGAAGGGATAAGCGGTTTAGATTTAGCTACCGCATTGGAAAAACAAGCTCGAAACTTTGGCTTGGAGATAAAAAGCTTAACCGAGGCGAAAACTTTAAGACCAGTCGAAGCTGGTTATGAAATAATTACTTCTGAGGGGACTATTTTTTCAAAAACAGTTTTAATTGCAACAGGAGCATCTCCTATCAGGCTGGGGATTAAAGGAGAAAAGGAGTTTACCGGACGAGGGGTATCCTACTGTGCTACTTGTGACGGAGCTTTCTTCAGAGAAAAAAAAGTAATGGTTGTTGGGGGAGGCGATTCAGCAATTGAAGAAGCATTATACTTGGCAAGGATGGCAGCGGAGGTTACGGTTGTCCATCGTCGTGATCAGTTAAGGGCAACAAAAATCCTCCAGGAGCGAGCTTTTGAAAATCCCAAGATTAAATTTGTCTGGAACTCTCACCTGATAGAGATTAGAGGCGAGGAAAAAGTTAACTCAGTAGTTGTTAAAAACAAACTCACCGGAGAAAAACAAGTATTAGAAATTGATGGGGTGTTCATCTATATTGGGTTGCAGCCAAACTCCTATTGGCTTCCTGAGGAGATTAAGCGTGATGAAAAGGGCTTTATTTTGACTGATGAAAATCTTATGACTAACTGGAAGGGAGTTTTTGCTGTTGGAGATGTACGAGCTAATCAATTAAAGCAAGCTATTACAGCGGCTGCTGAAGGAGCTTTAGCTGCGTATTTGGCAGAAAAATTTATTCTCGGATAATATTCTCGGATAAGGTATTTCTGATTAAAGGAGGTTTTGATGGGGAAGGTAAAAGAGCTTACACCTGAAAATATTGATGAGGCAATCAAAAGTCCAGATAAGCCGATTTTGATTGATTTCTGGGCTGGCTGGTGTGGACCTTGTAGGGTTATGGCCCCGATTTTAGAAGAAATTGCTGAAAAGTACGGCGATCGAATGGATTTTGGCAAGATTAATGTTGATGACTATCCTGAGCTGGGTGCCAGATTTCAGATTACCAGCATACCGACTTTTTTGATATTTAATAAAGGTGAAATAGTTGACACCATTATTGGTGCAATGACCAAAGAAGAGTTTATCGGGCGACTGGGTTTCTAATGGCAAAAACAATAATTGTTATTGACGGAATGGGGGGAAGTATCGGGCAGCAAATAGTTTTGAAGCTGCGCGAAACCTTCCCGAAGTGCAATATCTTAGCTTTGGGAGCTAATGCAGTTGCCGCTCAAAACATGATGAAAGCGGGCGCCAATCATGTCGCCAGTGGCGAGAATGCATTCAGAGTAAACCTGCCAAAGGCTGATATTATTGTTGCTCCATTAGCTGTTGCTATTCCTGACTCAATGATGGGAGAAATAACCCCTGTAATGGCTGAAGCAGTAGCACTCTCGGGAGCCAAAAAGTTTTTTCTTCCTCTTACAAATCCTAAGGTGGAAATTGCTGGTCTAACTTACCAGCCTATTCCTCACTTAATGGAAGAAATTATAGATAAATTAAAAGGTTTGGGGGTGGAATAAGTGTGCGAAGTGAAAGTTTTTGTGGAGAAAGCAGGCAAGAAAGAAGAGTTTATGGATAATGTGATAACCATAAAACCAGAAGGAGACAAACTATTATTAATAGACCTTTTTGGGACTCAAAAGCAGGTTGAAGCTGAGCTAGTAGAGCTAAAGTTACTGGAACACGAAGTAATAATAAAGGAAAGAGCATAGCCAAGTCTGCCTTGCTTTTAACTTGACAAAAACCGATTATATTTATATCTTTGTAAGAAAATAAAGTTTAATAAGCCGAAGCGAGGGCTCGAAAGCCACGGGAAAGCCGTGGCTTATTTATTTGAAAGGAGGTTTTATGTGTCGAGAAGGAGTAAATTTAACCCAGTTCAAAATGGCTATTAACCATCTGGCTGAAGAAATCGAACTTTCCCGAAAGGGTGTTTCGCAGTGGCAAGTTGTTTTGAGTTCAGCTTCTCTCGAAGAATTGAAAAATTTATTAATAGAAATTGATAAGTCTTTAAGCGAGTCAGCCAGCAAACTTCAAACGGTTTTAAAAAAAGCAAGTGAACTTGCAGATTCAGATATAGATGAAGTGGAGATAACTCCTTTGTAATTAATTCCTGAAGGAAAAATAATTCGGGAGGTATTATGCATATTCCTGATGGAGTTTTAGAACCAGGAACAATTGCTGTTTTAGGATCTGTTTCGGCTGGCACTTTAGCCTTAGCTGCCAGGAAAGTGCGAGAGGAGGTAGGGGAAGAAAAAGTTCCTCTTTTAGGTGTTACGGCTGCCTTTATTTTCGCTGCCCAGATGCTCAATTTTCCAGTTGCCGCTGGCACTTCAGGTCACTTAATTGGTGGTGTTCTGGCGGCTTTGCTTTTAGGCCCTTGGGCTGGCTTTCTGGTTATTTCTTCAGTTTTGATTCTTCAAGCTCTGCTTTTTCAGGATGGCGGTGTTTTAGCTCTTTCAGCCAACATTTTTAATATGGCGCTAATTGGTTCTTTCGGGTCTTTCTATGCTTATTACTTCTTAAATAAAATAATTAAAAACTCTTCAGTTGCCATTTTCCTGACTTCCTGGCTGTCAGTAGTGCTTGCTTCTCTTGCTTGCGCTACTGAACTTTATTTCTCAGGTTTAGCTGGCTTAATTCCTCTTCTGGTTTCAATGGGCTCGGTTCACGCTTTAATTGGGATTGGAGAAGGCTTGATAACCAGTGCCATTATTGGCTTTCTTAAGTCTACCAGGCCTGACTTGTTGCTAAGAGGGGTGTTAGCCAATGAAAAATAACTTTGGCTATTGGAAAATTTTGTTCGCCATTCTGGCTATATCTTTGTTATTAGCTTTTGTTCTTTCTCCCTTTGCTTCTCCTTGGCCTGATGGGCTGGAAAAAGTCGCCGGAAAGTTGGGTTTCGAGAAGTTAATGGAAGGTAAGCCTTTGATAAAATCTCCTTTTCCTGATTACAGCTTGCCTGGCCTAAAAAACGAAAAATTATCCACTGCTTTGGCAGGTTTTCTGGGCACTCTTATTACTTTTGCTCTAGTGTTTATTATTGGAAAAATTCTCAAAACTGGCAAGAAATGAAACACGATTTTTTGGACAAATATAGCGGGCTCGAAAGCCCCATCCACTCTTTAAATCCTCAAATAAAAACGGTGGTTGTCTTAGCGCTTTTAGTCTTTATTAGCTTGACTCCGATTGACCGCACTTTTTTTTATTTTTCTCTGATTTTTCTTTTTTTTGTTTTGCTTTTTCTCTCACGCGTTCCTTTTGTATTTATCTTTCTTCGATCTTTAATTATTTTGCCAATAATTTTAGTTATCTCTTTTTCTCTATTTTTCAGTAAAAGCGTGGGAAGTTTTAACCCAGGTTCCCATCTTATTTTTTTTAATCAGCCTCAACTATTTTTGTTTTTGAGCGTTTTACTAAAATCCTGGCTATCAATTTTTTATTTATCACTATTGGTTTCAACTACTCACTTTTCCGAAATTCTTAAAAGTCTGGAAAAACTAGGTTTGCCGCCGACTCTTTTAGGTGTCCTTTCCTTTCTTTATCGTTATTTATTTCTTTTTGTTGACCAGGGGGAGAGAATGGCTCGTGCTTTTTACTCTCGAGGAAAAACTGGGAAAGCAAGGTTTAATATAAGAATTTTCGGTAATTTGCTGGGCGTTCTTTTCCTCCGTTCCTATGAGCGTAGCGAAAGAGTTTACCAGGCAATGTTGGCCAGGGGTTACAAAGGAGATAATCTCCCTTCTTCTCCGCTTGCTTATATTAAGACTCACGAAGTCGCTTTTCTTGTTTTTGTCTTAGGTTTCTTTTTCATTTCTTCGTTGAGGTGGTGAGATAAATTGCCTTTAGAAATAATAAAAGTTGAAAATTTTTCCTATGTTTACCCTGATGGCACTAAAGCCTTGGAGAAAATCAATCTTTCCATTTTTGAAAACGAAAGTGTTGCTTTGATTGGGCCGAACGGTGCGGGAAAATCTACGCTTTTATTAGCTTTAAACGGGATACTCAAGGGAGAAGGGAAAATAACAATAAACGGTCTGGAGGTAAACCACCATAACCAGCAAGAGATCAGGAAAAAAATTGGCCTGGTTTTTCAGGACCCAGACGACCAGCTTTTCATGCCAACTGTTTACGATGATGTAGCTTTTGGACCTTTGTGTTATCAAGTTAAAACGGAAGAAGTAAAGTTAAGAGTTGATGAAGCGCTAAAAATGGTTGGTTTAGAAGGTTTTTCTTCTCGTTCTTCCCATCACTTGAGTCTGGGCGAAAAAAAACGCCTCTCCATAGCTACAGTTCTTTCTCACCTCCCAGAGATATTGATTCTCGATGAGCCGACTTCTAACCTTGATCACAAATCCCGACGCGAGCTGGCTGATTTGTTAAAAAAGCTTCCAATTACCAGAATAGTTGCCACTCATGATTTATTTTTTGCTTATGAGTTAACTGAGCGCTGCCTGGTTATCTACCAGGGGAAGATTGTAGCTCAAGGAGCAACTCGGGAAATTCTTAATGACAAGAGAATGCTAAACCGTTATGAACTGGAGTCAATTGAGCAATATCTTAATCCACTAAAACTCTGAGCTTCTTTCGTCTCATTCAGGAGCGCATAGGGATAAGAAATATAAACTCACCAGCTAATCATTACTGTTTATAGGCCGAGCTATTTAATAAGAGCAATTAAAAAATCCTACTAATAGAAGTTAAAATTGCAAATAGGTTAAATGCTGTGGATACAATAGTAGGCTAATAAGATTTTTTTAAGAATGAAAAGCTTATCTGGCGCGAAAGTAGGCTGTCTAGCAAGAGTTTACCTTTCGTGGTCTAAATAAACTTCTTCTGAGTTCGAATTGTAGCCGATGAGTTCGGCATATCGACCCCAATCGATTAGGGTATGAACTAATTCTTCAGCTTGCTCTTCTGGGAAATAGTCTGAGAAAAAATTTACTAACTTTTCCCTGTCCACTTCCTGATTAGTGGCTTCTTTGAGAAGATTTATAACTTCTTTGTAAGCTCGGATTTTTTTGAGCGACCTTTTAAACATTTTCTTTCTTTTGTTAATGTCGCTTTCCAAGAATAACCTGCCTTCTTCAGAAAGCTTTATGTCGCCATTTTCAATTTCGACAAAATGAAGCATTTCACAAGCATCAATAATAGGATAGAGGTCATCGAGGTCGTACTGGAGCTCTTGGGCAAACTTATGGATATCTTTTTTTTCTTTTACGTCTTCTAAAAATTCTAAAAGACCTATTATTTGGCCCACCGTCGCTTGCGGCAGCGGGTCTACTTTCATATTTTCTCCTCCACCCTTATTTTACATCAGAACCGTATAGATTTCATCTACCAGCTCCAGAAGCTTTTTATCTTTCCGCTTTCTCGGTCGAGGAAGATCAATTTTTACAATTTTTATAACTTTACCAGGACCTTCACTTACAACAATCACCCTGTCGGAGGAATAAACTGCTTCTTCGATTGAGTTGGTTACCATCAGGATGCTTTTAAGAGGAAGCGATTTGTCTTGCCAGAGGTCGAGTATTTCTTCTCGTAGGTTTTGAGCTGAAAGTACATCAAGATTAGAGAAAGGTTCGTCCATTAACAAAACCTCTGGCTCTAAAACCAGAGCTCGAGCTAAACCAACTCTTTGCTTTATGCCACGAGAAAGCTCTCGAGGGTAAGCTTCTTCAAAACCCTCCAGACCGACTTTATCAATGTATTTTTCGGCTCGGCGTAATTGTTCATTTCGGGGGATGCCCCTGGCTTCTAAACCTAAACAAATGTTATCTAAGACTGTTAGCCAGGGGATTAAGGCGAAAGTTTGGAATACCATAGCGACATTTGGGTTTAGCTTGTTTACTTCTTGGTCGCGATATAGAACCTTGCCTCTGGTTGGTTTATCAATCCCGGCAATAATTCTCAACAAGGTGCTTTTCCCGGAGTCGGAGGGTCCTACCAGAGAAACAAACTCGTTCTCAAAAAGGTCAAAGTCAATGTCTTTTATTACTTGGAACTCTTTCCCATCTTCAATAAAGGATTTGCCTATGTGGATTACCCTGATAATTGCTTCTTTTTTCATTCAATCTCCAGAGAAAATCTTTTAGCAGCAAAGCGATAAAGTCTTTGCCATATAAGTCGATTAAGCACAATTATAGTTAAAACTAAAACGGTAAGAGTAATAGCTATTTTTAATGGGTCGCCATATTGGTAATTAGCTTTATCAAGCAAAGCACCTATGCCAAAAACTGAGTAAGTTCGGCCTTTGAAAACACCATATTCAGCTACCACTAAAGCATTCCAGGAACCACCCCAGGCTGCCAGCGAACCTGTAACTAACGCTGGAAAAGAGCCAGGAATTAAAACTTTTTTCGCCAGGAAAGTGCGGGATTTTGTCAGAGCTGTAATGCTTTCTTTTATTTCTTCTGGTATGTTTCGCATCAGCCCAAGCACCGGGAAGAATATATACCAGAAGGAGGTAAAAAAGATTACTAAAAAAGCAGTTATTTCTAATCCAAAGGGTATTTTATTCTTCAAAACCAAAGCTAACAAAAGCGGGTACAAGGCAGTGCTAGGCAAGGAAGCAAGCATTTGTAAAATAGGGGTGAGTTTTCGATAAGCTTTTTCATTGCTGACAAGATAAGTGGCTAAAAGAAGAGCAATTACTACACATACGAGGTAGACAAGAAAGATTCGGAAGAAAGAAACAAAAATGGCTAAAATAGATAGCCCCAGGAAGTGCAAAGGGAAAGGTTTAGAAATTAAATCAAGAAAAAAAGCACGGTTAACAAAAAAAACAAGCAAAAAAATAAAAACAAGAAGAGCAAAAAAAATAGATTTTGCTAAAATAATGAGGTTTTTTCTTGGTCTTGGTAAGCTGGAAATTAGCTTTAAAGAAAAAATTTCCAAGCTAAACAAAACTCTTTTTATAAACTTGGAAACTTTGTTTAAACGAAAAAAAAGAAAAAGGTCTTTTATTTTTGAAAGGACAATCGAGTATTGAGCGGTTTCTCCTTCGGCGACCATCTGATAAGAGAACTTTTTTGACCAATCTGAGAGTGGCTCGAAAAAAAGTTTATGAAGGATGTAAATAATTAAAAATAAGACTATCAAGGTGACAAAAGTTAGATAAAGATCCCCTTTTTCTGAAGAAAGCCAGAGGAGATAGCCAATGCCGGGTAGCTTAAACTCCTTAGCGCCAATAGCAAAGACTTCTGAAGACATTAGAAAAAACCAGGAGTTTGCCCAGGACACCATTGAATTATATGTTAAACTGGGGATACAAGCTGGAAAATACAATTTCTTGTAAGCTAACAACCCTTTTAGTCCCAAAGACCTTGATAGCCTGGTTAAATCTTTGGGGATGGTTATCAATGATTCATAAACTCCAAAGGCCATGTTCCAGGCTTGGGAAGTGAAAATCAGAAAAATTGCAGCCAGTTCAATTCCGATTCGCTCTCCTTGAAAAAGGGAAACAAACAAAGCTATTGCTACCGGGAAAAAACCGACTACTGGAACTGACTGAAGGACATCAAGTGCTGGCAGGAGCACTTTTTCAAATTTTTTATTGAAGGCGGCGGCAAAGCCCATTGAGACAGCAAAAACAAAGGATAAAACATAGGCGGCAGCTATTCGACCAACTGAGAACAGAGAGTAGCTAAAAAGCTTGTTCAGCGGCGACGGTAGCTGTAAGGTTATGAGATAAAAAATTAAGGGAATTGCAAAAACAATTAAAAGTAAAACAAGGTTTTTTAAAATATCTATTAAGCTGAATTTGATTTCTTGAGTTTGAGTATTCATAGTTGGTTAATTTTAACTTTAACCTTTATAATTTTGAAATAAGAAAATCCAAAAGAGTAAACTGCGGTTTCTAAGCAAATCGGTTTATTGAGAGGAGGATAAAAAGTTTCTATATTTTTTTGGTTTTTTGTTGCATTATTTTTATTTGTCCTGGCTTTCTTTGCTGTAATATCTTTATTTTTTTACTTTTTTAGCTTAACTAATGTTATTGCCATACCAACTCAGCTTATAAGGCTTTTTAAAAACAAAAGAGCGCGGCAAAATCACGCTTTGGAGCACGCGACTATTAATATTTTGGAACAAAAATACGGTTACACCCGTTTGGCTGGTCTTTCTTTTGAAGATGGTTTTTTTATTTTTGGGAGTGACAAACCAGAGTTGATTTTAAAAGCAGCCCAAGAAGGGCTCGAACGTTTACAAAGAGGGCAAAGGGAGCTGGCTTTACATCGACAGTGTGGAACTTCCACCGGAATCTCTTTGTTTTTATTTTCCCTAATTTTTTTGGTTTTTTTCTTCTTCGCCGGGTTAATTATCTGGTTTCCTTTATTTTTCTTTCTAGCAATTCTCCTTAGCCCTTCTCTGGGTTTATTAGCTCAGCAGTTTTTAACTACTTCTTCTGATGTTAGCGATCTTGTGATTGCTGGAACAGAACGGATTATTCCGGCTGAAAAAGGAATTGTTTTCTTAACTCAACCGGAGATTTTCGTTCGCACTTTGCCTTTGTTAGAAGTCGAAATTATTAGAGCAGTTTAGCAAAGGTTTATATCAGAATAATTAGGGTTGACTTATCTTAAGTAAAGTATTTAAATAACTGGATTATATTGAATGACTTCAGGCGAGAAAGAAGGTTTTTAATTGCATTTCGTTGTTGGTGGTTGCGGTCGAGTTGGCTCTCAACTGGCTAATATTTTAAGCCTTGAAGGGCACGATGTGGTCGTTATTGATAACGAAGAAGACTCTTTTCGTCGCTTGGGCTCTGCTTTTAATGGTCTAACTTTGGTTGGTAATACTTTTGATATAGATATTCTTAGAGAGGCTCGAATTGAGGAAGCTGATGGGTTTGCGGCTGTTACTCATCTTGACAACACTAATATAATGGCAGCTGAGGTAGCTAAGCGGATATTTAATGTTCCTAAAGTAATTGCTAGACTTTATAATCCAGAAAGGCTTTCAACTTACGAGAAACTTGGGCTTGATGTTGTTTGCGGTACTACCATCGTAGCTTCTATTATTCGTGACCGTCTTTTAGGTTATAGCAAGCACGTTTTAGCGGTTTTTCCTAATGGAGAATTAGAGATTATTAAATTAAAAGCCGAAGGCGAGTTAGTAGGTAGAAAAGTCAGCGAAATAGAAAAAGAAGGGGAAATTAAAGTGTCTGTTCTTGAGAGGGATGACACTTGTTTTATTCCTTCGGCTGATGCAACTTTTGAAAAAGGAGACTTTTTGGTACTTACCGTTTACCGACCTAAGGTTGGTGAGTTCTTTAAAAAATACAAGTTAGAGGACTTGTAATGTTTATAATCATTGCTGGTGGTGGAAAAGTTGGCTCGTATTTGGCTCGAGACCTATCACAAAAAAAGCATTCCGTGGTTTTGATTGAAAAAAGAGCGGAGAGGTGTCGTTTGATAGCTGAAGATAACCCAGATGTACTGGTTATTAAAGGAGATGCTTGCGATATTCGTTATCTTGAAGAAGCAGGTGCTGATAGAGCTGATGTAATTGCTGCTGTTACCGGAGACGATGACGATAACCTAGTGATTTGCCAGATAGCCAGGGAAGTTTTTAAGATACCGCGAATTATTGCTCGGGTAAATGACCCGAGAAACCAGAAGGTTTTTCAGCAGGTGGGTATCAGGCAGGCTATATCGGGCACAAGTATTATTGGGCGATTGATAGAAGAAGAAGCAGCTTTTGGGGACCTACTCCGCTTGGGTTTTTTAAAAGAGGGCAACCTGGTGCTGGTCGAAATTGAACTACCACTAAATTCACCAGTGGCTGAAAAAAAAGTTTCCTCAATCGGGTTTCCCAAGGACTGCGTTTTACTAGCAATTATTAGAGGTGAAGAGATTATCATCCCTAAAGGTGCGACTGTTTTGAAGCCTGGCGATAAAATAATTGCTGTCACCTCAATCGATAAAGAAAGTGTATTTCGAGATGTTTTAACTGGAAAATTAAAACCTCAAGCCTGTCCTTTGTAAATTGAAAACGAAAAATTTTTCTCAATGGAAAACTAACTTTAGCGGTATCTTGGCTGAAGTGTTTTTCGTGTTGCTTTTGGCTGTGTTTGCTTATCTCTTTCAAATTCTTATTGAGTGGATAATTCAATGGTTTTAAGACCTTCTCGAGAAGATGTAAAATTAGTCTTTTTTTACAGCGGAAAAATTGTCCTGGGCGTTGGCTTAATATTACTTATTCCCATAATTACGGCTTTAATTTTTCAAGAATGGTTGGCTTTAATTGATTTCTTAATTGGTGCTCTTAGCTGTTTTTCTTTCTGGCTTTTAGCTGACTTACTTTTCTTTACTGACAAAGAACCTGGCTGGAGCCATGGAATGGTGATTGGTGCTTTTTCCTGGATTCTGGCGACTTTTTTTGGAGCAATTCCCCATTTCTTAAGTGGTCATTTTTCCTCTTTTCTTGATGCTTGTTTTGATGTTATGAGCGGCTACACCACTACTGGGCTTTATCTTCTTCAGGATTTAGATCATGTCTCAAATGCTTTCAATATGTGGCGCCATCTGCTGACTTACGCCGGTGGCCAAGGGATAATCGTTATTGCTTTAACTTTTTTAGTTAAGGCTACTGGTGGTGGAGTGAAGATTTACGTAGCGGAAGGAAAGGAAGAAAAACTTTTGCCCAATGTGGTAAATACAGCCCGGGCTATCTGGTTAATTTCTTTAGTTTATCTTCTGATTGGAAGCTCCGCTTTAGCCATAGCTAATTTAATCGGGGGACTTGGTGTCAAAGCTTCTGTTTTGCATGCTATCTGGGTATTTATGGGTGCCTGGTCAACAGGTGGGTTTGCGCCTCAATCTTACAATATCGCTTACTACCATAGTTTTTTGGTTGAAGCTATAACGATGGTGATTTTTGTAATTGGTTCTTTTAATTTTGCTCTACACTGGGCGGTTTGGAGGAAAAATAAGAAAGAGATTTTTAAGAATATCGAAACCGTTTCTTTTTCTGTGACAGTGCTACTAACTTTTTCTTTACTCACAGTAGCTTTAATCAGGTCGAATGTTTTCCCGGATAGCTTAAGTTTTTTTCGAAAGGCTTTTTATCATCTTATCTCTGGGCATACCACTACGGGCTTTATGACTATTTATTCAAGATCATTAGTTCGGCAATGGGGAGAATTTGCCATGTTGGTTATTAGTGTGGCTATGGCGATTGGTGCCAGTGCTTGTTCAACAGCTGGTGGTATAAAAGGCTTGAGAATGGGAATCATATTTAAGGGTGTTTTGAGAGAAATCAAAAAAATAATTTTGCCGGAATCGGCAGTAGTGCAAATTAAGTTTCATCATATCAGAGACGTGGTTTTAGAAGATTCGCATTTTCGAGCAGCTGCGCTGATTGCTCTGGTTTATATCTTTACGTATCTTTTTGGAACTTTGGTTGGTTTATATTGTGGCTATTCTCTTCCTGAAGCGCTTTTTGAATCAGTTTCGGCTGGCAGTAATTCCGGTCTTTCTTGTGGTTTAACTTCCCCTTTTATGCCAGCTTTGCTTAAGGTGGTTTATATAGTCCAGATGTGGGCTGGACGTCTGGAGTTTATGGCAATTTTTGCTCTATTAGGATTTCTTTATGCTCTGGCCAGGGGGAGGTAAAAATAAAAAAAAGGATCTTTAAATTCTTCGTTTTTGCCTTTCTCTGTTCTGGTTTGGCTTTATTGCCTCAGTCTTTGCTGGCAAGCGAACCAGTTTCCAGTTCTGAATTGGTGGAAAATTTTAAGAAGTATGATGGTCAGGAAGTGGTTTACAGAGGAGAAGTGGTTGGGGATGTAATCAAAAGAGAAAGCTATGTCTGGTTAAATGTTAATGACGATTCTTACTCCTCAAAAAGCATACCTGATGGTGGCAGGCTAAGTGGCTACAATAGCGGTCAGAGTGTTTGGGCTCCTTATGATGAAGCAAAAAAAATTACTTATACTGGTTCTTATAGTTTCCAAGGTGATGTAGTTGAAGTTAAGGGGGTTTTTAACGCGGTTTGCCCTGAGCATGGTGGCGAAATGGATATTCACGCCTCTTCCTTAAAAATTTTAAAAACTGGCAGAGAAATCAAGCATCAAATTCCAAGGAGTAAAATTTTAGCTCTGGTAATTTTGGCTTTGATCCTTTTTTTGCTGGCTGCTTTAAAGTTTTTACCACACTTATTGGCTTTAGTTTCTTAGCTTTTTCTAATTGAAAGTACCGATTGAAAAATTTCTTAGCTATTTTTGAATCAGATGGGTTGACTTAATGCAAGGTTTAGTTGTAAAAATTTTTTGGTAGTTTTGTTTTTAAGCGGATGTAGTTTAGTGGCAAAACGTCGGCTTCCCAAGCCGAAGATCGCGGGTTCGACTCCCGTCATCCGCTCCAGTTAGTTTTTTAGATTTTCGAGAAAACTTGAAGAGTCTCTTTCTTTTCAGCTATCCTTTAATTATGAAGATAGGCTTGGGTTCTAAGGGGAAAGAAGTTTGCGACATTCAATCTCGCCTAATGAGGCTTAACTATAATCTCGGAATGACTCGGGCTGATGGTTTTTTTGGCGAGATGACTGAGAAGGCAGTTAAGAGTTTTCAAGCTCGGGCTGGTCTTACTCCCACTGGTGTAGTTGATGATCTCACCTGGCAAAAGTTGTTTGAAGAAAGCCTTTTTTTAGGCGAGCGGTTGCTTTATCTTCATTTTCCTTACTTTGAAGGCAACGATGTTCGAGACTTGCAGTTTAAATTAGTCAATCTTGGTTTCAATCCTGGTTCTATTGATGGCGTGTTTGGACCTAACACTGAAAGGGCTTTAAAAGAATTTCAACAATCGGTTGGCTTAATCGCTGATGGCATTTGTGGGCCTGAGACCTTATCTTTTTTAGGAAGATTTAAAGGAAGAAGAAATGAAAATGAAGAGATTCCAGTTTACCCTCGTCGAGAAGTCATCCTTCCTTTCCCTTCTAATTTGAGAATTGCTTTTTTTATAAGTTTTGACAATCTAGAAAAAGGATTTGAAGAAAATTATCTTCTTTCTTTGACCGAGCGCCTTTCTAAGATTTTCAATGCTTGGGGTATTCCTTGCTATTTCCTTGAAAATTTAAGCCACGAATTTAAAGAAGACGAGATCCTGTTATCATTCAGTGCTCTCGAGATGGGGGAGAAACTTTCTTTAGGTGGATTGCTTCTTGAACATCCTGCCGAGGGTCTTAAAGCCTTGGAGGGAGAAAAGTTAGCCGACTTCATTGCTAAAAAGTTGCAGCAAAGATTTCCCTCTCTTACTAGAACTCAAGCTCTGTTGAAGTGTGAAAAGAACTGGCCCATTGATGTGCTGGCGATTTCCTTTTCTTTTGCTTTCCGGGGGGATTTCTCCCGGCTTTTCCCTGAGAGCGAAGAAGCACAGCAAAGATTAGCTGGAGCAATAGCCGAAGGGATAAAAGAATATTTGCTTGGAAATAAAACATAAGCTCCTAAACTCAAATTAGAGCTAATTTGTCTTTGAGCACTTTTTATGCTAAAATTCCCACGAATGAGTAGAATATCTTTAAGAAAGCAAGCTTTTTTAAAAGCCTGGTCTTTGAGCCTGGCTTTTATTATGTTGCTCGTTTTAAACTTTCCAGTTTATTCGAACCCTCGCTTGACTGAGAGAAGGTCTCGTCTTCAAGAAGTAAAAGCTGAATTAGAAGCAATTGACGAACGGCTGGGTGAGGCTGTTGAAGATTACAACCACGCCCGATACCGCCTGAGAAAAACCCAACAAAAAATAGAGAAAGCGAGAAAGATTTTAAAAGTAAATAAGCAGAGGTTGGCAGAAAGGGAAAGGGTTTGGAACAGAAGGGTTAGGGCGATTTACACCCAGGGCGCCTTTTCAGAGTTAAACTTTATTTTAGAAACCAATACTTTTGAAGATTTTTTAAAAGGGAGCAGATACTCTCAGTTAATAGCGAAGAGCGATTCTAATCTAGTAAAAGAAATCAGGACTTTAAAAGCTCAGAACGAGCGGCGGTTAGCAGCTCTTAATCGAGCTAAAAAAGAACAGCTAAGTGTCCTTAAAAAGATTGCTCAAAAGAAAATCTATATTCAAAACCAGCTAGCTAAGCGTCAGAGGCTTTACCGTTCAATTGAAGCAGAGATTAAAGAGATTGAATCGGCGGAAGCAGCTCGGCAAGCAGCTTTGCGCCGCCGTTATTTAGCTCGCTTGAGGCAAGCAAGGTTGATTGCCAGGACAACTTATTCCTATCGCGGTGAAGGACGCTCAAGCCTGGTCTCAATTGCTTTAGCTCAACTTGGCAAACCTTATCGCTGGGGGGCAGCAGGGCCTAATGCTTTTGACTGCTCTGGTTTAGTGGTTTATTGTTATGCTCAGCTGGGCATCTCGGTGCCTCATTCCTCTCGAGCTCTTTACAATATGGGGACCCCCGTTTCTTTAGGTGAACTTCAACCAGGCGACCTGGTCTTTTTTGCTCGAGGCGGTCGTGTTCACCACGTAGGTATTTATATTGGTGGAGGAAACTTCGTCCATGCACCTCATTCGGGAGATGTGGTAAAAATAACGCCGCTTTCTTCCCGCAGTGGTTACGCGGGAGCTCGCCGAATTTAGAAAATGGGCGTGTTCAGCCAGGAACTGCCGCTTAAAACTCGTGAGCGCCTGGAGTTAATAAACATTACGGGCTTGATTGAAAAAGTTGTTGAAGAAAGCAACTTTGATGAGGGAATAGCCTTAGTTTTTATTCCTCACACCACCGCTGGTCTTTTAATTAATGAGGCTGAATCAGGTTTATTAGACGACTTCAAAACTTTATTGAAAACGATGGTTCGCTGGGAGGCGGATTTTAAGCATAATCGGATTGATTCAAACGCACCTTCTCATTTAGTTGGTGGCTTGCTTTCTCCCAGCCTTTCTATTCCCTTTTACGAGAGAAGGCTTTCTTTGGGAACCTGGCAGTCTATTTTCTTTGTCGAACTTGATGGTCCTCGGAATCGCCAGTTCAAAGTGGTTTTATATGGAGAGACTAAGCTTCCTTCAATCACAGGTCAGTTAAGTAAAGAAGGCGACTGATAATAAAAAAATTTCAAATAGCTTACTGGAGGTAAAAAATGTTAGAAGAACTACTGGCAAAGATGAGAGCTTTAGACGCTTCTGATTTACATTTAAAGGTCGGCAATGCACCCTTTTTTAGAATATATGGAAAATTAGAGCCAGCTACTGAAACTAGTATTACAACTGAACAGATGGAAGCAGCTGTTGAATTTTTGTTGGATGTTGAGCAAAGAAACCAGTTGAGCATAAAAAAGGAAGTTGATACAGCTGTTGAGTTTTCTAATCTCGGACGGTTTCGAGTGAATATTTTTAAGGAAAAGGGTGATTTTGCCATTTCAATCCGGCGAGTTTATTCTCAGGTGCCCTCCATTGAAGAGCTGAACTTGCCTGAAGTAGTTAAGAAGCTGGCAGATGAACCTCGGGGATTAATTTTAGTTACTGGTACTGCAGGTAGTGGAAAAACAACTACCATTGCGGCAATGATTGAGTATATAAACCAAACACGAAGGGCAAACATTATTACTATTGAAGATCCTATTGAGGTAATTTTTAAGGACAATAAGAGCCTTATTCACCAGCGTGAACTAGGTATAGACACTGATACTTATGCTGATGCCCTGCGCCATGTTGTTAGGCAGGACCCGGATGTTATTTTTATCGGCGAGATGAGAGACCTAGAAACGGTAGCCGCTGCTATTTCAGCAGCTGAGACTGGACACCTTGTTTTTTCTACCCTTCACACCATTGATGCAACTGAAACTATAAACCGAGTCATTGATTTTTTCCCTCCACATCAACAACGGCAGGCCAGAATTAGTTTTGCTTCTACCTTGAAAGGAATAATTTCTCAAAGGCTTTTGCCTAAAGTTGGTGTGGGGCTAGTTCCGGCAGTTGAGGTTTTGATTAATACTGCCACTACTAAAGAATATATCTTGAATCCAGATGAAACTTATAAAGTTAAAGAAGCTATTGAAGAAGGTGCTTACTATGGAATGCAGACATTTGAACAAAGCTTAGCCCGTCTTTATCAAGAAGGCAAAGTTACTATGGAAGATGCTGCTCAGATGGCCGCTAACCCTCAAGACTTTATGATTCGTCTCAAACAAATGGGCCTTTACTATTAGGGATTTTAAAAATTAAAAAAAGTTAAGTTTTTTTAAATTTTCCTTCGTGCCTTTTTCTAAAAGGAGTTTAAAATTTTAGAAAATCATTTTAAAATTTTATTTATTTAGAGTTTTATTTATTAATTTAAACTATACGAGATTGCTTTTTAATTTGAGCTTTTCTTAAGGTTATCATAAGTTTTGTAAGGAGACAGCTCGATGAATTTAGCTAAAGCTCAGAACTGGTTAGTAATCGGGATTCCAAGGAATTGGGAAAGAGCTTTCTCACATCCTGTGCCGCTTTGGGGATTGAGAAAGCGCTATAAAGTTGAGTTTCAAGCTATGCTGTCTGGCGATGTTTTGTGGTTATACGCTACTAAGCCGGTAGGCGGAATAATTGGGGTTGGATTTGTAAAAGATAAGTATATTGACCCTGTCAATTTAGCCTTTGAAGAAGAACTTTTAAAGAAGGAAGTTATTTGGCCGCTGAGGTTTAGGATTCAGGTTTTGAAAGTTTTACCACTTGATCGCTGGCGAAGCGACTGTTTAAAAATCAACGATTTCAATCTTTTCTGGCAGCAGGGCTTTCATCTTTTGAAGAGCGAACAAGTTGTTGAGCTACAAAAAAGAGCACAGAAAGTTTTTGATTTGCTGGAAATCGAAGAAGTTTATACTGGAGCTACTATTACTCAAACGGGCTATCGTGCAGGGGAGCAAATTGGCATTTACTCGCAGTCTAAAAGTTTTGCCGCTTTTTCACATCGGGATATTCAAGAATTTTTAGCTGAGATTGGCAAGTTGCAGTTTTACTACTCAGAAATCGAATATTCTTTGGATTTGCCAGGGGAGAAAGAAAGTCTTGATGTCGTTTGGAAAAGAGAAATTGATGGAGTTCCAACATTTGCTTTTGAGATTGAGCTATCAGGGATGCTGGAAAGGGCGATTGAGAGACTAAAGTTTGCCTTTAAGAGGTGGAATTCTCAGCCTCGCCTGATAGTTGGCAACGAATCTTTAACCAGAGCAAATAATATCTTATCCGTAAGCGAACGTGACTTTTCTTCCCAGCTTAAAATTTATGAACCAAGGCAAATTTGGGATTTATTGAATAAAAAGCGCGAGCTAAAAAGATTAGAAGGAAATCTTTGCTTGTATTGAGAATAGATTTTAGGGTTCTGATTGCAAACTGGTGATATTTTTAGAGAAACTTTTTTTTGATAGCTTTGGGTTCAGTTCAAGCGATTTTGGTTCAAAAATTTAAAGGGTTAAAAATGAGTTTTGAAAATTTGGCTGTTTTTTTAAGTTAAGCTACTGAAGTTTGTATTTTTTTCTTACGGATTATCAAAATGTTAGTTTTTTTGGATTTTATAGGGGAAGCGGTTTGTCATCAAGCATTAGAAAGAAGTTTTCTGATAAGCGGGAAACCATTATTGGTTTGTGCTCGCTGCTCAGGCCTTTATATTTCTTTTTTATTTGCCTTTATTATATTTCTCAAGCAAACCCAAAAAGAATACCAGCCTAAAAAGGATTTTATTTTAGCTTTAGTGTTGGTTTTTCCTCTAGCTGTTGATGGAGTCCTTTCTTACTTTGGTTTTTGGCAAACCAATAACTACTTCAGATGGGTAACGGGCGTCATGGCTGGTTTTTCTTTTGCCTTGTTTTTATTGCCTCCCCGTTTAAAAGATTTTAGTTTTAACTCAAAATTTCTGCTCTATCTTTTTAACCGGGCAAAAGTGTTTGGAGTGGTCTTTATTTTACTTCTGATGCTCAGATTTTCAGGCCAATATTATCTGGAGAATTTTTTAATTGCTTCAGGGATATTTATTTTGTTTCTCCTTATCAATTATTTTTGGTTGGATTTTATTTTCAAAAAAAGAAAGCGGAATTTCGGAGCTTTTCTGGTTGCTGCTCTTCTGTCTGTTGGTGAACTTGCTTTGCTTAGTTATCTCCATATTTTTTGAGGTTTTTTTAGTTGGGGAAAGGTGCTAAAATCGTTAATAAAAGTGGAAGGTAGTCCTTTTACGGAAAGGAGTTTAAGTGAGTTATTCAACTAAAGAACAGATAAGAGTGGTGGTTTATACTCAGAGTTGTCGCTTGGAAGGCGATATTTATGTTTATCCGGGAAGCCGCTTAACTGATATGTTAAATGTTAAAGCTAAGGATTTTTTGGCTCTAACCAACGTTGTTATTAAAGATTTAAAAGAAGACAATATTTTACAGCAAGCTAACTTTGTCGCCGTTTCGCGAGATTCAATTGTCGCTGTAGCTCCAATTGAATCTTTAGGTAAAGATTTAATGGTAGAATAAAATTAGCGGGGGTTAATTAGGTGGCTAAAGATTGTTGGGACTTAAAACACTGCCCGGCGAGTCATTATATGAACTGCGAAGCTTATAGAGCTAGGTTGAGTTGTTGGGAAGGGAAAAATGGTTGTCTTTGCCACGTTTATCCTTCTTGTGATGATTGCTATATTTTCCAGCTTCACCTTGATGATTTAAAGAACAAGGAAGCAAATTAAGCAGGCGTTTTTAAAACTGTCACGGGCAGGAGTTAAAATTATTTTGGTGATGGAAAATGAGTGCTAGCAAACCTCTTGCGCTTTTAAGCTTTGAAGAAAGCTTGCTGGAGGAAGAAGCTAAAAAGGCTCGTCAGAGTGGTTATCCTAAAGAAGTAATTTCTAAAACTAAAGAGATAGTTTTGAGGCGACTGAAGGACGAGAGCCGACCACAAGTTAAAAATGTATCCGCTTTTTTTCAAAGTATATTAGTCAGGGTTTTGTGGAGTCTAAAGGAAACTCCGAAGAGCCGAGAAAACTTTCGGAAGATAAAAAATAGAATTTTATTGCAAAGCATTAAGAGAGAAATGAAAAAAGCAGGGTTTAGCGAACGCGAAATAACCGAAAAGATCAGGAAAGAACTGCATTTGGATTTAAGTCTGACAGAAAGCAATTAATTTAAACTAAAATTTCTTTATGGCGCTTTTTCATTACTTCCGAGTTTTAGAAGGAGAAGAAAAACCTTTTTATTGTCGGCTTAAAGAGCAGAAAATTGGTTGCTCGAGCTTCGACGCTTTTTCTTTTGATGAGCTTCTAATCCTTCACCAGGAAAATATGCGAAGTTTCAGAGCAGGAAAAAATTTAGAAAAAAAAGGCTTAAACTTGCTTGAACTGAAAGCTGAAATTATTCAAAGAGTTCTTTCGAAATGTTCTCTCTGCGCCCATCAGTGTGGAGCGGATCGTTTTAGTGGCGAGCTTGGTTTTTGTAAAGTTTCCTTAGCTTCCCATTTCTCCAGCGAGTTCCTCCATTTAGGAGAAGAACCAGAACTGGTGCCTTCCCACACCATTTTTTTTAATGGTTGCACGATGAAGTGCGTTTACTGCCAGAACTGGGATATTGCTACTGCTCCTGAAAGTGGTTGGTTAGCTACTCCTGAAAGATTGGCTTATTTAATTGTCGAAAGGGAGAAAGAAGGAGCCAGGAATGTTAACTTTGTTGGAGGTGAACCAACACCCCATTTAAGGACTATCTTAAAAACTCTATTAATGCTCGACTCCAAGCTTCCAATAATTTGGAATTCTAACCAGTATTATTCCCAATTGACAGCTGAGATTTTGGAGGGAGTGATTGATCTTTATCTTGCTGATTTTCGATATGGCAACGATGAGTGTGCTCTAAAATATTCAAAGGTAAAGAAATATTTTTCTGTGGTTAGCCAGAATTTCCTTTTAGCTTTTGAGCAAGCCGACGTTATTCTTCGCCACCTGGTTTTGCCTGGCCATCTTAAGTGTTGTACTGAACCAATTATGAAGTGGGTAAGTGAAAATTTGCCTGGAGTTTATTTTAACTTGATGTTTCAGTACTATCCAGCCTATCGGGCTTCACTTTACCCAGAGATAAATCGGCGGTTGACTTTAGAGGAGCGAACCGAGGCTCTTGCGCTTGCTCGAAATTATCGTCTTATGATAAGCTAAGAAAATGAGAGAGCAAAAAAATAGGAAGTTTAACAAATATCTTCTGATTTTATTTTTGTTAATTTTCACTTTACCTTCTTGCACTACTTTACGGCAAGCCGAAAATTTTCCTCAATCAAACACTGTGAAAGCACCAGCGGCTTCTGACCGTAGCGGATTGGAGGTTGCTGGGTCCCCTGAAAAATCTTATACACAGGAAAGCGAAGTTGGAGAGAAAGAAGTTCGCTACTTGATTAAAAATCGAACGATTTCCCTTGAAGTTAAAGAGGTAAAAGTAGCAGCTGGAAGGGTTGAGGAGCTGGCAAAAAAATATGGTGGCTATGTTTCTTCGCAAAATCTTTCAGTTTCCTATCCCTCACCGGAGGAACCAGTCCCCTTAGCAAAAACCGAAACCGTAGCTGGCAAAGACTTTCTTCAAGGTTTCGTTGAGGCCAGGGTACCAGTTAACAATTTTGATAAGTTTAGTCGGGAAGTTAAGAAAATTGGTCGAGTGCTCGATGATGTGATTAGCACTCAAGAGGTTACTCAAGAGTATGTCGACCTTAAGGCTCGACTGAAAAACCTGGAAAAGCAAGAGGTTCAGTACTTAAAGATTCTTGAAAGAAGCGGAAAAATAGCAGATATTTTAGCAGTTGAAAAAGAACTTGAGCGAGTCAGGAGCGAGATTGAAAGCCTGAAGTCTCAACAGATGATTTTGGAAAAGAGCATCGAAATGGCTTCAGTGCGGGTGGAACTTAAGAAAGAGCAAGGCGTCATCGCCCCTCCTTCAACTGGTTGGGGCTTTAAAGAAGCCTGGCAACAAGCAGTTAGAAATTTTGTTAGCTCAATTAATTCTATAATCATTTTTAGTGGCGGGTTTTTACCTTATTTAATAGCCTTAGTAATTTTGTATTACTTA
>FMSI01045816.1_pt1 | contig 28064 bp, 27 predicted proteins | sample 1504471 | NCBI WGS metagenome assembly FMSI01 (sample SAMEA4475357, study PRJEB15587) | soil metagenome | biome: Soil; feature: Field | place: India | collected 2015-03-11 | depth 0 m
CTTCTTTTCATAGGGCCAATGGAAATAGAAAGATTTCCTATCCCCTCCCATGTAGTTGGGGTCACCAGTGAGAAGAAAATTTATTCCAAAGAAGGAAAAAGCAGTTAAAGCAACTATCAAAAATAAAAGGATTGAGTAAAAAAACTCTTTCTTGAAAAAATAAAAAAGAGCGAAGAATCCTGCAAAAATTACCAATGGAGGCTTTGCAAATGTAGCAATACCAAAAATAATGGCTGATATAAAATCAGAGCTTTTGTCCACTAAAAATTTGTAAGGGAGGAACTGGGGATTTGTGAATTTATAAAGCCAGAAAAATAAAGCAAGGAATATGAGGGAAAACAAAAAGAGTTCGGATGTCATCCACCAGAAATATATCCAGCAAACAGATGCAAATACAAATGTTATAGAGATGAGGGAGGATGAGCCAAAATCTTTAAGGAAAAGGTATCCTGCTGTAAGAGCAAGAAAAATAAGAAGGGAATGAAAGACAAAGAACCCTTTGTATCCAAAAATTGCAAAAAATGGAGAGACAAAAAGGGGATATGCAAAGGATTTAGCATAGAATAATCTACCCTCTTTACCCTTTTTAAGAAACAAACCCTGGGGACCAACAGGAAATTTCTCATATACCCTTACGAGATCATCTTTTGTGTAGAGTAAATCACCATCATGGGCAATGCTCATAGCCATTGTAAAATAGGTAGCCTCATCAGACATAAACCCGCCTCTTCTCATCCTTGCCATATCGCTTGTGAGGGAGAAGATTAAAATTCCGAAAGATATAAAAAGAATCGGCAGATAATCTCTTCTCATTGCGAATCCTCAAGAAAAACTTCCAAAAAAGAAAACTCTTTAAGAATCATATTAAAATTTATCATCCCTTCAGTAAAAGTCAAGTTTTTTCGCTGAGCGGAGGAGGAATTCATGGCATTTTATTTTTGGACTTGACAAAAGGGAAAAATTTTTTTAAAATTGACTATTCGAACAAAATGGTCAAAATAAACAAAAAAGATATTGTAAGAGAAAAGATAATTGAGACAGCAAGAGGTATTTTTTCAAAAATTGGTTTCAGAAAAACAACAATGATTGATATTGCAAAGGCTCTCTACAAAGCAAAAAGTTCCCTTTATCATTATTTCAGAAGTAAAGAGGAAATCCTTAAAGCTGTTGTGGAGAAGGAAGGAGAGATTTTCAAGAAAAAACTTGAGGAGGTTTTAAATAACACTGAAGACCCAAAGGAAAAACTTGTCCTCTACTCTAAAACAAGAATGAAAACCTTTAATGCTCTGGCAAATTTTTATACTGCCTTTAAGGACGATTACCTTGAGAATTATGGTTTTGTTCAGAAGCTGAGAAGGGATTATGATAGGTTTGAGTTTGAGACCATTAAAGGTATCTTAGAGGATGGAAATAGAAAAGGAGTTTTCAGAGTTGAAGACCCGGAACTAACTTCTTGGGCAATTATTACTGCCATGAAGGGGCTTGAGTATCCCTGGGCTGTATCTGAGGACCCTTCAAAAATTGATAGAGATATCGATGCCCTTCTCGGTGTTCTTTTCCATGGTATTTTGAAAAGATGATTTTAAGGAGATAGAAAGTGGAAAGGTTTTATAATTTTCTTATTAAGTTCAGATGGGTAGTAATAATAGTTATTCTTGGTGTAACATTATTTTTCGGCTATCAGATTAAAAATCTCAAAATTAATCCTGATTTAGTAACATATCTTCCGAAATCGGATCCAGCAGTAAAACTTGCAGACTACATCGGAGAGGAGTTCGGAGGAAGTTTTCTTGCTATTTCTGCCATAGAAACTGAGAATGTTTTCATAAAGGAGAATATTGAGAAAATTAACGAGTTGACCAGCAAGTTGAAATTACTTGATGGAGTCGAGTTTGTTATAAGTTTAACAGACATTATTGACATAAAAAAGAGTGAAGAGGGAATTGAAATTGGAAAATTGATAGATGAATACAATCTTCCTGCTACACAGGAGGAACTTAAAAAGTTAAGAGATTACACCTTTTCAAAGAAAAGGTACAGGGGCAGGATTGTATCCAGCGATGGAAAGTCAACCCTTATAATTGTCTCTATTTCAAAGGAAGTAGACAGAAGAAAGGTAACAAAGGAGGTCAGAGAAATAATTTCAAAATCAGAGGTAAAAGGAGATGTTTACTTTGGTGGTCTTCCTTTCCAGCTGGCTGAGATTGGCGATTTCATCATAAAAGACTTAAAGCTTCTGACACCCCTTGTCGGACTGATTATAATAATTACTCTCTATTTAAACTTCTTGACTTTAAGGGGAGTCTCCCTTCCATTGATTTCTGTTCTCATAAGCACTATCTGGACCCTTGGTTTGATGAGTTTATTTAAAGTTCCCTTGACAGTAATTTCCGATGCTATACCTGTCCTCCTTCTTGCCATTGGAAGTGCCTACAGTATTCATATGGTTAGTAAATTCGATGAGAGTATAAAAAAGGGCTTAAATTTTGGTGATGCATTTAAAGAGGTCTCCATTTCAATAATTCTTGCAGGACTTACCACTGTTGCAGGGTTCCTCTCTTTCATAGGTGGTTCCTATCTGACAGCGATAAGAGAATTCGGCCTTTTTTCTTCCCTGGGAGTTATAATTTCCCTTTTGCTATCAATAACACTGGTTCCTGTTCTACTTTCACTAATAAAGGTCAAAAAATATTCCTTCACTGAAAAATTTAAAATTCTTGATAAACTTGAAGGGGTCTCTTTATGGATATTAAAAAAAGAAAAAATCACCGTCGCTCTCTTTTTACTCATAATCATCGCCTCGGTCATCGGAACTTCTCTAATCCACAGAAAATCAAATATTGTTAGCTATTTTGATAAAGAAAGCCATATACAGAAAAGTGAAAAAATTCTTGAAAGAAAGTTTGGAGGCTCTATTCCAATTCACATTCTTGTTAAAGGAGACATTCAATCACCAGAGATTCTGAAAAAGATAAAGGATATGCAGAATTTTCTAAATGGCATCAGTTATGTTTCCAATTCTCACTCTATTGTTGACTACATTGAAGAGATGAATGACTTGATGGGTGAGGGCAAGAGAATTCCGGACACAAAGGAAAAGGTTCAGAATCTTCTTTTCCTTATCGAAGGAGAGGAGATTGTGGAACAGCTTTTAAATCATGATAAGACAGAAGCTCTCATACAGGCAACAATACCGAATCTTGATATTGATGAGATGAATAAACTTATAAAAATTATAGATGATTATATTGCAAAGATGAATGGTTCTGAAATAAATTTCTCTTTCACTGGCATGCCTTTGATTTACAGTCATCTCGACAGTTCCCTTTTAAAAAGTCAGATTACAAGCCTCTCCATTGCATTAGTTCTTGTTTTTCTTTGCCTTGTTGCTTTATTAAGCTCCGCCAGTGGGGGGCTCATAGGTTTGATACCTATTATCTTTACCCTCTTCATTATTTTCGGTGTTATGGGATTTGCAAGCATACCCCTCGACATTGCAACTGTTCTTGTAGGAAGTGTTTCCATAGGAATTGGGATTGACTACTCAATTCATTTTTTAAACAGATACAGATTCGAAATTCAAAAAAAATCATCGAAAATTGAAGCTCTCCATTCAACCCTAACAACGACAGGAAAAGCTATCACAACAAACATGATAACAGTTGCCTTTGGATTTCTTGTTCTTATATTTGCAAATTTAATTCCTTTAAGAAGATTCGGCCTTCTTGTGGCAATAACAATGTTAAGTTCAGGGGTGGGAGCTTTAACTCTTCTACCCGCTGTTATTCTTCTTACAAAGGCAAAAATTATTAAAAATAAAAATTCCATGTCAGGAGGTAAAAATGAAGCTTCTTAAATTTATTTTACTGGGAATTTTGATGGTTAACTTTTTAGTTTTGTCTCAAGAGACCGAACTAACCCCTTCCCAGATTCTTGAAAAGGTCGATGACACTCTGAATGCTCCAAAAGATAAGGATGTAAAAACCAAGCTAACGATTATTGATAAAAAAGGAAGAAAAGAGGAAAGGGAAATGATAATGCTCCAGAAGGGGAGCAACAAAAGGCTTGTGAAATTTCTCTCTCCTGCTGAGCACAAAGGGATCGGCTTCCTTTCCCTTCCCAATGAGGTAATGTATCTTTATTTACCTGCTTTCGCAAAAACAAGAAGAATTGCATCCCATGTAAAGAACACAAAGTTTGCGGGAACTGATTTTACATATGAAGATATGGAAGCTAAAAGATACTCTGAGGGATGGGTTCCAGAATTCTTGAGAACCGAGGATAATCAATATGTCCTTCTTCTAAAACCAAAGCCAGAAACTAAAACTCAGTATTCAAAAATGATTATGTGGGTAAGGAGTGAAAATTTCTATCCTTCAAAGGTTGAACTTTACGATAAAGGAGATAAACTTTATAAAGTAATTAAAATGGGGAGAATAGAAAAAATTGGAAACTACTGGATAAGTAAGGAACTTCAAATGGAGGATTTAAAGGAGGGAAGAAAATCAATTATGGAAACAATTGAAATAAAGCTTGATTCAAATTTATCAGATGAACTTTTCACAGAAAGATATCTGATGAGATAGGAGGAGAATTATGAGAAGGTTTTTAATCCCATTTATGAGCTTTTTCCTTCTAACCTTAAATTTTGCTGAAGAATCAGGAAATGGCTTAAAGTGGAGTGGATATTTACAAATTGATCACAGATTTTTCACAAAAAATGGAGATTTCTCTTTCAAAGAGTACAGGCTCGATTTACAGAGCGAATACGAAACATCTGAGAATTCCAAATTCTTCAGCGATATCTGGGTAAAATCCCTCGGATTCCATTCAGTTTCTTCAAGCTCTGACCTTTTTTTCAAAGAAAAAATATCTCCTGTTGATTTTGAGATAAGGGAGGCTTATCTGGATATTTATGGATTTCTTACAAAAAATCTTGACATAAGAATCGGAAGACAGAGGATCGCATGGGGAACAGCGGATAAAATAAACCCAACTGATAATATAAATCCAGATGATTTTGAGGACATATGGGATATAGGAAGACATATTGGCTCAGATGGAATAAAAGCAACTTATTATCTCGGAAACTTTACAATTCAGGGAGTTTTTGTTCCAAATTTTACTCCCGCAGTTCTTCCACTTCCACAATGGTCCTCTGTTTTAATCCTTCCTGTCCAAATAATGGATGCTGGCGCAGAATTCAAACTGAGAAATGTTCAGGACAGGATAATAATGCCAAAAAATAATATAAAAGAGAATATGATTGCGGGAATCAAAGTTTCAACAAACCTTGCAGGATACGATTTTTCATTGAGTTATCTTTACGGAAGAGATGATCTCCCCATTATAAACTATCTCAAAATAGAGAATATAACATTTGCAAAGGAAATAGATGTTGTTACGAATCTGATATATCCAAGGATGAAAGTTTTAGGTGCTGATTTTTCTGGCTCAATCGGAGATATAGGGATCTGGGGAGAAGCGGGATTCTTTTTCCCCGAGGAAGTTATGCTTAAGACTTCTTATTTAGGACTTTACACAATTGAATCAACTGCTTTAAGCGATAGTCCTTATCTAAAATATACCCTCGGAATGGATTACACTTTCAAAAACGGTATTTATATTAACACGCAGTTTGTTCACGGCTTTGTCCACGAAAGGGGAAGAAAAAATCTTGAAGATTATCTGACCATGCAACTTGAATGGAAACTATTCCACGAAAAACTAAAGCTTGTTCCCCTCTCTGGAGCAATTGAATTTAAAGATAAAAATAACTATGCAATAATTTATTATCCATCTTTCGAATACAAGCCATTCGATAATATATCAATAACTCTTGGCTTAAGGACAATAAGTAGTAAAGGTTCAACAAATTTTGGAAGATTGAAGGATATGGATGAAATTCTTGTAAAGGCAAAGTATAGCTTTTAAAAAGTTTAGCTTCTCAAAAACTTATAAACTTTACGAAAATCTCAACTTGTTAGTAGTGAGATTATATCTTCTGGAATAGTAGCTACTTTTCCATTTTTATCAGTGGCAACATGAAGAGAATACCCTTCAGCGTGTAGATTTCCATCCTCAGCGATGAGCTGGTAAGAAAATTTAACTTTTTTCCCGTTTATCTCCTCAAGTTTGGTCCTGATTTTAAATTTCTGGTCATAAAATAATGGCTTTCTGTACCTACAGTAGACCTCTACCACAACAAGATAAAAACCCTTCTTTTCAATCTCTGAATAGGGAAGTCCTTTCCTTCTGCAGAATTCAGTTCTTCCAATTTCAAACCAGAGGAAATAGGAGGAGTGATGGGCTACACCCATCTGGTCTGTTTCTGCATATCTAACCCTCTCTTCTACAGCAACAGAGTCCATCAATTAATCCCAGATTCTCGGTAGTTTTGAAAGCTCCTCATTGTAATATTTTCTATAAAGAATTTCCCATTCCCTGCTTCCCTCAACAACTGCTTTTTTCTGAGATTCGATCTTTTTAATTGCAGATTTGGAAATTTTATCAAATTCACTGAGTACTGTTTCTATTGTCCTCACTATTGTATGCCTTATTTCTCCCGCATCTTCAAGAAAATCAACATTATTGTCAGCAAGAAGAAAATTAGTTATAACCTTTGCAAGGTAGTTTATTTTTTCTTTTGAGAGTCTTTGCATCATAGGACTATCTTCCTTTCCTTAGCAAGTCTTTGTTTGATCATTCTGAAAATTGTCTGATACTCAATGTTTCCTTTTCGGATTTCCTCCGAATACCTGTTCAGTATCTCCCTCACCTCTTCATCTAGCTTGTCTTCTTGAGAGAAATCATCGGTAAGAATCTTAGAAATACTTTCTACAAGTGCTTCTTTATCGAGGGTTGTAATCCTGTTCTCTTTTAATAAAGTTTTTACTATTTCGAATGCCAAAAAATCTATTTCACTCTTTGATAACCTCATAAATTAATTTTTATCACAATTGTGGAAATTTTTCAACAATCTTATAAAGTGTTGATTTTCCTAAATTTTAATGAGTTAACCTTAAAAAAGCAAATAAATACTGGGTAACCAATGACCAAAGTCCAAGAACCAATGCTTCACACTACAAAATACTGGCTTCGGAAGATGAAATTCTTTCATTTTGCATTTTAAAATCTTCAATTTCCAATGCTCTTTCCTCGAGTATTTAAAAATTGGTAATTGGAGCTAAAATAGCTTTAGCAAAAGGTCAAGGAGTGTCTCCCCTTTATTCTCCTCATTTATTAAACCTGCAGAAAGGTAGTTAACATCCCTTTCAAATTCTTTAAATACTCTTTTTGTTTTCTTTTCTTGAAGACTTTTATACATTAATAGCTTATCTCTATCAACCCAGATTCCAGAACATCCATTACAGTAATCAAGTAAAATCTCTTCTGAAAAATATGAAGTTTTCATTTTTACCATTGGAATTCTGCAGACAGGACAAAGGATTTTATCTTTTTCCTCAGAAACCTTTGAAGACAAATCAGCTACAACCCTTTCAGACTCCTTAAAATTGATCTGATAAAGCTCAAACTGGTCAAACCATAATCCACAACCAGAGGGACATCTGTCTATCCTTATGATAATTCCATATTTATTAGGAACTTCAATCTTTTCCAGAAAGCCCTCGCAAATCGGGCATATTCTCTTTTCCATTCTTTAATTTTACCAGTTTTTTGAGAATAAAAAAAATTTGACTTTAAGAGAATAAAGGTCTATAACTTTGATTTGAAATTAGTCGTAGAAAATGTTGGAGGACAAGATGAAAAAGGGTTTAAAAATTTTATTTTGGATTTTACTTCTTTCAATTTTTGTTTTCTACTTTCAGTTATTTTCCATAACAGTCCCAAAGCCAAAAGATATTCTTGGACATGAAATAGGAGAGGATTATTTTCTTGCGTCTTACGAGGAAGCGATAAAATATTTAAAAGTCCTCGATGAAGCAACTGATAGAATGGTCCTTCTAAATATGGGAAAATCAACTCTCGGAAGAGACATGCTTTATGCTGTAATTTCATCGGAAGAAAATATTAAAAATCTTAATCGATATAAAGATATTGCAAGAAAACTTTCCCTTTGTGAAGTTTCTCCTGAAGAGGCAAAAAAACTCGCAAAGGAAGGGAAGGCTATTGTTTACATAGATGGAGGTCTCCACGCCACCGAATGTGCCCCAGCCCAGCATAATATAGAATTGATTTACCAGCTTGTGAGCTCAGAAGATCCTGAAATTTCATCCATAAGAGATAATGTAATTACTCTTGTTGTATTTCCGAATCCTGACGGAATGACAATAGTTGCAGACTGGTACAGGAGGAATCTTGGAACGCCCTTTGAGGTCTCTCCTCTACCTTGGCTTTATCACAAATATGTCGGTCATGACAACAATCGAGACTCCTACATGGCAAACACCATCGAGATTCAGAATCTAAGCAAAATCCTTCACCATGAATGGTTCCCCCAAATTCTTTTAAATCATCATCAGACTGCTCCCTTTCCAGCAAGGATATGGATCCCGCCCAACTCTGAACCCACAAATCCCAATGTTCATCCTCTCATAATAAGATGGCAAAATTTAATTGGTTCAAGAATGGGCGCTGAGTTTGATAAGGAAGGAAAGGATGGGGCAATTTCAAGGGTTCATTTTGACACATGGTATCCAGGCTATGTCACTCAAGTAGTTGATTCCCACAATATAATTTCACTATTAACCGAGACAGCTTTATACAGATATGCTACCCCTCGTTTCTATACAGTCAAAGATTTTCCTGGAGAATACAAGGATCTCACAATATCTGCCTTTTACCCGTCTCCATGGAAGGGAGGATGGTGGAGGCTAAGGGATGCGGTAGAATATGTTCTAACGTCATCCAGAGCAGTTTTGAAAACAGCAAGAGACCATAAAGAGGAACTTTTGTATAACATATATAAAATGGGTAAAGATGTAATTGAAAAATTCAAGAAAGAACCTCCTTATGGCTGGATTGTTCCAGAGGAGCAAAGGGATTATCCAACTGCGATTCTTATGCTTCAAAGGCTTCAGCTCTTGGGAGTTAAAATCTACAGAGCTAACGAACCATTTGTTTCCGATGGGATTAAATATCCATCTGGAACATTCATCATATCATCTTCTCAACCCTACGGTCTATATGTAAAAAACATTCTTGAAATTCAAAAATATCCTGATTTAAAGAAATATCCTTCCCTCTGGCAGGGTATTGTGGAACCCAAAAAATTCGATGGTTCCCCTCTCAGAAGTTATGATGTCACAGGATGGACACTGAGCCTCCACATGGGAGTTAAAGCAGTTGCTGTGAATACTCCTTTAAAAGTAAATATGTCTCCTGTCAAGGAAGTTACTCCAAGATCAGGAAAGGTGGGTGAACCAGGAAATTTCTATATATTAAATCATTCTGTAAATAACTCTTTTAAAGCTATGAATAGAATACTTAAAAAAGGCGGAGAGGTTCTCTGGACTAAAAAAGAAATTCAATTGAACGAAAAAAAATACCCAGAAGGGACAATTCTAATTCCATCGGGCTCAGTAAAAAGAAGTTTGATGGAAGAGATTGCAAAGGAGTTATCTTTAAACATAGAAACAACAAAGGAAAGAGTGAATGGAAACTCCACCATGAAAATCAGGAAGGGAAGGATTGGGCTCTATCAATCATGGACGGCAAATATTGATGAGGGATGGACACGCTGGGTTATTGAACAGTTTGAATTTCCATATGAGAGTATTCACAACAGTGATGTTAAAGCTGGAAGTCTCAATGACAGATTCGATATTATAATAATTCCATCCGAGGATCCCAACTCAATAATTGAAGGACACAAACCAGGAACAATGCCTCCTGAATTTGTTGGAGGGATTGGAGAAATTGGGATTATAAACTTGAAAGATTTTGTAGAGAGAGGAGGTAAACTTATTGCAATTGGAGATTCCTGTGACTTTGCAATAGATATTTTAAAACTCCCTGTGATAAATATCCTGAAAGATGTAAAACCTGATGATTTTTACTGTTCAGGCTCTATTTTGAGAGTAGAATGCGACACAAGCAATCCAATTGCCTATGGAATGGAAAATGAGAGTTCATCATTTTTTGAGTATTCTCCTGCCTTTACAGTTATACCATCTTATGGAAAGGATGGAACAGCAAAATCAGTTGTAAAATATCCTGAAGACTCAATATTATTGAGTGGTTATATCCATGGAGAAAAGATGATCTTCAATAAATCTACTCTTGTAGAGGCTGATTGCAAAAAAGGGAAAGCGGTTTTGTATGGATTGAGTGTTATCCACAGAGGTCAGACTCACCAGACCTTCAAGCTTCTCTTCAATTCCCTTTATTTGTTCTGAAAAAATTTAAAGAAAATTGATTGAAATTCATATAGCAGTATTCCTATTCGGACTTGCAGGGCTTTTTGGAAAATTTATCTCTCTCAGCCCCATAATAATCGTCTTTGGAAGGGTAATTTTAGCCAGTGTTGCTCTATTTTTAACCCTTAAGTTTTTAAAAATATCTCTATTTCCTGATGGAATTCCATTTTTACTACTTTTTCTTCTCGGCTCTATCCTTGCCACTCACTGGGCAACTTTCTTTCGTTCCATTCAGATCTCTACAGTAGCAATAGGTCTTCTCTCTTACTCCTCCTTCCCCATCTTCACAGTACTCCTTGAACCTCTTTTTTTCAGGGAAAAGTTTAGCAAGACAAACTTTTTGCTCTCCGTTCTTGCTTTTTCAGGAATCGGAATTTTAATTCCTGAATTGGAAATTAAAAATAAAGTCACTCAGGGAATTATTTTGGGGCTCATCTCAGGTCTAACATTTTCCATTCTTTCAATTTTTAACAGGAAACTCTCCCAGAAATACTCAAGTTTATTAATAACATTTTACGAAGACTGGTCCGCTTCCCTGATTCTTTTTCCAATAGTCATCTTTCAAAAATCTGTGATAATAAGCAGACAAGAGATTTTACTCCTTGTCTTTCTCGGAATTTTTTGCACAGCTCTTGCCCACACTCTCTTTGTAAAAGGAATGAGGAATGTAAAAACTCAGATTGCAAGCATTATTGCCACTCTCGAACCTGTTTATGGCATTCTCCTCGCCTTTATTTTACTCAGAGAAATCCCATCTTTAAGGACTATTCTTGGTGGAACACTAATAATGGGGGCAACTATTATTGTCAGTGCCAGAAAGGAGTATTAGAACTGGATAAATCTGAAACAAAAATTTATAATTTAATCTGGAGGTAAAAATGGCAATTGCCCTTGTAAGTGTTTTTCCAATTGGTGAAGGAACAAGTTTGAGTCGCTTTGTTGCAGAAAGTGTAAAGGCTATAAAGGAAATGAAAGAAATAAATTTTAAAATAACAGGAATGGGAACAATTATTGAGGGAGAAATCGATCATATTTTCGAAGCTTTAAAATTAATGCATCTTTCACAGATAAAGGCGGGAGCAAAGAGGGTTTACATGTCGATCACAATAGACGACAGAAGAGATAAGATTTCAACTGCGAAAAGGAAAGTTGAATCCGTGAAGGAAAAAATTAAATAATGAAGTATATTTTTGGGCCTGTTTTCTCAAGAAGGTTGGGATTATCCCTTGGTGTTGATCTTCTTCCAGATAAGATCTGCACCTATGATTGCATTTATTGTGAATGTGGAAGGACTGTTTTGAAAACTGAAGAGATAAAAGAGTGGGTTCCTGCGGATGAGGTTATAAAGGAGATTGAAGATTATCTTGAAGAAAATTCTTCCATCGATTTTATTACTTTAACAGGCTCTGGAGAGCCAACCCTTCACAGTAAAATCGGGTTTATTATAGAAGGAATTAAGAAGACAACATCAATACCTGTTGCAGTTTTAACGAACGGTTCTCTTCTTTACAGGAAAGAAGTGAGAGAAGCATTGAAAAAAGCTGATGTGATTCTACCCACCTTAAATGCTGTCTCAGAAAAAGTTTTCAAAGCTATAAATAGACCCTTTCATGCCCTTACTTCACAAAAAATAATTGAAGGTTTGATTGCCTTAAGAAATGATTATAAAGGGAAAATATGGCTTGAGGTTGTAATTGTAAAGGGACTGAACGACTCACCTGAAGAGATTCTGAAACTAAAAGAAGTTATTGAAAAAATAAATCCTGACAAAATTCATCTAAACACAGTTGTGAGACCTCCTTCAGAGGATTGGGCAAGACCTCTTTCCTACGAAGAAATGGAAAAAACAAGAGAAATTTTAGGAGGGAAAGCAGAGATAATAATGCCGAAAAAAGAAAGAGAGAAGAAAATTGAAAAAACAGACATTGAAGAGAAAATTGAGGAGATGGCAAAAAGAAGACCTGTGACCTTAGAGGAGCTCTTAAATATATTCAGTGTTGATAAGGAAGAAATTTCAGAAATTTTGAATTCTCTTCTGAAAAAAAGGAAGATTAAAAAAGAAAATTTTGAAGGGAAAGATTTTTACATTTCAAGATAAACCAGCTAATCTTTTCTTTTTACAGTTACAGTAATCTTAATTTCAAATTTTGCAGTTTCTTTTCCTTTTAGCTCAATCTCAATTGGAATACTTACTTCCTTATTTTTCTCTTCAACAGTTCCTGTGCCCCCCATAGGTTGTAATGTTGGGATGGTATCTTCTTCACTAATTGAACCCTCCAGCGAAGAAAATCCCTCAAGAAATTTCTCTTCCACAGGTTTTGCTTCCGCGACTGTTTTCTCATAAGGTGCTGAAACCTTGGGAGTTGAGATAGGAGCTGTTTTAAAGGAGCCATTCTTATCTATTCTCTGGGAAATGCTCTTTATTGCCATTTCAGAGATCATGTTAAATGTCTCCATCACCCCGTCACCTCTTATCGCAATTGCAGGGAAAAACGGTACTTTAAGCTCATTAAGCTCCTTGTTGAGGAAAGTCAAATCATAAATTTCTTTTAAATCTCGCTTATTGAACTGAAAAACCAGAGGAATATCTTCAAATCTTATACCCTTTTCTCTGAGGTTGTTCTTGAGACTGTCCAGGCTTTCAAGATTTGAATCAAAGACATGCTTCTGAGAATCAGCAACAAAAACGACTGCATCAGCGCCATTAAGGACAAGTTTTCTTGTAGCTTCGTAAAAAACCTGTCCTGGAACTGTGTAAAGTTGAACTCTTACATTATACCCCCCTAGCTCTCCAAGTCTTATGGGGAGAAAATCAAAAAATAGTGTTCTGTCCCCTTCTGTGGACAGAGAAATCATCTTGCCTCTTGTGTAAGGATCAATATGGTCGTAGATAAATTTAAGATTGGTGGTTTTTCCTCCAAGTCCAGGTCCGTAGTAAACAATTTTTACAACAACTTCTTTGATTGCAGGATTTATTAAAACCATTTCAACACCCTTTCAAAGTATAACAGAACTTTTCTAAAAATCAACCTATAGCCCCTTCAATCTCAACCCTCTTTAACATTTTTTTCTTGAAAAAGATTCCATCAAAAAGCTCCTCATAGGAAAACTTCACTATTGCCCTGTTCCCTTTGCACTCAACAAATATTTCCTCATCAATTGGAAGGATTCCCATCTCATCTAACAAATTGTAGATCTGCTCCATAAGCTTATCCCGATTACATTCAACAGAGTTTCTTATAGAATCCATTATCTTTACATCTAAATCCTTATACCTTATGGAAATTGAAGCGAATCTGAATATAAGTAATCCAATATAAGCAACAATTAGAAGATAAATTAGAATTTTAATTAACCCACGCCCTCTCTCATTCCTTAACACTTATTCTACTCCTTTCGCTCCTCTTAACTTCAAGAAGAGCATCATCAACTTTTTTAATAAAATCAATAAAATTCATTACTCCTTTTGTCGATACAACACCCATTGAAACTGTAATTTTAAAGGTGCCTTTATCTGAAGGTAAAACAAGCTTTTCTATTGTCCTTTTGATTCTGTATCCAAGAAACCTTGCTCCTGAGATAGAAGTTTCTGGAAGAAGGACACAGAACTCATCTCCTCCAAATCTTGACACAATATCTTGGAACCTAACAGTCTCAAGGATTGCATAAGCTACACTCTTTAAAGCCTCATCCCCTGCAAGATGTCCATAATCATCATTTACATACTTGAAATTATCTATGTCGAGCATTATAAGGGACAATTCCCTCCCATACCTCGTTGCAATATGAAATTGCCTCCTCAATTCATCGTAAAAATATTCCTTGTTGTAAAGCCCTGTTAATGGGTCTGTAACAGCCATTCTGTAAAGCCTTTTGCTGAATTCCTGTTCAAGTTCATCCATAATCTCAAACTTAAGGACAGTGTCTCCAATCCTTATCCTGTCACCATTTTTCAATTCACCCTTTGTCGAAAATTTTTCATTAACATAAGTTCCATTTGTGCTCATAAGATCTTCATAAATTACTTTCTTATCACCACTCTCAGTTGGAACAAGGTATATAGCGAGATGATCTCTCGATACTTTTGAATCCCAGATCTGAAAATCGACATCTATACCCCTTCCAATTATCACCTTCTCCTTTTCTATGCAAAATTCCCTTCCAAAATCCCTATCCGTTCCTTTTAATATAATCAAAAAGTATCCTATATTCTTTCCCATGCACTGCGTCTTGGAAGGATCATTTTCTTTCATAATCTTCCGAAAAACTCCTTTTATAAAATTAAAATACTATAATCTCCCTCTGTCAAGTATTCGATATTGAATCGCCTCTGATATATGATAAGCCTCTATGTTCTCTCTTCCTTCAATGTCAGCAATTGTTCTTGCCACTTTTAATATTCTATCAAACGCCCTCGCTGACATACCATACCTTTGCATGGCTATTTCCATAAGCTCAAGGGATTTTGAATCCAATTTACAGAATTTTTTCAATTCTTTTGTTTCCATCTGTCCATTGCAGAAAATTTTTCTCCCTTTAAATCTGTTCCACTGAACCTCCCTTGTTTTGCAAACCCTGCTCCTTATACTTGAAGATGGCTCCTCTTCTCTTTCTGAGACCATATCTTCAAACTTCACTTTCGGAATTTCTATGTGAATATCAATCCTGTCAAGGAGGGGAAGTGTGATTTTTGAGTAATATCTCATTTTCTGGGCTGGAGAGCAATCGCCGTCCATTATACCTGTTGAATCTTCACATGGATTCATAGCAGTAACAAGCATAAATCTTGCCGGAAATGTCACTGAAATTCCAGCTCTCGAAATTGTAATCCTACCATCTTCAAGGGGTTGCCTCAAAGCCTCAAGAGTGCCCTTATCAAAAAGGGGCAATTCATCGAGGAATAGAACTCCATTATGAGCAAGGCTTATTTCTCCTGGTTTTGGCACATGTCCACCACCTACAAGGGCTATCTCAGTTGTTGTGTGATGGGGAGAACGGAAGGGTCTTTCCTTTATAACTCCATCCTTTGGATCAATCAAACCCGCTGATGAATAAATCTTTGTGAGTTCTATCATCTCCTCGAAGGTTAGAGGTGGCAGGACAGTAGGAATCCTTCTTGCAAGCATTGTTTTCCCTGTGCCTGGAGGTCCTACCATCAGGATATTATGTCCACCAGCAACAGCTATCTCAACTGCCCTCTTTCCATAATATTGTCCTTTAATCTCTGAGAAATCCACAGGATATTCCGGCTGATAATCATTTTTTGAAGCAGGGGGTTCCGGCTTTATTTCTATTTCTCCCCTTAGAAAATCTACCAGTTCTCCAAGATTCTCAACTCCATATATGGGTATATTTTCTACCAGAGAAGCCTCTCTCACATTTTCCTTTGGTAAAATAATTCCTTTCAAGCCACGCTCTTTCGCAAGGAAGGTCATTGCCAGAGAACCTTTTATCCCTCTAACTTTTCCGTCAAGGGATAATTCTCCTGAAATTATAAAATCCATTAATCTTTCTGATGGAAAAATTTGATGGAACGAAAGAAGACCAATGGCAATAGGAAGATCAAAGGATGAACCCTCCTTTTTTCTATCTGCTGGAGCAAGATTTATTGTGATCTTCCTTGCGGGCAACTCAAAACCACAACTTCTCAATGCTGACCTTACCCTCTCTTTACTCTCTTTAACTGCTGTATCAGGCAGCCCAACAGTAGAAAAGGATGGAATCCCGGGAAGGATATCAACTTCCACTTCCACAAGAAAAGCATCTATTCCAGAAAGGGAAGCTGAAAAAACTTTTGATGCCATTATTGTATGTAAATAACCAATCTTTTCCCTGGAGAGATTAGATTATCCTTTAAATTGTTCCATTCCTTAATTTTTTCCACCGAAGTATTGTATTTTAAAGCTATCCTGTAAAGAGTTTCTCCTCTCGTTACAACATGAACAATTCTTTCTGTAGAAGAACTTACATCTCTCCGGGAGGGAATCAGAAGTTTCATATCAGGTTTTATCCTGCTTGTGGTTAAAGAATTCACCTCTTTGAGAACATGGACAGAAACTCCATACTTTCTCCCTATGGATGAAAGCGTCTCACCTTTTTGAACAATGTGCCATCTCCAGAAAACCCTTTTATCCTCAGGGATTTTTGCAAAATTCTGCTTGAATATCCCTCCTTTCCCCGCAGGTAATCTTATCTCATAATAAGGAACATTCCCTGGTGTTGTTAATCTTCTCAGTTCAGGATTGAGCTCCTGTATTTCTTGAAGAGTGGTCTCGGCGCATTCGGCTATTATTCTCAGGTCAGTGGGACTTGGGATTCTACAAACCTCCCATTGAAGTTCTTGCGCAGGAACAATATCGAATCCATGTTCTGCAAAATTCTTAGCTATGATAAGGGATGCGAGAAAAGCTGGAACATAATTTTTTGTCTCTGCCTTTATATATTTTGTCTTTGATATTTCCCAGAAATCAGCCTTACCTGTCTTTGCAACTGCTCTGTCTATTTTTCCTGCCCCTGCATTGTATGCAGCCAAGGCTAAATACCAATCATTGTATCTATTATATAAATCTTTAAGATGTCTTGCTGCTGCTCTTGTTGATTTTAGAAAATCATATTTTTCATCAAACCACCAGTTATAATCAAGAGAATACAATTTCCCTGTTCCATCTATAAACTGCCAGATTCCCTTAGCTCTTGCCCTGCTCTTTGCCTTTATTTTAAATTCACTTTCTATTAAAGGTAGGTAAGCAAGGTCATCCGGAACATCTTCTTCTTTAAAAATCTCTTTAATTTTCCCTATAAATTTACCAGAGTTTATGAGAGCTTTTTCAAATTTATCTCTCCTTTCTCCTTTAAATAATTCTATAAATGAAAGCACCTTATCATTTAACTCAACAGGGATTGAAAATATCCTTCCTGACATTTCTGCCTTTACTATTTCCATAAGCTCTTTAGCCTTTTCTGGAGGTAGCGGGAATGTCTCAATATTTTCAAGCTCATCAATAAAGGAAATTTCGGTTCCCTGCTCTACAAATCCATCGCCTTCAGAAATACTTCTCATCTCAATCTCATAAATTTTGCTTAATAGCTCCTCATAGACTTTTCTTAAATTAGAAGATTTGTTCATGGAGACAGGGGATGTTAAAAACGCATCTATAGCTGAATCAAAGAAATTTCTTGCTTTTAGCAAATGTCCCTTCTCAATTTCAACAACTCCTTCTTTGAACAATTCTTCTGCTCTCTTGATTATCTTTTCTTCGTCAGATAAAATTTGACTTTCTTCTTTTTCTTTTAATTGAGGGGTAGGGGTTACCTTTACCTCTTCAATCTTTTGAGAACAAGTAATAAAGAAAATTACGATAAGAAAAAGCAAAAACTTCTTCCCCATTAGAAATCCTCAGCAACTCATTCAAGGTCTATTTCAAGCTCAATTCTAAGCTCCAACTTTTGCCCTTGGGAAAGAGAGGTGGGGAGATTAATCGAATCCAATATATTACCGTTTCCGGTTACAATAATTATTTTACTATCAAATTTTTTAAGCTCTTCAAGTTTGATTCTTTTCCTCCACTTCTTCCTTATCTCAACAGGCTTTAGAAGATCCACAGTGGGAATTCTACCTTTCAAATCACCCCTTGGCTTTCCTATTTCTTCCATTAAATACCTTTTCTCAAGTTTTTCAAGTTCATTATCAATAAATTGAATTTTTGAAACATGAACTTGTTTATTTACACTAATTTCACCTACAGTGCTACTCAGAGAAGTGCTTAACTCTAACTCCTCCTTTTTTGAAAACTGCGGGTATATTTGGGTTCTCTCAAAGGCATCAGAAGCCTCGGGCGCCGGGCTTTCCTTTTTTACCTCAACTATTTTTTCTGCAGTTTTAGTAATTTTTTCCCTCAAATCTTTCAAGATTAATCTCGATATTTCCCGTAGTGTCTCGAAAACTCCTATTCCGTTAATCGCAGAGGCTTCTATGTATGGAAATCCATCTGGATTCAAATATTGATTCATCTCTTCTATGGAAAGAATATTGGTGAGATCCCGCTTGTTGAACTGAAATACAAGAGGAATTGAATATAAGTCAAGCTTGTATTCGCTAAGATTCTCTTTTAAGTTGTCAAAACTCTCAAGATTGGAATCAAGTAAAGGTCTCTGGGAGTCGGCAACAAAAACTATTCCGTCCAAACCTTTCAAAACAAGCTTTCTCAAAATATTGTAAAAAACTTGTCCAGGAACTGTTGTGAGATGTATCCTTACCCTGTATCCTTCAATCTTTCCAACATTTAGAGGAAGAAGGTCAAAGAAGAATGTCCTGTCCGTTTCAGTTTCAATGGTTACTATCTCCCCTCTTGTAGAAGGATCTGTATTCTTATATATATACTGAAGATTTGTAGTTTTCCCACTTAAGCCTGGACCATAATAAACAATTTTTACACTTATTTCTTTTGAAACATTATTAATAAACATTCCTTTTTAATTTTACATTATTCTCCTTCTCAGCTCAAAATTTTCTCTGGTGAGTTTTCCCAGCTTTACTTTTCAAGAACAGTTGTGAAGAAATCATGATGTTCTTCTTCGTCTTCTAATATTTCTTCAAAAAGGCGTGCGGTTGTAATATCTCCTTCATCCCTTGCAACTTTTATAATCTTCTTGTATAGCTCTATTGCCCCTTCTTCATCTTTAACATCCTGTTGCAACATTTCCTTTAAATTTTCTCCAACAAATATGGGAGCAGGCTTTGTTGTGGGGATGCCCCCAAGGTAGTTCAATCTCTCAGCTATTAATTCGGCATGTTTCATTTCCTGAACGGCTATTTTTTTCAATTCTTCCTGGACTGCGAAGGCTGAAACTCCTTTCCAAAGAACATGTTGCCACATATACTGTATGGAGACCTGCATTTCCCTTGCGATCGCCTCATTCAACAAGCTCAAAAGACCCTTTGATGCCATAGGAACCTCCTTAAAAAAATTTAAAAATCAAAAGTAAAAAGTTAAAAGTAAAATTTAAAATTGAGAAGCAGAAATTTTCTTTCTCCATTTCAAGAACATTCATTTTTTTAACCCTTTGACTTTTTCATTTTGCCTTTTCATGATTTACGGTCCAATATGTGTCATTGAGAATATAATATCGTAATCCTCGAATTTTAAAACATTTTCCCTTTCTGTCTGTAAGAGCTGATAATGACCCATTTCCATGGAAGCGATATATAGAAGCATTTTCCTTTCGGTTGATTCGGGCGGAAACACATTGGAAAGAGAAATGTAGAAATCATGGGCACTCTTTTCCGATTGCATGGCTATCCAGAAAATCTCACTTATAGGGATTTTCTCACTCTCAATCTCTAGCTCTGGCAAAGGAACAGGACTCTTGTCAGGATAGACAATTGCCTTGTTGGGAAACTTTTCATTGAAAATTTTTTCAAAAATCATTCTGTGTTTTTCTTCTTCACCTGAGAGGAATAAAATTCTATCCTTCAATAAAAAATTGCTGATTCTTTCAGCAATACCTTTATAAAAATCCCTCGCTTCTACTTCACTTTTCAAAGCTATTAAAATTAAATCTTCAAGAGCATAATTGGAAAGGTCCATTCTTCTCTCCTTTTGACATATATTATTTTTACACTTATGAAAAGGAAATGTCAAGCACCATCATTATTACAAAGCCCAATATGGCGGATATTGTAGAAATGTCAGTGTTTCCCGAACTTTGCGATTCAGGGATCAGCTCTTCGATTACAACAAATATCATCGCTCCAGCTGCAAAGGAAAGAGCATATGGTAAAATGGGCTTAAAAAGAGAAACTGTCAGGACTCCAAGAATACCTGAAATTGGCTCAACTACTGCTGAAAGTTGTCCGAAGAAGAAGCTTTTAAAATTAGAAAAACCTCCAGCTCTAAAGGGCACTGAAATCGCAACTCCTTCTGGAAAATTCTGAATTCCGATTCCAAGAGTTAGAATCAAAGCAGACTGAAAAGTAATGGAACTCTCTCCACTGGCAAGAGCTCCAAATGCAACTCCCACAGCCAGTCCCTCAGTAATATTATGAAGGGTTACTGCAATAAAAAGAAGAATGTTTCTTTGAAAATGAGTTTTAATGCCTTCAGCACTCTCTACGGGTAAACCAAGGTGCAAATGGGGAAGAATTCTATCGAGAAGAAAGAGGAAGAAACTTCCAAGTAAAAATCCTAATGATGGGATTAGCCAGAAATTTCTTAGACCCTTTGTCATTTCAATGGCAGGCGAAAGTAGAGAAAAGAAGGAAGCTGAAATCATTATCCCTGCCGAAAAGCCAAGCATTCCACCAATGAGCTTTTTACTTGATTCTTTAAAGAAATAGACAATAAAGGCTCCTGCTGCTGTCATACCCCATGTGAAAGTAGTTCCTAAAAGAGTACTTAATAAAGGATTCTGCTCTAACACTATTTTCTGAATCTGTTTATGAATGCAAACTCTTCCAGAGGAATCCTTGGTGGTCTCTCATTCTCAGCTTCGATCTGTTTTTCGCTCAAATAATAGGAAATAGCTCCCGAGTGTTTTCCTACTACAATCAATGTAACAAGAGTCATATCACCGGGAATACCAAGAAACTTTTTTACTTCATCGGGATGAAACCCGGCAATAGGATGAGCAACGAGACCAAGTTCTGTAGCCCTGAGAATCATGAATGCACATGCAATTCCAACATCAAAAAGATAATATTCTCTATCCCTTATCACACAGTCCATATCTTTTCTGCTGAAAACTGCAATTATCATTGAGGCATTGTAAACCCATTCATTTCCTTTGGAAAGAGCAGAACGCAGTTCTTCAAGCAACGATTTTTCGTAAACAAAAACAAATCTCCAGGGTTGATAATTGAAGCATGACGGAGCAAGACGGGCACACTCGGCAAGATCTTTTACTAATTCCTCATTTATCTCAACGGGATCGAGGGAACGATATGCTCTTCTTTTTTCAATTGTTTCTTTAACACTCATTTTTCGCCTCCGTTAAGAATTATTTTTTTGAAAGCCATAGTAAAGGATTTTTAGGCTCATTTCCTTCCCTTATCTCGAAATAAAGAGCTCCTTCGCTTGCAAGTCCTGAACTTCCTATTTTAGCTATAACCTGTCCAGTATTTATCTGTTCCCCTTTTTTCACAAGAATTGTTCCGAGATAACCATAGATAGAATAAACTCTATCCTGATGTTCAATTATTACAACATTTCCATAACCTTCAAAATAATCTGCAAATATCACTTTCCCCCACCAGATTGCTTTCACTTCTTCTTCTTTGGGTGATAAAACTACACCTATGTTTTTGACAAATGTGTTGTATTTTTTATTCTTTACAAGACCGAATTTCTGAACTACACTCCCTTCTACAGGCCATGGAAGTAGACCTTTATTATCACGGATAGAAACATAAGCAACTGAAAATTTTGAGGGTTCCACTTTGGAAATGGTCTCAGAGATTAACTCTGAAGCCTTTTTCATCTCTTCAAAAAGAGATAAGTATCTATTCTTTTCAACCCCTATATTCTCAATTAGTTTTCTCTTTTCCTTTTTCTTCCCATTTAATTCGAACATCTTAGATTCCTTTAACCTAATTGCCCTCTGGTAATCTCCTCTTGCTTTTCTTAATTTCTCCTCTCCCTCACGAAGTTTTTTGTTTATCGACTCCAGCTTATTAATTTTTTCCTTACTGAGTCTGGAGATATAAAAAATCCTTGAAATATCTGTAAATGTTAAATCTTTAGGTTTTCTAATGAGCATTTCCAGGGGATTGAAATATTTGAACATATAAATAGCAGAAAGAAGATTCTTTAACCTTCCCTTCTCTTCTTCAAATTCTTTCTTGACCTTATTAAGTTCTCTCTTTTTCTTTTCTAAGAGTTCAGAAAATAGCCTTCCTTTGTCCTTTAAATCTTCTATCTCCTTCTCCATCAAGATAATTTCATAGTCTATTTTTTCAATTTCCTCAAGAACACTAAGTTCCTTTCCCCTGAGTTCATCAAGCCTTTTTTTGATCTTCTCAATTTCTTGATCATTTGCAAGGAGTAAAAGAGGCATGAAGAATATTACTATCTTTTTTATCACTTTCAATCCCTCAAAATTTTCTTGATAGCTCCGGCGAGATAAAGGCTTCCAGTGATGACAAGGGAATCGGATGGAGAACAGAAAAACTTTGCTTTTTCGAATGCTTTCTCAAAATTTTTTTCAATTATAAAATCACTTTTCAAAGAGACTCTCCTCGCAATGTTCTCCGGTTCCTCACCTCTTTTTTCCTCAACTTTTGTAAGGATAATTTTTTTAGTATGTGGGAATAAAATTTTTAAAATCTTTTCAATCTCTTTATCTTTCATAGAAGCATACAAAAGAACAAAGGATTTAATCCCCAGCTCCTCCAGGGAAAATAAAAGTTTTTTTATCGCATCAGGATTGTGTGCTCCATCAATGATTATTTTAGGGCTACCCTCCAAGATTTCCATCCTTCCTTCCACAATCGTGTTCTCTATACCCTTAACAATGGACTCTTTTTTTATATCAAACCCCTTCTCTCTAATTAGCTCTGAGGCCAATATAGATAAAGCAATATTTTCTCCCTGAAAAAGACCATTTACAATTGGAAAAACCTCGTAAGTGTCCTTTAAAGATTTGATGTAGAAACCTTTCCTTTTGCCATCATCAATCCTTTTAAAACAGAAATCTCTGTCATAAAGCCAGAACGCCTCAGAACGCTTCTCCTTAGCGATTTTTCTTATTACTCTCCAGGCGGTCGGGCTTTTGCCGCTAAAGCAAACAGGAATCATCTCCTTTATTATTCCTCCTTTCTCAAAGGCAATATTTTCTATTCTCTTTCCTAAATATTCAGTGTGGTCATAGGAAATACTTGTTATCAGGCTTATTTCAGGGGTTATCAAATTTGTTGCATCAAATCTTCCTCCGAGCCCGACCTCAACAACCCCAAGATCTATCTTTATCTTCCTGAAATACTGAAAGGCAAGGCAGGTAAGAACTTCAAAATAGGTAGGGGTATCTTCCTCACTAAAGTCTTTAAATCTTTCTCGAATTAAATTGAGTAGATAGACAAAATCATTCTCTTCTATAAACTCTTTCCCGATTTTAATCCTCTCTCTGATATCCAATAAATGAGGAGATGTATACACACCCACACGATAACCTGCCCTCTGAAGTATCTCAGAGAGGAATGCACAAACAGACCCCTTGCCATTTGTTCCCGCAACATGTATTGATTTGAAGGAATTCTGAGGATTGTCGAAAAAATTCAATAACTTTTCTATCCTTTCAAGAGAAAGTTTTATTTTGAACTTTCCGAGGGAGTCAAGAAATGAAATTGCCTCATTTATAGACAATTCTCACTATCCCCCCTTTTCAGGATATTTCTTTAAAAGTAATCTCAAAACAAGAGAGACAATGGATTTAATTTTATTCCTGGGAACAACCATATCAAGCATTCCATGCTCGAGAAGAAATTCTGCTTTCTGGAATCCCTTTGGAAGTTTCTCCCTTATTGTCTGTTCAATCACTCTCGGTCCTGCAAAACCGATAAGGGCATTCGGCTCAGCTATGTTTAAATCTCCCAACATAGCAAAGGATGCTGTAACTCCTCCTGTGGTAGGATCTGTAAGAATAGATATAAATGGGATCCCGGCTTCATCGAGAAGAGCAAGTAGTGCTGAGATTTTTGCCATTTGCATGAGAGAAAGAATCCCTTCCTGCATCCTTGCTCCGCCAGAACATGAAATTGTTACATAGGGAACCTTTCTTTCCAGCGCTTTCTCTATTGCCCTTGAAATTCTCTCTCCCACAACTGAGCCCATGCTCCCGCCAATAAAATTATACTCCATTGTGGAAATTATAACAGGAATTCCATCTATTTTTGTAGAAACATTGATAACAGCCTCAGTAACTCCTGACTTTTCAGTGCTTTCCTTTAATCTGTCTTTGTAAGACTTTGTATCAAAAAAATTGAGAGGGTCTACAGGTCTTACATCTTCATGCTCAATTTTTATTTCACCATCGGAAAGGATTTCAACCCATTTAGTTGCTGGAATTCTATAATGAGCATTACATGAGGGGCAAACATTCAAATTTGTCTCTATCTCTTTTCGGTAAAGGATCTTTTTACAAAAATTACATCTAACCCATAATTCCGTCATTAGATTTTTTTCCAAAAATTATTCTATTCAGCTCTCCTGGGCTTCGCCTTCTTCCTTTTCAAATTCGTTCTCAACACCTAAAAGAGTGCATGCTGCATCGTAAATCTGCCTTATAGATTTCTTTGTATTTTGAAGTTCTGCAAGTTTTTCCCTTACCCTTTTGAGCTCCTCTTCGATCATCGTATCAATCTCTTTAATCTGTCTTCTCGTGTGTTCTAATGTCTTTTTGTAAAAATTAATTTGATCATCACTTAATGTTTCCTTCATGATACCTCCTATAGATTAATTGAGGCGAAAGCCTCTCTTTCTATCATATGTTGATTTAATCATTTCCTTTAAAATTTTACAAGCACAAGAATCCAGACCCTGACTCTTTTCCCTGATTTCATAGCAGGAGAAAATCTCCATTGCTTTACAGCCTTAATGGCTTCCTCATTCATGCCAAGAGTCTTCGAAACTCCTTTTACCAATTTCACATCAATTACCTCTCCTACCTCAGAAATTAACACATTGAGAATGATCTCACCATGAGCAGATGCCCTCTCAGCAGTAATTGTCAGTCTTGGCTGAATCCTTTTAATAAGTGACGGTCTCACATCCACTTCCTCCAGGGATAAAAGATCTCCCTCTTTTAATGGAGGGGGCTGGGGCTTAACTTTTTCAACTTTTTGAGTTTTTGGTTCTTCTACTTTCTCCTCTACAGCTGGTTCTTTTTTTGAAGGTTCTGTGGGTGGAACAACTTCTCTAACAGGCTCCTCCTGCTTTACGATTTCCACAGGTCTATTCTCCATTTTTTCCTCTTCTTTGTAAGGTTGAACAGGAGGAGCGGTTTCTCTTTCTATCTTCTGGGGTTCAATTCTTCTCTGAATTTCTGTTTTCAAAAGTTGTTTTTGAAATTCTTTTGCAGGTACCCTCTCAGCAACTGGGGAAATCTCTTTTGCTTCTTCGTTAACTTCTTGCTTCTTTACTTCGGGAGTCTCCAGAGCTTCTTTAACCTCTTCTGATGGGGTCACTTCCTTTTTCTCTACAGGTTGGGGCTGAATAACTTTACTCCTTTTGGCAATGTCGGTTTCAGATAACTTTCTTGAATGGGAGAGATAAAGAAAATTATATGCTAAAAACCCTATTGCCAATAAAATTGTTAAAATTAGAGGAAAAATAAGAGTTTTCGAAACTTTCCCTTTTTTCTTTTCTTCCAGAAAGGCTTTAAATATCTGAGGAGCTTCCTTTCTTTCCAATTCTGGAATTCCACCCCTTTCCCTAACAGAAGGGAGAAATTCAAATTCACCAGGAAAAAGCTCTGCCATAATCAAAGAGAGTTCATGATTGTCAGGGAGTGTCTTCCTCGTGCTCAAAATAAACTTCTCCAGTTCCTTTCTCATTTCGAGAGCGCTCTGATACCTATCGGAGGGTTTTGGCTTCAAAGCTTTCAAAACAATGCTTTCCAGTTGAGCTGGAACTTCTGGATTCAACTTAGTGGGCTTTACTATTTTCCCTTTTTGCACTTTCTCAAGAACTGCCATCTCAGAATCAGCCATAAACAATTTTTTCCCTGTGATTATCTCAAAAAGGACACAACCAAGAGAGTATAAATCTGCCCTAAAATCGATTTCTTTACTCCCTTTACTCTGTTCAGGTGACATATAAAGCATCTTTCCCTTAATCTGCCCTGCTACCGTTTGATGAAGTTTTGTAGAAGCCTTAGCCACACCGAAATCTGTAAGTTTTACATCTCCCTCATAAGAAATAAGAATATTCTGGGGGGAAACATCCCTGTGAACAATTTTTAAGGGTCTTCCCAGACTATCTTTCTTATTGTGGGCGTAATAAAGAGCATCACAAATTTTCATTGCTATATAAGCTGAAAGTTCATAGGGAAGAAGCCTCCCTTTTGAATTAAGAGTTTTCAGTATAGTCCTCAGATCTTTTCCATGAATGTATTCCATTGCAATAAAATATGAACCTTCTTTTTTCCCAAGGTCAAATATCTGAACTATGTTGGGATGACTTAGCTGGCTTGCTATTTTCGCCTCATCAATGAGCATATCAATAAATTCTCTGTCCTCAGCAACATGGGGCAAAATTCTTTTCACAACAACTGTTTTCTCAAATCCTTCAACACCCTTTCTTTTTGCCTTAAACAGCTCTGCCATGCCTCCTGAAGCAATTTTCTCTTCAAGAATGTAATCTCCTATTGTTTCTTTAGCTGGAATTTCCACCTTTATTGTCTCAACCTTTTCTTCTATGGGAAGAATCGATGGAATTTCGGCAGTGGGGACATCCTCTCTTATCTCCTCTTTTATTTTCTCTTCCATCTCTTCCTTTACCTCTTCGATATGTTCCTCTATCTCTAGTTTCAACTCTTCAACATATTCCCTCGCCTGTGGGGCTGGGGGTTTTTCTGGCACCTCAACTAAAGGTTTTTCTTCCAAAAAATCAAGAGATTTTTCCTTTTCTGGGATTTCCGCCTTAGGTTTTTCTTCTTTTTTCAGTTCGCTTGAAGGTTTTACCTTGACCCTTATTCCGAGCCCAGAAAGGGTTTCCTCAAGCTTCTTTTCAAGGTCTTCTTCACTCTCCTCAATTGTTTCTTTTTCAATACCTTTTTTTTCGATTTTTTTCTCAACCTTCTCTTCTTCTTTTTTCTGGAAAAATTGGAATTCAAGTTTCTTCTCTTTCTTGGGAGGTATTTCAAGCTCCTTTAAAATGTTGCCAAATAGCTCCTCAGAAGTAACCTTTTTTCCTTCCGTTTTATCCTTTAAAAATTCTTTTGTATCAGCTTTTATGGGAATAGTCTTAAAGAATTCCTCCTCCTTCGGATAGAGAATATTCTTTACTGTGTTCAGGAATTCATTCTCATCAAAAGGATACTCAACAAACTCATTGGCATAATACTTCGATATAGCTTCAGTTTTGAACTTTATCCCCTTATAGGTCCCCGTAACAATTAGCACGGGGGTTTTCATCTCTGAGTCTGTTCTTATCCTCTTACAAAGCTCAAATCCATGAACTTTCGGCAGAAGAGCTTCTGTAACTACAAGATCTGGCTTTTCCTCTTTGAACATTTCGTATCCTTCTGCACCATCAAAGGCTATCACAACCTGGAAATCCTGTTTTTCAAGTAAATCTTTTATTTCTTTTAACTTAAAAGCCTCAAAAAAAACTAACAAAATTTTCTTTTTCATTGCTTAATCCCATAAAACAAACTCATTTTATCAAATGAAAATCAGTTGTGTCAAGCATAAAAACTAAATTCCAAAACTGTGTTTTAAAAAGGCTCTGATGTAAATATTCTAATTAATCTAATATAGGGATTGGGATTAAGAATGGTTTTTGAATTCTTATTTTTACCAATCTTTCGCTCTGCCTCATCTTTCTGAAAAAATATTAAACTGTTTTAAAAGGATTAGTCGGGCAGGTTTTTCAGTGATATTGTAAAGTGTTATATAAAACTTCTTCGTTTCTGGAGATGAATTGAAGAGAGATGTTTCAAAAACTCTTTCCTCTCCCGGTTTTAAATCCCTTA
>FMSI01047508.1_pt1 | contig 28050 bp, 16 predicted proteins | sample 1504471 | NCBI WGS metagenome assembly FMSI01 (sample SAMEA4475357, study PRJEB15587) | soil metagenome | biome: Soil; feature: Field | place: India | collected 2015-03-11 | depth 0 m
AGAGGCCTAGGACATCGCCCTTTCACGGCGAAAACACGGGTTCGAATCCCGTTAGGGTCGCCAAATCAAATTGTTCTCAGAGTTCTTGGTGTAAGCCGGAGCCCACCCGCGACGGTGTGATCGAGTGCGCGCACGCATATGCCCAGCATCCCGTAAGGCTGACTCATGAGATCAAGGGTTGAGCGGCTGGATCGGTGCGCCTGGTGTCGTGGGCAACTACTCTCAGCAAGCCGCAAAAAACGCACACCAGCAGCGCGGGCTAAGCAATACAAATTGGACCGTTGCATGTTAGTCGGCTGAAAAATGCCAAAACTGTCTTGGCCGTGGGGTCTGGGCTTGGTTAACTGCGGTTGGTGAAGGTTTTGGTCCAATGGATTGAGGGAACGGGCCAGTGGGCGCCGCTGGTGTGTGTGGCGCTTTTCTTGGTTGCTTCACTGGTGATGGTCTGGCGGCTTGAGGCAATCAGCCGCAGCGGGTTGCGTGGTACTGTGTTGGGAACGCTTGTCATGCCGTATTGCTCGGGCATGGGTAACCTGATCTTCACGTTTGTGATGGCGCGCAAGGGCGGTCCGAGCGCTGAAGTAATGACGAATTGCCTGGTCAATAACGTCACAAACATGACGCTTGTGATCGGGCTGACAACGATTCTGTGGGGAATGTATCTGTTACCAGGGCCGAATACCAAGGCCAGAAGCACACGTGTGACGAAGGAACGGCGAATTGACAGGTTATCGTTGTTGCTTGGGCTGACCGCAGTTGGATTTTTTACGGGCGTGGTCTGGGTGTTGAGCAGGGACGGCCGTTCGTTGACGGGGCTTGGTGCGGCCACAACCGCGTTTGGGCGCTTGGACTTTTGGGACGGGCTTGTATTGGTTGGGCTGTTTTTGTTCTGGCAGGTGATACACGTGTTTGAGGTGCTCAAGACAAATGTGCAACAGAACAGATCGTTGCGAGCGTGGTTGTTGTTTGATCTGGCTGTATTGCTTGTGTGTGCGTATTTAGCGTATGTGAGTATTGAATGGCTTGTAGCCTGGGTGCTGAAGCTAAAGACAGGGTTTATCGCAACGCATCTTGGCTGGGTAAGTGCGTGGCTGATGGTCCTGCCGAATGCTACGCTTGCGTTTTACTACAGTTGGACAGGCCGGCCCGAGGTGGTTTACACGTCGCAGGTCAGCGACGGGCACATTTGTATTCCGTTGTGTGTTGGGTTGTACGCGTTGCACCGGACACTTGTTGTGCCGCCGTATTTTGCAATTGGCGCGTTGATTCTGTTAGGTGCGGCACTAGTGCATTTTATATTTGTGGCTGTGCTAGGGTACCTGCCGCGGTTTATCGGCGTGATGCTGGTGGCCGCTTACGGTCTGTTCCTTTACAAAGGATTAGTCTCATGACTCATCAATCCTGTTTCAGCCCGACTGGGTTAGCCCGGAACTTTTCGCCTAGCTCGACAAATGGCACCTGTGCCTGAAGCCACAGTGGGTTTTGAGTTATTTGATGGATCGATAGCTTTGTGTTGTTGCAGATAAGATACGTGTCAGGGCCAATTACCATCAACGCATCTGCCTGGGGGCCAACGGCGTGGCGCTCGAACGAAAAATCGCCGTAGCCAAGTTCGCCGCTCAACAGCTCGTACAGTGAATCTTTAAGTTCGGCAATGTCAGCCGCAAAGTTTGCCTGGCGCGGTCCTGTGTAATAAACCACCTGAACGTTTCTGTCCTGTACATGGAGAATGACCCATTCATCAAAGACAACCTCGCCGTACAATTCGTCCATGCGGCGCACGCATTCACCAATCAAATTTATTGCCTGCTGCAGGTTCATACCTTTTTCAATGTTGCCTTGTGGCGTTGGTAGCTTTTCAGATCTGTCTCTGTCGAACAAGACAATTGATTTTGCAGGAATTGTGCCAGAAGCAGTGCGAACAGGTATGCAAACGATTTCTGCTGAGTACGCTGCACTGCGTGGAAATTTACAGCGGCTGTACAGTGGGTTCATTTGACAAGAGGTTCTCCCGCAGAAGATGAATCATCCATTTGGGGTTGGGGTCGGAGTGCACCCCGCGAAATCGTACAGAGATGGTATTCGGCGACCAGTCTCATGAGATCGACGAAAGCGCAGTGAGTCAAATTTCGGCTTTTGGACTTTTTGTGGCGGCTGTTTTTTTGGTGTCGAAAGTGAATTTTCCGGGCCTGATCGTCCAGTTTTCGGGAACTTAGCATCGTTTCTTGCTAGCTACGTAGGGTTGACTGGGCCAGAGCAATTTGTGACTCTTTGGCCGGGTTAGGTTTTACTTCAAACGTTTATTGACGCCATGCAGATTAAGAAAGCTGTTATAACAGCTGCAGGTCCGACTCAGCGCACGCTGCCCTTGCAAACGTTGGTTGACCGCGACGGCGCGACGAAAACCGCCTTGCAGATAATAATCGAAGAAGTGCTGGATGCGGGTATTGACGATGTATGCATTGTTGTGTGTCCGGGTGACCAGGCAGCTTATACGAATGCAGCAGCCCAGTACGGTCGCAGACTCCAGTTTGTTGAGCAACCTGAGCCGCTTGGGTACGGTCATGCGGTGTGGTGTGCGCGTGGGTTTGTTGGCGAGGCGCCGTTTTTACTGCTTGTGGGGGATCATTTGTATTTGAGCAGTGGCGAGAAACGATGCGCGCAACAGCTTGTCGAGGTTGCCACTGGTCAAAAATGCGCTGTCTCGGCCGTGCAGGCCACACACGAAAGCAAATTGCCCTACTACGGCGCAGTCGGTGGGCAACTCGTGCCTGGCACAAATGGTTTGTATGTGGTGTCGAATGTCATCGAAAAGCCAACCCCCACAGAGGCCGAACAACGGCTTATTGTGCCTGGGCTGCGTGCCGGGTATTATCTGTGTTTCTTTGGTATGCACGTGCTCACGCCAATGGCAATGGAGCTTTTGGATGATGAAGTTGCGGCATGTAGCACAGGTGACCGCGTCCAACTGAGCACTGCATTGGCAAAACTAGCCATGCGCGAGCGGTATCTCGCCTACGAAGTCAAGGGCAGACGCTACGATATAGGGGTCAAATACGGGTTGTTAACAGCACAGTTGGCACTTGCATTGGCCGGCAAGGACCGCGACGAAGTCCTAGCAGGTTTAGTCGAGCTGTTGATTGCAAATCGGGCATGGCAAAGCGGTAAATAGCCAGGCTTGGTGCACCACCCCGAACGACCGCAAGTTTTGTATGCAAGGTCAGCTCGTTCAAATCATTACCGCGCAAGACCCGAACATGCGCAATCGGTCGCTAGATGCGTATTGCCGTAGCGCGAGCTTGGAAGAGTTGGTGCGCGAATGCAGCGAACTGGACGCGTTTAGGCGTAAAAGTGATAACCTGTACGAACGTGTCCGCGCATTGTTTTTCTTGTATGCGATCCACAGGTTTCATTTACCGGACAAGCTGTGGGCAGTCCGGCCACAGTTGCGTCCTGGCGTTGGTCTGATCCCATTCAAAGGGTACGAGCATTTCTTGCAACGCCGGTTTGAGGAAGCCATCGAGTGTTTTCTTGCCGTACAAAAAGCCGAGGGACCCAGCGATGGTATCTGCAGCGCGCTTGCAGCTGCGTATCAACGGCTCGGGTTCCAAACCTTAGCTGACCAAGTCCGGCGTAGCGTTAGAACAGTGCGCGGAAATCAGTGGATGTTTCGGATGGGACACCCGGCGGATCATCCGATCCGGATTCGGCCCGAGCTGACGCGAAAGGCTGCTGATGGCACGTATCCAATTTTGCGAGAACGCACACCTGTGCGAATGGACCTGAGCCATTCGGGGTGGAGCGACATTTTTTTTCTCGGGATGGATTTTCCCGAAGGCGCGCGCGTTTTGAATGTCTCGATAGACCTGGGCGTGTGGGGTCGCGACAAGGAACCGCGGCCACCAGTTGAAGCGTATTTGCGCGTAATAGACGAGCCGCTGCTTCGGCTGACAAGTGTTGACCTTGGGTGCACAGCCGACGTCGTGAGCTTGGCCGAAGTATTTGATTTTGCGCGTGATTACCTCGGGTTACTCAAAGCAGCGGTGATTGCCGCCGGCATTGTACCCCCTGGAATAGAAGGCTCAGGCCAGAGTTTAGCCGACTTGCTTGCCCGTGTACTCGGTCCCGGTCTAGGACTCGAGCTCGTCAGCAATGTAAACGACATACCCAAAGGATCGCGTCTGGCGGTCTCAACGACGTTGCTTGCGTCGCTTGTCTCGGTGTGTATGCGTGCAACTGGCCAGGCAAAGTCACTGACAGGCCCGTTGGCCGAGGACGAACGCAGGGTTGTGCTTGCGCGCGCGTTGCTTGGGGAATGGCTGAGCGGTTCAGGGGGCGGTTGGCAGGATTCAGGTGGCCTGTGGCCCGGCATGAAGCTTATCACTGGGGTCCTTGCGAGCGAGGGTGATCCTGAATACGGCATTAGCAGGGGTCGTCTCATGCCGGCGCATCGGATACTGGACAACGCCGAAGTCACGCCACAGACACGCCAGCAGCTTCAGGATTGCCTTGTGCTTGTGCATGGTGGCATGGCGCAAAACGTAGGGCCGATACTCGAGATGGTCACCGAAAAATACCTGTTACGGTGCGAAGCGGAATGGACAGCGCGTCTGGAGATGATGGGTATATTTGACGACATAGTTTCTTCGTTGCGTGCGGGGGACATTAAACGGATCGGCGCACTAACAACACGCAACTTTTTCGTGCCGATCCAGACCATCATCCCATGGGCGAACAATCTGTACACGGAGACGCTGATCGAGCGTGTACGAGCTGGTTTTGGCGAAAAGTTCTGGGGTTTTTGGATGCTAGGCGGCATGTCCGGGGGTGGTATGGGATTCATTTTTGCGCCCGGCCAAAAAACTACTGCACAAATGCGCCTGCTTGAACTGATGGCACAGACAAAACGTGAGCTTGAATGCGCACTACCGTTTGCAATGGAACCGGTCGTTTACGACTTTGCCATCAACGAACGCGGTACATGGTGCGATTTACTGAGCGGTACGGAGGCGTTCATGCCGCAGAACTATTACGCGCTGCATGTGCCTGGCTTGTTGCGTGCAGACAAGCATACAGTCTCGGCCGCGCGCCGAGCTGAGCTTGACAAGTTCGGCGCGGCGTGTCGAACGCATCATGAACTCAGTGGGATGGTCCAGGTGTTGTTTGATCGTCTTTTGCCGCGCCTCAAAACTGGTGAAGCACAGCAGCAGAGTCTTTCGGAGTTGCTCCAGCAGAACGGATTTGACCGTGTGCAGCACGAGCAAATTCGTGAAGATTTGCGCAGTGGCCGGATCGGGTTGGCGCAGAATCGGTTGCCCGTGAGCGCGGACATTCGCGATGTGCAGCTTTCGGATGTTATTGATGCGACCGGTCAGTTGGCCAAGGAACATTTCGAGCTTGGCCGCGAAGCGCTTGCGCGTGGTGAGCTTGCAATTGTGACCTTGGCGGCGGGTGTAGGTAGTCGCTGGACTCAAGGGGCTGGTGTTGTCAAGGCGCTGCATCCGTTTTGTAAGCTTGGTGGTAAACATCGCACTTTTATCGAGGTTCACCTTGCCAAAAGCAGGCGGATATCGCGTCTGATTGGCCGGCCGTTGGCACATGTCATCACAACAAGCTATCTGACCCACACGCCGATAGAGCAGTTTTTGGCGCGCCAAAAAAATTACGGTTATGCAGGGCCATTATTATTGTCACCCGGCCGCGCGATCGGGTTACGCATGGTCCCGATGGTGCGGGATCTGCAGTTTATGTGGGAAGAAATGCCGCAACAGGTGTTGGATGCGCAGCAGCAAAAGGTACGGGACAGCCTTAGACGCGCGCTCATTAGCTGGGCACGCGCGATGGGTGAGGGTAGTGATTATACCGATAACGTGCCGACACAGTGTTTACATCCTGTTGGGCATTGGTACGAAATACCGAACATGCTGCGCAACGGCGTTTTAGCGCAGTTGTTGCGCGAAAACCCGGGTTTGAAATACCTGATGATGCACAACATTGACACACTAGGTGCAGATGCGGATCCGGCAATTTTCGGTCTGCATATTGCACGTGGGACATGTTTGAGTTTCGAGGTTGTACCACGGCGTATCGAGGACCGCGGAGGTGGTTTAGCGCGTGTCAATGGATTTGTCCGGCTTGTCGAGGGCCTTGCGATGCCGCGCGAAGAACAGGAATTTGCGTTAAGCTATTACAATTCGAACACGTGTTGGATTGACATTGACAAGTTGCTGAGCGTGTTTGGACTAGAGCGCAGTGACCTGGCAAATCAGGAGAAGGTTACAGCAGCGGTTCGTACAATGGCAGCGCGTGTACCAACATACATCACGATCAAAGACGTCAAAAAAAGGTGGGGGCATGGGCAGGAGGACGTTTTCCCAGTTGCGCAATTCGAGAAACTGTGGGTTGACATGACCGCTTTACCGGAGGTTACAACAAGCTTTTTTGTTGTGCGACGGGTGCGAGGTCAACAGCTCAAGGAACAGGCACAACTGGATGGTTGGCTGCGCGATGGCTCGGCAACCTATGTAGAGACATTGTGCGAGTGGTAGGTAGGTGGTGTAGTTGGTTGAGTTTTTTGATAAGCTGCGTTCGAGTGAGCTATCGAATTCAGTGGCTTGGTTCCCAGTAGTAGGGATTTGTTCACTGGCAGCGACGTGCAGGCAACAGCTTGTGCTTTCGCAAGCAGCTTACCCATAACGATATGGCGGCGGCATTGTGAATGTGTTCGGTAGGTGCCGAACGGCACGTATTTTGCCTTCTTCGAGCAACACCTCGACGATGTCAAACCGCACCTTGATCTGCGGATTGCCCAGCAATTTCAGGTAGTCGAGCGCCGCACGAGTTAGCGCGCGCCGTTTGTTGTTGTCCACGGCAGCAGCGGGTCGGACCCATTCCTCGGACGAGCGTGTTTTTACTTCGACAAACACCAGACAGTCACGGTCACGAAATACAAGGTCGATTTCGCCTCGTGGACTTCGGAAATTCGCAGTTAAAAATTTCAGGCCGAGCTTTTTCAGGTGCCTTTTTGCGGCGTGTTCACCGAGTTTGCCGCGCGCGATGTGAACAGGCGTGTGTCTGTCGGTCAACAACCCAAAAAGTTTGGTTAACCATTCCATTTGATGGCTCACTAAACCGGTCTGTGGTGCTTTTTGTGCGTGCAGTTCAATTCTGTGGAATCTACGCCATTGTAGGGTTGCTGCCGTGCAAGTTGCACGGGCGCAAAGCTTTGTCTGTGGATTGGGCATGGACCGTATTGTGCTAGGGCAGCAATGTGCTGCGGCGTGCCGTAGCCTTTGTGCTTTGCAAAGCCGTACATTGGCCATCGCCGGTCGTATTCGAGCATCAACCGGTCGCGTGTGACTTTCGCAATCACACTGGCAGCGGCTATTGAAAAGCTGAGTGCATCACCTCTGATAATGGGTGTTTGAGGCAGTGTGATCGTTGGTACGAACCTGCCGTCCAAAAGCACATGTTCAGGGGGTGGCTCAAGCATTGAAACTGCAGCATTCATTGCTCGGTACGTGGCTTGGAGGATGTTGATTGTGTCGATTGTACCTGCTTCAACCTGGCCGAGGCCGAATCTGACTTTGTACGTTGCGGTCAGCAGCTCAAAGTACACCTCGCGCTGGTGTGGTGTGAGCTGTTTGGAATCTGTCAGCCCGGTCAGTTCCCGTGGCGGGCCGGTTATGATCCATTCAGTAGGCAATACAATGGCAACTGCAACAACGGGTCCGGCAAGCGGGCCACGCCCGGCTTCATCAACACCGGCTATATATTTAAGCCCGTTGCTCAACAACGCCCGCTCGAATTTGAATTTATCAGTTGTTTTCGGCGCGGCTTTCATTGCACTGCTGGTGTATCGGGATTTTCGGGCACGGCTCAGCCAAAGAATGACACGGGGCACATGTGTGTTGTCAAACAGGATTTAAAATTTGTGAGCGCATGGGTTTTGTGGGTTTGGGCGTACCGTTAGTGGCTCAAAAAAACGGGGATCAAATCTCAAAGATCTTGAATCATTAGCGGCGTGGGAAATTACATCTTGGCAAAGCGGTAGCCTCGCACTTGCTTTATCATGCAGCTCACTGTTTGTAATGCTGTCCGGCCCACCGGGACCAACAGACTGCACGGTATGGCTGCTCCCATAGACTGGTTCGCGCAGTGGCACACCTGCCATCTTACTTGGTCTGTGTTCGGTTTATTGAGGGCGTAAAAAGGGATTCATGCCAAAGACCAGTTACGAAGTTGCTTGCTCGGCAGAAGGTTCAGGTGTAGCTATTGCAAGCAGTTTCGGCGTTACAGACTGGCGCGATGGGCTGGTGCAAACCAACAGCAGCGTTTTTGGCAACAGCAGGTTTGCTTTTGCCGGCGCAGTCGTTTGGGAACGGGATGCGGTTGGGTGGGCAGGACAGTTTTGCTGCTGGGCGTGGCGAAGCATTTGTTGCCACAGCGGATAATCCATCGGCAATTTGGTATAATCCGGCCGGCATCACACAGCTCGAGGGCCATCACACCCGGGCCACGCTTGCGGCAATTTACTACAGCCCGACGTTTACTTCGCCGAGGACCAATCGCAGGTTCGAGATCGAAGAAAAAGACGCATTAGCGTCGAGCCTGTTTTACTCATACAGTCCGGCTGAGTCGCATTTCAGTTTTGGGTTTGGCGTTTATGCGCCTTATGGTGGGGCACTCAAATGGCCACAGGATACCGGCTTTAGGGCTGTGGCAATTGAAAGCTCACTACAGTTTGTAACTGCAAGCCCGGTTTTGGCATTGAAACTTGCGGAAAATTTTTCGATAGGCGTTGGGTTAACCATAAACTACGGGCGCATTTATCTTGAGCAGGGCCTGTTGCGCAACTACCTGCCTCCGTACACCAACTATTTCAAGTTTTATGGTGACGGAATAAGTGCAGGGTATAATCTGGGGGTGCTATGGCAGCCGCACGAGCAAATTTTTCTTGGTGTGGCTTTCCGAAGCGCGGTGCAGATTACTTTTGACGGTAAAACGGAGTATGAACAATTCGGCGCTGTACGATTTACGCGGCGCGATGCACAGATGGATTTTACTTTTCCGCTCGGCGCGGCTTTTGGTGTGTCGTATCGGCCGACACCGGCCTGGAACTTTGAATTCGATGCTGAGTACATGGATTGGGACAGTTTTGGTGACACTATGATTCGGCAGGCTCAGCCCCCTGCGCCTTGGCCGGTTAAACAGGATATTCCGGTGAAACTCCGGTGGGAATCGAGTTGGGCATTTAAGTTTGGCGTTACCCGGTACATTGGGCATGGCTGGCACGCCAGTGCAGGTTACGTGTTCAACGAAAATTCAGTACCCGATGGTTATTACACCCCCTTTGCTGCTGATCTCGACAGACATTTTTTCAGCATTGGCGCAGGGCGCAAAGGCAGACGATTCGATTTTGATTTAGCTTACCAATTTGGGTACGGACCGGATCACACTGTGCGTGGCAGTCAGCCTTCATCAACACCTGCTCGGATTACAGGCCAAAATGCAGACGGTACGTATGACTTTATCTCGCACAGCGTGTTTGTGACATTTGGGTTGCATTTTTAATGTTCCCCCGCAGATGCAACGGTTGGCGTGTGCAGCGAGTGTTTTAGGCATTTTTCTCAAAATACGGGACAGCCGTAAAATCGGCATTGTGCGAGGCTCGAGTGTGATACCAGTTACCGTGTGGAATTGGTTGTTGCCAAAAGGCAGAGGGCTGACTCCGTGTGCACTGGTCAGTGTGCGGCGGGCAGCGCGCTGCCCGGCCTGCTGAACCAGAAAAACTGAATTTGTTGAGCACGCTCGCTCCTGTGGTGTCGCTAGACGCGCTTGCCTATGCGTGCTCACACCTAGACAGGCCTTGTGCCGTTACATTTGCGTGCGGCATGCTGGCCGGTTCTGGACCAAGTTTGTTCTGGGCGTATCTTGCGCTGGGCGCGCAAACGCCACGCGGGCGGGTGCGTTCCCATCCGACCAAGTAATCCGGGTTAAATTGTGCAGTTGCAGGGTGAAGATGCTATGACGGCGCTGGCTGCGAAAAATTCAGATCAAAGCCGTGCACGCGCAAGTGCACGAATCGTGCAGGTCAAACTTTAAGTTGCATAACAACCTGAGCGCACCTGGCGCAAATTGTGGGGTGAGACGAATGCGCGCCTACGTTAGTTTCCCAATGCCAGCAGCGAGCGCATTTTGTACCATCGGCTTTCTCGACTTGGACGATGTCAGCGTTGGCCTGATCGGTTTTTGTCAACTCAACTGCTGATACGTTGGTAAGCTCCCGAAATACGGTGTGCAGTAGTCCGTTTGTATGGAGTTGTTCGGCTGTTGGCCCTGCAAGTTTGAGTTTGGCTTCGAGTGCTTTGCCGATCAGTTTTGCCTGGCGTGCCTTTTCAAGCTCGGCGAGCACGTGCTCGCGCAATTTGAACACTGCTGTCCATGCAGTCTGCTCGTGATCGGTCAGCTTAAATTCGCTGGGTATCCATGTGGCCAGATGCACCGAATCTGTCTGGTGGCCGGGTACAAGCTCCCAAGCTTCGTCTGTGGTAAAGACCAAAATGGGAGCCAGCATTTTGCATAGCCCAGTCAACAGCCGGTAGAGCGCGGTTTGAGTCGAGCGCCGACTGTGCGAATTTGGCGCGTCTGTGTAAAGCCTGTCTTTGACAACGTCGTGGTAAATGGCTGATAGCTCCACTGCCACAAACTTGCTCACGCGTTGGTAAACGAGGTGAAACTCGTAGTTTTCATATGCGCGGATGACCTCGCGCTCGAGCTTTGTGAACTCGGCGAGAATCCAGCGGTCTAGCCATGTGAGTTCGGTGTCCGGCACTGAATCCTTTGCGGGGTCGAAGTCGTACAGATTTGACAACTGGTACCGTAGCGCGTTACGGAGCAACCGGTAGGTTTCAGCAACCTTGTTAATCCGCTCTTGACTAACGACGATGTCACTCCGGAAGTCTTGCGAGGCTACCCAAAGCCGCAAAATGTCTGCACCCCATTTATTGACGTAAGCGTCTGCTGTCTGTGGCACTTCATAGCCGCCTTGCGACTGGCGGCTCTTGGAAATCTTTTCGCGGTCTTCGTCTACCATAAAGCCGTGCGTTAGCACGGTCTTGAACGGTGGTGCATCGTTCGCAGCCAGAGACAAAAGCAGAGACGACTGGAACCAGCCGCGATGTTGGTCGCTACCTTCGAGGTAAATGTCCGCCTGCCAAGTGTCGTGGGCTGAAGCTGGGTCTGTGCTTTGAGTTCGGGTTTGTGATGTGGGGGCGTTGCGTTGCAGCTCTATACGTCGCATTAGCACAGTGCGCGAGGACGAGCCGGAGTCAATCCACACATCGAGTGTGTCAGTTGACTTTGCTACTGGGTCTGGTCCCGACCAATCAGCAGGCTTTACCAGCGCCCACAATTCTGCAGTGGATTTCTCGAACCAAATATTCGAGCCGTATTTTTCGACTAGATCGGCTGTGTTCCGGACGATGCGCGCATCGAGGATTGGCCGGCCTTGTGCGTCGTAGAATGCTGGTATTGGTACACCCCAGGCACGCTGACGCGAGATGCACCAGTCGGGCCTGGCTTTTACTGCAGCTTCGATTCGGCTTTTACCCCAGTCGGGGATCCACATTATCCGCTCGATTTCAGCCAGCGCGGCTTGCCGTAATGTGAGTTGCGTAGATACGGGTGTCGATTCTGTTCGTGGCGATGCCCCGCCGGTGCCTCCGTTTATGTGCAGGCACGAACCGATTAACTTTATTGGATGATCAATCTCGATGAACCATTGGTCCATCGCGCGGAATATGACTGGTGTTTTACTACGCCAGCAGTGCGGGTAACTGTGTAAGTATTCTTCAGCATGCAGTAACACCTGCGCTGCGCGCAGCGCTTGGAGCACAGCTTCGTTGGCTTCGCTTTTGCCATTTTGCTCGAGTATGGGTTTGCCTAGCATTTCGGCAGGCATTTGTTGCTCGGTGGGTAGGTCCAGCGTGTGCGTAAACCTGCCGTCATCGTCCACAGGCGAATAAATCGGTAGCCCGTATTGCAGTCCGAGCAGATAGTCTTCGAGCCCGTGCCCGGGTGCGATATGCACGAAGCCGGTACCGGTAACGTTGTCAACGAACGGGTCTCCTGCAATCAGTTTACCGGTCCGGTTGCAAAACGGGTGTTTGTATTGGAGCTGGCTGAGTTCGTCTCCTTGAAGGTCGCGTTCGATTACGTGCTCTTTCCACCCGCATTTCTCGGCCACGGTCTGCAGCAGTGCAGCGGAAAGAATGAACTTTTCTTGGCCGACGCGGACCAGTACGTATCTGAAGGTCGAGCTATATGCCACTGCAAGATTTGCGGGTAACGTCCACGGTGTTGTAGTCCAGATCAACACCGATGTGCCAGGTTGATCAACAAGTGCGAATTTGACGTAGATGCTCGGGCTGATGTGATCGCGATATTCAACTTCAGCTTCGGCGAGGGCAGTCCGACAAGGTATGCTCCAGTAAACTGGTTTTTTGCCGCGGTACACGAACCCGCGCTCGACAAGGTCCGCAAACAATCGCAGCTCATCGGCTTCATATAACTTGTCGAGGGTCAGGTACGGGTTGGCCCAATCCCCAAACACACCCAGGCGCTTGAACTGCGCGCGCTGAATGTCCACGTACTTAAGCGCGTAGGCCTCGCACGCTTTTCGAATTTCTTGTGGTGCTGGTTGTGTTGCGGATGTCTTGGTTGGGGTCGTATTTGGTCGAGTTACCTGGGCGCCCTCGTTAGCAGCATTGCGGCTGCGCATTTCTTGAGTGACCTTGAACTCGATTGGCAGCCCGTGACAATCCCAGCCTGGCACAAACGGTGCGCAGTAGCCGCGCAGGGTCTTGTACTTGATGATGATGTCCTTGAGAATCTTGTTGAGCGCAGTGCCGATGTGCACATCGCCGTTGGCAAACGGCGGGCCGTCGTGCAGTACGAACTTAGGGGCACCCGCGCGTGCGGCTTGGATTCGTTCGTAAAGGCGCTCAGCTTCCCATTTTTTCAGCCGTTCGGGCTCGCGCCTGACAAGCTCGGCCTTCATCGGGAAGTCCGTTCGCGGCAAATTAAGCGTATCTTTGTAGTCCATTGCAGCCACAGGGAACTTGCACAATACCGACCGATCCCGCAGGTGTCAACAGAGTCACTTACACCGGTTAACAGGAAAAGCGCCTAATTCGGTGTTTTCTTGCACTTGTACAGTAAGGGAGCGTGTTAGTTGGCCGCGCCGGACTACAGCGCTTTAGGGTGCGTTTGTCCACACTATGCGGAAATACCGCTGGGTTGCATCCAGCGCAGGCTCGACATATTCGGCTACGGTGTTGGTTGCAACGAATTGTTGTCGTAGTACCCAACCTGTACCCTCTAGGTTGTCGCAATACTCAACCCGATACGACTTTCCGGGGACGGCCTCCCATGTGATTTTGGCTGCGTTGGTTGGAAGCAGTGTGATCGCTAAGATGCGGAACGGCCCCACCGACGATTCGTTCGGCACGTATTCAAACGCGCCGAGGTCAGGCGCAGCACCGTGGTACGGCAAGCTCACATTCACCCCAGCATCGATCAGTTTGCTGCCTGGAGCGAGTCGTAGAAATGCGTTGGTCGGTAGGTTGTAGTCCGAGCCGCGCGGTTCCAGCGCAAGTGAAATGTCAATGCTGCAAAAATCTGAAGTCGTCACAGTGAAATGCTGCCAACTGTTTGAGATTTGGATTGTTGTTGGGTCGAGGCTCGTCGCTGTGCGTTCGAAAGCAACATTATTGATGAGCAGGTTAGTGCCTACAACTGGAGTTTCGTAAAACGAAAAGTTCACACGGTTACTGTACCCTGTGCAGTTGACGATCGTTTGGCCTGCTTGTGAATGGTTGTGGTCGAACCCTTTGCTTGCATTACAAAAGGCGACGCAATTGGTGAGGAAATGCCCTGCGCGTGTGCCTGCGCCACCGAGTTTGAACCCATTGCCATTTCCACTGAAATTTGTGCCTACACCCCAAAGGTCGTAGCCGTTAAGGAACGCCCAACAATTCGAGAGCACCACCGGGCAGTTCGTGTTATAGTAGAAGTCCCAGCCGTCATCTGAATTGTGCCATGCACGGCACCCGATGAACATGTTGCCCGGCCCGGCGCCAGACTTAGCAGCAAACCCGTCGCCGTTGTTCCCACCGCTGGACGGCTGGAAGTTACGGTACGAGTCGCAATTAAGAATAATAGCATTTGTGCAGCGTGTGGTTGTGCTGCCGAGGGCGAATCCGTCGTTTTTGCAATCGTGCGCAACACAGCCCTCGATGATGTTTGAAAGCCCGGCCACGAAAATGCCGTTGTCAGGCGCAAACCGTACGACAATTCCTTTTACATGCCAAAAATTCCGCCGCACGTCTAAAGCTTTTTCAGCAGTGCTCATTGGGGAGAAATCGAAGATCGGCGTTTCACCAGGATACGCCCATAGCCTGATATAGTTAGTTGCGGCGCCGTGTTTGGCCGGCTTAACCGGGCTGTTAAGCATGTACACGCCCCCGCGCACGTAGATTATATCACCCGGTGCCAACGCCGTGTTTGTGACCGCACGCTGCGGCGTAGCAAACGGCAACTGGAATGTACCCGGGTTCAAATCGTTACCGTTTGTTGCAACGTAGTAAGTTGCGCTACGGGACTCTGCCGTCAACGCCATGCATGCAAGTGCCCCAACAAATGCCTTGCATAAGCAGTGCTGGTGCAGCCGGCCCAGGCCGTATATTTCAGCTAAACCGCCGCACGTGTCGTAATTTCGTTTTGTCCTCACAGCTTTTCACCTTACTCAAGTAGCCCGAAAACGCGAAGTCCACAACACAGGCAAAAGCAACCCGCGTAGCCGGTTCCGGCTGCCAACTTGACGCGGACAGCGTCTCGAAACCTCTTTTCGCCGGGCGAGGCTACTAAAAGACCAGGTTTTACACTCGGCAACCGTGCTCGATGCGTAAGCTGCGCGCCGGTTTGATGTAGAGTTTCAGGCAAATTTTTCATGGCGCGTACTCGCGTGCACCGAGGTCCGGCGCTGTGCCGTTGTACGGCAGACCGACGTCAAGGCCGCGATCGATCAATTGGCTCCCTGGCGCAGGGCGCCCGAACCCATTGTTTGGGAGGTTGCCGTCTAGCTCACGTGGCGCACCGGCATCAGCAGCAGACACACTGACAAAATCACTGGCCGAAACTGTGATTCCGAGGTTCCAACTGTTGTTAAGCTGTGTGGATGTACCTTTGATGTCAACTGGGGCGGGCCGTGTCGAGTTCCAATCCAGGCAGTTGATAAACACGTTTCCGTTTTGCTCGAACTTGTACGGCCTGCCACAATTGAGTGCTGTGCAGTTCACAAGTGTGATTGGTGCAGTGTTGTTGTTGAATGCGAATCCGACGGTTGTGCCCCATCGGTGATCCAGCGCAATGCAGTTCGTGAGGTAGATCGGACAATATGTATTATCGCCACCGAGCTTGAACCCGTTGCCGTCTCCGGCGAACGAGCTGAGACCCCACAGGCTCGGGTCGCCGTTATGCCAAGTCCAGCAGTTCTCGATCACAATCGGGTGTTCGGTCTGGTAACAATCCCAACCGTCATCGGCGTTTTCCCAAGCGCGGCAGCCATAGAACCTATTGCCTTTGCCAGCGTACAGTTTGCAAGCGAACCCGTCGGCATTTTCGTAGCCGGTGGCAGGATCCGCGTTGCGATACGAATCGCAGTTGATAACAAGGTTGAATGCAGCCCAGCGGTCCGGGTTCGGGTTAGTCGAGAAGGTGTCCTTGTTTAGCCCGATCTGCAAGCCGCTATCGCCATTGTGATGGAACACACACTGGTCGAATACAATGTGGCTGCCTTCGGATTTAATGCCGTTGTCAGGTGCATAACAGATTTCAAGGCCTTTGAGTATCCACCAGGCTGCGTTTGTGCTGAGCTTAATACCGCGCGCGGCAGCGCGCTCGTCTTCGTTACGCGGTAACCAGTTCGAGTAATTAAGCACTGGCCGTTCGCCTGGGTAGGCCAAAATTTTAATTGGGCTATTTGATGTGCCGGCTTTGTCGATCACAACAGTCGCAGTGTAGTAGTACGTTCCGGCGCGCATGTAGATGATGTCACCAGGTTGTGCGGCTGCAACCGCAACTGCCAGTGAGTAAAGCGGCGCTTCCAGCGTGCCGGCGTTAGAGTCGCTGCCGTTGGGTGCCACGTAAATTGTTGAAGGATAAACCGACTCGAAATGCGCTGTGACAGCCTTGTTTGTATCGAGCAAAAGTGTGGCTGGGTTGTTCGTGCCCGAGAGCGCGCCGGACCAACCGCTAAACACAGCGTTAGTTTGTGACAGGGCTGTCAATGTGAGGATTGTGCCGGGATCGAAATAGTTGAACGCATTGGTCGGGTCGATTGCAACTGTGCCGCGGCCTTGGGTATTGACTGTGAGTTTAAACTGCGGCTCGCCTGTCAATTGGAAACAATCGATGTTGGCTAAGCCTGCAGAGCTAAGTGCAGTCAGGCGTACCAGGTTGCGCCCGGCAACAACCGGGATTGCATTTGACACCACCCGCCAAGTGGTCCAGCTACCAGTGGGCGGGAACGCCATACCGCTATTGACAACAACACCATTGACACGCAGCTCGGCAGTGCGGTCGTCCGTCTTGCCGTGGGCATATCGTACGTAGAGCGTCTGAGCACCGGCGTAACGCTGGCCGAACTCGATTTCGATGTAGCTGCCAGTTGCATTGACTGTGTCCACGTACCCAGTGCCTGTCCAGCCGGCGTGCTCGGTATCAACCGTGCCGCTGAACAGGCCGTCTTCGGCCTGGAGAGTTTGTTGTATGGTACCACCGGGCTGTGCGGGGGTTACCATCAACGTTGCCACTGTACTTGTGACGCTACCGTAGTTGTTAGCCACGACGGCGAAGTACCCGCCAGCCTCGTTGGTTTGGACGTTGTTTAGGAGCAGTGTTGCATTTGTTTTGCCTGAGAGCGGTGCAGCGGAATCGGGTGTGCCAAAGTACCATTGGTATCGCAAAGGCGGTGTGCCCGTTGCACTCACGGTAAATGAGGCGGTTTGACCCATTGATACAGTTTGGTTTTGTGGCTGAGCTGTGATGCTTGGCAGTGTTGGAGCAGTGACTGTGAGCGTCGCCACTACGCTTGTGACAGCGCCGGCAACATTTGTCACAACAGCGTGGTAACTACCCGCGTTTTCGGGCCATGCTGCGTCAAATTGCAATACCGGATTGGTTTGGCCGGCTAAATGCGTCCCGGTGAAGAACCACTGGTAGTAAAGTGGCGGTGTGCCTGTGGCTACCACACTGAATTGCACAGGGTCACCAAACCCAACCGTTTGGCTGATCGGCTGAGCCACGATTACAGGCGGTTTGCTTGTTACTGTGAGTGTGGCGACCGTGCTTGTCGCAGCGCCGAACAGATTTGTCACTACAACCCAGTACGCGCCTGCATCACTTAATTGCAGATTCGAAAGTGTTAAAGTTGAGTTCGTCATGCCAACGAGCTGGACTGAGTTAAAGTACCACCTGTACCTCAATGGCTGGGTGCCAATAGCGCCAACGCTAAACGTTGCCGAGCCGCCCACTGGAGCCGCCTGGTCAACTGGCGCGGTAGTGATTACCGGCGTCATCGGCAAGGCGGTTCCAACAAACACCCGGAAGAATTGCTGCGCTATGTTCGGGTCCAAATGATTCGTCCATGCAAACTGACCGGTCGACCCTGCAACATTGGTTGTAACTGGACGCCACTGTGCCAAGGGCAAAGCAGGATTAGTTGAGGCCAGTACGATGTACGGCATGTTTGGTTGCGCGTTTGTGCCTTCGATCGCCAGCCCCTGTGGGCTGAGCCATGCGCGGGTCAGGCGCGGTGGCTGTGCTGGGGCAACTGTGTCTGCGGGAGTCACGTCCGCCCAAGTTGTTCCGACGCGGACTTCATCGAGCCATAGCACCTGGCTGATACCGTGGTTGAGTACGATGTACGAGAGCGTCGAAATATCGCTTGAGCTTGCAGTGCCAGTTGTCAGCGTAGGTGGCGGCACGTTTTCGTTGTCGCCTAGGCTCAACGGGTCAACCCACAAATCAACCTTGTCGTTGCCCGGCTGGAATGTGTAGCGGGCCACAATCAGGTGCGTGCCAGGCCCGATGTTTGTCGAAGCTGTCGGGTTACTGGCGGACTTGGCAATGCCGAGTTCGTACCCGTTCAGGAACAGGCCGAGCCCGGGCGAACTTGTACCGCCGCCTGCGTTATGGAGCCAGGCAAATAATTTCGTGCCGCTCGGGACTGTTTGGATGTTTAGCAGTAGCGAGACGTAAACTGAGCCGCTGCTCTGCGGCGTAAAAGGTGCAGAGCGTTTCTTAAAAGTTGTGCCGGAAAAGATCACACCGCTGCCGGTTGCATTCGCCAGGCCGGAATACAAGAGCGCCGCTGAACCACTCACGCGCAACGCGGCACTCGGACTATCCCCAGCAGTCCAAACAGTATCGCCCACCCCGGACGAGCCAAGGTTGCCATCTGGGTAGCTGAAATGGTCCTCAAACAGGAGTGCTGCCTGGACAAAGTTTATTGGTGCAAAGCCAGAAAGACTTATGACCAAGATTTTAATGAGCGTCTTGATGGGTGCAGTCATGGTTTGTATATTCTCGGAAAATGATTGGGGTAACTTCCACCCCGATCGGGAATTGGTTTTGGGGTCGGTACAACGTCCGGCGTCTGTGCCTGCGACGGTACTGTTTGGAAGCAGCCCATGGAGCAGAACGATGCGGGAATTGTCAGTTCACACATTGCAAGCTCAACATTTGTGCGTTGCGGGCGCACGCAGGGCGCAATTCTGCCGGCGCAAGCAGAGATGCGCTGTTGGGCCAAACTAGGCGGCCGTATAGCAACCACGCTTTCCAAAGGACGCCGAAACCACAGAAAGCAGTTCATGGCATGTACTCGTACGGGCCAAGGTCGGGCGCGGCTCCTACAAACGGCAAGCCCACGTCAACGCCGCGATCAATTAGGTCACTGCCTGCCACCAGGCGCGCAAACACGCGCGGCAGGCTGCCGTCCGGCCCACGCGGTGCTTCAGCGGCGGCCTCGGTTAGGTCGTAGTAATCCGCCGCATTCGCTGTGACCGGCAGATTCCAACTGTTGTTTTGCTGTATTGTGCCTGTTGGGAACTCGGTCACACCGGTCGCATTTGCAGTTGCACCAAAACTGACATTGTTTTTGAAGATCATTGGTGCACCTGCTTCAGGTGCATCCTCGAAGAAGTAGTTGTAGAGATTGTTCCAAGCCAAACAATTGTACATCACAATGCCGCCCTTGTGGCTGTTTTGGTCAAACCCGTGTCGCGTGCGTCCGGGGAAATTATTGTTGAACGCCACGCATCGGTACACGTAATGCGTTCCTTTTGAACTGCCGCCTGTGCCGTTTCCACCGAGCTTAAACCCGTTGCCGTTGCCCTGGAACGAGCCACCCACCACGTTGTACAGGGACGCATCGCCGTTGTGCCATGTCCAGCAATTACTGATCACCACTGATGCGTCGGTCTCGAATAGGTCCCAGCCGTCGTCGGAGTTTTTCCACGCGCGGCAGCCCATGAACACAATGCCTTGACCGCAATGCATCTTAGCGGCGAACCCATCGGCGTCGCTACCGCGATTGTCAGGGTCATAGTTCATGTACGAGTCGCAGTTGATCACCTCGATGAACGCAGCAAGCATCGCCCCGGGATTAACAAACGTGTGTGAGAACCCGATCTGCAGTCCGCTGTCGCCGTTGTGATGAAACTCGCATTGCTCGACTCGAATATGTGAGCCTTCGATTTTCATTCCGTTGTCGCCGGCGTAGCAGATCTCCAGCCCTTTGATATGCCAGTACCATGCATTGGTCGTGATTAGGATGCCGCGGTTTGCTGACCCATATGGTTGATTGGAAAAATTTAACACCGGTCGCTCACCCGGATATGCGAACAGCCGAATCCAATTTGTCGGTGTGCCAGAGCGATCAATCGTGATCGTGCTCGTGTATGGGTATGTACCCCCGCGCATGTAGATCACATTGCCCGGCTGCGCCAAAGCCACCGCCTTGGAGAGACTGTAAAAAGGAGCAGCCTCCGTACCCGGGTTTGAATCATTACCAGTCGGCGATACAAAATATGTGCCGTCAGTCGGTGGCTGACCAAGCGTAAGCTGTGCAATCTGGCTGGTTGCTGTGCTGCACGCGTTCCAAACCGTGGCAAGGTACGCGCCCAGGTTGTTAGTTGTGACGGCTGGAATCTGGAGCACTCGATTTGTTGCGTCTGGCACAGCAATACCATCCTTGTACCACTGGTATAAGATTGGTTCGGCCCCATGCGCAAGAACCTCGAACTGTGCCGACTGCCCGAGCAGCACCAACTGCGACTGCGGCTGTGCAACGATTGACACGGGCGCGCAGCCGGGGGTTGTCCCCGTAGTGAGCATTTCAACAACATAGAACCGGCACGGTTCCGTTGCATGCACAAGCGCAGACCATTCAAACGTCCCATTCGCCGCGAATACGTTGCTTGTAACCATGGCCCACTGTTCAAGTGGTATAGTCAAGTCATGGCCGGTCAGCACCCTGAACGGCGCGCCCGGGTTGCCATTGGTGATCATTAGGCGGATTGTGCCTGCCCCCAACTCGCAATGCGCAATGCGTGGTCTGGGTGGGTTCACCGGGGGAAATGCACTTGGCGGGGTTACGTCCGACCAGCTCGTGCCGAGCCGCACTTCGTCAATGTAGAGCACTAGGCCGGCACCACTCGGCGCGTAGATGTGGAAGTAACTCAACGAAGCCGGGTCACTTGAGCCGGTTGTGCTACCCAGTGATGCAGGAGGCGTGCTTGAGCCGAAAGCGCTGGCCGGTGGATCAACCCACAAATCAACCTTGTCGTTGCCGCTGGCAAGAAACGTGTAACACACCACCACAAGGTGTGTGCCTGTGCTCAGGCTGCTAGACAACACCGTCGGGCTAGATGTTTTCTTGCCAACCCCCACACGCGATGCGCTATCAACAAATATGCCAAGTTGGGGTGAAGTCGTGCTCGATGTGCTGGACTCAAGGTATGCAATCAGTTTAGTGCCGCTGCTCGGTGGAGTTTGAATGTTCAGCAGAAAAGATACGTACACCGTGTTGTTGTCGGCGCTAGCAACTGAGGCGAATTGCATCACGGCACGTCGCGATGTACTGCTTGGTGCCCAGCGCACGCCTTTGCCCGTAGCCGGCTTAAGCCCAATTGGCGAAGTCAGCGCCGCGCTTTGAGCTACCGCGATTTCCGCCCCTGCGCTGCCCCCTGCATCCCACACGCCTGCTGCGACACTGTACAAATTTCCTTCAGAGTAATCGAACGGGTCGTAAAAGGGCAGGGGTTGCACTGCGCTAGGTGCAGTGTTGCCAATGCAAAAACAGCAGACTGACACTAAAAGCCACGTAACAAATCCGGGACGCCTAAACACGGAACTGCACGGCATCTTAAAATCAACTGATAGCTTTTCTCCTGTTAACGGCTTCGAGTCGGCAGCCACAAGCGAGCGCGCCGGTGGTAAGCCTTGCGTCCTGAGTGCGGTTAGCTGAACAAAGCACATCGCTTTTGCGACCTTGTCGTTTTCGACCCACCAATTGCATTTTGGGTCTGGCGAGTAAAGCTGGTTCAGTCTGAAAATCGTGCATTTTAGCATGAATATTTTGCACCTGGCCCGCTCAAGGAACAGAGCGCACCGCCAGGATATTGTTCGTGGACCGCTAGTCTTGGCTTCATATAAAACTCTGCGCCACTGCGGTTTAACATTCGGAAACATGAGTAATGTGTACCTCCCCACGAAATGTTTTGGTAGGGACGCCTCGCTGAGGTGTCTGCGGACGCGCCTTGGCGTCACTATTTTTGAATTTCGTGCGGTAGAATTCTCCCAGGCGCAGATCCGAGACATCCGAAACTTCAGTTCAAACATGCTAGCAAAACGCCAGCTGCACCTTAGCAGATTTTGTCTGACACCACCAGACCTGTGCGCTATGCTTCATCGCAGTCCGAATCACGCCCACTGACCACTGAAGGTGCGCATATGTGTGTAGTTACCGAACCTGCACTTGTTAAGCGTTGCTCACCTGTTGTTTTGTCCAGCGCGTGATTGACATGCGCTGTGTTGGACGGTATGAGACTTGCCCATGGCCAGCAGTGGACCGCCACAACGCACGCCGCTTTACGCAGTACACCGAGCGTCGGGGGCGACCATGACGGTGTTTGCAGGCTGGGAAATGCCACTCCACTACAGCGGTGTAGTGGCGGAACATTTGTGGGTAAGACGTGCAGTTGGCATTTTTGACATTTCGCACATGGGCGTATTACTTGTGGCCGGGACTCACGCCGAGCAAGTGCTCAACAAATTGCTCACAAATGATGTGGCGCGGCTCGAACCTGGCTCAGCCCAGTACACGTTGATGTGCAACGACAACGGCGGCGTGATTGATGACCTGATCCTGTATCGTATTGAGCCGAGCATGTTTTTGCTTGTTGTGAATGCGGCAAATACGCAGAAAGATTTCGATTGGATTACGGCAAATGCACCTGAGCCAGTTGTATTGCAAAACCTAAGCTGGCAAACGGCTATCCTGGCGCTGCAAGGACCGGCTGCCGCTCGTGTGTTACCTGAAGCTGCTGAACTTGACCGGTTCAAAATAGCCAGGCTAAAGATCGCGGATTGTGCATGTTGGATCGCACGGACAGGTTACACTGGCGAGGATGGATTCGAGTTGTTTTGCGCGGCTGAGGACGCGGAAAAGCTGTGGGGTGCGCTTTTGCAGCGCGGCAAACCGTTTCGGCTTGTACCCGTTGGGCTGGGTGCGCGTGACTCGTTACGGTTGGAGATGTGCTATCCGTTATATGGGCACGAGTTGGATGAACACACGACGCCATTTGAGGCTGGGTTGAGCAAGTTTGTCGTGTTCGATAAAGGCGACTTCGTAGGCCGAATGCGGCTTCTTAAGCAGCGGAGAGATGGTTTGGCGCGTCAATTGGTTGCTTTTGTCATGGGTGGAAGAGCGCCGCTGCCACGTGCCGGCTGCAAAATCATGATGCAAGGCCGCGTGGTCGGCATGGTAACAAGTGGGTCGTATTCGCCGATACTCGAGGCGGGCATAGGCATGGGATATGTCGAGTTGGCAACGGCTCTGCCAGGCGCACAGGTACAAATAGAAATACGCGGTCGGTTGTGCCTGGCCGAGCTCAAACCAAAACCGTTATTACAGAAACGCAGATGAACATTCCTGAACAACTCAGATACACGAAGTCACACGAATGGGTCCGTGTTGAAGGCACCGAAGCAGTGGTTGGCATTACAGATCATGCGCAACGCGAACTGACTGATGTTGTGTATGTGGAACTACCGCAAATCGGCAAGGTTTTAGAAGCCGCCAAGGAGTGCGCTGTCATCGAGAGCGTAAAAACCGCAAGCGATATTTACACGCCTGTAAGCGGCGAGGTGATTGCGGTTAACACTGAACTTGGCAGCGCCCCGCAGTTGATCAATCAGGACCCGTATGGCATGGGATGGCTCTTCCGGGTCCGGCTGAGCAATCCGGCCGAGGTTGATTCGTTGTTAACCGCCGAGCAGTACGCTCGGCACATCGGCGCTTGAAATGGCTCACACAGATACATTTATTCGTCGTCAAATTGGGCCTAGCGACGTCGAGCAACAAGAAATGTTAGCCGCGCTAGGTTTCGCCTCATTGGATGCACTAGTGGATGCGGCGATACCGAGTCCGCTTCGGACTCACCGGCCATTGAACCTGCCGCTGGCGCGGGCCGAGCATGAAGCCTTGGCCGAATTAAAAGCCATCATGTCGCAGAACAAGCCACGCCGGACTTACATCGGTCAAGGTTTCTACGGCACCCTGGTACCACCAGTGTTGCAACGATGCATTTTGGAAAATCCGGCGTGGTACACGCCCTACACACCGTATCAATCGGAAATTTCACAGGGCCGGCTTGAAGCGCTGTTTTTGTTTCAGGTGATGGTCGCCGACCTGACGCGTATGGAGATTGCAAATGCGTCATTGCTTGATGAAGCGTCTGCTGCTGCAGAAGCGATGTTAATGTGTCACCGGCTGCGCCCGGCCGAGCACGCAAGTACGTTTTTGGTATCCGCGAGTTGTCATCCGCAAACAATTGCTGTTGTGCACACGCGTGCCGAGCCATTGGGCATTCAGGTGGTGGTGGATGACCACAGGCAGTTCAAGCTCGATGATACTGTGTTCGGCGCGTTGGTGCAGTACCCCGCTACGGACGGGCAGATCTACGATTATTCACCTTTAGCGGATGAACTGCATAAAAGCTCAGCATTGTTGGTTGTTGCAACGGACTTATTGGCACTGACATTGATCAGGCCGCCGGGTGAATTTGGCGCAGATGTTGTTGTTGGCAGTGCACAGCGGTTTGGTGTGCCACTCGGTTACGGCGGGCCGCATCCGGCATTCCTTGCCACGCGTGACCGGTTCAAACGGCAGATGCCGGGTCGGTTGATCGGTGTGTCGCGCGATGCGCGTGGGCAACCGGCCCTACGATTGGCGCTGCAAACACGCGAACAACATATCCGGCGCGAAAAGGCAACAAGTAACATTTGCACTGCGCAAGTTTTGCCTGCTGTATTAGCAGCGATGTACGCGGTTTGGCACGGGCCAGACGGGCTTAGACGCATCGCACAGCGAATCCACGAGCTTGCGTGTAGGTTGGCAGAACAAGTGGATTGGATTGGTGACGGGCCGTTTTTCGATACGCTACGTATTCGAGCCAAGCTACCGACGGAGGTAAACGTGCGTGACTATGGCGACGGGACAATTGGCATTTCGCTTGACGAGACAAGCACAGAACCGGATGTCGAGCAGTTAATCAGGCTTATAGGGTCCGGTAGGGGGCGGCCTGCACCAGCATTGCATGCCAGGACCACGCCTTTTTTAACTGCGCCAGTGTTCAATCGGTATCATACCGAGCTTGAGATGATGCGTTATTTGAAACGGCTTGAATCACGTGACATCTCGCTGTGTACCTCGATGATCCCACTTGGTTCGTGCACAATGAAACTTAACTCGGCTGCGAGCATGTTCCCGGTGACATGGCCTGAGGTAACCAATGTGCATCCGTTTGTGCCGATCGAGCAGGCACACGGTTACCAACGGTTGGTGCAGCAGTTGGAACAATGGCTGGCTGAAATCACGGGTATGACAGCGGTTTCACTCCAGCCAAACGCAGGTTCGCAGGGCGAACTGGCCGGCCTGTTAATCATTCGTCGATATCACCTGAGCACCGGCCAGGGCCAACGTAAAGTATGTCTGATACCAACATCTGCGCATGGGACAAATCCAGCCAGTGCCACGCTGGCCGGCATGCAAGTTGTACCGGTAGAATGCGATCCGCATGGCAGAGTTAGTGTGGAAGAGTTGCGTGCCAAGCTACGCCTCTACAGGGACAAAGTTGCGGCGCTGATGATTACTTATCCGTCTACGCACGGCGTATTTGAGCCACGAATTCGCGAGATTTGCGCATTAGTCCATGAGCACGGTGGCCAGGTGTACATGGACGGCGCGAACCTGAATGCGATGGTGGGGTTGTGTCGGCCGGGCGAGCTTGGGGCAGATGTGTGTCATCTGAATCTGCACAAGACTTTCGGTATACCGCACGGTGGTGGTGGTCCTGGTGTGGGACCGATTGCAGTTGCAGCACACCTGGCGCCGTTCCTGCCGGGTGCGCCTGGGACCGGCATTGGAATGCTCACATCGGCGCAATATGGCAGTGCAAGCATTTTAACAATTGCTTGGATGTACATCGCAACGATGGGTGCCGAAGGACTCACCAAAGCCAGCAAAGTTGCGATCCTGAACGCGAACTACTTAGCGCACAGGTTGCGCGATTATTTTCCGACTGTGTATCTTGGGCCGAATGACCTAGTTGCGCACGAATGCATATTAGATTTCCGGCAGTGCAGGGCCAGGGCCGGGGTCGATGTCGAACACGTTGCTAAACGGCTTATGGATTATGGGTTTCATGCGCCCACTATGTCGTGGCCGGTACCAGGCACGTTCATGGTTGAGCCAACTGAAAGCGAGTCGAAGACTGAACTAGACCGATTCTGTGACGCGTTGATCTCGATCCACGCTGAGATTAAAGCGATCGAAGATGGGCGGCTAGATAAGTTCGACAATCCATTGAAAAATGCGCCGCATACGGCCGACATGATTGCCGCAGCGGATTGGCCCCATAAGTATTCACGTGAGCAGGCGGCGTTTCCGGCCCCATGGACGCGCGAACACAAGTTCTGGCCTCATGTCGCGTGCGTGGACAATGTATATGGCGATCGGTGTTTCACAGCGAGTTGTGAGGCTTGGCCGTTTGCGTGAGAAGTCGGTTTTCAAACTAGGGCTGAGCTGACTGCTTCGAGCCTCACTAGGACAAACCCGCGTTTGCCCGGAGTTTGCGTACGGGTGCACCAGGATTGCCTTGCGCATGGTGGGCTTGCAAGAGATGGTGTTGCCGAGTAGTTTTGATTGGTGCTGCGCCCGTAGCTCAGCTGGACAGAGCATCTGCCTTCTAAGCAGAGGGTCGCGCGTTCGAATCGCGCCGGGCGTACCAACAACTGGGTTTGTGTTTTTTTGATTTTCGATTTTTGGAGTTTTCACTTCAGTGCTCACGCTTGAACAACTGGCTGGGATGTATCAGAAGGCTCCGAATGCGTATTCTGCGCCAGTAGCAGAGTTTCGGATTGGCGACCGTCTTTTTGAGTTTAACAAGCAACCAGCTATAATGGGCGTAATTAATCTCTCACCCGACTCGTGGTATCGTGAAAGCGTATGCCTAAGTGCAGAAAGGGCGGTGTACCGTGCTAGGGTCTTGGTAAGTCAGGGGGCACACCTGGTTGATATCGGCGCTGAGTCCACATTGCTTAATGCAGCCCGAGCAGACGAAGCCCTCCAAACTAGTAAGTTAATTCCAGTCATCAAAGCGCTCAGAGATCAGGATGTACTCGTCTCGGTTGAAACTTACCAGCCCGCAGTAGCACGCGCGAGTCTTGGAGCCGGTGCGAATGTGTTGAACATCACAGGAACTGAGCACGCGCCTGAGCTTTATCGAATCGCTGCTGAACATGGCGCTGCGGTTATCATTTGCTACGTGCAAGGTAAAAACGTTCGCACAGTTGGCGAGTTTGAGTTTGGCCTCGATACAATCGAGTTGATGCGTGAGTATTTCACGCGCCAGATCGAGCTAGCGCAAAAGTACGGCGTCCAAAAAATTATACTCGATCCGGGTTTGGGCTTTTACTATCGGAACCTTCAAGATAGCGCACGGCGTGTTCGGTACCAAATGAACATTTTTCTGAACACATTTAGGCTGCGCACGCTTGGTTATCCGATTTGCAACGCGTTGCCGCATGCATTCGAGTACTTCGGCGAGGAAGTCAGGTGCGCCGAGCCGTTTTTTGCTGTTTTGGCTGCATTGGGCAGGACCGACCTGTTCCGCACGCACGAAGTGCCGCGGATCAAAGCCGTGCTGGATACGTTGAGGGTTTTCTAGCGCTCAGTAGGCCGGCAGCTTGCGCGTGTTGGTTAAGTTGCAGACGTTGTGATGTTGTGCATGCGAGTTGTCTTGCTCGACTTTCTGGGAAAACTCATGCGCATCCGATGCGTATGATGCTGAAGCGGTTGGTTTTGTTGGCAGCCGTATCTTGGGCTGTTGTGTCGTTGGCCCAATCAACGGGCACTTTGGTGATTTACGTCTCGCCACGCGGTAACGACGCATGGTCTGGCACGCTACCTAAGCCAAACGCCACCAAGACGGACGGGCCACTTGCGTCGTTTGCCGGCGCGCGCAACCTGGTGCGAAAACTCAAGAGACATGGCGCCGCTCAAAAACCTGTCCGGGTCTTGTTCCACGACGGCGTGTATCAACTTACTGGGCCAGTGGATTTTACACCAGTTGACAGTGGCACGCCCGAGGCCATGATTTCGTACGAAGCTGTGTCAGGCGCAAAACCGCTTTTTACAGGGGGGGG
>FMSI01004824.1_pt1 | contig 28021 bp, 22 predicted proteins | sample 1504471 | NCBI WGS metagenome assembly FMSI01 (sample SAMEA4475357, study PRJEB15587) | soil metagenome | biome: Soil; feature: Field | place: India | collected 2015-03-11 | depth 0 m
ATGCACCCGATTTTTTGTGGCAGACACGCATGGTCTCCTGCGTTCGGACATTACGGTTGGCTCGGCGAGCCGACCCTACCGCATTCATTCAAAAGGTAGGGATGCATGGCCTCATGCGGCCGAATCTTTTCGTGGTAGGGACGCGCGGCCCTGCGCGTCCGCATTTTTTGGTAGGGACGGCTGGCCCCCAGCCGTCCGCAATCAACTTGAGGGCCGGTTTGCACGTCGGCCTATCAATCAGGATAGTGTGCCCTCCGAAAGTTAAACCGCAGGGATGCTCACGCACAGAGTCTTGTGCGAAATCAAGATCACCCTGTTGCCGGTATGTTGCCAGCAGACAGTGTACTATTTCGGTCGGCTCGTCCTGTGTGTGTTGAACGCTTAGTTGGGTGCGCACGGGTTTCGGCGTAAGAAAACGCAGTCCGTGCAGAACTGAGCTTGCAGTGCAACTCGAATCCTGCAATTGCGCGACGCCCCCCACTCAATTTCTCCAAGTACGCACCAGACCCGTTTGTGGCACTAAGGATTTTCAGGCTGTCGTTTCGCCATATTGGTTAAAAGGGTTTACAGCCTGCGGCACCGTTGCCATAATCAGAACGATGTCACCGGGGCGACAGGATAAAGATCATTTTACGATTGCTTCCAAAGAATTTGCCGTTTTGGAAGCTGCGATAGCACGTGCACAGAAAAATTTGATGCGCCTCCAGAAACCCGAGGGTTACTGGATAGGCGAGCTTATAGTTGACTCGACGCTTGTTTCGGACATGGTGGCGTACCATCACTGGGTCGGTAAAGTTGACCCGGAATGGCAACGTAAGGCCGTTAACCACATTCTGTCGTTACAACTGCCCGATGGCGGCTGGAACATTTACTACGGCGGTCCTGCTGAGATTAACGCAACCGTAAAAGCGTATCTTGCGCTTAAACTTGCCGGTTTGCCGGTCACGGACCCGCGGATGCTTAAAGCGCGCGAGGTGGCACTGCGGTTGGGTGGCATACCGCGGATGAACACATTTGCGAAGCTGTATCTTGCGTTACTGGGGCTGTTCCCGTGGGAATACGTGCCAACAATTCCGCCCGAGGTGTTGCTCATAGGCAAATGGTTTCACGTGAATTTTTGGGAAATGAGCAATTGGAGCCGGGCGATGTTCGTACCGCTTTCGATCATCAATCATTTCAAGCCCACACATCGCCCCAGGCCAGGGATCACACTCGACGAGCTATACCCGGAAGGGTTCCACGCGCGTGATTTAGCGCTGCGGCCGGACCCGGACAAGCTTTTTACATGGCGCAATTTTTTCCTATGGCTCGACCGCCTGCACAAGCTTGCCGAGTGGTTTGCTGCACATAAGTTGCATCCGTTCAGAAAACGCGCGCTCAAAAAGGCCGAACAGTGGATGCTCGAACGGTTCGACGGTTCAGATGGTCTAGGTGCGATTTTCCCGGCGATGCTTTACTCGGTGATAGCGCTCAGAGCGTTGGGGTATCCGGATGATCATCCTGAGGTTGTCCGTGCCGAACGCGAACTCAAAAAGCTCGAACACGAAACCGAAGACAGTGTCCGGATCGAGCCTTGTTTTTCGCCCGTATGGGACACTGCAATCACGTTGGTTTGCTTGGCTGAGTCTGGCATGCCGCCGGATCATCCGGCAATGGTTCGCGGTGCGGAATGGCTGCTTGAGCGCGAAATCCGGTTCCGTGCGGATTGGCAGTACAAAAACCCTGCTAACGTCGAGCCGAGCGGTTGGGCCTTTGAGTTTAACAATAAATGGAATCCAGACGTTGACGACACCACAATGGTTTTGCTTGCGTTGCGGCATATACCAACCTCGGACACGGCACGGCGCGATGCTGCATTCAGACGCGGGCTTGAGTGGATGCTCACCTTCCAGTGCAAGGACGGTGGCTGGGCCGCTTTCGACAAGGACTGCACAAAGAACATACTCACCAAAGTGCCGTTTGCCGATCACAACGCAATGCTCGACCCGGAATGCGCCGATATAACGGGGCGTGTGCTCGAGCTATTGGGCTACCTCGGCTACAGCACCGAGCACCCACAGGTTAAAAAGGCTATCCAGTTCCTAAGAGAAAACCAGGAACCGGACGGCTCATGGTTTGGCAGGTGGGGTGTCAATTACATTTATGGCACATGGCAGGTGTTACGCGGCATGCGCGCGCTGAACTATAACATGACCGAACCATGGTTGCTGAAAGCACGCACATGGCTTGAAAGTGTTCAGCATGCCGATGGGGGTTGGGGCGAACGCTGTAACACATACGATGACCCCATTTTCAAAGGGCGCGGCCCCAGTACAGCTTCACAAACTGCTTGGGCGGTAATGGGTCTATGTGCATTTGACGATCCGTCATTACCAAGCCTGCGCCGCGGCGTCGAGTATCTTATCCGAACGCAGAACGCAGATGGGTCGTGGTCAGAGGAAGAAACCACTGGGACAGGTTTCCCCAAGGTTTTTTACCTCAAATACGACATGTACCGTGCCACTTGGCCGCTACTTGCTCTGGCCACGTACAAAAAGCTGCTTTTGAAAGTGCCCGCCGACGGTCGCGAATTCAGCCATGCACCGCAGCAGCAACTAGTTCGCACAGAGCCAGTCCAACACCAAAAATACAGCGGTTGACAGAATCGCCTCGAGATATGAGATGCGTTTACAACAACCAAGTGCTCGTTGCTGGTTGAGAACGGTATGTTTTGGGCGCGGGCGCTTAAATAAGGTCTGGTGGGTTTGCATTTGTTGACCTAAGCCAGCAAAGCGGTTTGGACCGATTTTACCGAGAAATGCGATCCGGATTTAGTATATGCATTGAACAACCGAATAACTGTTATGGCAAATCCGACCAACAACAGCAGAGAGCAACTGCCCGCCTACATTACAACCGCACAGCCCAACCCAACTGAGAACCGTGCGCCGTGGTACAAAACAACCGCACCGGCGTATGCGGGCATTTTTTTGTGGTTTGTGTTCTGGCAAGATGTAGCGGCAACAGGTGTGCCAGGCGGTACACTTGCGCAGGGATTAATCTGGGCACTGCTGAGTCTGGTTACAGCAGCGTTGGTGTGTCATTTTCTTTTCTACCTCGTGCCCGGGTTGCTCGGTATGAAAACCGGCCTGCCGCTGTATATTGTCGGCACGTCTATCTTCGGCGCGAAAGGCGGGTTCATTTTACCTGGCTTCTTGATGGGTGTGTTGCAGTTTGGTTGGCTGGGCGTGAATGTCTATTTTTCGTCGCTCGCACTGAGTGAAATGATTCAGCTCAACGCAAAGATTATCATGGTGCTTTGGGGTGTTGCGGCTGCGTTTGTTGGGTTAAAAGGCATCGGTTACGTTGCAAGGGTTGCAACTTATTTGCCGTTGATCCCGCTGATTGTGCTGATAGTACTAGCAGCGAACACAATCGGCGGTGTGCCCCAGTTCAAGCCCGCGGCACTCGTTGCCGCGCAACAGTCCACTGGCGGAAATAATGTGGCTGCGCTCAGTGCGCTTGGAGTTTTGGCGGCTATGCTCACGTATGTTGTTGGATTTTTCGCTACTGCAGGAGCTGCTGGGGTTGACTTCGGGCTGAACAATCGGACGAAAACTGATGTGCAACTGGGAGGTCTTGTTGGGATTGCGTTGGCAATAGTTTTCACAGGTGGGTTGTCGTTGCTCGTAGTTGCCGGTGTGTACGGTTCACAGGCGATGTCGGCTGCTGCTATTGCCGGTGGTGCAAGTTTACGCACGCTTGATCTGATCAGTATTGTGCTGGGCGAAGGGCCAGCAAAATGGGTGAAACTGCTTTTGGCAATAGCAGCTTTTCCGCCGGCCTGTTTCTCGTCGTTCATAGCGGCGAATAGTTTCAAAACTACACTGCCGAAAGTGAACCCGTTCATATCGGTTGGCATTGGCGCAGCGGTGAGCATTTTGTTGGCGCTATCTGGGTGGGCGGGTAAAGCAGTTGTTGTGTTCCAAATAATCGGCGCATCATTCGGACCGATTTGCGGCGCGATGCTGGTGGATTATCTGCTTGCCGGATGCAAATGGACCGGGCCACGTGCTGGGTTCAATCCGGCAGGGTGGATTTCGTGGTTGGGCGGTTTTATTGTAGGCGTTTTACCGATCCTGAAGATTTATCCGTTGCCAGCAGCGCCGTTAGCAGCGTTTGTAATGGGCGCTGTTATTTACTGGGCTTGTGTGAAAGCCGGCGTGCAATCTCCTGTAGTGCCGGTTTCCAGCGCTGCTACGCAGACTGCAGCATGATTTTTGGGGGGCGTTCTCTATCTGGCGCGCCGGTGCTGTTCACCTATTAAGCCAGGCAGAAACAAGCATTCCGCGGCGAAAGCGCGCCCTGAAAGCCGCGCCGAACCAGCAGGTGAAAAAGTCGGGGTCCTCGGACCTACACCCGATCAGGTTTAACTGTAAAGTGTACGCGGCGCACGTGCGGTTTTTCGGCGGTCTACTGTAAACGCCCGTAGTTGTTCATCCGTAGTGGTGGGAGCCGTTGAGTTTTAGCGTGGCTTCTTGACCGTGCAGCGCGCGTGTATCCAAGGCAGGTCCGGCCTGTTGGGTGGATCCGCGTCGAGACCCGACTGTCCTTTGAACACGCCTGCAAGGACGTTTTTGTCCGACCACTTTCTACGCTCGGCATGGCCATCCGCAAAGGATGGGTTGCCGTTGAAGATAATGCGCTGGCGAATCTATCCACGTGGTTGGTTTGGTTGGGTCCTGTGTCCAGTAACCGGCATCGATCGAGCCTGGGTTCTCGTCCACAAACACAAATGCCATCGGCGCCGGCAAATTGCCGGCCCCGGTTTCGTTTGCTGTATGAACAGGTGCCCATTCCCGTAGTACCGGCCCGAAGTCAACGGGAGCAGTTTGGTCCTCCCAGTTTAATATTCTGCTCTCGGCCAATATCCAGAGCCAAGCGTTCGAGGTGCAATGCCGTATTGCACGGCATCTATTGTGGTGTCGTGAAAGATTCGTGGTAAAACCAAGGGACACGAGCAATTTGGACGCGTGAGGGCTTTTTCCAAAAAGTCAGGCTTGGGGGTAAAAACAGACCGCTTCAATTTCGGGCTTTCCCAAACACTGTAACATGGCAAGTGCGGCGTGTTTAGGCTGCATGGGTACAGTGTATGCAAGTAATTCGTGTTCGACGGGTGCGGTTTTTTGAACGCCAATCAAAGGTGTAGCCCACACAAAAAGTTTACTCAGCCTTGACGAGTCAATTATTTTCAAGTCCACTGTGCCGCCAGTGAGCGACGCAACTGGCCAATTAACACGCAAAAAACCGACGCATATTTTGCGGCGGCTTTACGATTGGACTGTCAAGTGGGCCGAGCACCCCGCTGGTGCATGGGCGTTGTTCGGGATTGCAGTAATCGAATCTTCGGTTTTCCCGGTGCCGCCTGATGTGCTGTTGATTGCGCTTGCTGTGGGCGCACCGCGTCGCGCGTTGCGGTTTGCGGCTATTTGTTCGATTGGCTCGGTTTTGGGCGGCATGATCGGCTACGCAATTGGCTGGGGTGCATGGCAAGCGGTGAAAGGGTTTTTCATCCCGTACATTTTTTCGCAAGCTGCATTTGACAAGGTTGCCGAGCTGTACCAAGGGAACGCTTTTGTTGCGATTCTGACTGCGGCATTCACACCCATCCCATACAAGGTGTTCACAATTGCGGCAGGGGTGTTCGGTGTGAATTTTTGGACGCTTGTATTTGCGTCGTTACTTGGGCGGTCAGCCAGGTTCTTTGCAGTCGGCGGTCTAATCTACATATTCGGCCCGACCGTAAAATCGTTTATCGAAAAATACTTCGACTGGCTTGCTTGGGCACTGCTTGCCCTTGCAATTGCCGGGTTCGTCGCGATCAAATATCTGCGGTGAATCGGATACCTCGGCACGCTTTTAACGTGCTGGCTTGCCTACTGGCAGCAAGCACAGCGGTTGCTCGGCCTCGGGCAACGCCAGCACACGTTTTACCTCGGCGTCACTAAACGCGCCTACAACTACTGCGCCAAGCTCGAGTGCAACAGCCTGCAGATGCGCATTTTCAACTGCGTGTCCAACCTCGAAATGCACATAGCGTTCTGCGCGGTTGCCGTACCTGCGTGAGGTGCGTTCGTAAACTGCTGCAAAAGCAATTGTTATCGGGGCGCGCTCGACCCATTCCTGCCCAAGCGATGCTGCCGCAAGCCGCGCGCGTCTGTCGCCTTCAACCACTCGCACCAGGTCATGCTGTGCCGGCCGGTATCTGTAGATGCCCGGTGCTAAACCGCGAACGTTGCCGGCCACCAGTAACACCTCCAACGGATATGTTGCGCCTGCCGACGGTGCAGTGCGTTTGCCACCCGGGGCGGTTATGCCCTGCGCAGACCATAGCAATTGTGACACCTCGGCAAGCGTAAGCGGTTCGGCCTTGTATTCGCGGACAGACCTGCGCTTTGCCAGAGCAGCCTCGAGCGACATTTTACCGTCTGTGCGTGGTTCGGGCAGTTTGATCTGGCTTGCTTTTGGTTCGTCTGAGGCCGGGTTCTCAGCTTTCAGCATAGACACTGTGATAAAAACGGTTGCAAATGTGGCTAGACCACATGCGATTGCATGATCGAGCATTTTGTTCATGATGTTCCACCGGTAATTTAGTTTGTTGATTCGATCAGTTGTGCCGAGGCCAGTGTGCGTACTGTTCTGGCACGACCTGCTTGAACCATTGAAACTTTACCGTGCACACGACCAATTAACAAGCCATTGTCAAGCGGCGTCATTGGCGCAATTGAACGGCGGATGGAAAATTAACCGGTCCGGAAATAATTTCGTTGTTTGGCGCTTATTGGCAGGCCGAGCTTCTTCATTACAGCAAGCATGTCTTCCCACACCTTACGTTTTTCGTGCATTGCCTGATTGCGCAACAGATAAGCTGGATGGTATGTCGGCATGACCGGTATGCCACGGTACTGATGCCATTGACCGCGAATCTTTGTGATTTGGACGGCCTTGCCGAATAGCCCCTCCATCGCCGTTCCACCGAGCGCAACAATCACCTTGGGCTGGATCAATTCGATCTGCTCGATCAAATAGGGCAAACACGTGCGCATCTCCTCTGCAGTTGGCTTACGGTTGCCCGCAGTCTGACCGGGTGTATCTGGCCGGCACTTTAGGATGTTCCCGATGTAAACATCCTCACGCCGCAACCCCATCGTTTGAATGATCTTTGTGAGCAGCTCGCCTGCACGACCAACAAACGGTTCGCCCTGCTCGTCTTCTTCGACTCCCGGTGCTTCACCGATAAACATTAGTTCGGCGTTGATGTTGCCGACACCGAATACGACGTTTTTGCGGGTAGCAGCCAGGTGTGGGCATTTTGTACACGCCATAACACGCTGGCACAGTTCGGCGAATGCTGCCGCCTTAGCTTCAGGCGCAAGCTGTGGTCTATGCAGTAGCAACTCGTTGGCGGTCTGGTCACTCAACCCAATTGGTAATGCCATTTCAAATGGTGCCAACGGCTCGGTCGGCGTGCTAAATACATCTTCCTCCGGGAACACATCATCAGGTTGTTGTGGCGGCTCGTTATCTGACAGACACACGAGCTGCACCGGCTGCGACAGAGCAGCCAACGTTTGGGGCGACACCACAACGTACCGTACACCCTGTGCCCGCAACGCTTCCAAGTAGCTTATGGTCGCATCCAGGAGTTGCATGAACGCGTTGTTCATCACCCGAATGTTATACCCGGAGGCCTCAGGTGTTGGCACGCAATTTCTAAAGCGACCCGCCCGAGCGCAGCTTCGCGTTAAGCACACGCGAATTTGCTGGCTTGTCAAGGTGAGTTTTTGGCTTTCAGCAAACGTGCAGCACTGATACAACGTGCGCATGGCTGTTAGGCTAAGCATAGGGTTTATAGGGGCTGGCAAAATGGCAACTGCTTTGGCAAAAGGTTTTCTGCACGCCAAACTGACCAGCCCGGCTCAGCTCATCGCAAGCGACCCAGTCGAAACCGCAAGAACAACCTTTAGCAATGAGACAGGCGCAAACACGGCGCGATCGAATCTTGAGGTTGTCCGCAGTACGGCTGTTGTGGTTCTTGCTGTAAAACCCGATCAAGCAACCGCGGTTTTATCCGAGATCCGGCCCGAGCTTAAGTCACGTCATTTACTTGTGTCGGTTGTGGCAGGATTGTCCACAGGGAAAATCGAGGCGGTGGTGGGACAACATGTCCGGGTAATTCGCGCGATGCCGAACACACCCGCGTTGGTTGGGGCGTCTGCGAGTGCGTATGCGCCCGGTACTGCAGCCACACCGCAAGACTGTGCACTGGCCGAAAAACTATTTAGTGCTGTTGGCATCGTGTTCCAACTTAAGGAAAGCATGCTTGATGCAGTCACAGGCCTGAGTGGCAGCGGGCCAGCGTATGTGTATCAGTTCATCGAGGCGCTCAGTGACGGTGGTGTTGCGTGCGGCCTACCGCGTGACGTTGCAACGAGACTTGCGGCACAAACTGTACTCGGCGCGGCCAAGATGGTGCTCCAGACCGGGCTGCATCCGGGTGTGCTCAAGGACATGGTGACAAGCCCTGGCGGTACAACAATCGAGGGCATACATGAGCTTGAGAAAGGCAAACTGCGCGCAGTTGTGATGAGCGCTGTGCGCGCTGCGACTGAGAAATCAAGGAAACTCGGCCAGGGCTGAGACTTCAACCGTTCGGTTGTTCAAACAATTTTTCACGCAGGGGCTTGAGATACCGATCTGCCAATGTGTTCAGTGCCTCACGTGCGATGGTGAATTTTTCGGCTAACTCCTCGTAAACCGAGGGCGGCCAGGGCGGCTCAGCCTGTTGTGCTGCAAGCGCGTAAAAACGCCGGCCTTCACGCTCGTAATCCGGGATGCTGCGAGCTGCTGTGGCCATGCTCTTTGGCCGGCTGGTAAAGAGCGATGTGTGGTCGGGATAAATACCGGTCAGGAACAGCGCTATATCGGCTATGCGCTTGTAGAGGCGCGGCCTGAATTGCGGCTCGACCATCCGTGCCAGTGCAATCATGTCGTCCATGTCGATGTCGCTGAACTTGCGCTTGTGCCATGTGCCACGTTCTTTCCAGTAAATCACCCCCGTATGCGTCTTGACGAACGAGCACAGCATCTGGACCAAGTACTCGCGCAGTGTGGTGTCGGAGAGCAATTGCACCGTCTTGGGCGCATCAAAAACGGGTATGCGTTTGCCACTGCTGTAGGGCTCGAGCACAAACGATTGGTTCTGGAGATTATGCCGCACACGCCGCAACAGGACTGTAAACAGAAGATATGGCGAGACGCGGATGAGCACATGTTGGTCGTTCAGGAGCCGCTCAGCCAGTCTGGCATCGTCGAGCATCGGCTCAAGCAGGTCATCCTTGTCACGGACAAGCCGGATTATATTGTCGTAGTCACGGCGTTTCGTGACCACGGTTTCGACCACAAAACGCAGATCAGACTCGGTCAACCGCATACACCAGTGGCATCAGGTACACCAGTTCACAGTTAAACATAGCTGGCAGTGTGCCGAACGCCAAGTCGTTGATGTTCAGCCGGTTGGGCCACGCTTGTGGCTCGGCGATGCGTTGTACGGCTGAACGGGCGGTCGCGCCTACGGCAAACTCAATCAACGGCTTTGTTAAATACCTTGGCCGTTTACATGACTTTGACCAGTGAGGCGCGGTATTGTTTTGGGGACATGCCAACGTGTTTTTTGAATGCCAGGTAAAAGCTATTTGCGTTTTGGTAACCGCACATTGTGGCAAGAACTTCGAGCTTTTGTTCTGAGTCTGCCAGTAGCCGTTTTGCGCGTTCGATGCGCACGCGCAGCAGTTCTTCGCCCGGTGTGCGGCCGATGTGTTCGACAAACGCCTTGTGCAGGCCGCGCCGTGACATACCGGCTACGGCGACAAGGTCTTTGACGGTTATGGGTTCGTGTGCGTGCGCCCAGATGAACCGCAGGCTGTTGGCAACGCCCTTGTGATTGACGGCAAGCAGATCGCTGCTTTTGCGTGCGATAACAGCTGCAGCAGGGATTCGAACCGGCTTGTCCGGGGCCGGTTTACCGTCCATGAGTGCATCGAGCAGTTCCGCCCCGCGGTAACCCATCAGCTCGAGGTTTGTGTCAACGCTTGAAATCGGTGTATGCATTGCGTCTGGTGCCAAAAGGTAATTCTCGGCACCGACAATTGCCGCTTCCTCGGGTACAGCAATACCACCTGCCTCGCATGCATCAAGCACATCAAGTGCTTGGTCGTCATTTGCGGCGAAGATCGCCACCGGTTTGGGCGCATGCTTGATTTCACTTGCAAGCCAGGCACGGCGTTTGCGCCATTGTGTGCGGTCTGTGCTATAAGCCGGCGACTGCCACCAACGCAGCCATTTGCACGTGTAGCCAGCGTTTGCAAGCGCACGCACGAATCCGTCGCCGCGTTCCTCGTAAGACCAGTTGTTATTTTCACTGTAAAAGATGAAATGCCTGAAGCCACGTGACAGGAAATGCTCCGCCACAAGCTGAGCTGCGTGAGCATGGTCTTCGAGCACACGCGCAAACTTAAGTTGCGGCCGCCTAAAACTGAAATCAACAGTGGGTTTACGTGCGTGTTTGACAAATTCGGCAAGGTCATCCCCAGCACCCAGCCATGCAAGGATACCGTCGCCTTCCCAACCCCACGGGATGACACGTTCACGTGCAAAGTTGGCAAACAGTTGCCAGCCGTGCTCCAAGGCGTATTTCTCGATGCCACGATGCAGCCGGTAATCGTACCAGCCGAGGGCCATCAATACCCGCCTTGGGCGTCGCTTACGCATGCCGTTAACAATTTAATCGCATGCACAAACCTGGACAACCCATTTCGACAGAATCGGCTTTCAGCGCGTGTGGCTCGGTAAAACGGGTTTTACTGTGGCACTGAACTTCAACACAATTACGCCCGGACAACACTGTTGCTACGCTTTTGCTTTGCCATGAACGAACCGGCTATTCGATTTGATTTGACCAAGCTCAAAGTCAGGCCGTTGTCTGAACGCGCCAGCCTGAGCAGTGTGGAAAAAATCCTCGTTGATCCCGATGCAAACCCACCGAGTTGTCCGGTTGAAACACTAAACGCAATCCATGATTGCGCTGAACAGATCAGGGCCGCTCGCCGGTGCACTGCGGCTGTCTTGCTCATGTACGGCGCGCACCTTGTCAAAAACGGCCTTTCAACTGTTGTTAGCCGACTGATTGCCGGTGGCTGGATCACGCATCTTGCGACAAACGGCGCGGGCGCAATTCACGATTGGGAGCTTGCATTTTGTGGCCGCACCGAGGAAAGCGTGCGCGACAATATTCCGACCGGTACGTTCGGCGCGTGGGATGAAACGGGCCGGTATATCCACGTTGCGCTATTGGCTGGTGCAGTGCGGGGTGACGGATTCGGTCGTAGCCTGGGCAGGTTTATAGTAGAAGATGGCGTCGTGTTGCCATCTGCGGATGAACTGACGGAAAAGTTACGTGCTGAACCTGCGGGTGTGGGTGCACCTGCACAAGCGGAGCTACTGCATGCAATGCAAGCATACGGGTTAGCCGCCGGCCGGCTTAAGGTTGAACATCCTTGGAAAAGCACGTCACTCCTCGCAAATGCATTCAGGCACAATGTACCACTTACGGTTCATCCTGGGATTGGATACGATATCATATCATGTCATCCGATGTTCAATGGGGGTGTTATTGGGCGCACTGCACAGGTGGATTTCGAACTATTGGCCAGCTCGATAGACCGGTTGGATGGCGGTGTTGTTTTGTCAGTTGGCTCGGCGGTAATGGCACCCCAGGTGTTCGAGAAAGCCATCAGTTGTGTGAACAATCTGCGGCAGCAAAATGGCCGGCCAATTGTGCATGGGCACACAATTTATGTTGTGGACATCCAGGATGCCGGTGGTTGGGACTGGTCGAAGGGCGAACCGCCCAAAACAAGCCCGGCTTATTACTTGCGTTTCTGCAAAAGTTTTTCGCGCACAGGCGGCACGATGAAATACGTGCAGTGTCACAATGTGGTATTTTTGCACAACCTGCTCCGGCAGTTAGAATCCGGGTGAACAGGTGTCTGGCAACCGATCAGATCGAAACAGTTTAATGCGAGATGTTACAGCACGGTTCCCGCGTTAGGTTGTGGGAACGTCTCCAACCGCTATTGCCTTGGGCAACACTTATAAGCCGCGCGGCACAACGTCGAGGACTTTGCCATTAGCATCTAGCAGTGTAACTTTGAGCGGCAGCCGGCCCAGTGCATGTGTCGAGCAGCTCAGGCACGGGTCAAATGCCCGAATGCCCGCCTCGACGCGGTTAAGCATCGGTTCCGGGATCGAGCCGCCCCTGATGTAGTACCGCGCGATCTGTGTAATTGTGCGGTTCATGGCGAGGTTGTTCTGGCCGGTGGCGATGATCAGGTTGACCTTTTTGATCAAGCCGTTTTCGTCCACTTGATAATGGTGGAACAATGTGCCACGCGGCGCTTCACTGACACCCACGCCTTCAAGCTTGTTGATACCCGCGTCTGCGCGCAGCCGATCATCTAGCAGCTCCGGATCGTCAATTATCGTGCCGAGCTTTTCTATAGCTGCCAAAATTTCGATCAGGCGCGCATAATGATACATGAACGACGAAGTCACCGCGCCGCCTTTGCCATATGACCGGAACCGCTGCAGTTCCTGATCTGCAAAAGGTGTGCCTATGCGTTCGCAAACGTTAAGTCGTGCAAGTGGACCGACGCGGTACATGCCGTCGGGGTAACCGAGCGGCTTGTAATACGGTGATTTAAGGTATGAATCAGGTTCCACGGCCTCGCCAATCACGTCGCGATAATTTGCCGGGTCAATATGGTCAGCTATCACGTTGCCGCCACTGTCAACGAACCTCAGCCTACCATCGTAATGTTCCCATTCGCCTTCTGGTCCAACCAATCCCATGAACAGCGACGGGAAATTGCCAAATATCTGCACTTCGCGTTGGTGTTTTTTGAGGACTTGTCTGAACACCTCGATTGCACCTTGCACAATTTCGAGCATCTGAGGTATCGCACCTTTGATTTGATCACGTCCGGCTGGCGTAAGCGGTGCGCGTACACCACCCGGCACAGCCCATGCGGGGTGAATTTTTCTGCCCCCCAACAACTCAATTATTCGCTGGCCAAACTGCCTGAGCCGGATGCCGTTCATTGCAAGCTCAGGCTTGGCCGCTATTAGACCGAACACATTGCGTGATTCGACAGGCGTTTCCCAGCCGAGCAGGAAATCAGGCGCGCTGAGGTGGAAAAAGCTCAATGCGTGCGACTGAATGATCTGGCCAAGGTTCATCAGTCTGCGCAGTTTTTCTGCCGCAGGCGGAATTTTCACCGCAAGAATCGCGTCGCCGGCCTTTGCAGATGCCAGAATATGGCTCACCGGGCAGATACCACACGTGCGCGCGGTAATGCCGGGCATTTCAGGCAGCGGACGGCCCTCGCAAAATTTCTCGAAACCACGAAACTCGACGACATGAAACCTTGCATCGGCCACGTCACCGTTTTCATCTAGTTGAATGGTAATTTTGGCGTGGCCTTCGATCCGTGTGACCGGGTCTATTTTGATGTGTTGTGACATTCTGTTAAGCGCTTTGGCCTAGCTTCGAAATTGAACTGATTGCACAATTCGATCTCGGGTTAACCGAATTTGATTTGTTCAGCCGAAAGCTGAACCGGTTGCCCTTCCATTAGTGCAAGAAGCACCGCTTTGATTCTGTTTGCGTCGGGTGGACACCCCGGCAAGAAATGCTCGACTGGTATCACTGCATGCACAGGTATCACACGCTCGAGCAACGGTGGCACCACACCAGGTGCGTTTGGGACTTGCGGGTTTGCATCCGCCAACTCAATGTATGCACAGTGCAAAACATGTTGTGCGCCGCCCAGCGAATTGCGCATAGCAGGCACGTTACCTGTAACCGCACAGTCACCGAATGCCACCACGGTCCTGGTTCGCAGTCGGATCTTGTGGAGCAACTCAACATGGTCAGCGTTACACACTGCGCCTTCGATCAGGACAAGGTCAACATTTTGCGGGTATTCCTTTGTGTCAACAAAAGGACCGTAAACTACATTGGCCTTTTGATGCAGCTCGACCAGCCATTCGTCCATGTCAAGAAACGACATGTGGCAGCCCGAGCAGCCCCCTAGCCAAACAGTTGCAAGCTTCAGACGTTCCATTGTTTTTTCTCCCTGGCTGTCACGATAAACTCCAGCTTTGACCTGTCGCGCTCCATCTCGGCCACAGTTGCGCCTTTGTAAAACAACGCACCGGTCGGGCATGCCTGCACGCATTTGCCGCAATTGGTGCATGTCTCGGCGTCGGCCCACGGTTGGTTGAGGTCAGTTATTATTTTTGAATTGACACCGCGCCCGGCGACATTTTTTGTGCCTGCTGCTTCCACGTACCAACACACGCGCACACAACGTGTGCACAGTATGCAGCGGTTGTGGTCCATGCCGAACAACCTGTGCGAAACGTCCATGCCAAGGTGTGGATGCCGATACTCGAACCGCACATGGTCCATCCCAAGCTTCATTGCCAGCTTTTGGAGTTCGCAATTCCCGTTTGAAACGCATACCGAGCACACGTGGTTGCGCTCGGCGAATATCAACTCCAAGATCGTTCGGCGATATCTCCGGAGGCGTTCTGTGTCTGTGTGCACCTGCATTCCCTCAGCAACCTTGGTCACACACGCCGGTACAAGACGCGGCCAGCCAACCACTTCAACCAGGCACAACCTGCACGCGCCGACGTCAGGCAAACCCTCCAGATGACACAGTGTCGGTATCTCAATGCCAGCGTCGCGCGCCGCACCCAGGATTGTCTGGTCTTCTTCAGCGCTGATTAACTGGCCGTCAATTGTTAGCGTTTTTGCTGCCATGGTCTTGCGTCATTGGTTATTGGCAAGGAGCCTGTGTGGTTTACGCTTCTTGCGCTGCGTGTTGAGCGTTACCGGATTGTTGTGTTGCTTCCGATTTCAACAACGCAGTGTATTCACTGCGGAAAAACCGCAGCGTACTAAGCACTGGGTTGGGGGCGGTCTGCCCAAGCCCACATAAGCTCGTGTTTTTGACTACCTCACACAGGTCTTCAAGTGTGCGCAGGTCGTCGGCGGTGGCATTGCCAGAGCGGATTTTCGTAAGCAGATTGTGCATCTGAACCGTACCAACACGGCACGGAGCGCATTTGCCGCAGGATTCGTCCATACAAAACTCGACGAAAAACCTCGCCACATCAACCATTCGCGTGGTCTCGTCCATCACAATCATGCCGCCAGAACCCATGATCGAACCAAGGCGCGCCAATGATTCGTAGTCAACAGGTGTGTCAAGCTCAGATGCAGGTACGCAACCGCCTGATGGGCCACCGGTTTGAACTGCCTTGACGCGTTTGCCATCAGGTGCGCCCCCGCCCATTTCCTCAACGATCTCGCGCAATGTAATTCCCATCGGCACCTCGATCAGGCCGGTATGTTTGATCTGGCCTGCCAAAGCAAAAACCTTTGTGCCCTTACTTTTCTCAGTGCCGATCTTGGCGAACCATTCTGGTCCGTTCCGGATTATTGGTGGAACATTGGCAAACGTCTCGACATTGTTTATCAAGGTCGGCTGGCCAAATAATCCGTACTCGGCAGGATATGGTGGTCGTGGCCGCGGCATACCGCGCCGGCCTTCAATCGAGGCGATCAACGCCGTTTCCTCGCCGCAAACGAAGGCACCTGCACCAATTCGAATCTCGATGTTGAACGAGAACGGCGACTCGAAAATGCCACTGCCAAGCAGCCCAAATTGCCTGGCCTGACGGATCGCAATCTGTAGTCGCTTGATTGCAAGTGGATACTCTGCTCTTACGTAGATGTAACCTTGCTCAGCTCCAACTGCATATGCGGCAATAATCATACCCTCGATTACACGGTGCGGGTCACTCTCCAGCACGCTACGGTCCATAAACGCACCAGGGTCGCCTTCGTCTGCGTTGCAAATGACGAACTTGCGCGCGCTTTTTGTTTTTGCAACTGTCGCCCATTTCAGACCGGTCGGATAGCCTGCCCCACCTCGACCGCGCAACCCGCTTTTCGTGACTGCTGCGATCACATCCGCAGGTGACATTTCCCGCAACACGTCACGTAATGCACGGTACCCGTCCAGCGCGATGTACGATTCAATGCTTTCCGGGTCAACAATCCCACTGTTTTCCAAAACAATGTTCTGTTGCTTGGCAAAATACGGGTGTGCAAGGTCAACTTTCGCAACTTGCGCTTCGGTGCCGTCCAGGGCTGCGACAAGCACAGGTGCATCTGCTGGGATGACTTTTTGGTAAACAACGTTTAACGGGTCAACGGCAACAAGCGGCCCGCCACAGCAAAGTTTTAGGCAGCCCACCCTACGCACTTCAACATCGTTCTCGCGTCCAGCGGCTTTTACAGCCTCTTCGAGTGCGGCCTTAACAGCCTCGGAGTTTGATGACACACAGCCGGCTGCCAGGCACACGCGGAAAGTGAACTTCTTGCGCTTTGCTAGTTCCTGTTCCTTAATCTTAATCAAGTCTTCAAGCACCATGTTTAACCCATCCTTTCACACGTTTAATGGCGTCTTCAGGGGTTTGCCGCGGCGCAACAACACCGTCGTACACGACTGCAGGCGCAATACCGCATGCGCCTATGCATCGGGCAGTAAGAAGTGAGACCTGCCCATCTGACGTCGTCTCACCGCTTTTGATTTTGAGAGTGTCTTCCAGCGCGCTGAGGATCGTGCCGGCGCCCTTGACATAGCAGGCCGTGCCCATGCAAACCACGCAAATATGCACGCCTTTGGGCCTAAGCGTGAAAAAGTGGTAGAAAGTCGTTACACCGTACACACGGCCAGGCGGTAACTTAAGACTTTGCGCGATGTAAAAAAGTAACTCGTCATCGAGGTACCCAAACAACTCCTGTGCCTTGTGCAGCACCTCGATCAGTGCGTCTTGTTTGAACTGAAACCGTTTCATGTGCGTTTCAAGTATCTTGAAACGCTTATCTGCGTTGATCTTCTCGGGCGACGGCCCGAGGCTGCGCTGTTTGGTTCTTCCACTCGCAGTTATCATAACTGTTTAACGCGCCGGTTCTACCGCCGCTTAGTTGCCGGATTTAGGCTTATATAAGCCGTCTAGCGCCGACTGGCCAAGCTGCCTCAAACAGCTCGGCTTGCCGCGTTGAGTACCGGCCCCACGCCGGTTCTTTTCGCACAGCTAAACCCAAAAAGCAAGTAAAGCGTGCCGTGGTTGGTCATTGCACCTCAAACTTTTGCCAGTTACAGCGGCGCCGCTTGAGTGGGAACAAAACGGCCAAACAACAAGGAGAAAAACTTGGGGCACTGGCTCTTCCATCTTGTGCGGAACCAATAACTCAGTGGTTGCAAGTTGACGGAGTTTACGTTCCACTATTGCAGGGATACACATGCGGATCCTGGCTCTTGATCACGGCACAAAACGCATCGGCGTCGCTATCAGCGATGAACTGAAGCTGATCGCGCAGCCGCTCGAGTTTATTCCTGCTGAGCCGTTCGATGCATTTCTAGGCCGGCTTAAGCAGTTGGTCCAAGAAAAAGCGGTCGAGTTGATACTTGTCGGTATGCCGCGGAACATGGACGGTTCATACGGCCCGGCAACACAACGAGTCGAGGCATTTGTAGCCGCGCTACGCCAAAGCTTAAGCGTGCCGATCAAAACCTTGGACGAACGGCTAACGACCGCGCAGGCTCAGCGCTTGTTGCTACAGGCTGGTGTGCGCCGCGCCAAACGCAAGCTCGCAACCGACAAGATGGCTGCAGCAGTACTCCTGCAAAGTTATCTGGATTCGTTGAGCCGCTGAGCCGTCGAGACGGCCCAGAAATTCCACGATTCAACGACTTGAAGAAAAATGAACCCCGAGACAACCGGCCCAACCATCAAATTTAGGTTGACAATCGCCTACGATGGTACCGCTTATCAGGGGTGGCAACAGCAGAAAACCGGTGTCGGTATACAACAAAAAATTGAGGCTGCATTAGCAAAACTCTTCCCCAGCAAACCAAAACTGCATAGTGCAAGCCGTACAGATTCCGGTGTGCACGCGCTTGGTATGGTGGCGCATTTCGATGTGCCAGTTGCCGAGTTCAAAAAACGCCGCATGCCGATCCGGCATCTGCCACTGGCAATCAATGCGTGGCTACCGGACGACATCCGCGTGGTTAAAGCGCAGCGTGTAGCCCCGGGGTTCCACGCGCGGTTCGACGCCGTGTCGAAACAGTACCGGTACCTTGTGTGGAACCACCCCGTAATGAACCCATTATTGCGGCATACGGCTTGGCATGTACCGCGCTCACTCGACTTTGCCGCAATGCGTGCTGCGGCGCGACAGTTTATCGGCCGACACGATTTCAGGGCGTTTGCTGCTAATCCCGGGTACCCAAAAGAGAATACCATACGCACAGTCACACGGTGCGAGTTCAAAAAAAGTGGTCCGCTCCTGACTTTCATACTCGAAGCCAACGGGTTCTTGTACAAGATGTGTCGAGGTATTGTAGGCACAATTGTGCAAGTTGGTCTGGGCAAGTTCACCCCTGAGCAGGTTAAGCGCATGCTTGCCTCCAAAGACCGGCGCTTGGCAGGCATGAACGCTCCCGCACACGGCCTTGTGTTGTGGAAGGTCACGTACAAAAGCACAAGATAACAGCTTGTGTACGCGGACTTTTGGGTTCAGTTTCTAGCATCGCTGTTGTGGGTCAATCCCTGGAAAAAATTTCGGATGGCTGCTCGCGCTGCCACCGGGAACAAGAGCTTTTGCATCGTGACGTAGCTGCTGAAACCGAGCCCGATCGCTTTTATCTCAGGCGGTGCTAGGTTGAATGAAAGACCGAATAACAGCTTAGGGTGTCGCAGAATATGCGCGGAAAAACTCCACAGGAATCACTGTTTCATATCCAACTGCCTGGAGAATTAGAACTATTCTTACATCGAACAAACCCTTGGTGGCACAACAAACCGATGCATCCATTGCCGTCTTTTCGGCGTTGGTTATTCGATTCGACGTTGCAGCGGCTTAAGACTGGTCTGGCCCAGTTACAGTGCTGCGCGGGCCACGCCAAGTTGGAAAAACCACATTACAGAAACAAATAATCCAATACCTGTTAACGGAGGAAAATATTAGCCCGAGCCGAATCTTCCGCGTGCAGTTTGATGAAATTCCATCGTTAAGAGGGTTACAAGATCCTATCTTGAGCTTGTCGCACTGGTTCGAAGCCGAAGTGCTGCGTGGCTCGTTCAATGAGTACGCGCATCGAAATGAACCGGTATTTCTTTTCTTTGATGAAGTCCAGAACCTTTCGGACTGGGCACCACAGGTTAAAAGCCTTGTGGATCACCACGCTGTCCGTGTTTTGCTTACGGGCAGTTCAGCGCTGCGAATTGAGCGTGGTAGGGACAGCTTGGCCGGGCGCGTATCAACCTTGGAGCTAGGAACACTATTATTGCGGGAGATCGCTGCACTTGGGGGCTTTGGTGAAATGCCGAGGCTTCTGCCCGAGAACGGATTGGAAAAGCTAAAAGACCGCCTTTTTTGGGAAGAGGTGCGCCATGCGGGGAAGCAGAATGCCACAATTCGAGATGCAGCTTTTGAAGCATTTGCCAAGCGCGGTGGCTATCCGATCTCCCATGTCCGAATTGACCGGCCGTGGCATCAATTGGCAGATCAGCTCAACGAAACGGTGATTAGGCTGGTCATTCGGCAAGACCTCAGAGTCGCAGAACGTGGCCGAAAACGCGATCCGCTCCTATTGGAAGAGGTCTTTCGGCTGTGTTGTCGGTATGCGGGTCAAGCACCGGGCCAGTCCATCTTCATGAACGAGTTACGCTCAGCACTAACGGCAAACATGAGCTGGCAGAAGGTACTCGCGTACCTGCAGTTTCTTAACGACACGTTACTGATCAGAATGGTAAACCCATTGGAATTGCGCCTTAAAAAGCGAAAGGGACAGCCCAAAATTTGCCTTTGCGACCACTCACTGCGCGCAAGTTGGCTCCAAGCGGAAGTCGAACTTACACCAGACGGACCAGCACGGCTCTGGCACTTATCGGACCTGGCGGGGCATCTAGCCGAAAGCATTGTTGGCTATTACCTGGGAAATATTCCCGGCCTTGACTTAGCTTGGTTCCCCGAACGCGCTGCCGAACCTGAGGTGGATTTCGTTATCATAGTTGGGGAATATCGTATCCCGATAGATGTGAAATACCGCAGGCACATTGACACGCACCGGAATACACTCGGTCTACGTGCTTTTCTTGAGAAAACCGTTTATAATGCACCGTTTGGTGTGCTTGTAACATTGGAAGATACGGTGTCAGTCCCAGACCCGAGACTCGTACCTATCCCACTTTCATCACTGCTCATGATGCGCTGAGACTTTGTCATTTGTTTGCACTCCTTAGCCTCAAAACAGCAGGTGAAGGCCAACTGTTGCTGTGCTGGTGCCGAAGTTCACCAGCAAGAATGTCCAGTGGCGCCAGCACACAGTGAAGCGCTATGTTTCACCCTACGGCAGTCACAAACCACGTTTACGAGTTGGGAAACTGGGGCGAGGAATATTCAGGCTGCAATTGGCGTTGCCGTAACTTGTGACGTGATCTGAGTCACCAACGGCATGTACGGCCCCGGCGCCAGAGTAACGGCTGGTGACCTGACTAATCGCGTTGCGCTGTACAAAACCTGTGACTGCGCGGCGCGTGAACGGGTCATTTGTGACAGTTACCCGCTGCGCAGGCGCAACCCAACGGGCCAGCAGCGGTGCGTTGCGCGCGGCTGACCAACGGCGCAGCATCAACCGGCTTTACCTTGGTACAAGGCGCAATCCGGATTTCCGGGGACACGTGTGTTGGCAGCGTGTATTGTTGGCGCGGCCCCCGGCCTATTACCAGCCGGTGCTGGTGCCAACTGCGTTATCAGGCCAAACGCAGCAGAGGACACGGCGGCATTTCCAGCGGGACGTTAACGAACTGCCTTGTGCTGCATCCTCTACTTGGCTGCGAGTTTAGCTGCAATTGTTGCCACGTGTCGGCCCTGGAAGCGCGCGCCGGCCAGCTCGGCTGCAGTTGGCATGCGTTCGCCCTCAGGTCCAGCAATGGTTGAGGCGCCGTAGGGCGAACAGCCCATAACTTCGTTCACACCGAGCATCTCTTTGAAGGCATACGGCAGGCCGACCACAATCATTCCATGATGCAATAGTGTCACCAAGAATGTCAGGATCGTGGTTTCTTGCCCACCGTGTTGGCTTGCAGTGCTCACGAATACACTGCCAACCTTGCCCAGCAGCGCGCCTTTCACCCACAACGAGCCTGTGGCGTCGAGGAACTGACGCATTTGTCCGCACATGTTGCCAAACCGCGTTGGTGTGCCGAAAATGATCGCATCGGCCTCGGCCAATTCGTCTACGCTGCAGACAGGCACATGAGCGAAAGTTTTTTGCGCTTCTAGCGCGCCCATCTTGGCCAGCACGTCTTCCGACAGAGTTTCGGGCACACGCCGAAGCTCGGCGACTGCACCCGGCAGCTCGCGCACACCCTCAGCCACGGCCTCAGCTAACCGATGCACATGGCCGTACATCGAATAATACACAATTAGCACTTTCATGGTTACCTTTGGTTGATCCGAGTTTGCATGGTTTGTTACATGTTAAATTCCAAGTTCTTCGTCGCAGAAACGCACAGTGCGCTCAGCGGTCTTATCCGCACGCCTGTGTATGTAGGTGCTTTACCGTTTTCCATTGCACCTGGTGGGTTTGGTTGCCTTTAATCTAAACCTTCGGAATGCCAAAGGCAAAAGCGCCTTGACGCTTAGTTTGCGGAATTTAGCTGGCGCCTTTGAATCAGCAACCAAAACCACTGCATCTGGTGCGTATTCTGCGAGCAGTTGCCTGCAAGCACCGCATGGAATCGGCCCGTCAGGCATGCGCGCCACAATTGCTATTGCGGCAAAGGCAGTCTCGCCTTCACTAAGCGCTTTGAACAGCGCGACGCGCTCGGCGCAACAGGTTAAGCCGTAACTTGCACTTTCAATGTTCGCGCCGGTGTACACCTTGCCCGAGCGCGTCAGCAGCGCAGCGCCGACGCGGAATTTCGAGTACGGTGCCACGGCATGCCGGCGCGCTTTGAGCGCCGCAGCAACAAGCTGGTGGTGGGAGAGAGTACTCATAAGATATGACCGATCTGACGGATCAGACGGCTCACTGGAACAGCATGTCGCTGTACAGGTTCGGGTTAGCTGACTTGCCTTTGAAGTTTTCGAGCTTAATGCCCGTTGCATTTGTCATCCATAGTGCCGGGCCGAAGTACCAGGGCGGGCCGCCTTTCCAGCTCACACTGCAGTTTTTAAGTGTGACGTTTTCAGCGTGCCGGATGAACACGGCTGCTGTCTCATGCGGCTCTATGTCTTGAATGACCGTGGTTGGCCGATTGTCGAACACACCGCCCTTGTATTTGGTCCAGCGTCCGATGGTCAGTGACACATCCTCGAGCACGACGTTTCTGACCGGGTTACCCGGCATGCCGCAAATGCGCGCGCTGTTTTCGGCCCGGCCGGTCACGTTTTTCACAACCACGTTGCTCATACAACCCAGCATGGTTTGCGGTGTTCTGGGAATTGCAGTGAATGAAATGGATTCGCCCCGACCCCACCACGGATCAGCATGGTACTGCGACCTGAATTTAATGTCTCTGAACACAACGTTATAGACTGAGCCTTCGTCACGGAGTTGAATGTTAAGCCCGCGGCAGGAACGCTTAATTGTACACCGCTCGAAGATGACGTCGTGAATGTCCTCGGTTGATTCGGTGCCTATCTTCAGGCCAGAGTCCTGCGTCTCTAGGACGCAATCGTGCACGTGGATTTTTGCTGACGGGCCGAACTTGACTGGCTGGCGTGTGGTCTTGATCACGATGGCGTCGTCGCCGCAGCGGATGTCGCAGTTGCGGATCACCACGTCCGTACAGTGATCCGCCACGACACCGTCACAGTTTGGGATGTCAAGGTAATTGCGGACCTTAAGGCGTTCGACAAGCACATTGTGGCAGCCGAGCATGTGCAAGCCCCAGAACGGTGCCTGGCCATAGGTGACGTCGCGAATGGTAAGGTTAGTGCAACTGGTCAAGATAAACATCTTCGGCCGCCACTGACCGAATATCCACCATTCGCCTTCGGGGTCGTATCTGGTCATGAACTTGAGCCCGCGCCCGAGGATCTTACCGTAGCCGGTTATTTTCACGTTGGCTGCATTGCTGGCATAAATGACTGCATCGGCCCGGTAGTGCGCAGGGTTGGTCGAGATCACAAGAGTTGCGTTTTTGTCGAGATACAATTCGATGTCGCTGCGCAACTCGACCGTACCAATGAGGTACGTGCCCGGGCCGATGTAAATGCGCGCCGGCTCGCCCCTGGCTGCGGCCTCGTCAATTGCACGCTGGATAGCCGGGCTGTCGAGGGTCTCCCCGTCGGCCTTTGCGCCATAGTTGCGTACGTCTAGGGTGATTATTGCCGCGTGCAACGCCGCCCCGGACAAAAGCATCGGGATCTGGCACAGGGAAAATATCCGCCGGTTGCCGAATCTATTCGGGTTTTCCGTTTTCATAACCCTATGAGTTTTCTGCATCAGTAAATTCGCCTCGGGCAAAACGTTCCATCATAGGTCTGGGGGTGTCTGGGCGGCGCATGTCAACTCGCGCCGGGCTGCAGACAACGTCGAACTCGTTGAACAACGTGGAATTCGTCCAGCCAATGAAGCTCGCGATGATGCGCCAGCCTCCGGATTACCTGCGAACTGCGTTGGTTTGATGGTGATCGGGTTCATTTCAGTGTCACATCCCAAACCCTGGAAAACCGCGTGTTACCAGCCGGGCCATTGACTTCGAGCACAACGGTGAATTGGCCGGGTTTAGCGTAGGCATGGACCGGATGCTGATTGGTAGATATTGTGCCGTCGCCGAAGTCCCATTTCCAAGAGGTGATTTCGCCTTCGGACTCATCCTTGAACGCGACAAGGCGCCGTTCTATGTCGAGTACCTTGAACGACCAACGCGCGCTGACAGGTTTGCGGAACTGCGGCTCCAGCGGCATGAGCCTGAATGGAACAAGCTCAGATGCGTTGCCGTACATGGTGTGCTTTGGCGAAAGATTCCAGAACCCGTTGTTTGTCGTGCCGGAGTTGACGTCATCATAATCAATGACTGCCCAACACAAGCCGATGATTTTGTTTTCGTAGAGCACAGACTCGACTGCGCGGCCGGGGCCTTCTGCACCGGCGTAATCGAAGGGGGTGATCCAAAACTCGAGTATGAGCTTGCCGCCTTCGCCAGGCTTGAAATGGTAGTTGTAGGCTGCGTTGGCAAAAGGCAGTTCTTTGGCCCATTGTGCCGCGCCCCAAAACATGCACCAGTCTTTGCCATCGGCGGGGGTGAAGATGTGGTAGTTCTGCGCGTGCACACTTTGGAACGAGAAATATGCTTCGCGCGGTGAGATAATACCTTTTGCTGGGTGCCAACGCTCGATCAGTGGGCCACCGGACAGGTCGGCATCCACAACAACTTCGAACGTGTCGTTGTGTAGGCCGGGCAGCGCGAAGTCCCAGTAATTGTCATACGCTTCGTAGAGGAAGAAGAGCCGGTTCATGCCTTTGACCCAACCGACGCGCACGCGCAAGTCGAGGTTGGTTGGATTCGGTGCTGTGTGTTTGCCTGAATCCTCCACGAGCTGGTCTGTACCGATGACGTATTCCGGCGGCACGATGTCCCAATCGGACCTGTCACCGTCTACGCGGGGGATTTTGTCCGGTGTGAACTGGAACACCTTGAATACTGTGTTTGTGCGTTCAAGTGCATGTGCGGCGATTCCGACTCCTACGATGAAAGCTGCTGTCAAGACCGTTTTTGCTCTGGCCAACATAACGACCACCGGTTGCGTCAGAAGTCTAAACACACCGCCGGCGCCGTGTCAGTTTATTTCGCGCCTACCCCAAACGCAGCCGGCGCATCAATAAAATTACCGATGAAATGCTACGTACTTTAGACTTGACTAGTGAAGACCAGTGCTTAAGCTTACGATAGCTGCCCAAGGCTTGGGCCTGTGAGCATGAACCGGTCTCGGTCAAAAGCTGCATTCGACTGCGCTTTCAGCGCTGGGCCAGCCCCAAGCTGTCCGTGTGATCTGCCAGCAAAAAGGAACCACCCACAAAATCAGCACTACTACGCTTAACCCATCAGGAGGTTGCATCATGAAAAACAAAGTAAAAACAGCTATTCACACACTGTGCGTTGAACAGATGACCAAGAGCGAGTCACCCGTTCCGTCTAAAGCTATGCTTGGAGTGGTGACACTGCTACTTTCGTTGATTTGTGCAGAAGCTGCAACCGTAACGCTTCAGCACGGCGTCACCCCGCGAGTTGGTGGTGGCGTATATGAAGGAACAGCCGACTCTTGGCTCGATGAAACGGACAAAGACCAAAACTACGGCGCAAGTCACGAACTGCGCATCAAGTATGACATGAATGATGAAGGTTTTGCCGAAGACCACACAATCATCAAGTTCGAGCTGCCGAGCTTGAGCTTCAGCTCGGTTAATCGCGCGACGCTCGAGCTTTTCTATTTCGAGGCCGAAAGTTTCCTCAGCGACAATGCCCTTGGAATTAAACCGTATCGGATTGACCCCACCAAATGGTGGTTCGAGAACAACGGCGGGCCATCGGGCAAGGACGGTGAAGGCGTGAATTTCGGGTATCGTGACCAAAATCAGACACTTGAATGGACGTTACAGTACGGCGGATGGTATGACAAAATTGACGATGGGAACGGGACTAATCTCATCAAAGGGCCCGGTGGCAGCGTGCCCGGTGCAATTGAACCCGGCAACTGGGTGCCGTTTAATGTCCAACCCAGCGTGTCCCAATGGTATGGCGGGGCAACCAACAATGGGTTTTTGCTTTTTTCATCCTATTTCACAGGCAGCGGAACGGTGTGTTGGGGTAAGTTCGGTTCACGGGACACCAACAATACAGCATACAGGCCGAAGCTAACGATTGGGTATCAGGGCGCAAGTATCAGTTGGGCTGGTGCAGTAAACGCTAATTGGGACACTAATACAGCCAATTGGAACATAGGAGGTTACTTGGGCACTTTCGGCACGGGCGATTTCGTGACGTTCGCCGACGGGGCGGCGAACCCGACCATTTCTGTGGCTGGCGCGGGCGTGTCGCCCGCCTCGGTCACAATCAGCAACAGCGTCACGGCTTACAGCTTTTCTGGCGGCGGCATCGGCGGCAGCGGCACGCTGACCAAGGCCGGCAGCGGCACGGCCACATTGTCGGCAGCCAACAGCTACAGCGGCCAGACATTGGTGCAAGGCGGCACGCTGGTCGTTTCGGCCAATAACGCCCTTGGCACCGCTGCTGCCGGAACCGTGATCAGCAATGGCGCGGCGTTGGGATTCTCTGGGGGTGTGAGCTATTCCACAACCGAACCGTTGACGGTGGCTGGCGCAGGCGTAGGCGGCAGTGGCGTGCTTTATGCCGTGAGTGGGAACAACTCATTTGCAGGGCCAATTACACTTGCGGCTGACAGCACCGTTGGTGTCGGCCCGGGATTGGGGCTGACACTCGGCGGGACAATCTCTGGTGGCTACAACCTGGCCAAGAGCGGCGCAGGCACACTGACTCTTGCTGCGGTCAACAATTACAGCGGCCATACTCTGGTGCAGGCCGGCAGGTTGATCGTTGCCGCCAATAACAGCCTTGGCACGATTGCCGCCGGCACGGTGGTCAGCAACGGAGCGGCTTTGGGTGTTCAAGCCAATTATTCAGCGGCCGAGCCTTTGACATTGTCCGGCTCGGGCATAAGTGGCAGCGGCGCGCTTTACGCTGTGAGCGGCAGTAACATCTTTGGCGGCCCGGTCACGTTAGCAGCCGACAGCGCCATTGGCGTGGATACTGGGCTTGGTCTTGTTCTGAATAACGCCATTTCCGGGAACTTCAACCTGATCAAGAGCGGCGCTGGCACGCTGGCGTTCACCGGTGCCACACCCAACACTTTCGGCGGGGCGATGTATGTCAATCAAGGAACGCTGGCGCTGGCTAAATCAGGCGGCGGCATCGCTGTGCCTGGCAACCTGTTCATTGGCGGCGCGAACGCGGCCGAGGTGCGGCTGGACGCCGACGGTCAACTCACTGGCGGATGCAACGTGACGGTCGGCACCTCCGGCTTGTTGAACCTGAACAACTTCAACACGAGCATCGGCAGTCTAACGCTCAGCAACGGCAGTGTTGCAACGGGCACAGGTCTGCTGACGCTGAGCGGCGGCATAAACTCTTTGGGCAATCAAACCGCAACGATCAGTGGCAACCTCAATCTCAGCGGGATGAACCAAACCGTTTTTGTGACTGACGGCACGGCCGATGACGACCTTTCCCTCACAGCCAATGTGGTCAACGGCGGGATTTCCAAGACCGGCGCGGGCCGGTTGGTGCTCAGCGGCGACAATAGTTATGACGGCGAGACCGTCGTAGGCGCAGGGGTACTGACGGTTACCACTGCTACTGCGTTAGGCTCGACAGCGGGCGGGACGGGTGTCAGCCCCGGCGCACGTCTGGAACTGCGCAGTGGCATTGCCGGGTTGCTGGTGATCAGCGGTGAGGCGCTTGAGCTTAACGGAACAGGCGGAGGTTTGGGTGCACTGCGAAATGTGGCGGGCAACAATGCCTGGACCGGGCCAGTCACACTCGGCTCGGCGGCGACCGTCCAATGTGATTTTGGCTCGACACTCGGCCTGGGTGGCTCAGTGTCCGGTAACGGCCATGCGCTGACCATCAACGCACTGGGCGACGTGGCTGTGAACAATCAGATCACAGGCAGCGGTACCAGTCTATTTAAACTTGGCGCAGGCACACTCACCCTGAGCGGCTCACTGGCCAATAGCTACGGTGGCAC
>FMSI01026703.1_pt1 | contig 27931 bp, 14 predicted proteins | sample 1504471 | NCBI WGS metagenome assembly FMSI01 (sample SAMEA4475357, study PRJEB15587) | soil metagenome | biome: Soil; feature: Field | place: India | collected 2015-03-11 | depth 0 m
CCCCCAAATGGCTTCGACATTGGAAAGGACACGGCATAATCGCACGGATCGCCAACTCACGCATGGCAAAAGCCGTGCTCGAGCTCGGTCTCCCCGTAGTCGAACTGCGCCGGTTGTACAAGTTCAAAAATGTGCCGTCGGTCGGCCCAGACAATCTGCTGGTAGCCCAGTTTGCCGCTCAACACCTACGCGAACGCGGTTTTCGTAACTTCGGGTTTTATGGGTCCCCACAGGGTGCTGATCCACCACTCGACACGCGCGCGGCCGCTTTTCAGCAAGCAGTTGAACAGCTCGGGTGTACGGCAAGCCTGTTTAGAGCCGACCGCAATTTGCCGTGGGAAGAGGAGCAAAAACGGCTCATCCAGTGGGTAAAATCGCTGGCCAAACCAGTGGGGATAATGGCGTGCACAGACGAACGCGGTTTGCAGGTGCTCCGCGCGTGCATGCTGGCGGGACTAAAGGTACCTGATCAGGTCGCCGTAATTGGGGCTGGCAACGACGATTGCATATGCGGCTTGTGCGAACCGCCGCTCACCTCGGTCGATCTTGCACCGGAATCGATAGGGTACGAAGCAGCAGCGTTGCTGGATTGCATGATGAGTGGGAAACGCCCGCCCGAATGGCACATCCAGGTGCCCCCACGCGGTACTATTACCCGGTCATCAACCGATGTGCTGGCTACAGACGACAGTGCGGTTGCTGAAGCACTGCGGTTTATCCGATCGCATGCATGTACAGGAATCCGAGTAGCCGACGTGCTCAAGGCCGTCCACCTGTCGCGTTCGGCCCTAGAACCGCGCCTCAGAAAAGTCATCGGCAGAACTATCCACCGAGAAATCAGCCGCGTTAGGCTGGAACGCGCCAAGGACCTACTGGCTACAACTGACCTGCCAATCAAACAGATTGCCGACCAAACAGGTTTTCGCACGGTCCAATACCTCTCTCGTGTGTTCCGTAGCCGGGTTGGTCAAACCCCGGCTGCGTATCGGAAAAGAATGCGGCGCTTCCACCTCTCTTCGCCTCTAACAAACCCAAATGCTCCGGATGCCGGCGAAATCTGAACTAGCAGTGCGGCTCCAGCAAAAAGCAGCCCAACCACATTGAAATCGTGAACGCGATCTCAGGAACAAGCCGTGCCGGTTTACTTTGCCTTTCCGGCGTGCTGGCTGCAGGTTAGCGGCTTGCTGACAATCCAAAAATGCAATTTGATACGTCCACCGGTCCAGCCCGGGGATGAGGCACGCGAAAAGCGGGAAATACCCTGGCCAAAAGTGTAAAAGGCATGTTACGTTTTGCACCAAACGCTCCTTGGGTTGGAGAGCAATTGGGGTGAGTATAGTTTCAGTAAGAAATTGCTAATCGCAAAAAAACAAGTAACCCAAAAATGGGCTCAACGACTCAAAAGCCAAACCAAAAGCTAAACGCGAAACAACAACGGCCGAGTGGCCAGATCGGGTGTTGGCGCACGCACAGCGGGTTCACTTTAATCGAACTGCTGGTTGTAATTGCAGTAATAGCAATCCTGGCGGCGTTGTTGCTGCCGGTACTCAGCCGGGCAAAAGAGAAAGCGAGCAGCTCGGCATGTTTAAGTAACCTTAAACAATTACAGCTCGTGCTCAGGCTTTATGTTGATGAATACAATAACACTTTTCCCCAATGCTCCGACAGGATGAGATGGCCTGCCCAACTGGTACAGTTATATAAAAATACGAACCTGTTGGTTTGCGCAACCGACTTGAAGTTGGGTAAACCAGCCAATCACGGCGCCGGGGCTGGGCCGTACCCCGACGACTTAACCAGAAATGCTGATAACGCAGCTCGTAGCTACCTTATGAACGGCTGGAACGACGTGTTTCCTCAGGCCGCGCAGAAACGCACAACGTCGGCCGGGTATTACATGAAAGAATCTCTTATTGCCAGACCCGCGGCGACGATCGTCTGGGGTGAGAAAAAACATAGCGAAGCGGACTTTTGGATGGATATTGTCGAGCCAGGGGGTGGTCCATCCGGCAACAACGTCGTGGACAAGATCCAACACGCGCGACACGGCAGCCTTAGACCCTCCACGTCCGGTGGGTCAAATTACACGTTCGCCGATGGTAGCGTGCGTTACGTCAAGTACGGCCTCTCAGTGTGGCCCGAGTGCATGTGGGCAGCCACTCTTGAAGGACGCGAGAAATACAAAATCCCGATCAGCTACCTGAACACCAAGGACTGAAAAGGTTGGTGCGTTTAGCAGCTGTTTGCTTCGCGAGCATTTACGACACCTGATCTTCTCGTGCAAGGTACTTTATCGCGTGAATCCTGCAGAATTTTCACATATGACGAGTTCTAAACCCGGCACTCGGCAAGCTGAAAAGCTTTTGACCTCAGGTAACCGAAACATGGTGCTTGCCAAATGTTCAACCAAGAACGCTGTGCTTCTGGGGGCGATAGCAGTTTTGAGCATTAACCTTGCCTTTGCAGGTGAACAGATCCAATACTGCAGTGCGGTCCAAAACAAGGTTGGATTCATCAGGTATCCCTTCGGTACAATCGGTGCATTGTCAACCTCGACTGCTGAAACTGCCGACGTAATTACGCGGCAGCCAAAGATTTACCCGTGCGTTGGTTCACCGGTGATTAAATCAGACAACGATGATTGGCGCGCCTCAATCAGTGGCGACCCGGCCCTACTCAAGATCGATTACCGACCAGACAAACCGACTGGTCAAAGCACAGCCCAAATCACTGTAACGCCGCACGTGTCGGTGTTCCGGATAACATTTCCGCCCCGCACCCAATCCAAGTACATCATACTGGATTTCGGCAAGCCAAAGGTTGATGAATGGGCACGCTTAAATAGATGGACAGAAAAGACAATCAAGCGCATCAGCAACAACAACCTTCAAGTCACTGTCGGTGAACCCGGCAGACCTGCTGCATTTTATGCAATCAGGTTTAGCACACCGTGCTCGGATTTGGGACAACTGGATCCCAGTGGCAAAGCGGTCCCATTCGAGGATAACATCACCGGCGAAACTCTGCGCATTTTCGCCAAGTTCGACACACAGCGCGTTGCGGTCGCCGTAGCAGTATCTTTCAGCAGCTTAAACCAAGCTCAAACCTTCCTTACCACCGAGTACACTGATTTCAACACCGCTCACTCCCGTTGCAGCGCCGCATGGGAAAAAATCCTAGCTCGGGTTAAACTCGAGGGGACAGAGCCTGCAAAACGCATGGCATACACGGCCCTATACACAATGCTAGCCAACGTCATTGATGGAAGTGACAGTGGGCACTATTCTGGACTTTATCCGAAACCGCGTTCGGTAGCCTCAAGCGCGTATTGGCAATTCATCGGCGGCTACCACAGTTGCTGCTGGGACAACGTACGCGGCACCTATCAATTCTTGATCTCGGCGTACCCCGAGCTGATGGCAGACGTGATCAACACTTATCTGGCCCGGTACCACAAGGAAGGTTATATGGACGGTAACGTCTGCCTGTTTACCGGATCGTGGGGCAATAAAAGCGTACGGTTTTGTCCGGTGTTAGTCGCACACGCGTATTTTAGCGGGTTACCCGGCGAGTACCCAAAATTGTATACCGCACTTAAGGCGGACTTCTCAAACGAATCCGTTACGCCATCAACATTACGTACGATTGGCTACCTGGTGCAGGCACCTACAGGCGGGTTTGCGTGCTCTCGCTCGCTCGAATTCCATACTGGCTTCAACGCACTCGGCCTGCTGGCGAAAGCGCTCGGCGACGAACATCGCGCAGCGGAGTATCTGCGATTAAGCAAAGCCTACACTAATCTCTGGGATGCGTCCAACAAAGTCTTCCGAGTCAAAGACGCAAGTGGAAACTGGGGCCCGATCGAGAACTCGAAGATGACGTGGAACCCGAATCCTCAAGGACTATTCGAAGGCACAAGTCGCGACTGGCAGTTCGCCGTTCCGCACGATCCATTTGGTCTCCTAGCCTTGCCAAATCAAACAGATTTCGTCCAACGGATGATTGATTACTGCCAAAACGATGCGTGGTTCAACGATTACCAGTACGTGTACCCATATATGCTTTACTACGCCGGGGCGGCTGCCGAGGCGCAACGAATCATCAGGACGGTTTGGGTACCATTGTTCAAGCAAGCCGTAATGTATGAGGGGGTGAAACCTAAACCGCCACATAACCCCTGGCAAACACACTATGTGGGTGTTTCCGGTTGGTTGCTCTGGTCGATGATTGGATTGTTTCCCGTGATGTCACCGCCAGCCCAGTTCGTTATCTGCTCTCCCAGTGTCGCGAGCGCAATCATCGACACCGACAAATCAAAAATTTCAATTAACACTGTAAACACGGGCTCGTCTAACCTCTACATAAGCCGAATCAAACTCGACGGGAAAGTTTACCCGGCATACTTCATACCAGCAAAGCGGCTTGCATCAGGCGCGACGCTCGAGCTGACACTGGGCGATGATCCCTCTACTGGTCTAGGTAACCTTTACATAAGTGCCACCGACGGTTTTGTCCAAGCCGCGGAGCTAATAAGCCCAAATCGGCTCACCTGTACGATCGAGGCACCAGCAGGTACTGCCACCACAAAAGTTTATTCCCCAACAAAGCCAGCACAAGTGCTCGTTAACGGCCGCAGGTTTACCAACTGGACTTACGATAGCTCGACCAAAACAACCACTCTTAACACTACTGGAACGGTTAAAATCGAGCTCGCACTCAGGTGACCGCATTGGCATGTCCCCAGAAGCTCGTTGTCCGAATGGCCACCAATGACGACGGGCGCGGCGCCACACACACCGCGCACCTGCGATTGGCTGAGCGCTTATTCGACCAACCGCACTTGTCCACACGGACATAGGCTGTTTCACCCCGAAGTTTAAGCTTTTGGGTCTGGAAAGGTTTAGCCCCGCCCCACTCCATTTACCTATCTTGGCGCTACCAAAGATGGGTCCAACGGACAAAGTGTGCGAATCCTGACTGAACAATTGGGCGTGCACATAGCTAAAGCCTCGCTTTCAAGAGCTTGGTGTGTGTGATGCAGCGTCTTATGACACTTGCGGTTAAAAGCCTCGAAAAAACAGCACCCATTCCAAGCCTGTGCTAACCCTGTATGATGGCTTAGCTAAACTGTGTCCGCAGCTGGATACACATCGTTAAACTAGCCAGTCGCGCTCCAAGACCAACCCAGCTTTGGGAAGAACCATCGAGTTTGTAGAAGCTCCGTTTCACTCAAGCCAATCTGCGACATAACGTTTGGCACAATCGAAACAGGCAAGGGGACAACGCTCAGTTTCATAGGAAGGCAAATGGATTCGAAAGTATCAACATTGCCGGTCATGGTTCGGACACGCGACTTTGCCCCCAGGATCTCCCAAACGACATCTATCAAATACGGCCTACCGCATGCGTCCCGGGCGCACCCGGTACGACGCATGTGAGGAGGCACATTTGACGGCCGATTATCCACTTTGGGTCCACTGTGCAGCGGTTGGGTCTGTCAAGCACCTACTCCGAAACGTACGGGTACTTGCCTGCGCCAGCGTAGGTTTGCACGTAGTAAGGCACGTCTTCAGCAGGATCGAGTGTATAAGGATAAATTTGGGTCGTCAGTTCTGGAGCTGTGAGCGTGTCGTTGCCTGGAATAAGAACCACACCGCTTGTCCAGACACGCCACGTGCAATTGTTTGTGATGTTGCCGGTTGCCTTCAGTAAACCGGGTGTCCCAGTCGTAACATACCGTTCCCAAGGATTTTGCACGCCGATGAAGTAGTTGTTCTCGAGCAACACTTGTGCGTTTATCCTTGTGCGCACACAGTAGTTATTGTCGAAGCAGTCGTAGTAATTGTTGAACACGTGCACTCGACCAAACCGTACCGACGGCATGCGCTCGCGGCAATACGGCCCGTACCAGTTATGATGGAACGTGACTCGGTACTGGCCTATGTCGTCGTCGCTTGAGGCTATCAAGTTAACATACTCATGGTTCACGGTCCCTTTGGGCACGGGCGCATAGTAGAACTTGCACCACGATACTGTCACGTAATCTGCGCCTTTTGTGATGTCAACCGAGCCGTCGCGGCAGCCATAAAATGTACAGTGATCAACCCAGACGTATTTGCCCGTGCCATGACTGCTGGTATCGATCGTTACACCGTCTGCATCTGAGTGGTTTGTGGCGCTAATGAACAAGTTTGCAATGATGATGTTGGTTGCTGCCACGCGCAGTCCGCCCCCATAAATGGCAGCGTTGGTCCCAACGCCGATAATTGTCTTGTGCGGCTGTGTGATGTAACAATAGTCCTCGGTCACCACGATGGTACCGTGAACCCGGATAATCCACGGCCCGCTCAACCGGCACGCGGCGCGTAGTTGGGTGTAATTTGAAACGTTGGTTACATTGCCTCCGGTACCGCCGGTGACACCTGCGGCGAACCCGACCAAGTTTGTCTGCGGCAGTGCAGTCGGCACAAGAGTCACAGAGAGAGTCGCATCGGCGCTGGTGGCAGTGCCAAAAGCATTCGCTACGACGACGCGGTATTGGCCGGCGTCATTTGTCGTTACGTTGCTCAACACCAGCTGAGCATTTGTGGCTCCGGGCAAAAGTATATTATTATTGAAGTACCATTGGTAACTAAGTGGAGCGGTGCCAGTTGCGGTTACGCTGAAAATGACTGTGCCACCTGATTGGGCGGTTTGGTTTTGGGGCTGGCTTGTTATGACTGGCGCAACATTACTGACCCATAACGTTGCAACTGCGCTTGTAACCGAGCCAACCACATTTGCAACAATTACTTGGTAATTGCCCTCATGCACCGCCTGTGCGTTCGAAATGTAGAGCGTGTCATTTGTCTGGCCCCAAAGCGGCGTGCTGTTCAAAAGCCACAGATACTGCAGTTGCGGCCCAATGCCAACCACGTTGAACACTGCTGTCGAACCTGGCGACACAATCTGGCTCGCCGGCTGGATACTAATTGCTGGGGGCTGCAGTTTCGTTGTGGTATCGCCCGTACGCAGTCTGTAGTACGCTTGCGGCAGTGCAGGTGATACCGGGTTTGTAAACCGGATTGCCCCTGCGACGTCGAAGTAACCGTACTTGACTATTAACCAATTGGTAAGTGGCATTGACCAATCCGGTGCGCCCAAGACTTGCACAAACTGGCCCGGGGTCGGATTACCTCCACCAATCATGAGCCCGCTCGATAGCATTTCAGTGTGCGTAATAACAAGGCTCGAATATGCTGGCGGCTCAAGAATGCTGAAGGGTGCGCTCACGGCACTTGCCAGCCCTTCCCCGATACCGCTGGCAGTTGCCGTGAGCTGTTTACCTGTGCCTGACATATCAATGCTCAGGTCATCAAAAACCGCCTTCCCAGTCGCGTCGGTGTACCGGGTCAGTGTCCCGCTCAATGTACCGCTCCCGCTCGTTAATGCCAGAGTAACCGGCACATTATTAGACGCAACCGGTGTACCTGAAGCTGTTTGAACCTGCACAATCACAGGCGCCATGACCGCGTTGACCAGTGCATTTGTCGGTTGCACCACAAAGGCGAGTTTTGTCCCGACCAGTGGCGCGGCCAAGGGCACGACCTGCGCCCAGTTTGTGCCTAGGCGAAACTCGTCAATGAACTGCACGCCACCAGCCGATGGCGTGGTGTAGAATTGGAAGTAGGCCAATTGTGGTGGATCTGAGCTGCCAGTCACACCACCAAGTGACGGTGGGGCCGTGCTTGCACCGTATGTAGTCGCAGGCGGATCAACCCATAGATCCACGCGGTCGTTCCCCGCCTGGAACATGTACCGGGCCACAATTAAATGTGTCCCTGCGCCGAGGTTTGTGGTCATCACAAAGCCCGGGCTGGATGAATTTTTGCCCACGCCAATTTTGGGTCCGCTGTCAATAAAAATACCGCATTGCGGCGCGCTGTCGCTCTGGGACGTGTTTTCCAAATAACCCATAAGTTGCGTTCCAGTTGGTGGACTCTGCACGTTGAGCAGAAATGACACATAGAGCGCGTTACCGTCCACAGCCGGGACCGCATCGTACTGGATCACTGAGCGCCGTGCCGTGCCGCTCGGCGCGCGGCGCAGGCCTTTACCAGTAGCAGTTGGGAATCCTTCGGGTTCGCTCAGTGCGGCTGGGTTTGTGACCATTAGTTCCGGACCGGTGCTGCCAGCAAACCAGTTTGGTGCACCCACATCGTTCAACCTGCCCTCGGGGTAGTCGAACCCGTCATAGTACGGCAATGACACGCCAAAGACGATGTTTGCAGCAAGGACAATGCTGGCTGCGAGTGCGATTCCCCTCAGTTCATGAACCTTTATGGATCGAACCACATTACACATGGCGACTGGATCTGTTTGATTGGGTGGTTTTTTACGGTGCAAACGGACCGCGGCCTGCGCCGGCATGCTCGATGACAATTGCCGGCACATTGTCAACCGGGTCAACAGTGTACGAATACGGCGGCGTAAAAACTTCGTCCGTGCCAGGCGGCACAATCCTGCCATCCGCAACGTTTTGGTACCAAGTCACATTCACGAATCTGTTGCCGCTTGCATACACCTTGCCGGGCGTGCCCGTGGTGAGGTAAACCTCCCACGGATTTTGGACATTTTCGAACCAGTTGTTCTCGATCCGGCACTCAGCGTACAGTCGCGACCTGACGCAATAATTGTTGCCGGGCGCGTTAAAGTAGTTGTTAAACAGATGCGCGCGTCCGAACCTAACTGACGGCATGCGCTCGATGCACAAGGTACCCCACCAATTGTGATGGAAAGTTACCCGCAACCTACCCATGTCACGGCTTGCATCACCGTCGCTTGCACCAACTAGACAGGCGAACCTGTGGGTATTGGCCGGGTCTGTGTAATAAAACCTGCACCAGGAAACTGTGACGTAATCGGCTCCTTTGACTATATCTATCAGCCCGTCTCTGCAATCTGCTATTGTGCAATGGTCAATCCAGATATGGTTCGCGCCACTGGTAATACCGATGCCATCTTCGGTTGAATTACGAATTGTCAGGTTCCGCACAATGATGTTGCTCGAGTTGTACATGTACAAGCCGCCCCCAACCAACGTTGCATTTGTGCCAAGCCCAATAATTGTCTTGTGCGACCGCACATGCGTCTCCATGCCAGATACGTTCAGTGTGCCGGACACGTAAATGATGTATTTGGCGTTCGAGTCTGCGTATGCCTTCAGCTCAGCGGCTGTTGTGACTGTTACAACTTGGCCACCTTCACCGCCGGTCAGGTTGAACCCAACATCAGCAAAGCCCACGTGACGGAAATCTGGTATGCCCGAGTCGGCTGGTCTGACGGTCAATGTAGCCACTGCACTTGTGACAGCGCCGAATGGATTGGCCACAATAGCAAAATACCCGCCTGCATCGTTTGTACTCACATTTTCGAGCACAATAGTCGCATTTGTCCGGCCGGCCAACGACACATCTGGCGCGAGGTACCATTGGTAGCTTAGTGGCCCTGGACCGTCGGCCACAACAGTGAATGTTGCCGTTGCGCCTTCGCGCACTGTTTGGCTTTGCGGGTGCACCGTAATGGTTGGGGGCACTTCAAGAACAATCACCGTCAAAGTTGCCACCTGGCTCGTCACAACACCGGCAATATTGCTTACAACAACCGTGTATTGGCCTGCATTGGCCGGTTGCACATTTGTCAGGACTAGTGTTGCCGAGGTGCGCCCCGGCATGGGATTTGTTCCATTGAAATACCACTGATACGAAAGCGGCATTGAACCCGCGGCCGACACGCTGAAGCTTGCGGTTGTGCCAACATAATTGGTCCGGCTTTGCGGTTGCTCAATGATAACAGGTGGGGTTGGACCAGCTTGGCTTGCAACGCGGAGCCTGAAGAACTGCTGTTGTGCAGTTGGCCAAACTGTATTGGTGAGACAGAAACTGCCGTCGGCCCGGAAATTTTCCGAAGCAACCTCGGTCCATTGCTCCACGGGCAGTGCAATGTCAGCGGAAGTAACCAGGTCAAACGAGCCACCCGGCTGACCGTTTGTGCCACACAACACAAGCCCTTCAGGCACCAACAAAACCTCGGTTATCACAGGCAGAGCAAGTGGCTTTTGCGCGCCTTTGGGCACAGCTTCAGCCCAGCTTGACGCAACGCGGACTTCGTCCAGATCAACTGCCATGCCACCATAGATGAAACAACGGCCAATCCCAGTGCTGTTGTTGCCGTCGCTGCCAGTGCTGAACTCAACGGCTGGTGCTGGCTCTACCTCACCAACAACCGGATTAAGCCACAATGCAACCTTATCGTTGTTTGATCCGGACACAAACTCGTACTTCAGGACAACAAGGTACGTACTATTGGTCTGAATAGTTGTGCTAAGCCAGTTCGTTACGGCGCGCAATTTGCAGATGCCAAGTCGCACCTGGCCAGCATCAAGCCTAAGCACGGCGTCAACGTAATATGAGGACAGTGACCCTGCGCGTATCAACCCGGTGAGCACTTTGCCGCTTGAATCGAGGCCAGCCGTCGAGTTCACACGCATTAAGAATGAGTAGTACACCGCCCCGGTAATAACCCCCGAACTGAACTCGTTGTACGTGCCGGTACTAGAGCCGGTGGTGGTTGTGACTTTGTTTGCCGTCGAAGCAGGCAACCCTAAACCTGTTCCATCCAGGCTGTTACTGCTGACTGTCACGCCCACATTTGAGTTTTGCCAACCCGCGCTCGAGCCTACCGTGCCGAGGTTCCCGGCCGCGTATGCAAAAGAGTCACTGAAGTAAAGCGCAGCTTGTGCATTATGGCAATGCAGCATCACAAATAACATGCACATACAAACCGCGGTGGGATAGTGCCCTAGTGAGATTGCCGTGAGTCGCCTGCCCGATAACAAAACTCCGTTTAAGGCAAATTCAGCAGACCGACAGAAACTGTGCATTAAGATCATTAGTGTTCGCTGACGGTTCGATAACTATTTCACAACACGCACAACTGTACTGCTCAATAAACGTCCTTGGTTGGACGGATAAGTCTTGAATGTGGTGTTCCAGTTTCCACTTCTCTCAGTCTCAGACCCACGTTTTACTTTAGCTTTTCAACTCAGATCTGTCCACCTGGCGGTTTTGCAAATCAGCATGAAAAAAGTGCACTTGAACGCGGCGCTGGGCTCTTAAAGAGCAGTTCCAGATGCGCATTAACACGAGCGTTTCGAGCTGGTTTTGCATGTGTTTTGGCCGCATATAGACTGGGTCTTGGGCATGAGCGCCTTTGTGTTACACATGGGCTAAAAAGTTTGTGCTGGCGATTAGGGGGTACGCATCCGCGCATACTGGTAGTACATGACTGGCTACGTTGGGTCATTCGGAAATTTTTTGTTGCTGCGCTCAGAGGCTTGGGCAAAGTTGATGTGCAAACGGTTAAGTTGCAGGTGAGTACTTGCGTTTTTTAGAGTGCCAGGTTGTTTAAGGAAGTGCTCCCAAATTTGTCATGAACAACGGTAGCGCAAGAGTCGAGTCGGCGTTTACAAGATTTCACGCCTTGTGGTTGGAAATCCGGAGTTGTGTTTGTCAGCTCAGCGCTTCTGTGAAGTGCAGCACGGCAATTGTGGTGTTTGGTTTGCTTGCTGCGTTTGCTCCGGTGCACTCACATGCAGTATTAATGGCGTACGAAGGGTTCAATTATCCAGTGGGCGACAGCTTGACGAATGCTTCGGCTCAGGGTGGCGACGGCAGCTTCGGTTGGGCAGGGCGGTGGTGTGGTGCCAATGTACCAATGGCAACTAATGTGGCAGGCAGCCTCGACTACACAGATGCAGCAGGTAACTCACTTGTCACAAGTGGAAACAGTGTAGTGATCGGCGCGCCTGCTGGCACAACGATAAACGCGCAACCGAGTCGGAGCTTCGATTTCGGTACATTGGTGAGCAATATCTACACTGGGCTGACAAATTCGCCCGGCACGTACTGGGCAAGCTTTATGATGCAATGGATCGGCCCGCCCACAGCAGGCAGCACGACAAACCAGTACGTGCGTAAAGGCGATCTTGTTTTTCGGTCTGGAGCATTGACCAATGCCACAAGCACTGGCACAGAACTTTACAGTGTTGGCAGCCCGAACGCAGCTAATCGAATAGGCACACCGTACGATACTTGGGCAACTTGGACAGGCAAAGACGCAGCCGCAGGCACGCAAAATACTGGCTTAGCTGCCAGCACAGCGCCGTTGGATGTGCCAACGTTTGTGTTGGTGCGGCTTGACCTGGATGGTGGTCCGGCCAATGACACGGTTTACACGTGGTTTAACTGGACAAATCTGGCAGTTGAACCTCCGATCTGGGCCGCACACACAACCAACAATACGGCAAACGAAGACGGCTTGAACAACATCCGACTCGACGCAAATGGAGGAAATGCAGCAGGCACAAATACTGTCCTATGGTTCGACGAGTTCAGGTTCGGAACTACCTTTGCCGATGTGGCTCCTTACACCCCAGCGGGTGTGGACTTGCCTGTGATTACTGCTCACCCGACAAACGCCACAGTCACGGTGGGTGACACAGTCAGTTTTAGCATAGCTGCCGCAGGTGCACCGCCGCTCTCGTACCAGTGGTACTTCAATACCAACACGACATTGGTCGGGGCCACAAACGCTGCACTCATGATCACGAATGTGCAGCGTAGCCATGCAGGTGGGTATTTCGCAGTGGTCAGCAACAGCTTCGGCGCTGCAACAAGCGCAGTAGCCGCGCTCAGCGTGCTTGATCCTGTACAGCCGGTCATTACTACGCAGCCGCAAAACTGCACTAATGCAGTTGGATACCTTGCCTTGTTCAGCGTTTCGGCAACTGGCACGCTGCCGTTGTCGTACCAGTGGTTCTTCAATAATAACCCGTTACCCGGCCAAACAAATACCACTTTGTCATTCACAATCAGCTCACCCGCTGATGCCGGCCCGTATTTTGTCGTTGTCACCAACAGGTTCGGCGCGGTTACAAGTGTGGTTGCCATGCTGGTGGTAGTGCAAATCACGACCAATCCAATGCCTGCGTTTCCAGGTGCCGACGGCGCGGCCAGGTACGCTTCCGGCGGGCGCGGCGGTGTGGTCTATCGCGTCACTAAGCTGAACAGTGCATTGGACGACCCCGAACGCATGACACCGGGCACGCTTTGGTACGGCTTGAGCAGCGCAGTCCCGAGTCCTAAGACAATCGTTTTTGACGTGGCCGGCGTGTTTCATCTGGGCCGGCTGGATACAACGAATTGGTCATCTGGCGGGAACGCATGGGACGCATCATCTAGGGTCAGCATTAGCGCAAACAATATCACCATAGCGGGCCAGACGGCACCTGGGCCGGTGATCATAATGGGTGGCACACTTAAACCATCTGGCAGCAACATAATCATTCGTAACATCACTATTGCGGCTGGGTACGGCATGCGCGCGTTTTGGGAGCCAGGGCAAGACCCGCCTGCGCCGGGTAAACTACCTACCTCCTACACAATGGACGCCATGGATGTCTCTGGGAAAATGATAATGATCGACCACGTAGATGCTTTGTACGGGTCGGACGAAACAATTTCGTGTAACGAGAAAGCGGACAAACTCACGGTCCAATACTGTGTCTGTGCCTTGGCTCAGAACTACAACCAACACAGTTACGGTCATCTGCTCGGTGCGGATACGGATCAGAAGGTAAGCTTTATCCGAAACCTAGACGCGCACATTCGCGGTCGGTTACCGCGCGTTGGTAGCGAGGTGGGTACAGGCGCACTGAATGACTTCAGAAACAACGTGTTTTACAACTGGCTCGGCACGGCCGGGTACGCAGGCGGCGGCCAGTACAGCAAGAACAACTTCATCAACAATTTTTATCTAGCCGGCCCAGGCGGCGATTCGGACTGGGATTCGACCGAAGCCGGTGGCACAGGAATTTTCTCGGGTTCAGCCGGCTACACATTTGCCTATGTAGCGGGCAACCTCAAAGACATCAACAAGGACGGCGACCCATTAGACACCGTCTCGGCCGACAATGATTACAGCAGCGTCACCCGGCAGTCTGCTGCGTACGACATAGATGTTGGTGTGACGCTATCAGCGCGGTCGGCACTTACCAATGTGCTGCGCTACGCCGGCTCGCGTTGGTGGGACCGGAATTTAGATCAAGTAATTGGCCCTACGAATGCGCTCAACGCTTTAATCGCGCGTCTGGTTGGCGATGTGTTGCGCGGCACAGGCCGAGTCCAAGCGTGGTCCGACGACCCGTACAATATGAGTGGCACCTACTACGCCGACCCAGCCAACGAAGGTGCGGAATGGCGCGCGTTGTGGGCGTTACGGCCAGGGCCAAACGGTCTGCCACCGTTCCAGCGGCCAGCGGATTGGGATACCGACCAAGACGGCATGCCCAATTACTGGGAGCTTGAACATGGACTAAACCCAAACGTGCCCAACAACAACGCAGATTTTGATAACGACGGATACACAGACCTTGAGGAATACCTAAACGATGTAGCCGCGTGGCCGGCCCCTGGGCCGATTCTTTTCATTGGCGCAACGAACAACCGGTATGCACTGATTCAAAACTGGGTGGCCTACGGCGAGCCGCTGAACTTAGCCGGACGCGGGGTGGTCAATACCAGCTCGCCATGGCAACCAAGCCGGTACGACACCGCCATCATCAGCAACGCGGCCGTGGTTGTTGATGCGGTTGGTCAGCATGCAGGCAGATTAGTGCTCATATCAAACGCGGTGCTGGAGGTTACCAATGGTTGGCTTAACGTGGCCGACCGCGCCGAAGTTGGCAAAGACTGTACCCTTGCCGTTGCCGGGCGTGGCCGTTTGGATGTGGCAACTAATCTTGTGAACAATGGTCTAATGCGGTTGAGTGGGGCTGCAGTGTTGAACATTTTGGGCGCATTTACCAACAGCGGCGTCTTGGATGTGATGACGTGGCACGGTGTGTTGCCCCCGGGTTTTGTGAACCACGGTGTCATTTTAGACAGGGGCGCCATCCGGATCGAGTCGGCACGTGTTGAGGGAAATGATTTCATAGTGAAAATTCAGGGGTATTCGGGGCACACGTATCAGTTGCAATATTGCGATGATTTAGCCAGCGGTGTTTGGACGACCATTGGGCTGCCAGTCACAGGCGCAAACAGCATGATCAGCATGAGCCACACCAACGGCACAGCGGCAGAAAAACGGTTTTACCGTATCGCAGTACAATAGCTGTGGCCTTTCCCGCTCCGGCAGGGGGCAGCCGATCGTGCTGTATAGCCGCTGAGAAATGCAAGGCGCAATTATCCTCTGCGCAACGTCAGCAGCAGTTTTACAAGCTCTTTTGGTTTAGAGCGTTGCGGGTTGTGGTCAGCTTCCATTACACACGTTTTCCAGCCGCGCTCGATTGCCCGCTTGTAAAACGGATAGAACGTATCGGCTTGGGGCTTCGCCCCTCTTTCCACGGTCAAGATATAAGTAGTTCGAATGAGTCGGGCTGCAGTCTGGTTGGTCAGCGCAATAGGTTGCAAAAATGTTTGAACTGGGTGCGGTACGTCGCGCGGGACCCTGTTGGTATCTTTTACCCAGGTTGGCACAACGAACCCGTTAGTGAGAATCGGTTGCCCGCCGATTGTACCGCGTATTGCAGCCACACTCTCGCCGTGTTCAGGTACGAATGCGTCGAGATAAATCAGTTGTGCGATCCTGTCCTGAACGCGGTCAGCCACGCCGGTTATGACCATACCGCCGTAACTGTGGCCCACTAGGACAACGTCGTGCAGTTCTTCCCACAAAATCAGATTTACCACGTCAGTGATGTGTGTTTCGAGGTCAATACCCGGGTTTGCCAAATGTACACGTTCGCCCTGGCCAGTTAAAGTTGGCCGATACACCTTGTAACCGCGCTTACTCAACAAAGAATCAACCTCTTTGAATCCCCAACCACCGCCCCAAGCACCGTGAACGATCACATAGGTCGGTTTTTCTTTTTTGGACGTGCACCGAGCTGTTCGTTGGTCTGCTGCCAGACTAGTAAGGCAAATTTCGAGCGCTAGCAAAAGACAAGTTGCCGACAAAAGTTTTTTCATTGTCGCCCTTATTGGGGGCAAAACAACAAAAAGTCAAGACTGTAAGCACCCAGTGGCTTTTCGGAGCCGAATCCGAAGCGACGCGGAAGACTATTGTGATCCGTTGAAATTCGCCCTAACTTGACAGTCCGATCTTCAACTTAGCTACGATAGACGCTTTGCGAACCATTTTACCTTGTAGCTGACGAAGTTATTGATGTCGCTGCGGATTCAGGTTGCTAACTGCCATGTATGCAACTTAAAATAAGGCGCAAATCTTTTTGCGCATGAATATGAACACGATACTTCGGTGCGTACGGAACTATGTAGCATTCTCGATGCTACTGAGTGCAACTATTCAAATGGCAACCGGAACGGTCGAGACGGTCACATCCCATGATGGCTCAGTAACGGCAGTAATCAAGGTCGAGCCACACACCGGCTTAAATAACATGGTCGCGCCGGTAAGTATTTCAGTCCGATTCAATGGCCAAGATGTCGTTGTCAACTCGCCATTCAGCCTCGAGTTCAGGGGTGCTGAGCCGCTAACCAATACATGCGCCGTAGTTGGTACCAAACGCCGGACTGGCGACGAGACATGGCAGCGTTACTACGGCAAACGCAAACTGGTCAGAAACCATTACAACGAACTTGCAGTTGATCTTCAGGAAACCTCGGGGTTGAGGCGCCGTTTTGCATTTGTGGTTCGTGTTTATAACGACGGTGTTGCATTTCGCTATGTGTTGCCGGAGTCATGGGGCAACTTTGAACTAGCCGCAGAAAACACAGCTTTTTGTTTCCCAGGTGACGTGACAGTGTGGGCTGCTGACTTTGGCGGGTTTAGGTCGCCCCAAGAAGCTGAGTTTAGACAGATGCAGCTTACTCAGCTTTTACCAAACAAACTGTACGGTTGTCCGTTGCTTGTGAAGCTAGGCGAAACGCTTTGGGCTGCGCTAACTGAGGCAGACCTGACTGATTGGGCGGGTGTATATTTCAGGCCTGCGCCGGGTATCTCGAACGCAGTTCGAACCGTACTGGCGCCGTTGCCGAACGATAGAACTGTTGCGGTGCGATCGGTTGCCCCGCGGCATTCTCCTTGGCGGGTAATAATGACGGCTGACCGACCAGGCGTGTTTATCGAATCAGACATTTTAGAGAACCTTAACCCACCACCGGCGCATGACTTTTCCTGGATCAAACCCGGCAAATCAGCCTGGGACTGGTGGTGCGCTGGGTACGCCCCAGAGCTTGATTTCAAGCTCGGTATGGACACACGCAGCATGAAGTATTTTATTGATTTTGCCGCTGAAATGGGGTGGGAATACATGATTGTTGACGAGGGTTGGTACGGCCCTGCATTCGCACCAGGCTCAGGAATGCGTATGCCGCATCCGACAAGCAGCATTACCAATGCAATACCGGGACTTGATCTGCAAGAACTTGTTGGCTACGCAAAAGCAAAAGGTGTCAGGCTTATTTTGTGGATGCACTGGGGTCATGTGGATAAGGAAATGGACGTAGCGTTCCCGCTTTACGAGAAATGGGGTATTGCAGGTGTTAAAATTGATTTCATGGATCGCGACGACCAGGAGATGGTAAACTTTTACGAACGCGTTGCGCGTAAAGCCGCGCAACACCGTCTGGTGGTGAACTTCCACGGCGCATACAAACCGACCGGCTGGCATCGCACCTACCCAAACGTGATCACGCGCGAAGGCATTCTAGGCAACGAATACAACAAATGGAGCGCCCGAATCACGCCCGAGCATAATGTAACCATTCCGTTTACGCGTGGTATGCTGGGTGGAATGGACTTCACACCGGGCGGGTTTAGGCAAAAGACGCAGAAGACGTTCAGGCCAGCGTCAAACCGCCAAACTGGTCCGTTTGTAATGGGCACGCGTGTGCATCAACTTGCAATGCTGGTGGTGTATGAAAGTGCTTTGCAGGTGTTGTGCGACAGCCCGTACAGTTATCGGAGCAGCCCAGCCGGGTTGGATTTCTTGAAGGTTGTCCCAACGACTTGGGACGATACAAAGGTGTTGAATGGCGAGGTGGGCAAATACATAACGGTTGCGCGCCGCTCAGGCGATGAATGGTACGTTGCAAGCATGAACGGGCCTGAGCCGCGGACTTTGGAGATTCCGTTGACGTTTCTCGCCGCTGGTAAATACGAGGCCGAAATTTGGGCTGATGCATACGAGGTTGCCGACTACCCAGACAGGTTGATGAAGCAGAAACGCAGCGTCACTGCTGCTGATACACTCAAAGCCAATATGGGCGAGGCTGGTGGGTATATTGCAGTCCTGAGACCCGTGCGCTGAAATTTGACCTACCCACAAACACGCCCGGCACAGTTTGTAGTTCACGGTCCAGGGTGTGATACTCGGGAGGCATGTTTTGTTGGCCGTTCGCGTTTAGCGCGAAGACCTGTCATTGTGCTGCTCTTTTTCGTATATCGGCATGTAATGAGCGTAGTTGTTTGCCGTAGGGAGATGTAGGGTGGGTGCCACAGCCAATGTTTGCGGCACGCTTTGTAGCTACCAATTTTGCAAGGTTTAATTAACTGGCCAGTTGCGGCTGTAGCCCAATAAGGTACTTGTCCAACGGTTTTTTCTTTGACCATGTCTCGGCCAGGGGCGTGGCGCATAGAATGCCCCCGACTTCACCCGCCATGACGCCTGTGGCCCCCTGCATGAACAGGTCAACTGCATACGCGCCGAGCTTGGTAGCAAGGAGCCGGTCTGCTGCCGTTGGTATTCCACCGCGTTGTAAATAGCCGAGGATCACAACGCGCATTTCGTACCCTGCCAACGGAGCCAGTTTTTCAGCCACCCTGACTGCGCCACCGGTTTCTTCACCTTCAGCCACGATTATTATGCTGCTTGTTTTACCGCGTTGCCGGCCTTCACGCAGCCGACGTGCAACCTCGCCCAGGTCGTCCGGGTGTTCAGGTACAAGAACTTCCTCAGCCCCACCACTTATGCCGACGGCTTGAGCGATAAAACCGCTGTGCCTGCCCATTACCTCCACAACAAAAATTCTGTCATGCGAATCCGCTGTATCGCGTATTTTGTCAATTGCCTCAAGTGCGGTGTTGACTGCCGTGTCGAATCCGATTGTGTAATCGGTGCCATAGACGTCATTGTCGATTGTGCCGGGCACACCGATTATCTGGCCCGACCAGATTTTGCCGAGTGCGTCACCGCCGCGAAATGTGCCGTCACCGCCAATTAAGATCAGGCCGTCTATTTTGTGCTGTTCGAGTATCGCTTTGGCCTTTTGGCGGCCTTCTGGTGTCTTAAACTCTTCTGAGCGGCTGGTTTTGAGTATTGTACCACCCCGCTGAATTGTGTTTGACACATCACGAGGTGTGAGTTGGAAAAGGTCGCCTTCGAGCAATCCTTTGTACCCGCGCCTAATACCAATTACATCCAGCCCGCGCGAGATACCCACACGCACCACGCTGCGAATTGCAGCGTTCATTCCTGGTGCATCACCGCCACTTGTAAGAACAGCAAGTTTTTTCTTCATGGTTGAGTCGGCGCCCCGATGCGTGTTTCGGACGGTCCGAGATAACTTGGCTGCAGCCCACCGCAGTCGACAACAATTTTGTCTATCACAACGCCCGGGTCCACGCCGTAAACACGCAAAGTATGCATGTCCGGGGTCGGAACTGCAAGTTTTGCAGAAGCCGTCCGTACTGCGTTTAACACGCCTTGCGCCCATTTAGGACCACCGACCTTGACCTCGACCTCAATCAGTTGTGGCAATTGGTCGTCGAGCCCGACAGCCAACCGCAGCCTGTCGCCAGGTGCAATCGGATGAGTGGGCAAAAGGTAAAAGTAAACGGTGACCTCGCCTTTGGTTGTTAACCACACGGCATAGTCGAGCCTGGGCGCTTTGTCTCGAAGCTGGTCCTGGGGTATGCTAGACAACGTCGTTGGGAAAATTGCAACCGAATCACCCGACCGGCCAAGGCCAGGTATCACCTCCCAACTTGCCCCGTTACCAGGTGCTTTTGCAGTAAAATGCTCAGCCTCGATTGAGATCACACCTTTTCGCTCTACAAATCCAATAAAGTTCGGTGGTACCAGAAGGTTTGTTGCCACGTTAGATTCGCAGTTGAGTCGTTTGGTTTGTTGCTCAGTTGGCGTACTGAATTTTGGAACAGCCCAGCGCCCAATTCGCATGCTACGCCACTGGTGGTCGGCCGGCTCGAGGTTCATCAGGCCGCGCCATTTACCGTCTGCGATTTCCTCGTTAAACTTGCGCGTGAGCGCGTGCAGTTGTTTGTCCGCCAGCGTAGCCTTGTCAGTCAAGGTGCGTGCTTCGGCCTCGTTACCGACTGCAGCGGCTAGTGCTGCTGCTTCACCAAAAAAATAGCGCATATTTGCAAGTGCAGACCCGGTGACCGGGTACAGAACAAGCTCAAAGAATGCATCTTGTTTTTCCTGTGGAATTGACCTTTGCAAATGCTCAGCCCGCGACTGTAGCTGGGCAAAATCTGCTATGCGCCGAGCACGTTCTGCCTCGGTTAAAGTGCTTGGACGCGGTTCTTCAGTTGGCAACCACCACTGCAAATGCTCGGGTTTGCGCTGGTAATTGAGCATGTAGTACTTGGCCATTACGTCTGCGATTTCGGAGGCATGCACCGGGCCAAACTCGCGCTTGGCCCACTCGACAAGGAATTGTGTCAGGTTCGTCCGTTGCCAGCGGTTTATGTCCCAGGCCAATTGCAGGAAAAATTCCGTGCAAATCTCAGCAGGCTTGATATCCCCCACGTTCACAATCCAAATCCGGTCTGCGCCGTGTTCATAAGCCTTTGTCATTTCTTCCCAAATCAGGGCTGGCGGTGTAGTGCAAAGCCACAGATAAGCCAAGGGCCGTCCAAGGTACGAGATATGGTAATAGACACCAAATCCGCCTTTACGCCGGCGCTCGAGCGGGGTGGCAAACTGACAGATGTAACCGAAGTTGTCATCCGGCCACACGATTGTAACGTCGTCCGGCACAGTCAAACCGGCGCGGTACAGATCGAGCACTTCTTTGTAAACACAAAACATCTGTGGCACTGCGTCTAGCTGCGGATTGACGTGTTTCGCTAACAGCGCACGTTGGTCGCAAAAAACCTGCTCCAGCAAACGTATGCGGTCTTGCACGGTTCTGGCACCCTGCATAGGCGAGTCATGAATACCGCGTATGCCAAGTGTGTAGATGTTTTCGAACCGACCATTTTCAACTATGCGTTCTTCCCAGTACTGCTGAATTCGCTCGCGATTGGTCGCGTAATTGAAACTTTCTGGCGGCTCGCGCCATTCGCCAACGTTGTTGCGTAGCATTGGCTCGGCATGTGAAGAACCCATAACAATCGCGTAGTCGTCAGCCAACAGTTTGTTTTGTGGGAAATGATTGAACGGTTTGGTACAAGCGTGCATGGCAGGCCAAAGTGTGTTGGCCTTGAGCCGGAGCAAAAGCTCAAACACTTTGGCATATGTTTTCGGGCCAAGCCCGCCTGACTCAGGCTCGAATGTATTTGCCGCCCAAAGATGCAAACCCCAGTCCTCGTCGTTGACAAAAATGCCGCGGTACTTAACTGAAGGCGGACCGAACCGACGCGTGCCTGGCTTGATGTAAATAGCGTTTTTCCGGTCCGGGACGACGTCAGCCCACCAATACCATGGTGAAACACCAATAGCTTGAGACAACTCATACACTCCGAAAGCTGTGCCGCGTCTATCACTGCCAACAATGAGCAGACCGTTTGCTACACCCGGCAATGGGTTTGTTACGGTTGCGATGAGGAAATTTTCCCATCGGCCCCGTATGCATGAGAAGTCGAGTTTGTTTGAATGAACAAGCTGATTCACAATTGCACTTTTGCCCAAAGTACCAATAAACACGGCGTGCGCACTCACAGCAGTGAGGTTGGTGCGAATGACTGGCTTGCGCCCTGTTACACGCTCGATGTCGGCTGCCAAATCATGTGCTGCAATATGAACAACCTTGAAATCGTCAGCCGAGTAAACGATCTCTGCGGTGCTTTCGGGTGTGACAACCGGGAAGCTGCCAGGCACCGGCTCAGTTTGCACCCAGTCCATGCAACTGCCTACCAACACGTCTAAACACACCCAAACGAAAGCAACGATACCTGCGATTCTCATCACGCGTTAGAAAACCGGATTTGAGCCAACGAAGCAACAGACTTTGAGAATCCAGCCGCACCGTTCGGCATGGGAATCCGAGATGCAATGTTGGGCTCCGGGAAAATAGGGAAATTGGTTTTTGGCGCGAACAGGACAGGGCAAAAACCGTCTTGGTGGTTGGCAATCTTTGTCTTATGTGCGTTGTTGTGGCCTTTCTCTATGCGACGGCGATCCAGGTGCGTTTGAGAAGCAAAGCGCATAAGCGTTGTGATGTCACCACGAAATTCATAATAAACGAAGCAAACCGCCCGATCGTAAAAAGTGAAGACTGAGCTTGAACTTGCAGCTTGGTGCCAAAGTTCAAGGCGTGGGCCGCTTGCCAGGATTACTTAAACACCGTCCCAGGGGAAAGGAAATTTGGATCCTCAGCCAACTGGCTAGGAAATACATTACACAATAGCGAGGTTCGTCGCAGGCAGGCTTTTATGCATGGCTGCATGCTGTAGCCACTATAACTCATTGCAGATGAAACGATGTTTGTGGACATTAAACGAGTAGCGGCCGCACATTCGATGATGATGGGATACGCCCAAAAATAGAGCTTTTGTTCAAAACAGGTCAGAAAAAGACCGCTAATAAAGGCCGGAACAATTGCTCAAGGCGCCAGGCTAATCTGGCCGTGTGCGAGCCTTATGGACGCTCATTTTCGAACTAAGTCTGATTGTTAACGTTTATCCCGTGCAAAGGGAAAACGCTCTCGATTACCGCGCGCAGGTTGGCTCTAAGCTCTGGTTCAACTGCACGCCGTTCTGCCTCGCTAACGGGCCTTTCCGGGTCGCGCAGCCCACCTGTCCATTCTGTGCTACCGAGCATTGTACCACCGAACCCGGCGCTTGCATCATGTTCTTCTTCAACGCCAGAAAAGGTGAGCCATGCCAGTGCCCAACCTCTAACGGTGTTCTCGACGTTGTAGCCGCCGCCCCCAAGAACAAGTACGGGTGTTCGGAAGCTCAGTATTCGCTTCACAATATGGACGTGCACATTGTTTGTAAGGTTAAGGTGTGTAAGTGGATCACCTGCAAGTGTGTCCATCCCAAGCTCAAGCACCAAAACATCCGGCTTAAACGCGCTGACCAATGGTGGCACAAGCCGGTCAAACGCAGCCAAATAGGCTTCGTCGAACGTACCAGGCGGCAGGGAAAGATTCACATTGTACCCGAGGCCGGGGCCTGTGCCGATTTCGTCTTCAAACCCGCCCCAAGGAAACAATGTACGGCCGCTTTCGTGTAATGAGACGGTCATGACATCATTGCGTCCGTAGAATGCTGCCTGCACACCATCGGAATGATGTGCATCAACATCCAGATAGAACACACGTTTGCCCGCGCTGGCTAGGTAGTCACAGGCCAAAACCACATCGTTCAGATAACAGAAACCGGCAGCGAATTCGCGCATTGCATGGTGAAACCCGCCCAACAAGTTAAACGCAACGTCCACCTCGCCGTGAAGCACAAGCTTTGCACCCTCAAGCGACGCGCCGCAAGCAAGCGCACCGTAGTCGTACATGGCAGGGAACACGGGCGTATCTGGGCCGCCTAAGCCCATTTGCAAGCCCACAGGTGTCAGCTGGCCTTTTGCGGCGCGTTGCAACTCGTCCAAGTAGCGCGGGGTGTGAGACCGTTCGAGTGCTGCACGCGGAGCCGGTTCGGCTGTTACTTCGACCTGTTGGTTGTTTCCGAGCAAGCCAAGCGACAGTAACCGCTGTCGGGTGAGCGTTGCACGATATGTTTTGAACGGGCAATCGGGCGGGTACTCCAACTGCTCGGCCAGGGGCGAGTAAATAAAAGCCAGTTTGCGGTCACTCATGTAACGTGCAGCAAAAAACAATCCTAATCATGACAGAAAGCTCACTATTCAATCGGGCGGACAATATAGCCGCCTGATTTTTCGTCGGGCACAAGGTTTAACAAACCACGTTTTTGCGCCGCCTCAAGCAGCTCATTAAATGACCGAAAGCCGTAGGCGCGCTCGTTGAATCCCGGGTTTCGGCGTTTGAGTGCTTGTTTGATCATAGACCCCCAGATTGGTTCGGTTGCATCGCGTTCTTGACTCAGAGCATCCAGTGTAGAGATGACCAGGTCGAACGCCTTTTCGGGTGGCGGGCCTTTGGGATGCGCGTTGCCTTGTCTACCTGTTGTAAGTGCGGGTGGCCCCACGCGTCGGCGCATCTTTGCTGCTTCGGCGCGGACCAAGTCATCGTAGTAGATGAACTCGTCGCAGTTGTTTAGGAAAAGGTCTGAAGTTGAGCTTTTGACGCCGACCCCGATCACCTTTTTTGCGTTTTCACGCAGCTTGCTAACTAAGGGTGAAAAATCCGAATCACCGCTTATGATTACAAACGTGTCCACATGACTTTTGGTGTAACACAAGTCAAGTGCGTCAACCACCATTCGGATGTCGGCTGAATTCTTGCCTGACTGACGCAGGTGCGGGATCTCAATTAATTCAAAAGCAGCTTCGTGCAACGCGCGTTTGAACTCCTTAAATCGCTCGAAATCGCAGTAAGCTTTCTTGACCACAATGTTGCCTTTGAGTAATAAGCGTTCCAAAAGCTTCTGAATATCGAACGTGGGGTAACTCGCCTGACGCGCACCCAACGCGATGTTCTCTAGGTCGAGAAACACCGCCATAGTTGCGTTTGCCTCAAGATTGCTCATGTTAATGACCGGCTAAAGCATACACGAGGCACTCTGCATATTGCGAGTCTGAATTATTACGCACGCTTTTGAAAAGCCAGATTGCACTGGAGTTAATCTACTGTAGTTTGACGCGAAAAAATTGTTGTGGGGTACTAAACGTGCCTGTGTACGGCGGAGCTCCTCCTCCAAGTTCGACCCATGGTCCTGCAATGTTCGTGCTAGAAAGCAAAGTGCCAAACGGCCAGTCAAGAACAATTGCGCCCTCGAGCAATTGAAATGACAAATGAACAGGCGGGTTGACCACAACTTGTACGATCCCAGGTTCTGATGCGCACCCATTAACGATTGCCACCACGCTGTATTGACCGGAGACGTGCTCTCCAACGTTATGGATCACTGGATTTTGGTTGGTCGAAGTAAATCCGTTCGGGCCGCTCCAAAGGTACAAAGCGCCAGGCACACTCGATGCGCTCAAATGAAGCGTCATGCCCGCGTACAGCGGGCTATTGTAACTTGCAACAGGTGCGGGTGGCGGTGTACAGAGCGGCGTCGCGCTGACTTCGGTCGAATTTGTGCTTTCGCACCCGGCGCGGACAGCCGATACCACATAGTAGTACGTGACCCCGTTGGTTAAGCTTGTATCGACGTAATTGGTGCCGAGCACGCCTGTAGCGACGACACCGTACTGTTGGCCGGGTGTTGTTGACCGTTTTACATTGTACGAGTTTGCACCCGGCACGGGCGTCCAACTCAGCGTTACGGTTGAGTTACCCGCATCTGCCACAACGATTTGTGGTGCAGACAAACGCGGTAGGATCAGCTCGATCCCGCTGCATTTTGCGTTGTCCAGTACCGTGACGAACTGGATCACGAGCTGGCCAGCACCGGTTGCTGTGGCTGTAAACTCTTTGATGATAGCCTTGTTGGGCGCCCCAGCTGCGGCGACGATATCGAAGTTTGTCAATACCTGCGCGCCGTTTATGAACACATTAAACCGCCGTTTCCCTTCTGATGTCCAATAGACCTCCGCAAAGTGCAACCGGAGGCGGTACTGTTGACCTGGGAGTAAACCGCTGAAAGTGTACGAGAAGTTGCCGTACCGTTCGGTTTGATAAACTGTCTGCGGCGCAGGGTCGAGCACGCCGTTCGTGTCAATAAGAGTAGATACTGGCGCAGCTTGCGTACCGCCCGTGAAATTTGTGTCTGCCAAAAACTGCATGGCGACAGCACCGCCTGCGTTCACCGCAATCGCATAAGCTGGCAGATTGACTTCTACTTCGGCCGAATCCGGGCTTTCGCCAACGCTGTTTGTAGCGGAAACAACGTAGTAGTAGGTGGCACAGTTCGAAACGGTGGCGTCAATATAGCTGTTTGTGATTGTGGTTGCGATTATGGTATATGGTCCGCCAGGTGCGGCGGCTCGTTTAACTTTGTACCCTGCAGCGCCCGAACTAGGTGTTACCCAGCTCAGATACGTCTTACCGTTAGCTGTGGCAACCGCATTCCAAGTCGGCCTTTCAGGGGGAGCAAGTACATAATCGTACACGCGAACATAGTCAACTACCATTTCGCCTGGGAACACAGTACCAGCATCGATCGCTGCATCGGTCGGGTAGCCAAGATAACTACCGCCAATGGCAAGATTCATAATAATGAAAAAATCACGGTCAAACGGCGCAGGAAACGGACCGACTGCACTCGACCAACTATTCCAGGTATGCACTGTTTCGCCGTCCACAATCCATTTAATCGAATTCGACGTCCATTCGACTGCGTAGATGTGGAAGTTTGTAATCGAGTCGCCCGGCCTTGGAAACGTGTAAATTCTTGTCTGATAAGTGTGGTTGCTCGCTAAATCTGCGTAGTGGATTGTGCCTTGGACGGTGTTTGTCCAGCTGCCTTTTGCTTCTAAAACGTCTATCTCACCGCACCGCGGCCAACCGATTGAGGTAATATTTGTGCCCAACATCCATAGCGCAGGCCAAAAGCCGAGGCCACGCGGCAGTTTAGCGCGGAACTCGAACCGACCGTAAGTTTTTGAAAATCGGCCTTGAGTTTTCAGCCGAGCCGATGTGTATGGAAACCCACCATAAGACTCTTTTTGGGCAACAATGTGCAGCGCGCCGCCTGCTACAAAAGCGTTGTTAGTGCGACTGGTGTAGTATTGGCGTTCCCAGTTGCCCCACCCGTTCACGCCGTTGCCAATGTCGAATGTCCATTTATTCGTGTCAATGCTCGAGCCATCGAATTCATCGGCCCACACCAGTTGCCAACCAGCCTGTAACTGGACCTGACCGCACCAGACTAGCGTCGCCACAAAAAAAGCCGGACCACGTAACCTAAATAAGCCATAGGCGAATCTCATCCTTGTACTAGACAAAATTTGCATCGTTCAAAAAAGAAAAGGCCACGTCGACCACCGACGTGACCTTACACCCAAATGCTGTCACAATCAAAACTACTTACGCTGCCGGATTAAAAGCAGACCAATCACGCCTAGCCCTAACACCCCAATTATCGAGGGTTCAGGGACAAAAATTACTACCGTGCCGTAGTCCAAATTCGGGTTTGCGTTTGGTCCAGTTGTCATGAACCCGAACTGTGCAATGTTGCCCGAACCGATCGGACGCGAAACACTAAACGTTGAGTCGCTCAATAGAGGGGCTGTAGTCATGCCGACCCACACATATCCGGGGGCGAATTCCTTAATGAACGCGACCGACGAGTATGGGCTAACCAACGTATTTGCGATTGTGTAACCTGTAAACGTAATCGTTTGGCCACCGTGGGCACTGCCCGTGTCCACCAAAAAGTTTGCTTCCATCCATTTGGCGCCACTACCGTCCGGGTTCACCCAGTATGGGTCGCTGGGGTTATAAGTATTAGTGTTAGGCGCAAGGGTAAGGCTTGTGCTTGTCAGGTAAGCTTGCAAATCTCCCACACCCCATCCGCTTCCCCATAAGTAACTGCCAGGTGTACCGTTAACATTATCGTACACATTCATCCAGCCAAACCACGGCAGGCTCGGGTCAACACCAAA
>FMSI01062396.1_pt1 | contig 27925 bp, 25 predicted proteins | sample 1504471 | NCBI WGS metagenome assembly FMSI01 (sample SAMEA4475357, study PRJEB15587) | soil metagenome | biome: Soil; feature: Field | place: India | collected 2015-03-11 | depth 0 m
TTCATATAGATCTTTATATGATGCAATTAGGTAATAATTTTTACCCATAGAATCAAGAGGGGACAGATTGTCATTCCTGCAAGGTCGTGCAAAATTCCTTTCTTTATCATTGATGGGAGAGGAACAAGACCTGAACTATAAACAATCGCATTGGGAGGAGTTGAAACGGGAAACACAAATGCAAAACTTGCACCGAATGCTGAAGAAACCACAGGAATCAAAGGGTCAATTCCAAAAGCATTTGATATCGAAATAGCTAATGGAGCTACAAGATTGATGGCAGCAGTATTGGACATAAATTCAGTTGTAATAGTAGAAAAGAAGTAGAAAATTATTGAAAGAATTAAAACATTACCTACTGGAAAATTCGTTTTGATCACCTCTCCAATATCTTTACCTATACCACTTTTGAAGAAAATATCTCCTAGAGTCAATCCCCCTCCGAAAAGAAGAAGGGTCCCCCAGTCAATGGAAATCGCCTCTTTGAAAGGCAAAACAAATTCTCCCCTTTTCCAGTTTAATGGAATAAGAACTGTAAGAATTGCTCCAATCAATGCTACCGAGGATTCAGGGAAAGAGGATTCAAGCCATTGGACAAATTCAGTTTTTTCGAAAATGTATCCAGCCAATCCAGGGACTATCCAGAGAATCACAACAATCGAAAAAATGAAAAGAACTGTGGCTTCACCTCTACTTAATTTTTCAGGAACAAGTCCAGAGAATTCTTCCCTTTCCAGCGTTCCCTTAAAACCTTTTCCTTTTAGAATTAAGTTCATCATAAAGAACATAACCAGTAAACCGGGAAATGCTATAAGCATCCATTCAAAGAATGAGATACTTCTTACAGAAAATTTTTCAAGGAATCCAATAGCAATTAGATTGGGAGGTGTTCCAACGGGAGTTCCCACCCCTCCTATAGAAGAAGCATATGCAGAAACAAGCATTATTGCAATTCCAAATCTTCTTGCCTCTCTTGCTTCCCAGTTTTTTGAAAGAAGGGTGTAAATTCCCCATGCAATCGGATAAATCATTGCTGTTGTTGCAGTATTACTAATCCACATTGACAAAAATGTTGCAACAGCTCCAATAGCGAGGATTGTCTTAGAAGGTGTATTTACCCATTCGCGAGAAATTATCCAGAGAGCAAATCTTTTGTCAAGTCCATGATAGGACATTGCCTTTGCTATAACAAAACTTCCAAGGAAAAGAAAAATAATGGGATTTGAGAAATTGGAAAATGCATCCGTAGGTTCTAAGATACCGAGGATAATTGAAAGGACTGGAATCATAAGAGCGGAGAAGGGAAGAGGTATTCCTTCGGTTATCCAGAGAATAACAACCGTGACAAATATGGCAAGGGCCCGATGAGCAAATTGATTGGAAGGATAGAAAGGTAAAATAAGAAACGCTAAAAAGACAAGAGGAGCAAGGAGCAAGCCTATTCTCTGTCTTAAGCCATATTTCATCTTTTCAAAAATAGAATTATATATTAAAATATTTCTATAAACAAAACTATGGAGGTAAAAAAGACTTTATTAACGATAGCGGGCTTTGACCCTACAGGAGGGGCAGGAATAACTCGTGACCTCAAGGTTTTTAATTCCTTAGGTTTTTCTGGTGTTGCTTCGATTACCTCCATAGTTGTCCAGGATACATTCAGCGTGAAATCTATTTATCCAGTTCCTCTCCTTCAATTTCAGAAACAGATTCAGACACTGCTCAGTGATGTGAAGATTGAAGGAGTGAAAATTGGAGTGATTGGAAATTCTGAAATTCTGAGTTATCTGATCGAGTTCATAGGAAAGAATTCTTTCTCCCATGTTGTAATTGACCCTATCATAAAATCAGCAAGTGGAAAGGTATTTTTAAAAGAAAGAGATGTAATAATGATGATGGAAAAGCTCTTTCCTCTTTCGACTCTTATAACACCAAATATTGACGAAGCATCTGCAATGATAGGGAGAAAAATATATAGTTTAAACGATATGGAAAGTTCTGCAATAGAAATATGGAGGAAATGCAAGGCTCCAGTTTTGATAAAAGGTGGTCATTTAAAGGGTGAAAAAATAGACGTTTTGTATGATGGAAAAGAGGTTTTTAAGGTAAAAAGTAAAGAGATAAGAAAAAGCGTTCATGGGACAGGTTGCATCCTGTCATCTTCTATCTTGTGTTATCTTGCCTCTGGGCTTTCTCTGAGAGAATCTGTAAGAAAAGGAAAGGAGTTTGTTACTTCTAAGATAAGAGAATCTTTTAAACTGGGGAAGGGTCAGTTGATAGCTCCATAATTTTTAATGGCTTTTATACAGCAGCAAAAAGCTGGTAGCTAATTCACTCTAAAGAGGAGCACCCTTTGCCTTCTATTTCTTTAGTTACTTAGTTATTTTTATATCGCAAAGGAGACTGAAACTTTTCTTTAATTAGCAGGGTCATAAATGTAGGGAAACAAATTAGGGACCCCCTTTAAAATAGATTTGGGCTGTCAAGGGACAGCCCTTTTTTCTCTAACAAAATTCAATGACTTTCGTAAAAATTATGGAGGATGACATGAGAAGAAGAATTATAACTTTTATTATCTTTTTATTTGTTTGTTTGAGTTTTTCTTTTCCCCAAAAGCCTTACAAGCTCCTTGAGACAGAAACTTTCTTCGAAATGGAATCAGTAGGAAATCCCGCAATTTCTCCTGATGGTAAACAGATAATTTTCACAAGAACCTGGATTGATAAGATGAATGACCGCTCCTCAAGTAATCTGTGGATTGTGGATGTTGAAGGTAAAAGGGTGAGAGAGCTTACCCACGGTAACTGGAGAGATTTTTCTCCTGTATGGTCTCCTGATGGGAAAAAGATTGCATTCCTTTCTGAAAGGGATGGATCAACTCAGATTCATGTAATGTGGGTTGATACAAAGGAGGTTGCTCAGCTAACTCATCTTGAAAGGGCTCCTTCCAATATAGTCTGGTCCCCAGATGGAAAGAAGATTGCTTTTTCTTATTTTGTCCAGGATGAAAAGCCAATTCTACAAGTAAAATTGCCTAAAAAACCTGAAAGAGCAAAATGGGGAGCACCTGCAGTTATTGTTGACAGACTTTCATGGAGAGCAGATGGAAGAGGTTTTCTTCCCAAAGGGTATGAACATATATTTATAATTGATGCTGAGCTTGGAGGAACCCCAGTTCAGGTAACATCTGGAGATTACTCCCACTCTGATTCTGCATGGTCTCCTGATGGAAAAACAATTTATTTAAGTGCTATAAGAAAACCCGACCCTGAATATCAATTTGGAGATACTGAAATTTACAGCGTGAATCTTGAAACCCTTGAAATAAAAGCTCTTACAGATAGAAAGGGTCCTGACAGAAATCCTGTGGTTTCTCCTGATGGGAAATGGATTGCCTACACGGGGTACGATGAGAAAAATTATACATTCCATCTTTCTAATCTTTATATAATGGACAAAGATGGTAGGAATAAAAGAGTTCTTGCTGAAAATCTTCCAAATTCTCCATCCTCTCCAAAATGGGCACCTGATGGATCAGGTCTTTATTTCCTTCTTTCAGAAAAAGGGGAGTCCAATCTTTATTTCGTCACCCTGGATGGAAAAATTAAAAAGATAACAAGTGGAAATCATTTTATTTCTTCTTATTCCCTCGCTAAAAACGGCCAGGTGGGAATTGTCCTATCAGATTTTTACAATCCTGGCTATCTTGCCACTTTTAATCTCTTAAAGCCTCAAAATATAAAAAAGCTTGTTGATGTGAATGAGGATGTTCTCAAAAATGTAAAACTTGGTGAAGTGGAAGAAATCTGGTTCAGATCAACTGATGGACTTGATATTCAGGGCTGGCTGATAAAACCAGCTGAATTCGAAAAGGGGAAAAAATATCCAATGGTTCTCTGGATTCACGGTGGTCCATGGGCAATGTATTCCGTAGCCTTCAACTGGGAATGGCAGAATTTTTCAGCAAAGGGATATGCTGTCCTCTATATGAATCCAAGGGGTAGCACTGGATATGGACAGGACTTTGTTAATGGGATTCAGTATGCCTATCCAGGGAAAGATTATGATGATTTAATGGCAGGAGTGGATAAAGCTATATCCCTTGGATTTATTGATGAAGATAATTTGTTTGTCTGTGGTGGAAGTGGCGGAGGGGTTCTGACAGCATGGATTGTTGGGCACACGGATAGATTTAGAGCTGCTGTATCCATGAGACCTGTTATAAACTGGCATTCTTTTGTGGGAACTACAGATGGAGCAATGTGGTATCGTCAATTTAAAAAATACCCCTGGGAAGACCCCATGGAGTATGCTCTCCGCTCCCCGCTTCATTATGTGGCCAATGTGAAGACTCCTGTAATGATAATGACTGGTGAGGCAGACCTGAGAACTCCTATTGGACAGAGTGAAGAGTTTTACAGAGCTTTGAAGATGTTGAAGAAGGAAACCCTTCTTGTGAGAATGCCCGATGAGTATCATGGCTGGAGGACTCCATCCCACAGACTTCTCCAGCAGCTTTACCTAATGGCATGGTTTGAGAAGTATATGGTTAAGAAAGAAGAAAAGAAGTGAAAAGTTTTAAAGATGATTTTCTAAAAACTTAATTCAATTCTATTCTTTTTCACTTTATTGTAGTTTTTTCACTCCCCTTTTGAAACTTTAGTAGTCTATTCCTCTTCCATAAATAGTAGATTTTTCAATTGTTGAAAAGTATTCAAAAAAAATTTTTGAAATCTCAGAAATTAAAATTTCTCCATCTTCTTCTTTTTTCAAATAAGATGTCATTAAGCATAGAATGAACGGCCTTTCCTTCAGAAGGATTATTCCCGATTCGCATCTAACTCGGGGAAGAGAACCTGGTTTTGAAGCAACAGGAACATTATCTGGAATTCCTTTTCTTATATATGAGTCCTTTGGGATTGCGAGAGTTTTTAAGAATTCACTCCTGTAAGGCTCATTTAAAATTTCTCCTTTGTATATTTTTTCAAGCAAAAACATCATCTCTAAGGGAGTGGAGAGATTTTCCCTTCCTTCTCTTACTGCCAAAACATCCATCATTTTTCTTTTCAACTTTGTATTTCTCAAGCCAATCGATTCCAATCTTTTATTTACTGAGTCGATTCCAATTCTTTCAATGAGGATATTTGTTGCGGTGTTGTCGGAAAGAACTATCATGAGAGTGCAAAGATCCTTTGTAGAGATTGAAAGGAATGGCTCACCGAGATGCTGAAGTATCCCATTTCCTCCGACTTTCCAATCTTTCTTCAATTCGATGAACTCATCAAAACTCAATTTTCCCTCTTCAACTTTTTTAAAAACTTCAAAAAGAATGGCAATCTTTATTGAGCTTGCCTGAGGAAATATTTCATTTTCATTTATGAGAATCGTAAAACCACTTTTTAAATCTTTTACTGCAACTCCTGAGACTCCATCAAGTCTATCGCAAAATTCTGCAATCCTTTTACTGGTTTTATTCTTCAGTATCTCAAGATTATCAGCCCGGAGAGAAGAAACAAAGAAAAACACTAAAATTAATGGAAATACTCTTCTCATTTTTTAGGCTTATAAATTGCCCTTTCAAAATCTTTGACAAAAAATTTCTTTCCCTTCTTTAAAATTTCATGTCCTTCATTCTCAAGAAGTTCCTTCTGTCTTTCAACTCCACTAGGAAATTTTTCATTTAGCTCACCATTACTTTTCAATGTCCTCCACCAAGGGGTTATTTCCTTCTCTCCATTGGCTCTTGCCTCCTCTGTGGCATGAGCGGAAATCCATGCAAAAATTCCTGTTGTAATCGGGCATCCGATTTTTGCACCATGCTTTTTTGCAAGAACTTCGCGAATCTTATTAATTGTTATCACTTTTCCTTCTGGAACCATCCTCATAATCTCTTCAACCTCCTTTGGAGCTGGTATAACAACTGTGCCTTCACCCCATCTTTTTGAAAGTTTTCCCTCTATCTTTTCTACCTTTGGAAGACCTTTGCTATTCTCGAGCTTTTCCCTCCACGACTTTTTCCTTTTCATTTTTTCTCCTTTAAATATTTTTCAAGCCATACAAGAACTTCTTTCCACCAGACTTCAGCATTCTTTGGTTTTGAGACAAAATGGTCCTCATCAGGGAAATAGATAAGTTTTGAAGGGACACCTTTCCTCTGTAAAGTTGTGTAAAATTGAAGACCTTCTGTAACAGGGACCCTGTAATCGAGCTCTCCATGGGAGACAAGGGTTGGAGTCTTAAAATTATGGGCGTATCGATGGGGAGAGAATTTATCATAAAGTTTTCTGTTTGTCCATGGAGTTCCTTTAAATTCCCATTCAGGAAACCATAATTCCTCTGTTGCACCATACATACTCTCAAGATTGTAAACACCCGCATGGGAGATTAAACATTTGAAAATATCTGTGTGTCCTGCAATCCAGTTAATCACGTAACCACCGTATGATGCTCCTGCAGCAGCTATTCTATCTTTATCTATGAATGGGAATTTGGATGCGAACTCAACTCCTTTAATTATATCTTCAAAGGGAGCTCCTCCCCAATCTCCTGAAATATCGTCAGTAAATTTCTGTCCGTATCCTGTGCTTCCTGTAAAGTTTATCATAATGACAATATATCCAGGGGATGCGAACATCTGGGCATTCCACCTGAAATGGAAGGAGTCTGACCATGCTCCCTGTGGACCCCCATGAATAAGAAAAACAGCAGGATACTTTTTGTTAGAATCAAATTTTGGAGGTTTTATCATTAAAGCATGAACCAATCTTTCCTTTGCACCCTTAAACCAAAATTCCTCAACAGGATTCATTTCAATATCTTTGATTAATTCATCGTTAACATGGGTCAGCTGAGAGGGCTCCATTCCATCTTTCCATTCAAAAACCTCAGGAGGCTTATTTATGTTCTGTTTGATAAAATAAAATTTATTATTAGGAGATAATCTAACCTGAGAGACAAAAACTTTATCAAGAATCTCCTCTACTTTTCCATCAAGGTTGACCCTGTAAAGGGGTTTATAACCTTTGTCTTCCGCAGTGAAATAGAGGCTCTGAGAGTCAGAAGCCCATATAACCTCATCGACAGACCTGTCAAGATTTTCTGTGAGAGGAATTAATTTCTTTGTTCCTCTTTCAAAAAGAATTAATTTCTCTCTGTCAGCTTCAAATCCTGCTCTTTCCATTGAGCGGAAGGCGATGAATTTCCCATCAGGTGAGTAAACAGGTTGATTATCATTCCCTTTCCCTTTACTGATTCTCTCCGGTTCTCCTCCATCCACAGGGATTACAAAAACATCATTGTTTGTTGAAATTGCAACCACAGGGTCAGTGTTCATGGTAAAGGCTATCTCCTTAGAATCCGGAGAGAAGGAATAATCAGGATTCCCTCCAAGGGCAATTGGTGGAGCATCATAATTACCTTTTATTAAATCTCTAACATCTCCTCCATCAGAATTCATTATAAAAATATGATTTCTCTTCTCATCCCTCCAGGTATTCCAGTGGCGGAAGAGAAGCCCTTCATAAATTCTAACTTTTAATTTGCTCCTTTCTTTTGCCTCTTCCTTTTCCTTGTTACATTTATCATCCTTGCAATCGGGATATGTCTCAGAAACAAAGGCAATCTTTTTACCATCAGGGGAGAGGCCAAAGGAAGAGACCCCAAGATAAATATCCGAGACCTTTACTGGTTCTCCTCCGCCCAATTTAATCTTGTAGATTTGCTGAGAGGATTCTCTAACGGAAATGAAATATAATTCTTTTCCATCAGGGCTCCATCTTGGATGAAAATCTGCTTTTGGGTTTCTTGTTATCTGAATGTTTTCACCATCCTCTTTAATAATCCATATATCAGAGTTAGAAGTGTTTGTCTCCTTTGAAAGATATGTCACAACATATGCAATATACTTTCCATCAGGAGAAATCTGAGGGTCTGAGACCCTTCCAATTTTAATAAAGTCATCAAAGGTAAGAGATTTCTTTTCAGCAAATAATGAAAATGCTAAAAGGCCAAATATTACAAAGAAAATAAAAACTCTTTTCATATAATCCTCCTATTTCTTAGGTGCTAAAGAAAGAATTTTCTTAATCAAATTCTCATCCTTTGGAAATTGACCCACTTCTGCCAATCTTGGAAGAAGAATTGCCCAGTTGTAATCCATTGAGAAAACTTTTTTGAATAAAGGAAGGCTTTCTTCAACCTTTCCAGTGGATGCAAGAGTTACAGCTGGCCAGAAAATCATCTCAGGATTTTCAGGGTAAAGTTCCATACCTTTACTGTATTCTCTCAAAGCATCCCCCACTTTATTCTGGGCAAGAAACTCATCTCCCGCATTCATATGGTTGTAAGCTTTCGCAAGTTTTATGAGTCTTTTTAGTTCTTTCAAAGGTTCAGGGTGGTCTTCAACTCTTAAATCGTATAGTCTGTCCTTCCACCAAACGCCTGAGCTCTTCCCCTTAACAACAATTATTGCAGCAGACTGTTTCCCTCTTATATCCCCACCTTCCTTCTCTCCTGCTTCAAGGGCTGACATCAGTCTGTCAACGAGTTCTCCCTTTGTGTTTTCAAAGGCATAAGCCATTGCCTTCCACACTGTGTTTTTCAGCATTAAATTAGCTTGGCATGAATAATATTTCCCAACGTAATGTCCCGCCTCTGGGATGCATTTGTTTCCTGTATGGACTGCAACTCTTCCCTTAGAATCAACAATTGCAACCTGTCGGACAGACTCATTACTATCAGCTTTAAGAAGGGCAGACAAAGTTTCTTCAGCACTTTTTCCTGCTCTCATAAGCTCAAGACCAAGGGGGCCATATGAAACTTCTACGAAAGATTGAGTTGTCACAGCTCCAACTTCTGCCTCAACCCATGGAACAATTGAGCCTACAGAAAACCAGTGAGACTGAACTGCTACACCAAATTGACCAGTCTCAGGGTCATAAGCGACAATGGAGTAAGTATAAACTGGTCTTAAACTGTTAGCCCCAAAAAATGATGGAATTAAAATTAAAAGAAATACAAAAATCCATTTTTTCATCTTTCTCTCCTCGTTGCAAATGATAACAAATAGAAAGTTTATTTTCAATTTATCTGGTTTGCTTCTAAAAAATTTACTTAATTAAGCATTTTAATTCGTCTCAAAATTTTGTATAATTATCACGATGCAAGTTTATAGAGGGAAGAGAGGGATTTTAGAGTGGGCCAGAATTTCCTGTTCTTCCGAAAAAATTAAAGACAAGAAGGATTTCTCTTTTTTATGGAGAGTTTAAAGAGGAATGGCAAAGGAATACTCTTATTGGAGGACGGAACTTTTTTCGAGGGGAGAATAAGGGGTGCAAAAAAGAGTGTATCAGGGGAGGTTGTTTTCAACACAGGAATGGTGGGTTATCCCGAGAGTCTTACAGATCCAAGTTACTATGGGCAGATCCTTGTTTTTACATATCCTCTAATTGGAAATTACGGAATCTCAGACAGTAATAATTATGAGTCTGATAGGGTTCAGGTAAGGGCTTTAGTTGCAAGCTCTATCTGTGAAAACCCTTCCCACTGGTCATGTAGAAAAACCCTTGAGGATTGGCTTATAGAAGAGAATATTCCAGTCCTTACAGGTGTTCCCACAAGAACTCTAACTAAGATTCTGAGGGAAAGAGGGACAATGCTTGGCAAAATAATTGTTGATGGCAAAGAACCTGATTTCTTTAATCCAGATAAAGAAAATGTTGTGGAGAATGTATCCTGTAAAAAAATCCGTAAATATGGAAAAGGAGAAAAAGTTGTTGTTTTAATTGATTGTGGTGTAAAGAGAAGCATAATAAGAGCTCTTGTTGAAAGAGGTTTGAAAGTAATGACTGTTCCATGGGATTACGACTTTACAGGGATAGAATTTGATGGTGTTGTTATTTCCAATGGACCTGGGAATCCAAAAATGTGCAATAAGACAATTAAAATTGTCAGAAAACTCCTTGATCATGATAAACCTATTCTCGGAATATGTCTCGGTCATCAGATTCTTGCTTTATCAGCAGGAATCGACACATACAAGCTAAAGTATGGACACAGATCTCAGAATCAGCCATGCTTGGATTTAAGAAATCAAAGATGTTACATAACGAGTCAGAATCATGGATTTGCGGTTAAAAAAGAATTAAAGGAAGATTGGGAAGTATGGTTTTTAAATGCCAATGATGGAACAATTGAGGGAATACGGCACAGAAAGAAACCATTCCTTTCAGTTCAGTTCCATCCTGAAGGTTCTCCTGGCCCAAAGGATACAGAATTTGTTTTTGATGAATTTTTAAGCTTTATTGAAAGAAAATGAGAGTAATTATCCTTGGAAGTGGTGCTTTAAAAATTGGCGAGGCGGGAGAGTTTGATTATTCAGGCTCTCAAGCATTGAAAGCCCTGAAGGAGGAAGGGATAGAGACAATTCTTGTAAATCCAAACATTGCAACAATTCAAACAGACCAGGAATTAGCCAGCAAAGTTTATTTTCTTCCTGTGAGGAAAGATTTTGTTGAAAAGATAATAAAAAGAGAAAAGCCCGACGGAATTATTCTCGGATTTGGAGGTCAGACTGCTTTAAATTGCGGTATTGTCCTTGAGAATGTTCTGAAAAAATATTCAGTGAAGGTTCTCGGAACCCCTCTCAAAGCAATAAAGGAAAGTGAGGACAGGGAACTTTTCGTGAAAAAATTGAAAAGTTTAAATATCAAGACTCCAAAGAGTTTCTCGGTTAAGTCAATAAAAGAAGGGCTATCCTCAGCGGAAAAGATTGGCTATCCTGTTATGCTAAGGGTTTCCTATGAGCTGGGAGGTAGAGGCTCTGGAATGGCAAAGAACAGAGATGAGTTAGAGGAAATGCTAAGAAGAGCTTTTTCTGTTTCAAAAAAGGTTCTCATTGAAGAATATCTTTATGGATGGAAAGAAATTGAATATGAGGTAATGAGGGATTCAAAGGACAACTGCATAATAATATGCAACATGGAAAATATCGACCCAATGGGGCTTCACACTGGAGAGAGTGCAGTTGTTGCCCCTTCTAAGACACTTACAAACTTTGAATATCATGAATTGAGAAGGATAAGCATTGAAGTTGTGAGAAGCCTTGGAATTATAGGCGAGTGTAATATTCAGTTCGCTGTTTCTCCACAAAAATGGGACTATAGAGTTATAGAGGTGAATGCGAGACTTTCAAGGTCTTCAGCCCTTGCTTCAAAGGCAACAGGCTATCCAATAGCATATATTTCAGCTAAACTTGCTCTCGGAAAGACTTTGCCAGATTTAAAAAATTCAGTTACAAATGCTACAACCGCTTGCTTTGAACCTTCTCTTGACTATGTTGTTGTCAAGATTCCAAGATGGGATTTCCAGAAATTCAGAAAGGTTGAAAGAAGAATAGGGTCTCAGATGAAGAGTGTTGGTGAGGTAATGGGAATTGGAAGAACTTTTGAGGAAGCTTTCCAGAAAGCAATCAGAATGCTTGAAATAGGTGCAGATGGTCTTTCTTCAGATTTTGAACCTATTGAGCTGAAAGAGGATTTCTTCACGGACAAAAGATTCTTTGCAATAGCAAAGGCGATAAAAAATGGATATTCCATTGAAGAGATAAATGAGATAACAAAGATTGATCCATGGTTTTTGAATAAGTTCAAAAATATTGTTGAATTTGAAAAAGAAATTTCAAAGTCCAAACTTGGAAAGGAAATCATTCTTGAAGCAAAAAGGCTTGGATTCTCAGATTCAAGAATTGCTAAATTGAAGGGTAAAAAAGAAAATGAGATAAGGAGTTTGAGAAAAAAGTTCGGAGTCATTCCTTGTGTAAAGCAGATTGATACACTTTCTGCAGAATACCCCGCAAGGACAAATTATTTATATCTGACTTACAACGAAGAATGGGACGATGTAGAATTTGAGGAAAGAGGAATTATAATCATTGGCTCCGGACCTTACAGAATAGGTTCTTCTGTTGAGTTTGATTGGTGTGCTGTTAATTGTGTTAAGACTCTTTCAAAAATGGGTAAAAGAACAATAATGGTAAATTCAAACCCTGAAACTGTCTCAACAGATTATGACATATGCGACACATTATATTTCGAAGAGCTAACCCTTGAAAGAATTCTCGATATTTGTGAAAAAGAGAGTCCAGAAGGAGTGATTGTTTCCATGGGTGGGCAGACTCCCAACAATCTTGTCATTCCCCTCAGCAGGAATGGAATAAAAATTTTAGGAACAGAGCCGAAAAATATAAATATAGCTGAGGACAGACATAAATTTTCCTACCTTCTTGATAAACTGGGAGTTGAGCAACCTGAATGGAAGGAGCTTAAATCCTTTGAATCTGTTAGAGATTTTACCCGCTCGATAGGATTCCCTGTTTTAATAAGACCAAGTTTTGTCCTCAGTGGCTCTTCCATGTCAGTGGCTTTCAATGAGAAAGAACTGGAAAGATACCTTAAGAAAGCAAGAACATTCTCATCAGCGGGTTCAGTTGTTGTAAGTAAATTCATTGAGGGAGCAAAGGAGATTGAGTTCGACTCTGTTGCAAAGGATGGAGAGATACTTTGTTACGCAGTGGGAGAGCATATTGAGAACGCTGGAGTTCACTCTGGAGATGCAACAATCATTCTTCCCGCCCAGCGAATTCATGTTCAGACTTTCAGAGAAGCAAGACTCATTGCAAAGAAAATAGCCAGAGCCCTTAAAATTACCGGACCGTTTAATATTCAGTTCATTGCAAAGGACGGAAAGGTTAGAGTAATTGAAATTAACTTAAGAGCCTCAAGGACATTCCCTTTTGTCTCAAAGACCTATGGGTTGAATTTTATTGAAATTGCCACAAGAGCAATGATTGAGGATAGGATGGAAGGGGTGGAGAAATCTCTTTTTGATAAAGACTATATCTGCATAAAGGCGCCCCAGTTTTCATTTTCCAGACTGGAAAAGGCAGATCCGATACTTTCCGTTGAAATGGTTTCAACGGGAGAGGTTGCATGTTTTGGAAAATATATCCATGAAGCTTTTCTCAAGGCAATCATTTCCACTGGTTTCAAAATACCCAAAAAATCAGTTCTTCTTTCAATAAAGGGCGATGAAAACAGATTCCGATGTATAGATTGGATAAGAAAGCTGAGAAATATGAATTTTAAAATATATTCAACGGAGCACACATCTGAATTTCTCTGGAAAAATGGGATAGAGAATCAAATTCTTTTCAAAATTCACGAAAAAAATGAACCCAATGTAAGAACTTTTATCATCAATAAAGAGATTGACCTTGTAATCAACATCCCCTTCTCCTATGATAAATTGGAATTTGATGACTCTTACGAGATAAGGAGATTAGCAGTTGACCTTTCAATACCCCTTATAACAAACATTCAACTTGCTCGTTTATTTGTGGAATCCCTTGAAAAAAAGACGGAGCTTGAAATAAAAGCCTGGGGCGATTATGTTGGTTCAAAATGAATAAAAGCTTCAGCATCTCCTTGCTTCCACTCTCTCTTTATTGTTACCCCACCTTTTAGACTGCTATAACTTGTATCTTGTAGCTTGTAGCTATTTTCAGTCTCTGTTTGACTCTTCCCTCTGTGCAATGTTAAACTAAAATTGCTATGGGAAAAGATATTTCTAAGATCTTAGAAAAAAGCTCACAAACTTTTATGGTAGTCCTCCTGAATGATACTCCTTACCCTTTCATTGTCTCTCAACTAAAACATTTAAAAATAAATGGTAAGGAATGCCTTGCATTTGCTCTCTCTGATTTGAATGTGGAGCTTGCTCTTTCAACTGATCCAAGAATCTATGGACTTTCCCTTTTATCGGAAGAAAGGAAGATTTTAAAGTTTATGGGAAGTGGTCTTGTTAACAGAGATGAAGAAATTCTGAGAATATTCGGTAAAGATATGGCGTCGAGTTTTGTAATATTGCTGAAGATTGAGAATTTAAGAGAGGAAGACTTTGTATGATTATTAAATGTCCTAATTGCAGGGCTTTTTATAGAATAGAAGAAGAGCAATTGGAACTCAGAAAAAGGTTAAAGTTCAAGTGTCCAAAATGTCTGGCAGTTTTTGAAGTATCCGAAAAATCTGAGGAAGAAGCCCAAGAATTTGAAGAAACAAAAAAATCGGAAATTAAAGAAGCTTTCCCTTTCGAGGAAAAGCTAAAACTCCCTGATGATAAAAGGTATTCTATAGCTGTTATAACTGGCCCGGATGCTGGCGCCATCTTTCACATAACAAAGCCCTACATAACAATAGGAAGAGAAAATACTGACATACTCCTTATGGACATGGAAGTTTCAAGAAAACATGCATGTATTGAGTTCCTTGAGAATAGAATAGTTATAAGGGATCTTGGTAGCACAAACGGGACATATATTAATGAAAAAAGAATGCTTGAGAGCGAACTTCAAGATCACACGGAAATTAGAGTCGGGCGAACGACACTACTGTTTATTTCTACGCCCATAGACTTACCTTTATAATGAGCTTTTTAAAAAGATTTACAAATTTTTTCTTACCTTCCTTAGCCATCACTTTTCTTTTAGTCGTTCTCATTATTTTTTTGAATTCTTCTGCTCCATTTAAAACAAGAGATATCCTCAATCTCTTTCTTGACTTGCTTCCCTTTTACACTATTTTCTCTTTTCTGCTAATCTTTTTGATAACAGAGTTTCTATCATTTCTCCTCGAAACAAACCTCGTAATTAATTTCTTCAATGCTAAGCTTGTTGCTTCCATTTTTTCTTTTGCTTCGATAGCAATGGGCGCATTATTCATTTTAAACTCTCGTTTTTTCTCAATCTACATAATCCCGCAGGTCGTAAGAAAATTAAATTTCTGGAGCATTTTTCTTATAATTATTGGGACTATTTCTTTTTTCTTTATTTTTAGATTGAAAATCTCCTCCTTCATCTACATTTTGTTTTATTTAGCGATTTTTTCTCTCCTTTTCCTCTCCTCAAAGGAGCGATATCTGATGGAAAGCCATTCAGTCTCATCAGGTTTTGAGTGGGTTAGAGGACAAAATGTCATAGTTTTACAAATGGATGGTTTGACCCTTGATTTTATCGCTCCCCTCACATCTGAAAAAAGACTCCACAATTTCTCCCATGTAATGGAAAACGGCTCATGGGCTATGGTAAAGAATTTCAGACCCCAGGACAGAACAACTCTTTTTTCTTCCTTTGAAACTGGAAAATATCCTTACAAGCACAGGGTATTTGAGTATTGTTATCAATTTAAAGGAGTTTCACACTGCCTTTCCATTCTTCCCCGTTTTGTTTTTCTTTACAAACTCGAAATTTTTGGAATCCTAGAGAAAAAGCCCGCGATCTCCAGTTCAAGGGGTGTTATATCTATTCTCAATTCTTCTAAGCATCCTTTCTTTCTTGTTGAGCCTTCTAATTTACAAAATCCTTCTGAAACTGTTTTAAGATTCAAAAATATAATTGGGGAATTTCCAGAAAATCCAATGACAGATGTGCTCCTCAATTCATTTCTTCAGGATGAGTCTGTATTCAGAGAAGCTATGAGTATAAAACAAAAATCCAATCCTTTCTATCTCCACGCTTTTTTTTCAGGTCTCGATACTGTTGAACACAGATTCTGGAAATTTTCAAGACCTGAACAACCTTTGATGGGAGAAGAAACAGTTCCTCTATATTCCATGGTAATTGAAAGATATTATGATTATTACGATTCAATAATTGGAAGTTTTTTATCAGCTATGAAGGAGGATGAAATTCTTTTGATTTATTCTCCCCACGGTATGAGTCCAATCCCTTTATGGAAAAGGGTTTTGAATTTCATTTACAGGTCAGAGGAGATTTCTGCCTATCATGACAATGCTCCGGATGGAATTGCTATATTTACAGGCTCAAGCATTAATAAGGGTGGATTTCAGGGGGAGGTAGAAATAGTGGATATCGCCCCGACTCTACTTTATTTAATGGGTTTTCCTGTAGCAAGGGACATGGATGGAAATGTTATGACAAAAATTATAGATCCCAAGATTCTTCAAAGAAATCCAATATTTTTTGTTCGCTCTTACGAAGGTGAAATTCCAATTGAAAGGAAGAAATAAACTTATAGAATTGACTAAAAATTAATATTGTGTTATCCAAGAATAATGGTATTTTTGGAGGTTTTGATATGAAAGGATGGATAGGTAACATTTTAAGGATCAATTTAACTGATAGGAAGATTAAAAAGGAAAGTTTTGATGAAGATTTTGCAAGAAAATGGGTTGGAGGAAGAGGATTTGCTGTAAAAATCCTATGGGATGAGTTAAAGCCATGGATAGACCCCCTTGGTCCTGAAAACAAACTGATTATTTCTTTAGGACCCATTGCAGGAATTCCTGCTCCAAACACTGGTAAAACAGTTGTAGCTGCAAAATCCCCTCTTACTGGTGGGTATGGAGATGGAAATCTTGGAACATGGGTTACTGAGCAGATGAGAAAAGCGGGTTATGACATTCTTATAATAGAAGGAGCCTCTGAAAAACCAATTTATATTTACATTGAGGATGAAAAAGTTCAATTTCTTCCCGCTGATGAAATATGGGGGAAGGGTTCCTATGATACACTGGAGTGGCTTTATAAAAAATATGGAAAGAGGGCGGGAATCCTCACAATCGGGCAAGGTGGAGAAAATAAAGTTCTGTATTCAGTAATAAGGAGCCTTGAGGGAAGAGCGGGTGGAAGACCGGGAATCGGTGCTGTAATGGGTTCAAAAAATCTGAAGGCAATCGTAATTAAGGGAAGCAAAGAGATACCAGTTGCAGACCCTGAAGGGATGAAAAAACTTGGTAGGGATGACCTTAAAAAAGTTGGAGAGATTGATAAAAAAACCGGTTGGTCTGTTCAGGGAACAACAGGAGTCCTTGCATGGTGCAATGATGTTCATGCATTGCCAGTAAAGAATATGAGGAAGACATCGCATCCAGACGCTTGGAGAATTGATGGAGAAAGGCTCGCTCAGCTTAAGGTTGCTGTTTACGGATGCCCCAACTGCACTATGAAATGCGGAATAACAATACTGGACGAAGAGGGAAGACATTCTGAACTTGATTATGAAAATGTTGGAATGCTTGGAAGTAACCTTGAAATTTTTGAATACCCTCAGGTTGCATCTCTAAACTATCTCTGCGATGACTTTGGACTTGACACGATTTCTGCGGGTGGAGTCCTTTCCTTCTATGCTGATGCAATAGAAAATGGTGCAATAAATGGGGATTTTAGATTTGGAGATGCTGAAAAGGCAAAGAAACTTTTAATGAAAACTGCTTACAGAAGGGAGGAAGGAGAGCTTTTAGCCCTTGGAACAAGGAAAATGTCAGAAAAGATTGGAAAGGGAAGTGAAATCTATGCAATGCATGTAAAGGGTCTTGAAATTTCTGCCTACAACTGCAAATTTGTCCCTGGAATGGCTCTAGCCTTTGGAACATCTCCAATAGGAGCCCATCACAAAGATGCGTGGGTCATAATGTTTGAACTAACCCAGACTTCAAGGGAATCCTACGGACCTGAGAAGGCAAAGAAAGTAATTGAACTTCAGAGAATAAGAGGAGGCCTGTTTGAGTTTATAGTTTCCTGCAGATTCCCTTGGGTTGAAATTGGGTGGGAGCTTGAACATTACGCTGAATATTTCAATAAAGCAACCGACTACAACTGGACCTTAGAGGATTTCTGGAAAGTTGCAGATAGAATTTATAATTTAATAAGAGCATTCTGGATAAGGGAATATCCTGACTGGAACAGAAAATGGGACTATCCTCCTGCTATATGGTTTGACCCATCCAATGCAGACAAAGAAGGTCCGATTGCTGGAAAAGTCCTTGAATACGATAAATACGACTCCCTTCTCGACATTTACTATGAAATGAGAGGTTGGGACAAGAGAGGGATTCCCAAAATGGAAACATTTATAGAATCAGGACTTGAAGAAGAAGGAAAAGAACTTGGAAAATATGTAAAGATTGAATAGGACTTTTGACTTAACCATCTAATTTTGTTAGATTTTTAAAGGGAGTAAAAATACATAAGTTCTTGGATAGCGGATAAATCTTTCTAAATCAAATGCCTTGAAGCCTTTTAAAATCCTCTTCCTCAGAGCCTTTCCTTTTGAGATAGTAGACTGTTACACCACCTTCTTCATCTACCTTTGCAAAGATGATGAAGCTTTTTGTTATTCTTAATTGGGAAACATTTGGCTTTGTGGAGGCGAGAAGTTTTCCCTTGGAGTTAATCAGGTAATAAGTTTCATCTGCGCCTGCTATCAGAATATTACCTTGAGGGGTTAGAGATAAAGAATCCAAATTAGGCTTCTTATCGTAGATTGATTTCTTATATTTATCTATTACCTTTAATTGAAGTCTAGGCCCATAAATCTTAAAAATCTCTCTCCTTTATTCCCTCCATTCATCCAGGTCCTTTGAAGTCACATTTTCTGGCTCAGGAAGAGGGGTCTGTAGCTCTCCAATCTTATTTCCTGAAAAATCATAAATTGAAAAATTCTTGCTCAATCCATCAGCGAAAATTATGCTTTTCCCCTTAAGGGGAACCCATAGGAATCGTGGAACAAAATGGATATACCCCATGTCAGCTCCAAGAGCTTCCATTGAAATTAGTGACATAAGTTTTCTTAACCATCTCCTGAATAATCTCTCCTTTTTCGTTTATTCTTAAAAGCACATTTGAAGTGACATGGTGAAAATAATCCTCGACTTGCCTGGAAGGCTCAGCAAAAACTACATGAACAAGAAAAGTTCCATCAGGCAGAGAATACGCTCCTAAGACTCTAAAAACCATATAACCTTTGAAAGAAAGATGAATTGCTTTCTGAAATTTTCCGTTAAGGTGGAGAATAGAAATCCATTGATGACCGCCGAAGAACTCTGTCACAAAAATATATTTCCCATCATGGGTAAATCCAAAGTTTGCACAATCTGCTCTTTTTATCTTACCTGGCCCCTCTCCCTTTCCACAAATTCTTCTAATGAATTTCCCTTCTGGAGAATAGACCTTAATCTAGGCTTCATACCAATCTAAAATATAAACATTTCCATCAGGTCCTTTCATTTCCATTCCTTGGCTGAATCAGCTCTCCCTCACCTCTTTCTTTTCCAATTATCACAGGTTTTTCCAATGCCCACAAGCCAGAAATTAAAACGAAGCCCACAAAAATAGAAATGATTCTTTTACCCATCCTTACCTCCCTAATAAAAAGTTAAAAGTAAAAAGTTAAAAATTAAAAAGGGGAAACTAAAAAAGGCTTTTGCCTTTTGATTTTTGCCCTTTCATCTTACCTCCCATTTTTTGAAACGATTTATTTTTATTCCCTTCCTCTTAATCAATTCCCTCCAAGAATGCATCTTAGCAAATTTTTAAAGAACAATCAAAAATTATGAAGGATTGTTTAGATGAAGAGAAGGAAAAGATAAGAATAAGACTCTTAGAAAAAATCTTTCCCTGTCGAATACATTAGAATAAAGTGATGGGAGGATTATCCCAAAAGAAATCCATAGCATTTTTTTAAGAAATCTGGCAAGTGATTTTGGGGCTTTATGGTATTCTTGTCCATAAGGCGTTAGAAAGGATGGGAGATGTCAAAAAGACTCTTTTCTTTCTTTTAAAATCTCATCCAATATTCTTTCAATATCTATTTTTTAACTTCCTCAATCAATTCTTTATCCTTTATCAGCTCAGCTATTCTTGGATTGTCAAGCAGACTGAAAAAATCTGATACTTCAAGTGCTTTCTGAATTTCTTCATCTTCCGCTACTTCTATGAATTTTGGATTTTCAGTAAGATGGGAAATTTCAGGATGATTCCTTAATTTTTCCAGCAATTCCGGGTTGCTTATAACAGTGAGGAGTTGCTCAATCATTTTAATTACTTTTTCATCAACAGGATTTACCTTCTGAACCAATGAACCGAATAGAGAATCATGAACTTTCTCTTTCAACAAAGGGAAGGAACTACCGCTTACCTTCTCCTCCTTTTGTAGCTTGAACCAGTCTTTTTTGAAAAAGTCATCGGTTTTTTGGGCTTCCCGGGTTTGAGAAGAGAATTTGAGAAAAGCATCTTCAACATTACCAATTATTTCAATTCCTGTTAGAATAAGAACTGTAAGAAATAATCCCCATATCCCGCCAAGAATTGCTCCACCAACTCTTTCCCAGATAGGGATGGGGGGGAGTCCTTGCTCTTCTTCCCTTTTTTCCCTAAGGGAAATTATAAATGAACCGATAAATAAAAAAATTATAAAAAGTAGAAGAGCTGTGGCGATAAAAGTTGCAAGCGGTTTTAGAGCAAGGGGAATCAGGTCTATTTTGTTTATAAGCCAGGAAGTAAGAAAAGAGAAAGGCTTAGCCAGTAAAGCAGAGATTAGAAGAGCAAGAAAAGCGATGATAATTCTAAGAATACCCCTTAAAAAACCAATGACTATAAAAAGCCCGATCAGTAAAATACCCATTAAGTTTATACTCATTTTTAAATCCCTCTCTTTAATAGTTTAATTTTATAAAAATCTTTTTTCAAACGAGTTGAGAGAAGAGATTTGTTAAGTTATGATTGAATTTCTTGAAGAGATGGAGGAAAAGCATGAGAAAAATAATATTTGTCTTTATGATTTTTCTACTTGTATTTCCCTCATTATCAAAGGAGCCTTTCGAGAAAAGAGTTGAAAAAATTCTTGATGAAATAACGCCAGGGCTCATAGAAATTAGAAGAGATATTCATGCAAATCCAGAACTCGCCTTTCAGGAGAAGAGAACATCTTCTATTGTTGCAAATTATCTCCGAAAGCTTGGTCTTGAGGTTAGAGAAGGAATTGCTGGGACAGGAGTGCTTGGAATTTTAAGAGGCTCAAAACCAGGTCCTGTAGTTGGTATGAGGGCAGATATGGATGCTCTCCCAATAACTGAGGAAATAGGACTTCCTTTTGCCTCAAAAGTAAAAGTTGTTATTGATGGAAAGGAAACTGGTGTCATGCATGCCTGCGGTCATGATGTTCACACAACAATTCTGCTCGGTGTTGCAAATGTTCTTTCAAAATTGAGAAATGAAATTTCAGGGAGTGTCCTTTTTGTTGCTCAACCTGCAGAAGAGTGGGGGGATGGTGCCAATGAAATGCTAAAGGCGGGTGTTTTTAAGGATATAAAGCCTGAAGTCATGTTCGCTTTCCATGTGGATGATGAACTTAAACCTGGTTTTGTAAGATATACTCTAGGCTATTCAGGCGCAAACTGCGATGGGTTTCATCTAATTATAAAATCACAGGGTTGTCATGGTTCTGCACCTCACTCCTGCGTTGACCCCATAGTTGTTGGCTCAGAGGTTGTTCTTGCTCTTCAGGTTATGGTTTCAAGGGAAATTTCAATTCATAATAATACAGTTATAACCGTTGGCTCCTTTCATGCGGGAACAGCCCCAAATGTGATTCCCCAGAAAGCAGAAATGAGAGCAATTGTTAGAAGTTATGGGGAGGAACAAAGGAAGATTTTAAAAGAGAAAGTAGAGAGAGTTATAAAGAAAATATGCGAGAGTGCGGGTGCAGATTATGAATTAAATTATTATTTTGGAACACCTTCCCTTTACAATCACACAGAGCTTATGAAAAAGATTCTTCCAACAGTGGAAAGGATTCTTGGCGGAAAAAATTTTCTTGTTGAAGGATTACCTGAGATGGGTGGTGAAGATTTTAGCTACTTTGCAAGGGAGATTCCATCTGTTATACTCGGTCTTGGAGTTTGCCCTCCAGATGTAAAAAGTAACTCAGTTCATTCTCCTACATTTCTTGTAGATGAAAGAAGCATCCCGATAGGCGTGAAAGTTATGACCAATATTATTCTGGATTATTTGAAGAAAAAATAACTTATATTTCAGTTACAAAAAATTAATTTGGATAAATATTTCAATTTAGATAAAAATGTTCTCTATCTTTTCAATGTTTCTTCTCCACTTCAATTGACAAAAAGTGATTTTTGATGTATTGTATCCTTTTAAAGGAGAGAAAAATGTTTATTAATGTTTTAGAGATACCCATTGAAGGTTTAAAAATAGATGAGAATTTTACATTTGACAGTTTCTCACTGGTTGAGGAAGGTGCTGTTTTCTTAGAGCCAGTGAAAATAAACATTGAGATTAATAAGGAAGATGAAAAGGTTTTTGTTAGTGGAAGAGTTGCAACCACCCTCTCCCTGACATGCAGTAGATGCTTATCTCCATATCCTTTCAAAATTGACTCTTATTTTGACCTTGTTTTCTATCCCATTGAGGATTTCGTGAGGGATGAGAATCCTGAAAAGGAGCTTACAGAGGCAGATTTTGAATCCATGTTTTATAGAGAGAACAGAATTGACATTGATGCTCTTGTCCTTGAGCAGATCAATCTTACTATTCCAATGAAACCTCTCTGCTCTGATTCCTGCAAAGGGCTTTGTCCAGTTTGTGGAGCTAATTTAAACGAGGGAGAGTGTGGATGCAAAGTAAAAAGTGAAGATCCTCGCTGGAATAAAATTAAACTAATAAACAATTGAGGGATAAAAATGGCTAACCCAAAAAGAAGACATTCACCCTCAAGAAGAGGGAAAAGAAGAGCCCACGACCATTTAAAAATTCCATCATTTTCTGTATGTCCCCATTGTGGGAACCCTAAACTTCCTCACAGGGCTTGCCCACATTGTGGCTTTTACAAAGGGAGACAGGTGATTGAAGGGGAAGAAGAGCGGTAATGAGTGAGAAAATTGCAATTGATGTAATGGGATCTGATAAAGGTCCATCTGTAATAGTGGAGGGAGCAGTTCAGGCTTCCAGAGAACTGGATACCCTTCTAATTCTTGTGGGTAAAAAGGAAATAATTGAGAAGGAACTTTCAAAACATGGGAGCAAATTATCAAGGATAGAGATTGTTAATGCTCCTGAACATATCAGTATGAGGGATGGTATTCTGAAAATTTTAAAGAGGACAGGAACATCAATAAGAAAAGCTGTGGAGCTTGTCAAGGAAGGAGTTGCAGGAGGGGTGGTTTCTGCAGGAAATACCGCTGCTGTTATGGCGCTTTCTAAAACAATTCTTGGTTCAATAGAGGGAATTGAAAGACCCGCTCTTGCTGTTGTGATTCCGACTCAGCAGGGTTCAACTTTACTCCTTGATGTTGGAGCTAACGCAGATTGCAAGCCAATAAATCTTCTTCAATTTGCAATAATGGGTTCTGTATTCATGAAAAGACTTACGAGTGTTGAAAATCCAAGGGTTGCATTGATGAGCATCGGAGAAGAAGAGGAGAAAGGGAATGAGCTTATAAAGGATAGCACTCCACTTTTTAAGAATTCAAATTTAAATTTCATAGGGAATGTTGAAGGGAAAGACCTTTACAAAGGTCTGGCAGATGTTATAGTCTGTGACGGCTTCACAGGAAATGTTGCTCTTAAAGTTTCAGAGGGAACCGCTGAGATTCTTCTGTCCCTTTTAAGAAGGGAGATAGGAAGGAGCCTATGGGCTAAGATTGGTTATCTTTTCATGAAGAGAGCTCTTAAAAAATTCAGGAAGAATGTTGACTACTCCTCGTATGGTGGGGCTCTTCTCCTCGGTGTGAACGGAATTGCAGTTGTTGGTCATGGAAGATCCGACTCTCATGCAATAAAAAATGCGATAAGGGTGGCACGAGATTTTATTAAAAATAAAATACCTGAAAAAATTAAAACTGAATTGATGAATTTTTCACCAATTATGAGGAAAGGTTATGAAAAGATTTGAAGGGAAAGTAAGTATAATAACAGGTTCTGCCCAGGGAATTGGAAAAGAGATTGCAAGAAAGCTTGGAGAGGAAGGTTCCGAGATAATTCTCATTGACCTCAACGAGGAAAGATTGAAGCAAACTTTTGAAGAGTTCGAAAGTTCGGAATTCAAAGTAAGTTTTTTTAAAGCAGATATTTCAGATAGAGAAGATGTTGAAGGAGTGGTTTCTGAGATAGAGAGAAGATATGAGGTAATCCATAGTCTTGTAAACAATGCTGGAATAACGAGAGACAATCTCCTAATGAGAATGAGTGAGGAGGATTGGGATCTTGTTCTTGATGTGAATTTAAAGGGCGCTTTTTTGATGACAAAGACTATCATAAGAAATATGATAAAAAACAGAACAGGAAGAATTGTCAATATTTCCTCTGTGGTTGGATTGATGGGAAATGCCGGCCAGACCAATTATTCTGCTTCAAAGGCTGGCTTAATTGGTTTTACACGTTCTCTGGCAAGGGAGGTTGCATCTCGAGGAATTACAGTAAATGCAGTTGCTCCAGGTTATATTGAGACCGAGATGACATTAAAACTCCCTCAGGAAGTTAAGGATGCTTTCCTGAACATAATTCCCATGAAGAGATTTGGAAAACCCGAGGAGGTAGCTGAGGTTGTTCTTTTCCTTCTATCAGACTCTGCATCATATATAACAGGAGAAGTTATTTCAGTAAATGGCGGACTCTTCATGGGTTGATCGATTGATTTTTAGTTCATTTTAATATAAATTTTAGGAGGTTCCGATGGAGAAAGAACAAATTTTCAACAAAGTAAGGGATGTAATAGTTGAGAAATTGAAGGTAAAACCTGAACAGGTGACCCTTGATGCCCATTTTATTCAGGATCTTGGTGCTGATTCCCTTGATACAGTTGAGCTAATAATGAGTCTCGAGGACCATTTTAAAATGACAATCCCTGACGATGAGGCTGAGAAGCTGGACACTGTAGGGAAAGCTGTAGATTACATTTACAATAAATTGAAAGGATAAAATGAACCCCTTCAAAAAAAGAAGGGTTGTTATCACTGGAATAGGAATTGTTTCTCCGATAGGAATTGGAAAGGAAGAGAACTGGCTTAACTGTATTGAAGGGAAAAATGGAATAAGCAAAATTACAAAATTTGATGTATCTGCCTTCAGGACTACAATTGCAGGAGAGGTAAAAAATTTTGATCCCACAAAATTCCTTGATCCAAAAGAAGTTGACAAGTTCGATCCCTTCATTCATTATGCTTTTGCCTCAGCTGTTCTTGCAGTTGAAGATTCAAAACTTTCCATGGAAAAGGAGGATTCCGAAAGAATAGGTGTCTACATTGGTTCAGGAATTGGAGGGCTTTCAACTATTGAAAAGACTCACAGTGCAATCCTGAATCAGGGACCAAGGAAGGTATCTCCCTATTTCCTTCCAGGTTTGATAATCAATATGGCATCAGGGCTTGTCTCCATAATTTTTGGTGCAAAAGGTCCAAATTCTGCGACTGCAACTGCCTGTGCAACTTCTGCCCACTCCATAGGAGATTCTTTCAGGATAATTCAGAGAGGAGAGGCTGATATAATAATTGCAGGAGGAGCAGAAGCTCCAATAACACCAATAGGTCTTGGAGGATTCTGTGCTTTGAGAGCTCTCTCTACAAGGAATGATGAGCCAGAGAAAGCATCAAGACCCTTTGACCTAAAAAGAGATGGATTTGTGATGGGAGAGGGTGCTGGGATTCTGATTCTTGAAGAGTTAGAACATGCCCTTTCAAGAAATGCTAACATTTACGCTGAAATTGTTGGTTATGGAATGAGTGGAGACGCTTTCCATGTTACAGCTCCATGTTCAGATGGAGACGGAGCTATAAGATGTATGAAACTTGCAATAGAAGATGCTGGAATCAACCCCGAGGAGATTGACTGCATAAATGCTCACGGAACATCAACTCCCTTGAATGACAAAGTTGAGACCATGGCAATAAAGAAACTTTTCGGCTCCCATGCTTACAAAATTGCTATCTCCTCAACAAAATCGATGACAGGGCATCTCCTTGGTGCTGCGGGAGCTATCGAGACAATTTTTACTGCCCTTGCAATAAAAGAGGGAATTGTTCCACCAACAATTAATTATGAATTTCCTGACCCGGAGTGTGACCTTGACTATGTTCCCAACAAGGCAAGAAAAATGGAGATAAGATATGCCATGAACAATTCCTTTGGTTTTGGCGGAACAAATGCTTCTCTTGTTCTGAAGAGATTTGAGCCTCGATAATTTTCTAGTTTTTTTTAAGGAGGAGAAATGGAAATAACAGTATTTGTAAAACAGGTTCCTGATACTGAATCAAGGATTGTTATCAAGGATGGAAAGATTGATGAGGAAGGGATAAATTTCATTTTGAATCCCTATGACGAATTTGCTGTTGAGGAAGGACTGAGATTAAAGGAGAAATTTGGAGGCAAGATTACAGTTGTAACTGTTGGACCCGAAAGGGGAATTTCTACCCTTAGAAAAGTCCTTGCCATGGGTGTTGATGATGCAATTTTAATAAAGGATGAAGAAGGTGAAACTTATGACCCTTTGAGAATTTCAAAAATAATTGCAGAATTTCTTAAAAAAGGGAGTTTGCCCTTTGACATTCTTCTTTTCGGGAAACAGGCAATTGGAGATGACAACATGGGTGTTCCTTCAATGGTTGCTGAACTCCTCGGTTTACCTCAGGTTACCATTGTTACTAAACTTGAGATCCAAAATGGGAAAGGAAGGGCGTGGAGAGAGATAGAAGGCGCCTCTGAGGTGGTGGAATTCAAACTTCCCGTTGTTCTTTCTGCCCAGAAGGGATTGAATGAACCAAGATATGAGACTTTAAAGGGGATTATGGCTGCCAAGAAGAAAGAGATAAGAACGGTCACAATGGAAGAGCTTGGTTTAAAGGATTTGGAGAATTCAATGATTGTCTCAAAAATAGAACCACCACCTCCAAGACCAGCAGGTAAAATCTTGCAGGGGGCTCCGGAAGAAATGACAAAGGAGCTCGTTAACCTTCTCAGAAATGAGGCGAAGGTAATATAGGAGGATTGAAATGATACTTGTATTCATTGAACATAGAGATGGAAAGATAAGGAAAGGTTCTTTTGAGGCTTTATCTGTTGCAGGAAGGATGGCTTCTAAGGAGGTCCACGCTATCATTGCAGGAAAGGACATTAAAGGACTTGCAGAATCTCTTAAAGATTGGGCAGATGTGATTCATTGCGTGGAAAATCCATCTCTTGAGAATTATTCAACAACCGCTTTTAAAAAGGTTCTCTGTGAAGTTGCAAAAAAGATTAACCCGAACGCAATTTTGTTTTCCGCATCATCCCTTGGAAAAGACCTCGCTCCAAGGGTTTCTGCTTCCCTTAATTCCTCCTTTGCTTCAGACTGCACATCTCTCAATCTTGAGAATGATAAACTAATGGTAACAAGGCCAGTCTATGCAGGAAAAGCTCTTCTGACAATTGAACTAAAAAATAAGCCGTATGTTGTTACCCTGAGACCGAATATCTTTCCGGTTGAATCAGTGTCCAAAAATGGCAAGTTAGAAATGGAAAATATTGAGATATCAGAAAATGATTTAATTTGCAAAGTTTTAAGCATTGTAAAAGGAGAGGAGACAACAATTGATGTTACAGAAGCTGACATTGTAGTTTCAGGTGGAAGGGGGATGAAAGGCTCTGAGAACTTTGCCCTTTTGAAGGAACTCTGTTCAATTCTTCCAAATTGTGCAGTTGGTGCATCCCGTGCAGCAGTAGATTCAGGATGGATTGACCACCAGCATCAGGTAGGACAGACGGGTAAGGTGGTATCACCAAATCTATATTTTGCCTTTGGAATCTCAGGCTCAATTCAGCATCTCGCAGGTATGTCAGGCTCGAAGGTGATTGTTGCAGTTAACAAAGATCCTGAAGCTCCTATTTTCAAAGTCGCAAATTATGGTCTTGTGGCAGACCTTTTTGAAATTATCCCGGTTCTAAAGGAAGAGCTTAAAAAGTTGTTCTAATAAAACCAACTGGATTTATAACTGAAAAACTACAATTTTTATTTTTCTTCATTTCCTTTTTGTCTTTTTTTTTATTTATTTTGTTGGTAGCGTCAAGATTTTTGTGTAAATTCATGTAAAG